>Ga0209785_1000047_pt1 | contig 68866 bp, 64 predicted proteins | sample WorMetG1BERMUDA2_FD_187403 | JGI IMG/M metagenome (GOLD analysis project Ga0209785, IMG submission 187403) | Marine gutless worms symbiont microbial communities from Max Planck institute for Marine Microbiology, Germany - Inanidrilus... ...
ATTCGAGCTGTTCAGAGATACAGTGTGTTGGCATCGGACCCCGTCCTTGAACCTGGTAACTGTTTGTTGCAAAACTAGTTTCTCAGATTCTTGGGGCCGATGCACCCCCTACTTTGAGAGATCCGGGCTAAGAGCGGCGCGTAAGCCAGCCATGGATCAGGTGATGGGCAATGGCGCCGGGAGGCGGCGCGTTGAAGGCGTCGGTGCCGGTCTGCCGGGCCAGCAGCGCGGCCGCTTCGTCGCGCTCGAACCAGCGGCAGTCCTCCAACTCCCGCTCATCGACGACGATATCGGTGTTGAGCGCTTCGCCGAAACAGCCGATCATCAGCGTATGCGGCATCGGCCAGGGTTGTGTCGCATAATAGCGCACGCGGCCGATCCGGATGCCGGATTCCTCCTCGGTTTCGCGTCGCACCGCGTCTTCCATGGTCTCCCCGGGCTCCAGGAAACCGGCCAGGCAGGAATACATGCCTGGTGGGAAATGCGGGCTGCGTCCGAGCAGGCAGCGGTCGTTTTGGGTGTCGACGGCGAGCATGATGACCACCGGATCGGTGCGCGGAAACATCACATGGCCGCAAGCGGGACATTCGCGGCGATAGCCGCCGGCGCGCGGTTGGGTTTCGGTGCCGCAGCGCCCGCAATGGCGGTGCGACCCGGCCCAGGCGACCAGGCTTGCCGCCTGGGCGAGCTCACCGAGCTGGCTACCCGTCACCAGCCCCTGGATATAGATCGACCGGTGATCGATCGCCTTGATCGTGTCCGGCAGACCGTCCGGGTCGGCGCGAACCGGCACGGCCAGACGCGGCGCGTCGCCCTCGGCGAAACCGAGCAGGATCGCGTTGTCGAAATCGGGATCGAAGGGCTCGAGCTGGCGTGTCGTGTGCAGGGCCTCGAAGCCCGCGCCGTTCAACCGCAAAAAGGTGCGTCCGCCGCGTATCGCGAAGCCGCGCGCGCCCTCTACAGCCAGCGCCTCGCGCAGGCAATCGTCCGCGCGGTGTTCCGATCGCCGGTCAAGCCGGTTTCCGGCGAAGGCGACCAGGCTGCTCGGTTCCTGCACGAACCCGTCTGCGTCAAATATCGACAAAAGCGAACTGTCCCCCGGTCACTGAAGCTCAGAATGCATCGTTCATGGCGGCGATCATCCTGGCGGCGCTATTGCTATCATATGGCTCGGCATTGCCAACCCCCCAGACCGGATCCGGCCAGGCCGGGTCGTCGGGGTCGCGGGCGATCACATGGATATGCAACTGCCGCACGCGGTTGCCGAGCGTGCCGATATTGATCTTCTCGCAGGCGGTGATGCGCTTGAGTGCGCGCGCCGTCTCGGACGTTTCGAAGGTCAGGAGCGTCTGGTCGAGCGGCGTCAGATGGTAGATTTCCTCGACATCCGAACGCTGCGGCACCAGCAGGAACCACGGCCAGCGACTATCGTTCATCAGCCGCAGTTGGCACAGGCCGAGCACGGAGACCAGGCGACTGTCGGCCTGGATCCTCGCATTGAGTCTGAAACCGCCCATACAATTCAACCCGTGTGGTTTCGACGCACACCGGCGCACGAGCTCCCGCCACGGCGGGCCGTATGGGGACCCGTGTCCGGTCCGGCACTGAAGCGTATCAGTTTTTTCATGGATTTGCTTGCTTTTCCGCCCGCGATTGACGATATGGAGGCTGGGAGGTTGGTGGTGGACGAGCCACTCGCCAACCGGGTCAGGTCCGGAAGGAAGCAGCCCTAACGAGCCACGGCACGGGTCACCGTGCCAGCCTCCCACCCTTCATGTTATTGACGGGCGCCATATCAGCGCGGTTCCGTTGCGGCATGCTGGCTTTTTGGCCCGGCGCCCGGTAAACCGGTGGGATCGAACCGCAAAGCACCGTGTTCAGGGAGCGCCAATGAGCAACGGCATGTCGGGGCAGGACAAGAGCTACCGCGTTCTGGCCCGTAAATACCGGCCCATGGATTTCGGCGACCTCATCGGCCAGGAGCCGATGGTGCGCACGCTCACCAATGCTTTCGAAACCGGCCGCATCGCCCAGGCCTATATGCTGACTGGCGTGCGTGGCGTCGGCAAGACGACGACGGCGCGCATTCTGGCCCGCGCGCTCAATTACGAGGCCGACGGCATCGACAGGCCGAGCATCGATCTGAAACAGCCCGGCGCCCATTGCGAGGCGATCATGAGTGGCAGCCACGTCGATGTCATCGAGATGGACGCCGCGTCCCACACCGGCATCGACGATATTCGCGAGATCATCGAGCAGGTGCGCTACCGGCCGGTGTCGGCCCGCTACAAGGTCTATATCATCGACGAGATCCATATGCTGTCGACGCAGGCCTTCAATGGCCTGTTGAAGACGCTCGAGGAACCGCCGCCGCATGTGAAGTTCGTTTTCGCAACCACCGAAATCCGCAAGGTGCCGGTCACCGTGCTGTCGCGCTGCCAGCGTTTTGATCTGCGCCGCATCAAGGCCGGCGCGCTGGTCGATCACTTCCGCGCCATCGCCGCGAAGGAGGATGTGACCGTCGACGACGAGTCGCTGGCGATGATCGCGCGCGCGGCCGAGGGATCAGCGCGGGACGGGCTGTCGCTTCTCGATCAGGCCATCGCCCATGGCGGCGGAAAGGTGGAGGCCGAGGCGGTACGGGCGATGCTCGGCCTGGCCGACCGCGCCCGTATCGTCGATCTGTTCGAATCGGTTGCCAAGGGCGACGTCGCCGCAGCGCTCGCGGCGTTTCGCGAGCAATATGATGCCGGCGCGAATCCCGCCGTGGTGCTGACCGACCTCGCCGACTTCACCCATCTCGTCACCCGTTTGAAATTCGTGCCCGACGCGGCCAAGGACCCGGCGCTCAGCGAGGCCGAGCGCACACGCGGCGCGGCCTTTGCCGGAAACCTGTCCGTGCCGGTCCTTTCGCGCCTATGGCAGATGCTGCTCAAGGGCGTGCCTGAGACCGAACAGTCGAACCGGCCGGTCAGCGCCTGCGAGATGGTTCTGATCCGTCTCACCCACGCCGCCAATCTGCCGGGGCCGGGCGATGCGGTTCGCAAATTCGCGCAACCGACCGCCGGCAGCGAGGCGGCGGCACCGGCGCCTGCGGCCACGCCGCCCGGCGGCATTGGCGGGCCGGCGGCGATGTTGCGGCCGGTCGAAACCCGTCACAGCGCGCCGCAGCCCGCTCCGTCTAGGGAGCCGCAGCCCGATGTGGCGATCGAAGGACTGTCGGATCTCGCCGCCCTGGCGGCGCAGCATCGCGACATCAAGATGAAGGCGCTGATCCGCAAATATCTGCGGCCGGTGAAGATCGAACCGGGGCGGCTGGAAATCGGCCTGCATGAGAACGCGCCGAAATCGCTGATCGGCGAGCTCGACGGTCGGCTGAAAGCGTGGACCGGGCGACGCTGGGTGATTGCGATCAGTCGCGAGGAGGGCGGCCGCACGCTCGAAGAGATCGACGAGGCCAACCGCGCCGAACTGGTCAGCGATGCCAGCCAGGACCCCGATGTTGCCGCTATTCTGGCGCAATATCCCGGAGCGCGCATTCGTGACGTGCGCATCCGCAGCGACGATCCGGATGCGTTTGCGCCGGCGGGCCAGAGCGACGACGGCGATATCCTGCCGGACGATCCGGATAACGATGAGATTTAGGCGCGGCCGTTTTGGCCGAATGAGAAAAACAGGGAGACGCAGATGCGCGATCTGATGGGCATGATGGGCAAGGTCAAGGAGATGCAGGAGAAGATGGCCGGCCTGCAGCAGGAGGTCGAGGCCCTGGAACTGGAAGGCACGGCCGGCGGCGGGCTGGTGACCGTGCGCCTCAACGGCAAGGGCATGATGCTGGGCCTGACCGTCGACCCCAGCCTGATCAATGTCGACGAGGCCGAAATCCTGGAAGACCTGATCGTGGCGGCCCATAATGACGCCAAGGGAAAGGTCGAGACGGCGGTTCAGGAAAAGACCAAGGAACTCACCGCCGGCCTGCCGATGCCGCCCGGCATGAAACTGCCATTCTAGCACTGTCGAGCGGACCGGCCGGCCCGGCCGGTTCGATGGCGATTCCTGATGCCTTTTGCGCCCTCCGGACCGATCCGCAGCCTGGACGATGTCAGGCGGCTTGAGCGCGTGCCGCTGGAACAGGCCGTGCCAGTGGCGAGCACCTATGATCTCTTTGCCGAGTCGGCCCGTGCCTTCGGCGACAAGACGGCGCTGACTTTTCTGACCTCGGGCGATCCGGCTCAACCGCCGATCCGTTGGAGCTACCGGCAGCTTTTCGAGCGCATCACCCGGGCCGCCAACCTATTTCACGCGCTGGGCGTTGCGCCGGATGACGTGGTTGCCGCGCTGCTGCCGGGATGCCTGGAATATCATCCGGTGCATTGGGGCGGTGCCGCAAGCGGGATCGTGCAGCCGCTCAATCCGCTGCTCTCGTTGGACAAGCTCGAAGAACTGCTGCGCGCCGCGGGCGCCAAAGTGCTGGTCGCCTATGGCGCCTCCGAGGACGCCGACTATTGGTCGAAGGCGATGGCCCTGCGTGCCCGCATCGGCGGGATTCGCGTGCTGCGTGTTGCGCCGCATGATGAAGACGCGCCGCCGGATCATGCCGGCGATGGCGATTTCCAGGCGCTGCTGGCCGCACAGCCCGCGGACCGTCTCGTCAGCGGCCGTCGGATCAGGGCGGACGACATCGCCGCCTATTTCCACACCGGCGGGACGACGGGCGCCCCGAAGCTCGCCATGCACAGCCATGGCAACCAAGTGTTCACAGCCTGGGCAAGCGTGCAATTGCAGGGCGTGTCCAGCAGCGACGTGACGATCAACGGCTATCCGCTGTTTCACGTCGCCGGCGTGCTGCCCGCGTCGCTGGCGTCGCTGTCGGCCGGGTTGGAGGTCATCATTCCGACCACCAAATTGTTGCGCAATCCGGAGGTACGAAAGAACTACTGGCGGCTGGTGGAAAAGTACCGCGCCACGTCGCTATCCTCCGTGCCGACGGTTCTTGCCGCCCTGGCCGATGTGCCGCTCGACGGTGCGGATATCTCGTCGATCAGCTATTGCCGCACCGGCGCGGCGCCCCTACCGCCCGAACTCGGGCGCCGTTTCGAGACGCTTTTTGGCCTACATGTGCATGAGAGCCTCGGCATGACGGAAATGGCCGGCATCAGCACCATCCGGCCGCCCGGCGTGCGCGGTCCGGCCGGCTGCGTCGGCTTCCCGATTCCGTACGCGCGCATGCGCATCGTTGCGCTCGATGCCGATGGCAGTCCGACCGACAGGGAAGTGGCGACGGGCGAAAGCGGCATGGTGCTGTTCAAGGCGCCCAACGTTTTTCCGGGCTATCTCGATGCGGAAGCGACGCGCAAGAGCTTCACTGCCGACGGCTGGCTGATCACGGGCGACGTCGGATGGCTCGACACCGAGGGCCGGCTGAATCTGAGCGGCCGCGCGAAGGATCTGATCATCCGCGGCGGCCACAACATCGATCCGAAAGTGATCGAGGATGCGCTCGGCGCGCATCCGCAGGTGCATTTGTGCGCCGCCGTCGGCGCGCCCGACGCCTATGCCGGCGAATTGCCGGTGGCCTTTGCCGTTCTGGTGCCGGGCGCCTCTGAGGTGACGCCGGAGCAGTTGCGCGACTGGTGCGCCGAACGGGTCGATGAGCCGCCAGCGCGCCCGAAAACGGTGACCATCATCGACACCATGCCGATGACGAATGTCGGCAAGATCTTCAAGCCGGAGCTGCGCCGACTTGCCGTCGAACGGACGGCGCGATCGCTCGTCGCCGGCCTGTCGGCCGGCCATCCGGAGCTCGAGGCGGTCGCCGTCGCCGCGACTCTGGCGGCCGATGGCAGCCTTGCCATCGATGTCACCGCCTCGGGCGGACTCGGTTCGCCGGCGCGGCAGGCCCTTGCCGACGCGCTCGATCCTTTGCCGGTGCCGACCCGATTCGCGCCGCCTGCCTGAGGGTCATTCATCAGGCCAGCCAATGTCGCGTTTGATATGGGCGGACAGGTGGCGAAAATCATACCATGTTGCGCGCTCGGCCCTGTGCCGCCGGTAGGCGGCCGCACATGCGGCGGCGATTTCCGCGAACCTTCTGAAAAACAGCCGCAAAAAGCGGCCTTCTGTGCGAAAAAGAAGCATTGTGGTGCCATCTCCTGCTTTTGTCGTGGCGCCACCATGCCGCATGCATATCTTGCCTTCCAATCGAATATCGCCTATCCGGTATAAGGAGATTTTATCGATCATGCCCGCGATCCTGCCGCCGCTTGCCGCCATCCGCGCCTTCGAGGCCGCCGCTCGTCACGGCAGCTTCACCCGGGCCGGCGACGAATTGGGTATGACCCAGGCGGCGGTCAGCTATCAGATCAGGATCCTGGAGGATCGTGTCGGCACGGCGCTGTTCCTGCGCCATCCGCGCGGCGTCGAGCTGACGGAGACCGGCCGGCGGTTGTCCCGGCGGGCGGGCGATGCGCTCGACCTGTTGCGCGAGGCCTTCGCGGAGGCGCGCGGCCGCAGCCGGGAGATCCTGGTTATCAGTGTCGTGCCGACTTTCGCCACCAATCTGCTCGCGCAACGGCTGAGCATGTTTCAGGACGCGCATCCGTCGATCGCGGTGCGCGTCGATCTGAACCAGGCTTTAATCGATTTCACCCGGGAGGAGGTCGACCTCGCTATTCGCGCCGGCACCGGCGGATGGCCGGGGTTGGAAAACCATCTGCTGCTGCCCGGCACCTTCACACCGATGCTCAACCCCAAACTGGCCGAGACGATCGGTGGCGTCCACCGCCCATCGGATCTGTTGGGGCTGCCGCTGCTGCAACCCTCCGATCCCTGGTGGCGCATGTGGTTCGAGGCCGCCGGCCTTCCGACCGAGCATCTGACAACTGATTCGGAACTGCGCTTCGGTTCGCAGGTGCTGGACGTCAACGCAGCGATCGCCGGCCAGGGTGTCGGCATCCTCACCCCGGCCTTCTGCCGCGACGCGGTCGATCAGGGGCTGCTCTTCCAGCCTTTCGACCTGACCTGCGAGGACACCCACGGTTATTGGCTGGTCTATCCGCACAATCGGCGCAATGCGCCGAAGATCAGGGCGTTCCGCGACTGGATCGTCGGCGAGATGGCGGCGCTGGTGTGACACGCTCCAGCACCGCTTCGGCAAACCAGCTTTTCCGGGCGCCGCGTCACTGAAGCGGGTGCACGACCCATGTCTGATAGGCAGCCTTGTCGGTCGCGCAGGGCTGCAGGTCCAGCGGCCGCATCACGTGAATGGGCGATCCGCCACGTCCTTCCGTCTTTTCGGTGCTGCTGACGGTCACGCACAGATCCGGCTGGCTTTTCATGGCGAGATGGCCATCGGAATCCAGTTCAAAGCGCTGCTGATCCGTGTCGGCGCAGGGCTCCAGGACAAGCTTGGCCTGCGTTTTCACCTCATCGACCGCGGCACAGACATCGAAATAGGGAAGCTTGAACTCCCCCGACTCGATCAGGCTTGCATCGAAGCCCTGATCTTCAAGGATGCGACCTGTGTAATTGTAGCAGGTATGCGCCTGTAGGCCCTGATCGAGCGGCGCGTTTGCTCCGCGACCGCCCGCAATGTCGAGGCAATATCCCCGCGGCTCGTCCAAATGGTCGGCCAGCATGATTTCGACGATGTTGTCCTGGGCGTGGACCGACAGGCTGTATCCCAAGACGGCAGCGAAAGCCGTCGCAAACACGCAGTTTTTCATCCGCATAGTACCGTCACCCTCATTTGACAAAACGCCCTTTCGCGAACTGAGTTTAAGTCTGCCGGGGCATCACGTCCAGCAAACCGGCAACGATCCTTGGTGTAAACTTCCTGCTTCCGTCGCCGCTGCCTCCAGGGCGTTCTAGCCGCGCGCCTTCAACTCCCGCCGGCGCCGGTGCAGGATCGGCTCGGTGTAGCCGCTCGGCTGCTGGCGGCCGGCCAGCACCAGTTCGAGCGCCGCCTGGAAGGCGATCGATTGATCGAAATCCTCAGCCATTGGGCGATAGGCCGGGTCGTCCCGGTTCTGCGCGTCCACGACGGCGGCCATGCGCTTCATCGTCTCGACGACCTGTTCCTGGCTAACGACGCCGTGGCGCAGCCAGTTGGCCATATGCTGCGCGGAAATGCGCAAGGTGGCGCGGTCCTCCATCAGGCCGATATCGTTGATGTCGGGCACTTTGGAACAGCCGACACCCCGATCGATCCAGCGCACCACATAACCCAGGATCCCCTGCGCGTTGTTGTCGAGCTCACGCTGGATGTCTTCGGCGGTCCAGTTCGGCCGTTCGGCGACGGGCACGGACAGGATGTCGCCGAGCCTGGCGCGCGGCCGGCTCTTGAGGCGCGCCTGAACGTCGGCGACGTCGACCTTGTGATAGTGGGTGGCATGCAGGGTTGCCGCCGTCGGCGAGGGCACCCAGGCGGTGCTGGCGCCGGCCTTCGGGTGGCCGATTTTCTGTTCCAGCATGGCCGCCATCAGATCGGGCATGGCCCACATGCCCTTGCCGATCTGGGCGTGGCCGGCGAGACTGCATTCGAGACCGATATCGACGTTCCAGTCCTCATAGGCGGCGATCCATGGGGCCTGTTTCATGTCGCCCTTGCGGATCATCGGGCCGGCTTCCATCGAGGTATGGATCTCGTCGCCAGTGCGATCCAGGAAGCCGGTATTGATGAAGACGACCCGCTCGCGCGCGGCGCGGATGCACTCCTTGAGATTGACTGTGGTGCGCCGCTCCTCGTCCATGATCCCCATCTTGACGGTGTTGCGCTTCAGACCGAGCACGTCCTCGACACGGGCGAAGATCTCCGCGGCGAAGGCCACCTCCTCCGGTCCGTGCATCTTGGGCTTGACCACGTAGATCGAGCCCTCGCGCGAATTGCGGCGCTGGCCTTGCGGGCCGACATCGTGCAGGGCGATCAGCGCGGTGGCCATGGCGTCCATCAGCCCTTCGGGCACCTCGTTGCCGTCGCGGTCGGTGATCGCCGGATTGGTCATCAGATGGCCGACATTGCGCACCAGCATCAGCGCGCGGCCGGGCAGCGCTATCTCTTTGCCGTCGCGGTCCAGATAGTGTCGGTCTTCGGCGAGGCTGCGGGTGAAGGATTGGCGTCCCTTCGACACGTCCGCGGTCAGATCGCCCTTCATCAGGCCGAGCCAGTTGCGGTAGACGACGATCTTGTCCTCGGCATCGACGGCCGCGACGCTGTCCTCGCAGTCGATGATCGTGGTGACCGCCGATTCCAGCACGATGTCGGCGATATGGGCCGGATCGTCGCGGCCGACGGCGCTGTCGGCATCGATGACGATCTCCAGATGCAGACCGTTTTTCTTCAAAAGGACGGCCGACGGCGTTGCCGGATCGCCGCGATAGCCGGCAAACTGAGCCGGGTTCTTCAAGCCGCGCCGACCGCCGTCGGCCGTGGTGACCACCAGCCCGTCATCGGTCACGGCAAGACCGCGCACGTCCTCCCAGGCGCCGTCGATCGGCGCGGAGTCGTTGAGAAAACCCCTGGCCCAGGAAATCACCCGGGCACCGCGCACGGGATTGTAGCCGGCGCCTTTCTCCGCTCCGTTGTCTTCCGAAATCGCATCCGTGCCGTAAAGCGCATCGTAGAGCGAACCCCAGCGTGCATTGGCGGCGTTGAGCGCGTAGCGGGCATTCATCACCGGCACGACAAGCTGCGGGCCCGCGATCGAGGCGATCTCGGCGTCGACATTGGCCGTAGCGATGCTGAAGGCCTCGCCCTCCGGCAACAGGTAGCCGATCTCGCGCAGGAACGCTTCATAGGCGGCCGGATCGGTCGGCGCTCCATGGACGCGATGCCAGTCATCGATCGCGGCCTGCATGGCTTCGCGTTTTTCGATCAAGGCCCGGTTCTTCGGCCCGAGATCGTGCACGATGGCGGAAAGCCCACGGAACAACGCGTCGGCCTCGACACCGGTGCCGGGCAGCGCCTCGTCGACGATGAAATCATAAAGGCCGCGGTCGATCGTGAGATCATGGCTGTCGATGGTTTGATCGTGACTGTCGATGGTTGGCATGAACGGCTCCCTGACGCATGTCTGTGACGGCTGCGGTTCCATCCCACGGGGGCCATTCCCTGTCAATTTTACAAGAGTGAGAAGGATTATTTCTATTTCGGAAAAAGTGAATGACGTTTAGCGCACCCACAGCGGGAAGGCAGTGTGTCCCTGTCGGTTCTGAATGACGAACCGGTTGTGGTGAGCGCCGCGCATCGGTGATATCCTCCGTCACGGTTCTCAATGGACATTCGGGGGCGATCCGATGGACTATTTCGATCTCGGCCATTACCGCCGGAGCATCTCCTCGCCGTCGGCCGAGGCGCAGCTCTGGTTCCGGCGCGGGCTGCTCTGGGTCTATGGCTTCAATCATGAGGAGGCGATCGCCTGTTTCGACCGGACGCTGCAGCACGATCCGGCCTGTATCATGGCACAATGGGGCATCGCCTATGCCTTCGGTCCGAACTACAACAAGCCGTGGGAGGCGTTCGAGCCGGAGGAAAAACCGGTGGCGCTGGCACGGGCGCACCGGGCGATTGCCGCCGCGTTGGAGCACATTGCCACCGCCGATCCGGTCGAGCGCGCACTGGTCGAGGCTCTGGCGAGCCGCTATCCCGAACGGGCCGATATCGAAGATTACGGCCCTTACAACGATGCCTATGCGGACGCCATGCGCGGCGTCTATGCCGCCTTTCCGGCGGATCTCGAAATCGCCTCCCTTTTCGCCGAGGCGCTGATGAACCGCACGCCCTGGCAGCTATGGGACCTGCCCAGTGGCCAGCCGGCCGACGGCGCCGACACGCTCGAGGCCCAGGCGGTGCTGGAAACGGCGTTTGACCGCTTGCCAGGCGCCTGGGATCATCCCGGACTTTTGCATATGTATATCCATCTGATGGAGATGTCGCCCACGCCGGAGCGGGCGCTGCGCCAGGGCGACCGGCTGGCGACGCTGGTTCCCGATGCCGGCCATCTCATCCACATGCCGACCCATATCGATGTTCTGTGCGGCGACTATCAGAACGTGGTCGCCCGCAACGGTGCCGCGATCGAGGCGGATCGCCGATTCGTGCGGCGCAACGGGGTCGACAATTTCTACACGCTCTACCGCTGCCACAATTACCACTTCAAGATCTACGGCGCGATGTTCCTGGGTCAGAAGGGCGTTGCCCTGGACACGGCGGAAGCGCTGATAGCAGATCTGCCGGACGACGTTGTGCGTCCGCTCGCCGACTGGTTCGAGGGTTTCGTGCCGATGAAACAGCATGTGCTGGTGCGCTTCGGCCTGTGGCGGGACATTCTGGCCCAGCCCATGCCGCAGGATCCGGACCTGTTCAGCGTAACCACTGCCATGATGCACTATGCCCGCGCGGTCGCGCTGTCCAACCTCGACGACATTGCCGGCGCGGAGACCGAGCGCGATGCGTTCCTGACAGCGCGCGACCGCGTGCCGGCAACGCGCATGCTGTTCAACAATACCTGTCTCGATATTCTTGCCGTTGCCGAGCAGATGCTGCGCGGTGAGTTGGAATACCGCAAGGGCGATGTCGAAATGGCCTTTGCGCATCTGCGTCAGTCGGTCGTGCTGGACGACACTTTGCCCTATGACGAACCCTGGGGCTGGATGCAGCCGACGCGCCACGCGCTGGGCGCGCTGCTGTTGGAGCAGGGCCGCCATGGCGAGGCGGAAGCGGTCTATCGAGCCGATCTCGGCCTCGACGCGACGCTGGCCCGCGCCTGTCAGCATCCCGGAAACATCTGGAGCCTGCACGGGTTGCATGAATGTCTGCAGCGTCGCGGCGAGACGGTGGAGATCCTGCATATCAGGCAGCAGCTCGATCGCGCCGCCGCACGCGCCGACGTGCCGATACGGGCCTCCTGCTACTGCCGGCGTGACGCCGCCTGAGACAGGACGCTGCGGGCATGGACGCCGGCGCCGCTTTGCGCTAAGGCGATGGGCTTGCGGGCGCCCGCCGCGCCATCCCATCGATGCGAGGAACAGCCCATGTCCGGTCCCCTGCACGGCGTTCGAATTGTCGATCTGACCAATATGATCTCCGGACCGCTCGGCGCCATGATCCTGGCCGACCAGGGGGCCGACGTCATCAAGGTGGAATCACCGCATGGCGACAACACCCGGCACACGGCGACCCGTCGCGGCGGCTTCTCGGCGTCGTTCCTCAACAACAACCGCAACAAGCGGTCCGTGGTTTTGGACCTGAAGAAAGACGGTGCCCGGGCGGCGCTGATGCGGCTGATCGCCGGCGCCGACGTGGTGATGCAGAATTTCCGACCCGGCGTCGTCGACAGGCTCGGCATCGGCTACGAGGCCGCAAGGTCCGTCAGGTCGGACCTGATCTATGCGTCGATCACCGGTTTCGGTGACAGCGGACCCTATGCCCATAAGCCGGTTTTCGATCCCCTGGTTCAGTCGCTTTCCAGCCTGACCACCGTGCAGGCCGGCGCCGATGAAAGGCGTCCCGCGCTGATCCGCACCATCCTGCCCGACAAGCTGACCGGTTTCACCGTGGCCCAGGCGGTGACGGCCGCGCTGTTTGCCCGCGAGCGCAGCGGCGAGGGACAGCATATCCGTCTGAGCATGCTCGACACGGTGGTGCATTTTCTGTGGTCGTCCGATATGGGCGGTCACACCTTCGTCGGCGACGAGCTGGAGACGGAAACGGCGCAAAGTTTCATCGACCTGATCTATGAGACGGCGGATTCCCATCTGTCCGTCGCCGCCTTCCGGCGGGCCGATTGGGAAAGGCTGGCCGATGCCTGCGAACGGCCGGAATGGAAGACCGATCCGCGTTTTCTGACGACCGAAGGTCTTGAGCACTACAAGAGCGAACGCCTCGAACTCACTCAGCAGGCCTTGCGCGCCCGCAGCACTGCCGAATGGATCGCGCGCCTTGAGGAATTTGACGTACCCTGCGCGCCGGTGCTGACCCGCCGGGACATGATCCGCCACCCGCAGATCGCCGCCAATGCGTTGATTGTCGAAACCGACCACCCGCAGGCGGGCCGGCTGCGCCAGACCCGGCCGCCCGCTCGCTTCGAGGGCACGCCGACCGAACAGCGCAGGGGCGGCCCGCTGCTGGGACAGCATACGGTGGAAGCGCTGTCCGAGTCGGGTCTGACCCCGGAGGAGATCCGGGCGCTCCTGCAAAGCGGTGCCGCGGTCGATGCGGCCGGCGATAGAGGCTCAATCGCGGGTCAGCCGCGGTCGGCCTGACGCGGTGGCGGTGATCCGCGCTTCGACCAGCGTTCGGCTGCCTTCGATCGTCGGCGCCTCGATCTCCTGGCGCAGATCGACCGACGGATCGTCGGCGCCGGCCGCCACCGCCTGTTCGAAGGCGGCGTCTCGGGCGATGGTGCGGGCGCGTTCCATGGCGGCATCCTCGCGCGCGAACCGCTCGCTGACGCCCGCGCCGTTGACGGCGAAAAGATCTTCCTGCGGTTGCGACACGAACGTCGTGACCGCAACGCGCACATGTCCGACCACCGCTCCGATGGCGTTTGCGACGTCGGCGTCGCCGGGAACGCGGCTTTCCGCGCCCACCATGTCGGCGATGTTCGGATAATAGGCCATGGCCGAGGCACCGAGGCCGATCAGCGGCCGATCGAGCGCGACCGTGAAGCGCACGACGCCCGGCCGGCGCGCCAATGCGCAATCGACGGCTGCAGACCGTGCCGGATCGATGGCGGATTGCCCGTCCTCCGCAAGGCAGGCCTGCAGCACGATCTCTGCCGACTGCCGTGTCAGCCGTTCGATCGTCATTGCCGCGAACGCTGGCGCATCGGCCGCCACCGGTCGGCCGGCGCCGGTCGTGCGGCGGGCCAGAAGGCCCGCTGCCAGGCACGCCGCATCGCGGTTCCAACCCGTCTGGCGGTTCAGCACATGCAGCGCATCGGACGGCGTGAAGCCCGCCATTTGGACGAGGCCGCGCGCCACCAGCCGGTCCAGCGTGGCCCGCTGCGGCGCGGCCGTGAGCAGGCGGTCGAGCGGCTCGAAGCGCGGGCCGAGACGATCGAAAAGAGCCCGTTCCTGCGGCTGAAGCCCGGCGGCGAGCCGGTCCGGCAGACCGGTGCGCCGGGCGAAACGGCCGTCGAACCGGCCGCTTCGTCCGGCCTGATCCTGGCGCGCCAGCGCCGAAAGCACCGGCTCGGAGTCAAGATTGGCGGCCAGACTCAGCGGCACCAGCCGGCGCGGGCCGAGTGTCAGCCCTGCCTCGAGGCCGCCGTCATCGACATGAACCTCCGAATCGCCGCCCAGTCCGAAGGTGCGCATGGCGACGGCCTCGACCATGGTGCGAAAGCCGCCGACCACGGCGCCGTCCGGATCGATCCGCGGACGCCCGTTCTCGAGAATGGCGATGTCTGTGGTGGTGCCGCCGATATCGGACACCACGGCACGGTCCGCGCCGGTCAGGTAGTGGGCGCCGACCAGGCTTGCCGCCGGTCCCGACAGGATGGTCTCGATCGGTCTCGCGCGGGCCATCTCCGCGCCGATCAGCGCGCCGTCGCCGCGCACCACCATGACCGGCGCGTCGATGCCGCGATCGCCCAGATACCGTTCCGTGGCGTCGATCAGCCGCTCGATCATCGCCACCAGCCGGGCATTGAGCAGTGTCGTCAGCGCCCGCCTGGGGCCGCCCAGTTTCGACGACAGCTCGTGGCTGCACGTAACCGGCAGGCCCGTGCATTCGCGGATCAGGGTGCGCGCCGCGATCTCATGGGCCGGGTTGCGCACCGCGAAATAGCCGGTGACGGCGACCGCCGCGACGTCGTCGCGCAGCCCGTCCAGCGCCGTCTCGAGCGGTGCCAGGTCGAGCGGCGTTTCACGGCCGTGCACGTTGTGCCCGCCATTGAGGAAGATCACCGGGTCTGTGCCCAGTGCTGCGGCCAGACCGTCGCGTTTGAGTTCGTCGGGCCCGAAGCCGATCATCACCAATGCCGTCCGGCTGCCCTGGCCTTCGACAAGCGCGTTGGTGGCCAGCGTCGTCGACAGGGAGACAAGACGGATCGCTGCCGGATCGGCGCCGCTTCGGGCCAGCACGTCGGAGACCGCGCCGCCGATGCCGATCGCCAGATCGTGCCGCGTCGTCAGCGCCTTGGCCTTGGCGACGAGGCCCGTCTCCTTACTGAACAGCACGGCGTCGGTATAGGTGCCGCCGGTGTCGATCCCGAGAAGCAGAGACGCGTTCATCGGTTCAGGCCATAAGACCGATCAGACCGGCCGTGCCGACGATGATGCGCCACCATGCAAACAGCATGAAACCGTGATTGGAGACGTAGTTCAAAAGACTGCGCACCACAAGGACGGCGGAGACGAAGGCGGCGACGAAACCGACGGCGATGATGGAAAAATCATCGACGGTCAGGATGGCGTGGTTCTGGTAAAGATCATAGGCGAAGGCGCCAGCCATGGTGGGCATCGCCAGGTAGAAGGAAAACTCGGCGGCCGAGCGCTTGTCGGTGCCCATCAGCAACGCGCCGGCGATGGTGGCTCCCGACCGCGATGTGCCCGGGATCATGGCGAGGCATTGGAACAGGCCGACGCGCAGGGCGAGCCACGGCGGAAACTGCATCACGTCGGTGTATTGTGGTTCCGTTTTCATCCGGTCGAGGGCCATGAGCACGAAGCCGCCGATGATCAGCACGATGCAGATCAGCACTGGCGTCTCGAACAGCACCGTCTTGATGAAGGAATGCGCCAACACGCCGACAATGGCCGCCGGCAGGAAGGCCAGCAGAATGGCGAAGACGAAGCGGCGCGCCTCGGGGCTTGTCGGCAAAGCCGTGGCGATGCGCAACAGGCGGGAGAAATAGACAGAGACGATCGCCAGGATGGCGCCGAGCTGGATCAGGACTTCGAATGTGTTGCCGGGAGAGTTAAAGCCGAGGAAATGGCCTGCAAGCAGAAGATGTCCGGTCGACGAAACGGGCAGGAACTCGGTCAGTCCTTCCAGCACGCCGAGCAGCAGCGCGCCGATAATCGTCTGTTCCGCCATCAAACAGTCCCGTTCTTTTGTGAGAGCAGTGCAGGCGCTTGTCTCGCCCGGTGCGACACCCTATAGCTCGTTTATTGAATATTTCCAGACAATTCGGGCGCCGGAGAGTGCGATCCGGACAAAAGCGCAAAGCCCGCCGCCATCGATAGGAAAACCGACGCGCAATGCCCAGCCTCTATCACCATCCGATGTCCGCCGCCTCGCGTTTCGTCCGACTGGTGCTGAACGAATACGGGCTGCAAACGGATCTGGTGGAGGAGCGCCCCTGGGAGCGCAGACGGGACTTTCTGATCCTCAATCCGGCCGCCACCCTGCCGGTCTATGTCGATGAATCGCTGAACGCCTTCTGCGGTGCCGGCGTGATCGCCGAATTCCTCGACGAGACCCAGGGCGTGCTCCAGGGCCAGCGCCGTCTGCTGCCGGAGGACCCGGTGGACCGCGCCGAGATACGCCGATTGATCGACTGGTTCCTGACCAAGCTTGAGCGGGACGTGACGCGGCACCTGGTGCGCGAACGCGTGTTCAAGCTCGTCATGCCCAAGGAATTGGGCGGCGGCGCGCCGGATTCGAAGGCATTGCGCGCCGCCCGTTCGAACATTCGCCAGCATCTCAGATATGTCGACTGGCTGGCCGCGAACCGCGACTGGCTGGGTGGCGCTGAACTGAGCTATGCGGATCTTACCGCTGCCGGCGCCCTGTCGACGCTGGATTATCTCGGCGAAGTGCAATGGAGCGAGGCGCCGCAGGCGAAGGACTGGTATCAGCGCCTGAAATCGCGGCCGTCTTTCCGTCCGCTGCTCGCCGACCGAGTGCGCAACATGTCGCCGGTCTCGCACTATGCGGATCTGGATTTTTGAGTGATGCCCGCCGCCTCCAAGCCCCACCGGCCGCAGCGGTTGAAGGCGTTTCTGGTCGGCGAGGCGCTGGCCGCGGGGTTCGATGTCGCGCGGGTTGTCGAACCGGCGGCGATCGCGTCCTATGCGCCGGCCGGCCTTGCCGCCTACCTCGCTGACGGACGGCACGGCACCATGGGCTGGATGGACGAGACGCGCGAGCGCCGCGCTGATCCGCGCCGCCTGTGGCCGGAGGTTCGATCCATTCTGATGGTCACGCTCAACTACGGTCCTCGCCACGATCCGCTGCGCATCCTCAAACACCGGGATCGCGGCGCGATTTCGGTCTATGCGCAGAACCGCGATTACCACGCGATCATCAAGGGCCGGCTGAAGGGCGTAGCGGGACGTTTCGCAGCCCGCGCCGGAAGCGACGTCAAGGTCTTTGTCGACACTGCCCCGGTGATGGAAAAACCGCTGGCGGCACAGGCCGGTCTCGGCTGGCAGGGCAAACACAGCAATCTCGTCAGCCGTGAATTCGGCTCCTGGCTGTTTCTGGGCTCGATCTTCACCTCCGAATCGTTGCCGCCGGATGCCCCGGAGACCGATCATTGCGGTTCCTGCCGCGCCTGCTTGGATGTCTGCCCGACCCGGGCCTTTCCGGCGCCCTACCAGCTCGATGCGCGCCGCTGCATTTCCTATCTGACCATCGAGCACAAGGGGCCGATCCCGCATGAATTCCGCGCCGCCATCGGCAACCGCATCTTTGGCTGCGACGACTGCCTGGCCGTTTGTCCGTGGAACAAATTTGCGCGTGTCGCCGGTGAGGTAAAGCTTGCGGCGCGTGACGATCTGATTGCGCCGCGGCTTAAGGATCTGGCCGGTCTTGACGACCCTGCTTTCCGGGCGCTGTTTTCCGGATCGCCGGTGAAACGCATCGGCCGCAATCGCTTCCTGCGCAATGTCCTCATCGCCTGCGGCAATGCCGACGATCCCGGCCTGATCGATGTCTGCCGGGTGCGTCTCGCTGATGCGTCGCCGCTGGTGCGCGGTGCTGCGGTCTGGGCGCTGTCGCGGTTGATGGACCGCGCGGCTTTCCGTGCCCTGCGGGCGAAGCGTGCCGACGAGACCGACGAGACCGTATTGGCCGAATGGCGTCAAGCGTCGGATCGTCGACGCGCGGCGATACCGGCCATGGAGTGAGCATGATGCGGCTTCTGATTCTGGGTGCCGGCTATTCCGGACTGGCGATCGCGCGGGAGATGCGCGACGAGGTCGCATGGATAGGCGGCACGACTCGCAGCCGGGCGCGGTTCGGCGAACTCGAGGCGGCGGGTCTGTCGCCCTTTGTTTTCGACGGATCGGTGGTGTCGGAAGCGTTGAAAGCGGAACTACAGCACGTGACGCATCTGGTGCCATCCATCGCGCCGGACACACAGGGAGATCCCCTCTTAAGGCTCTTAGGCGATACGCCCCTTCGGCACATGCCACATCTCCAATGGGTCGGCTACCTGTCGACGGTCGGCGTCTATGGCGATCATGAGGGCCGCTGGGTCGAGGAAGCCACCCGGTGCAATCCGGTGTCGAGACGGTCGCGCTGGCGCGCGGCGGCGGAGGCGCAATGGTTGCACTTCGGCGAGCAGGCCGGGATCCCGGTCGCCATTCTTCGGCTATCCGGCATTTACGGGCCGGGCCGCAACGCTTTCGTCAATCTGCGCGCCGGCAAAGCGCGGCGGCTGATCAAGCCAGGCCAGGTGTTCAACCGCATCCATGTCGACGATATCGCCGGCGCGGTCCGACACCTGATTGCCGAGGACGCTGGCGGCATCTGGAACGTCACCGATGACGAACCGGCACCCCCGCAGGATGTCGTGCTCTTCGCCAGCGCCTTGATGGGCGTCGAACCGCCGCCGGAAATTCCGTTCGAAACCGCCGATCTGTCGCCTATGGCACGCTCCTTCTACGGCGAGCTCAAGCGGGTGTCGAACACAAAGCTGAAAGTAAGCGGCTACGCCTTGCGTTATCCCAATTACCGCGCGGCCCTCAGGGCGCTGTGGAACGACGGTAACTGGCCGGGCTGATCACACACCGCTCAAATCGGCGCGCCGCCGAGATGGGCGAGCAGTTCCGTCACATTGCTGACATTGAATTTCTTCAACAGCCGCGCCCGGTAGAATTCCACCGTGCGCGGCGAGATGCCGAGCTGGCGGGCGATTTCCTTGCTGGTGTTGCCGCCGCTCAGGGACAGGATAATCTGCCGCTCGCGCACCGAAAGCGAGACATAGGGACGTTGGTCGGAGATATCGGCATAGCTTAGGATCGTGCGGCGCAGCGGATCGTCCGGCGTCGGACTGTGCGCCCGCACCCGGCACCAGAACAGGCTGCCGTCCTTGCGTGGCATGATGCGCTCGTCGCTGTAACGGCCGCCGGCGCGCAGGGTCTTCATGCCGATATCGCGCATCTGCTCGAATTCCTCGTTGGAGGCATAAAGCACCCGAAAGGACTGCCCGAGCAATTCACGCTTTTCGTAGCCGAAAATCGTCGCGAATGTGTCGTTGCAGGCTCGGATCACACGTTTTTCCGTCAGCACGATCCCGATCGGCGCACTCTCGAAGGCAAGCGCGTTCAGCGTCTCGTCATGATCCTCGATGTCGGCAGCCAATTCGTAGTCCTACGGTATTGTGCGGCGGGTTCCGGCACGGACATAGTTCCCTATTGATCATTACTATCGGGGTTTGGCGGTTTTGCGTAGGGGCGCGAGCGCATGAGCGAGACGGCGACGGCTGCGACGTCCTTTCTTGATCTGATTGAAGCGCGACGCGACGAGTTGATCGCGCTGACCCAGGACCTGATCCGCATCCCGACGCTCAATCCGCCAGGCGAGGCCTATCTGGAGATCTGCGAATATCTGGCGGCGCGGCTGAAGAAGCGGCGGTTCGACATTGAAATGATCCGCGCCCACGGCACGCCCGGCGACAGCGACCGCTATCCGCGTTGGAACGTTGTGGCGCGCCGTGAGGGCCGAGCGCCCGGCGCCTGCGTGCATTTCAACTCCCATATCGATGTCGTGGAGACCGGCCACGGCTGGACGGTCGATCCGTTCGGCGGAGAATTGCGGGACGGCCGCATCTATGGCCGCGGCGCCTGCGACATGAAAGGCGGGCTCGCCGCCTCGATCGTCGCGGTCGAAGCCTTTATCGACGCCTGCCCCGATTTTCATGGAGCGATCGAGATCTCGGGTACGGCCGACGAGGAGACCGGCGGCTATGGCGGCGTGGCCTATCTTGCCGAGAAGGGTTTTTTTCGATCCGAGCCGTGTCCAGCATGTGATCATTCCCGAACCACTCAACAAGGATCGGATCTGCCTTGGCCATCGCGGTGTGTGGTGGGCCGAAATCGAGACCAAGGGCCATATCGCGCACGGCTCGATGCCGTTTCTGGGCGACTGCGCCGTGCGCCATATGGGCGCGGTGCTGCAGGAGTTCGAAACCCGTCTCTATCCGGCGCTGGCCAGCCGGCACACGGCGATGCCGGTGGTTCCTGAGGGCGCACGCCAGTCGACTATGAACATCAATTCCATCCATGGCGGTCAGGACGAGCCGGATCCCGACTTCACCGGTTTTCCCTCCGCCTGCGTGCCCGATTCCTGCCGCATGGTGGTCGATCGCCGCTATCTGATCGAGGAAGATCCGGAGGACGTGCGCCGCGAGATCGTCGAAAGCCTCGACCGGGTGCGCTCGCGCCGCGACAGCTTTTCATATGAAATCAAGGAATTGTGGAATGTCAGCCCGACCATGACCGAAAAGGACACGCCGGTCGTCCGGTCGGTCGCGCGATCGATCGAGACCGTTCTCGACACCAAACCGCAATATGTTGTGTCTCCCGGCACCTACGATCAGAAACATATCGACCGGATCGGGCGTTTGAAGGATTGCATCGCCTACGGGCCCGGCATCCTCGACCTTGCCCACCAGCCGGACGAATATGTCGGCGTTGACGATATGATCGATTCGGCCAAGGTAATGGCGCTGTCCATGAAGGAACTGCTCGACGCTTGAAATTCCGCAATGCGGAAAGCTATGGTCTAAAAACGATAACAACGCTCTCTCAATGAGACCAAACGGAGGACAAGACATGATGCCAATGACCAAGGCCCTGGTGGTCGCCGGGGCGCTCGCCATGACCACGGCGCTGGCGCCGACCGCCCACGCCGCGCGCACCGACATCACCGTCGGTGTGCAATTGGAGCCGCCGAATCTCGATCCGACCTCGGGCGCCGCCGGGGCGATCGATCAGGTGACCTATGCCAATATTTTCGAGGGTCTGACCCGCTTCGGACCGGATGGCAGCATCAATCCGGGACTGGCGGAGTCTTGGACGGTCTCCGAGGACGGCACCGTCTACACGTTCAATCTGCGCCAGGGCGTTCAGTTCCATGACGGAACGGAAATGAATGCCGAGGACGTCAAATTCTCGCTTGAACGCACCACGGCGGAAGGCTCGACCAACGCCCAGAAAGCGCTGTTTGCCGACATCGAGTCGGTCGAAGCGGTTAATCCGAACACAGTGCGCATCACGCTGTCGCGGCCGAACGGCAATTTCCCGTTCAACCTCGCCTGGGGCGATGCGGTGATCGTAGCGCCCGAATCGGTCGCCACCAACGCCACCAACCCCGTCGGCACCGGCGCCTTCGTCTTCAGGGACTGGGTGCAGGGCGACCGCGTCGAACTGGAGCGCAATCCCGACTATTGGGGCGAGCCGGCCAAGCTCGACAGCGTCACCTTCAAATTCATCTCCGATCCGAACGCCGCCTTCGCCGCGGTGATGGCCGGCGATGTCGACGCCTTCCTGCCGTTCCCGGCACCGGAAAATCTGCCGCAATTCGAGGCCGATCCGCGTTTCAACGTGGTGTCGGGTTCGACCGAGGGCGAAACCATCCTGTCGACAAACAACAAGATGCCGCCTTTCGACAATCCGAAAGTGCGTCAGGCGGTGGCCCATGCGATCGACCGCCAGGCGATCATTGACGGCGCCATGTTCGGCCATGGCACGCCGATCGGCACCCATTTCGCGCCGCATCATCCGTCCTATGTCGATCTGACCGCGCAATCGAACCACGATCCGGACAAGGCGCGGGCGCTGCTCGCCGAGGCCGGCTTTCCCGATGGTTTCGAGACGACGCTGAAACTGCCGCCGCCCTCCTACGCGCGCCGCGGCGGCGAAATCATCGCCGCGCAACTGCGCGATGTCGGCATCGAGACCGAGATCAGCAATCTGGAATGGGCGCAATGGCTGGAACAGGTTTTCCGCGGCAAGGATTATGGCCTGACGATCGTGTCGCATACCGAGCCGCTGGATATCGGCATCTATGCCCGTCCGGACTATTATTTCCAGTATGACAGTCCCGAATTCCAGCAGATCATCGAGGATCTCAACAACGCCACCGATCCGGCCGAGCGCGACCGTTTGCTGAAGGCGGCGCAGCAGAAGATCGCCGACGACTATGTCAACGGCTATCTCTTCCAGCTCGCCAACACGACGGTCGTCAACGCCGATCTGCGCGGCATCTGGGAAAACGCGCCGACCCAGGCGTCGGATATGACTGCTGTCTATTGGGTCGATTGAGCCCTTTTGCCATCGACGGGAGCCGGCAACGGCTCCCGCACGCCTTTCGGTTTTGCTGACGCGGTGTCATGCTGCCCTATCTGATCAGACGGCTCGTTTCGCTCACACTCAGTCTCTTGGCGGCGAGCCTGGTCATCTTCTTCGTCATCGAGGTGGTGCCCGGCGATCCGGCCGCCTTCATGCTCGGGCTCAACGCCGCACCCGACACCGTCGCCGCGCTGCGTGAAAGCCTCGGGCTCGATGCCCCTGCCCCGTTGCGCTACTGGCAATGGATCACCGGCCTGCTGCATGACGATTTCGGCATCAGCTACACCTATAAGGTGCCGGTGCAGGACCTGATCGCCGACCGTTTCTGGGTGTCGATGCCGCTGGCGGTCTATGCGCTGATCCTGTCGACGCTGATCGCCTTTCCGGTCGGCGTGATTGCCGCGGCGCGGCGCAACTCGCCGGCGGATGTGTCGATCATGGGCGTCACGCAGCTCGGCATCGCGGTGCCGAATTTCTGGTTCGCCATGCTGCTGGTGCTGATTTTCGCGGTGTCTCTGCGCTGGTTTTCCGCCGGCGGTTTCCCGGGCTGGGACGCCGGCCTCTTTGCCGGCATGAAGGCGCTGACCCTGCCGGCGATCGCCTTGGCCCTGCCGCAGGCCTCCATTCTCGCACGCGTCATGCGCTCCTCCCTGCTCGACACGCTGGGCGAGGATTTTGTCAGGACAGCGCGGGCCAAGGGCCTGACGCAGCGCCAGGCGCTGTGGCGGCACGCGCTGCGCAACGCGCTGATCCCGGTGTTGACCATCATCGGCCTGCAATTCTCCTTCCTGCTTGCCGGCGCGATCATCATCGAAAACGTCTTCTTTCTGCCGGGGCTCGGCCGGCTGGTGTTCCAGGGCATCACCCAGCGCGACCTGATCGTCGTTAAAAGTGTGATCTTCCTGCTCGTCTTCGCGGTCATCCTGGTCACCTTCCTGGTCGACATCGCCTATGCAATCGTCGACCCGCGGCTGCGCCGGAGGACGGTATGACCGACCTGCACGTCACGCCGGAACTGCGTAGCGGCATGGTGATCGCGGCGCTGCGCTCGCCCAGTTTCATGATTGGCCTGGCGTTGACGCTGGTCTTCGCCTCCGCCGCCCTGGTGTCCTTCGTATGGACCCCCTATGACGTCACGCAGCTCGACATCGCCAACAAGCTGCAGGTGCCTTCGGCCGCGCATTGGCTGGGCACGGATGCGTTCGGCCGCGATATCTTCTCCATGATCATGGTCGGCGCGCGCACCTCGATCGCCGTGGCAGTGATCGCGGTCGGCATCGGCATCGTCATCGGTGTGCCGTTGGGGCTGCTGGCCGCCGCCCGTCACGGCAGCCTGCTCGACGAACTGGTGATGCGCACCAACGACCTGATCTTCGCGTTTCCGGCACTGCTGATGGCGATCATGATCACCGCGGTTTTCGGCCCGAGCGCCATCAACGCGATCATCGCCATCGGCATTTTCAACATTCCCGTCTTCGCTCGCCTGGCGCGCGGCTCGGCGCTGTCGCTGTGGACACGCGACTATATCCTCGCCGCACGGGTCGCCGGCAAAGGCGCGACGCATATCTCGGCTGAGCACATCCTGCCCAACATCACCAATCTGCTGATCGTCCAGGGCACCATTCAGTTCTCGCTGGGCATCCTCGCCGAGGCGGGGCTCGCTTATGTCGGGCTCGGCACCCAGCCGCCGCTGCCGAGCTGGGGCCGCATGCTGGCGGACGCCCAGACCATGATCTATATCGCGCCGCATCTGGCGATCTTTCCGGGGCTGGCGATCGTGCTTACCGTGCTCGGTCTCAATCTGATGGGCGACGGCATGCGGGACATCTTCGACCCGAAACTGCGGCGGGCCCGCTGATGGCGCTGCTGGAGGTCGACGGGCTGACGCTCGGCATCAAGGGCGCGCCGATCCTGAATGAGGTCAGCCTCACCGTGGATCACGGCGAGGTGCTCGGCATTGTCGGCGAATCCGGGTCCGGCAAGTCGATGACGGCGATGGCCGTCATGCAACTGCTTCCGGTCGGAACCGTATGGTCCGGTTCGGTTCGCCTCGATGGCCGACCGCTGGAAGACTGTACGGAAAAGCAGATGTGCGGCCTGCGCGGCAACGAGATCGGCATGGTGTTCCAGGAGCCGATGACGGCGCTCAATCCGGTCCAGACAATCGGCGATCAGGTGGCGGAGACCATTCTGGTGCATAGCGGCAAATCGCGTCGGGAGGCGATGCGCATCGCCCGCGAGGCGCTCAACCGGGTCGGCCTGCCGCAGGAGCAGTTTCCGCTCGATCGCTATCCGCACGATCTGTCGGGCGGTCAGCGCCAGCGCGTGGTCATCGCCATGGCGATCGCGCTCAGGCCGAAGCTGCTGATCGCCGATGAACCGACCACGGCGCTCGATGTCACCACGCAGGCGCAGATCCTCAGACTCTTAAGAACGCTGGTCGAAGAAGACGGCATGGGGTTGATCCTGATCACCCATGACCTCGCGGTGGTGGCCGACATGGCCGATCGCATCACTATCATGAAGGACGGGCGGGTGGTGGAGGCCGGCGAAACCGTGTCGCTGTTTCGGCATATGCGCCACCCCTATACCCGGGCTCTGTTCGAGGCGTCGAACCACGTGCCACAGCGCAACCCGGCCCATGGCGCCGACGGATCGAAGCCGGTGATCGAGGTCGACAATGTGGTGCGCGATTATGCGCTGCCGCGGCTGTCGCTGTTTCGGCCGCCCGGGGTCTTTCGCGCGGTCGACCACGTCTCGCTTGCCATCATGCATGGCGAGAATGTCGGACTGGTCGGCGAAAGCGGCTGTGGCAAGTCGACGCTCACCCGGGCGATCCTGGCGCTGGATGCGGTTCAGGGCGGGGAAATCCGGCTGGATGGCAACCTCTTCGCGGCGGCGGGCGTCGAGCCCGACCGGCCGATGCGGCGGCGGGTGCAGGTGGTGTTCCAGGACCCCTACAGCTCGTTCAACCCGCGCCACCGGGTCGACCGGCTGATCACCGAGCCGTTTCACCTGCTCGACGATCCGCCGACGGGCACGGCGCGGGCGGAGACAGTGGCCCGGGCGCTAACCAATGTCGGCCTGAGCCCGGCCGACGCCCATAAATACATCCATGAGTTCTCCGGCGGCCAGCGGCAGCGCATCGCGATCGCCCGGGCGTTGATCATCGAACCGTCGCTGATCGTGCTCGACGAGGCGGTCTCGGCGCTGGACGTGTCGATCCGGGCGCAGATCCTCGATCTGCTCGCCGATCTGTCGGATCGCCTTGCCGTCTCCTATCTGTTTATATCGCACGACCTGTCGGTGGTGCGGGCGATCACCGACCGGGTGCTGGTGATGAAAGCCGGCAAAATCGTTGAAGAGGGCCGCACCGAGGAGGTCTTCCGCAATCCCCGCCACAGCTATACGCGGGAATTGCTGGCGGCGACGCCCATTCTTGATACGGCGCTGCGGGCGCGCGAGGCGCGGTCCGGTGCCGCGCAGTGAAAGATGAAGCGATGACGATTTCCGAAAGATTGGGATTTGACACGACGCGCTGTTTTATCAACGGCGAGTGGGTCAGCCCGGAAAACGATGACCAACTGGCCCTGGAAGATCCCTCGACCGGTGCGGCTGTCGGCGAGATTGCCCGCGGCACGGCCGGCGACATCGATGCCGCTGTCGATGCGGCCCACGGCGCGCTGGAGGGAGACTGGGGCCGGTTGACGGCCACCGAGCGCGGCCGCCTGCTGACGCGCATCGGCGAGCGCGTGCGCGACGAGGTCGATCTGCTTACCGAATTGGAGGCCGCCGATGTCGGCAAGCCGCTGAGCCAGGCGCGCAACGACGCCATCGCACTGGCCCGTTACATGGAATTCTATGGCGGTGCTGCCGACAAGGTCCATGGCGAGACGATTCCCTATCTCGACGGCTACACGGTCTATACGCTGCGCGAGCCGTATGGCGTCACCGGCCATATCATTCCCTGGAACTATCCGATGCAGATCATCGGCCGGTCGGTCGGCGCGGCGCTCGCGATGGGCAATGCCGCGGTGCTGAAACCGGCGGAGGAGGCCTGTCTGACGGCGCTGGCCTTCGCCGCCATCGCCCGGGAGGCGGGTCTGCCGGACGGCGCGCTGAATGTGGTTCCGGGACTGGGCGAGGAGGCCGGCGCGGCGCTGACCGCCCATCCGGGCGTCAACCATATCTCCTTTACCGGTTCCGTCGGTGTCGGTGCGCTGGTGCAGGCCGCGGCGGCGCGCAACGTCGTGCCGGTGACGCTGGAACTGGGCGGCAAGTCGCCCCAGATCGTTTTCGCCGATGCCGATATCGAGCGGGCTCTGCCCTTCCTCGTCAATGCCGGCATCCAAAATGCCGGCCAGACCTGCTCGGCGTCGTCGCGCATCCTGGCGCATCGATCCATCTATGTCGACGTGCTGGACGGGATGGCGGAGCGCTACCGGGCACTGCGGGTCGGGCCGGCTGCCCTCGACCTCGATGTCGGGCCGCTGATTTCCGCCCGGCAGAAGGAGATTGTCGATAGTTTCCTCGATATCGCCGAGGAGGATGACCTGACGATCGCCGCGCGCGGCGCGCGCGTCGCCGACGCGCCGGCCGGCGGCCATTATGTCGAACCGACGCTGATTGCCGGCGTGCCGCCGGATCATCGGTTGGCGCAGGACGAGATTTTCGGGCCGGTGCAGGTGGTCATTCCGTTCGATACCGACGAGGAGGCGGTGTCGATCGCCAATGGCACCGATTACGGGTTGGTGGCCGGCCTCTGGACCCGCGACGGGGGCCGCCAGATGCGGCTGGCACGGGCACTGCGTTCGGGCCAGGTCTTCATCAACAATTACGGCGCCGCTGGCGGTGTGGAACTGCCGTTCGGCGGTGTCGGCAAATCCGGCCACGGGCGCGAAAAGGGCTTCGAGGCGCTCTATGGTTTTTCGGCGTTGAAAACGGTGGCGGCCCATCACGGCTGAGCGACGGACTAGCGGAGAGACGGAAGGAACATCATGCGGCTTCAGGGCAAGACGGCGATCGTCACCGGCGGGGCATCCGGCTTCGGCGCCGGCATCGTGCGCAAATTCATCCAGGAAGGTGCCTGCGTCATGGTCGCCGACATCAATGCCGAGGGTGCGGCGGCGATGGCGTCCGATTTCGGCGATCGGGCGCTTGCCCAGGCCGTCGACGTCTCCGACGGCGACAGCGTCGCAACCATGGCGGACGCGGCGCTGGCGGCTTTCGGCCATGTCGATATCCTCGTCAACAATGCCGGCGTCAGCCACCTGCCGGCGCCGCTCGAGGAGATCGGCGAAGCGGATTTCGACCGGGTGTTCGCGGTCAATTGCAAATCCGTCTATCTGACGGCGCGGCAATTGGTGCCGGCGATGAAGGCGCGCGGTTCGGGCTGCATTCTGAACGTCGCGTCCACCGCTGGAGTCAGCCCCCGCCCGCGGCTCAACTGGTACAATGCGTCCAAGGGCTGGATGATCACCGCCACGAAGACCTTGGCGGTTGAACTCGCGCCAGCCGGAATCCGGGTCAATGCGATCAACCCGGTCGCCGGCGAGACGCCGCTGTTGAAGACCTTTCTCGGCGAGGACACGCTGGAGATGCGGGCGAAATTCCTTTCGACCATCCCGCTCGGCCGCTTCTCGACACCGGAAGATATGGGCAATGCCGCCTGTTATCTGTGTTCCGATGAGGCGAGCATGGTGACCGGCGTGGCGATGGAGGTCGATGGTGGCCGCTGCGTCTGAGCGATGCCGCGTCATCAAGTTGGGCGGTTGAGTCTTGACTCGGTGCCCGTTGCCTGTCTCCATTGAATTTAGAATGAATCCAAGCCGCTGGGGACGTGAATCCGGCTCGAGGGGGTTGTAACGCGCATCGCCTGTCACAGATGGTGTCACAGGCTGAAAGGAAGGCACCGGCATTCTATCCGGCCGGGGCGCTTTACGGGAGGAGATGGATGGCAAGCGTATCAATGACAGTAAACGGGCGTGCGGTCGGCGGCGATGTCGAAGACCGGACGCTGCTGGTGGATTTTCTGCGGTCGAATCTCGCTCTGACGGGAACCCATGTCGGTTGCGACACCTCGCAATGCGGCGCCTGCGTCGTACATGTCGACGGCAAGGCGGTGAAGTCCTGCACCATGCTGGCGGCCCAGGCCTCCGGCGCGACCGTCACCACCATCGAGGGCCTGGCGAGCGGCGATGCGCTTCATCCGGTCCAGAAAGCCTTCCACGAGAATCACGGCCTGCAATGCGGTTTCTGCACGCCGGGCATGATCATGGCAGCGACCGATATGATCAACCGCCACGGAACGTCGCTCGACGAGGTGACGGTCCGCGCGGAGCTCGAGGGCAATATCTGCCGCTGCACCGGCTATCACAACATCGTTAAGGCTATTCTCGCCGCGGCCGCCGAAATGGGTGGCGCACAACAGGCTGCCGAATAAGCGAAACCAGCAGGCGGTGCCGGCTGGCCGCGTCAGCCCCGATGGCCGGGGCGAGAGCGGCGCCGGCGATACCGCCGCGAAGATGGGAGGAGAATTCCATGGGAGTTGAAGGCATCGGCGCCCGCGTTGCGCGCAAAGAAGACTATCGATTCATCACCGGCCAGGGCCGTTATACGGACGACATGTATGTCGCCGGCATGCGGCACGCCTATTTCATCCGCAGCCCGCACGCGCATGCCAAGATCCTGGGCATCGACAAGAGCGCGGCGGAGGCCATGCCGGGCGTCTATGGCGTGCTCGACGGCAAGCAGCTCACTGAGGACGGCATCGGCAGCCTGATCTGCGGCTGGATGATCAATTCGCGCGACGGCTCGCCAATGAATATGGGTGTGTGGCGGCCGCTGGCGGAAGATACGGTGCGCTATGTCGGCGATGCGGTGGCGATCGTTGTTGCCGAGACACGGGCGCTTGCCCGCGAGGCGGCCGAGGCGGTCGTCGTCGATTATGAGGAACTGCCCGCGGTGATCGATCCGGTCGACGCGATCGAGCCGGGCGCGCCGCAGATCCATGAGGTTGCACCCAACAATCTGATCTTCGACTGGGAGATCGGCGATGCGGTGGCCGCCGAGGAGGCGATTTCCGACGCCGCCCATGTCACCGAAATGGAAGTCTCCAACAACCGGCTGATTCCCAATGCGATGGAGCCGCGCGCAACGCTGGGTCATTATGATTCAGCCGAGGGCCACTACACCTGCTGGACGACGTCGCAGAACCCGCATGTCGCGCGGCTGGTGATGAGCGCCTTCTACAACGTCGCGCCGGAAAACAAGCTCCGGGTGATCGCACCGGATGTCGGCGGTGGCTTCGGCTCGAAAATCTATATCTATCCGGAGGAGATCGTCTGCCTTTGGGCATCGAAGCGCACCGGCGTGCCGGTCAAGTGGGTGGCCGACCGCACCGAGTCCTTCATGACCGACGCCCATGGCCGCGATCACCGGTCGACCATCAAGGTCGCTTTCGACGAAAACAACCGCATCACCGCCTTCAAGGTGGATACGCTTGCCAATCTCGGCGCCTATATGTCGCTGTTCTCGTCCTCGGTGCCGACCTATCTCTACGCCACCTTGTTGTCGGGTCAGTACAACATCCCGAACATCTACTGCAATGTGCGCACGGCCTATACCAACACCGTGCCGGTGGACGCCTATCGCGGCGCCGGCCGGCCGGAGGCCTGCTATCTCATCGAACGGGCGATCGAGACGGCGGCGCGGGAGCTCGGCGTCAGCCCGGCGGAATTGCGCCGGGTCAATTTCATCACGGAGTTTCCGCATGAGACGCCGGTGATCATGACCTACGATGCCGGCGATTTCGGAGCGTCGCTGGACGCCGCCATGCAGGCGTCCGACTACGCCGGCTTTGCGGCCCGTAAGGCCGAGGCCAAGGCGCGCGGCAAGCTGCGCGGCATCGGCATGAGCTGTTATATTGAGGCCTGCGGCATCGCGCCGTCGGCGGCGGTCGGCGCGCTCGGCGCCGGTGTCGGCCTGTGGGAATCGGCGGAGGTGCGGGTCAATCCGGTCGGCACGATCGAGGTTCTGACCGGTTCGCACAGCCACGGCCAGGGCCATGAGACGACCTTCGCCCAGGTGGTTGCGGACCGGCTCGGCGTCGGCCTCGATACCATCTCCATTGTGCATGGCGACACTGACAAGGTGCAGATGGGCATGGGCACCTACGGCTCGCGCTCCGGCGCCGTCGGCATGTCGGCGATCGTCAAGGCGCTGGACAAGGTCGAGACGAAGGCCAGGAAGGTCGCGGCGCATCTGATGGAGGCCGACGAATCGGACATCGTCATCGAAAATGGCGAGCTGAAGGTGGCCGGCACCGACAAATCGGTGCCCTGGTTCCAGCTGGCGCTCGCCTGCTATACGGCGCACAATCTGCCGGAGGGCATGGAGCCCGGTCTGAAGGAAACGGCCTTCTACGATCCGTCCAACTTCACCTTCCCGGCCGGCTGCTACATCTGCGAGGTCGAGGTCGATCCGGACACCGGCACCACTGAGATCGTGCAGTTTGTCGCCGCCGACGATTTCGGCAACATCATCAATCCGATGATCGTCGAAGGCCAGGTCCATGGCGGCATTGCCCAGGGTGTCGGCCAGGCTTTGCTGGAGGGCTGCGCCTATGATGACGAGAGCGGCCAGCTGCTCACCGCGAGTTACATGGACTACACCATGCCGCGGGCGGACGATCTGCCGTCCTTCGACGTTTCGACCACGGTCACCGAATGCCCGTCAAACCCGCTCGGCGTCAAGGGCTGCGGCGAGGCCGGCGCCATCGGCTCGCCGCCGGCCGTGATCAACGCGATCACCGATGCGATCGGCAACAACGACCTGAGCATGCCGGCGACGCCCGCAAGGGTCTGGGCGGCGCTGAACGCCTGAGGAAGAGCGAGGAAAGGAAACACCATGTATGAGACCAAGTATCACCGCGCTTCCTCCGTCGAAGAGGCCGCCAGCCTGGTATCGGCGGCGGAGGACGGCAAGCTGCTCGCCGGCGGTCAGACCCTGATCCCGACGATGAAGCAGCGTCTGGCGGCGCCAACCGACCTCGTCGACCTGCGTCATGTCGACGGCCTGGCCGGCGTTTCGACGTCGGACGGTGCTTTAAGGATCGGCGCCGGCACGACCCATGCCGCGGTCTCCGCATCGCCGGAGGTCAACGGCCTCTGCCCGGCGCTCGCGGATCTCGCCTCCCATATCGGCGACCCGCATGTGCGTCATATGGGCACCATCGGCGGATCGATCGCCAACAACGATCCGGCCGCCGACTATCCGGCCGCCATGGTGGCGCTGAATGCAACCATCCATACCGACCGGCGCGAGATCGCTGCCGACGATTTCTTCGTTGGTCTGTTCGAGACAGCGCTGGAGGACGGCGAAATCATCACGGCGGTGTCGTTCGCTGCGCCGTCGCGGGCCGCCTATCAGAAATTCGCCAATCCGGCGTCGCGCTACGCGATGACCGGCGTGTTCGTCGCCGAAGGGCCGGACGGCGTCCGGGTCGGCGTCACCGGGGCCGGTTCCGATGGCGTGTTCCGCGCCGCCGATATGGAAGCGTCCTTGCGCGGCCGTTTCGAACCCGGCGCGCTTGACGGCGTCGATGTCGATCCGAGCGACATGCTGTCCGATCTGCACGGTTCGGCCGAATACCGTGCCCATCTGGTCAAGGTAATGGCCAAGCGCGCGGTCGCGGCGGCGGCTTAGCGACGTGTCGGCGCCGGGCTACTGAATCACGATCACCTTGGTTTGGCGGCTCGGCGTGACCCGTTCATAGAGATCGATGATGTCCTGGTTCATCAGGCGGATACAGCCCGATGAGACGGCCTTGCCGATCGAATGCCACTCCGGGGTGCCGTGCAGGCGGTAGAGCGTGTCCCGTCCCCGGTCGTCGAAGAGATAGAGCGCGCGGGCGCCCAGCGGGTTCATCAAGCCCGGATCCTGGCCGTTTTTGGCATAGCGGGCGAGGCTCGGTTCACGCTCCACCATTTCCGCCGGGGGGTGCCAGCGCGGCCAGGCACGCTTCCAGGCCACATGGGCTTCCCCCTGCCAGGCAAAGCCGTCGCGCCCGACGCCGATGCCGTAGCGGACCGCCTTGTCGTTCGGCAGCACGTAGTAAAGAAACCGCCGCGGCGTGTCGACGATGATCGTTCCGGGCTCTTCCGTCGTTTTGTAGGTGACGATCTGACGGTGATAGCGTCGGTCGATGCGGGTGATCGGAACCGCCGGGATATCGTATCCACCATCCATTATGGCGCCATATTGACTGGTGAAGATTTGGCGGGTGAATTCCGGGCCGGCCGTTGTGCAGCCGGCGATCGACAGTATGCAGGCCATGCTTATCAGTGCCAGGCGTAGGTGCATGTGCGTCCCCCGACGTCCGTGTTGACTCTTTGGCATCTGACCTTCAACATTTCATCGACTAGATTTGTTGCCGGCGCTTGGCAAGGGTTTCGATGCGCTCGGCGCCGGCGATCGGGCGTCCACTATGGCTTTCCTGCAACGAATGGACCGGCTTGCCAAGCCGGCCGACTCGTGTCAGCCTTTTGCCATGCCCATTGTTTCACCGCATGCCGAATCGAGCCTGGTCGACGGGCGGCAGTCGGCGCGGGCGCTGCTGGTGCGCCGCGGAGTGCAGCGTTTGCTTGTCGATATGCGCCATGCGATTCTGCCCGAGCTGGTTCTGGCCAGCGGTCGGCGCGCCGATCTTGTGACGCTGTCGGAAAAGGGCGAGGTATGGATCATCGAGATCAAATCGTCGATCGAGGATTTGCGCGTCGATAGCAAATGGCCGGACTATCGGCAGCATTGTGACCGGCTGTTCTTCGCCACCCATCCGGGCGTTCCGCTCGACATCTTTCCGGCGGATTGCGGCATGATCCTGTCGGACGGTTATATGGCCGAAATCATGCGGTCCGCGCCGGAGCACAGACTTGCCCCGGCGACACGCAAGGCGTTGACGCTGCGTTTCGCCCGCGTCGGCGCCGACCGCCTGCTCATCGCCGAACAGGCCGCCTATCAGCGCGAACAGGTGCCGCCCGGCCGGTAGCGGCGCGTCGGTTTGCGCGACCAACTCTGGCGGCCGGTCCGATCGTCAGCGCGGCGCGCGCTTGGCGAGAATGCGCTGCAGGGTCCGGCGGTGCATATTGAGCCGGCGCGCGGTCTCCGAGACGTTGCGGTCGCACATTTCATAAACCCGCTGGATGTGTTCCCAGCGCACCCGGTCAGCCGACATCGGGTTCTCCGGCGGTTCCACCTTTTCGCCCGGTTCGCGCGTCAGCGCCGCGAAGACGTCGTCGGCGTCGGCCGGTTTCGCCAGATAGTCGATGGCGCCGAGCTTGACCGCGTTGACGGCGGTGGCGATGTTGCCATAGCCGGTCAGCATGATGATGCGCGTGTCTTCGCGCCGGTCGCGGATGGCCTCGATCAGTTCCAGTCCGTTGCCGTCTTCGAGCCGGAGATCGATCACCGCATATTTGGGCGGCGCCGCCTTTACGGCCGCGTGGCCTGCCGCGACGGTTTCCGCCATTTCAACGGCGAAGCCCCGGATTTCCAGCGCGCGCCCAAGGCGACGCAAAAAGGGTCCATCGTCGTCAACGATCAGCAGGGACGGGTCTTCACCGATCAGGTCCCGGTTGTTTTCGGCACTCAGGGTCATGGTCATGGTCCGAACAATTCCAATGGTTTCATCAACAACAGTAGGACATAAAGCCGGGTATGCCAAAATCCAAGATGCGCCCCATCGAAGCGTGCGCTAATGCCGCAGGCGGTCGCCGTCAGGTCTCGGTCGCTTCCATGGCCGCGCGCGGCCAGGAGACGCGCACCTCGGCACCGCCCCCGCCCTGATTGGCGAAATGCAATTCGGCGCCCGAGCGTTCCAGAAGGGTCTTGGCGATGAACAATCCAAGCCCGAGCCCGCCGGCGCTCGGTTCCCCGCCACGGGGCCGGCGGGTGACAAACGGATCGCCGATACGTGACAGCACGTCGGACGGAAAGCCCGGCCCGTCATCGCGGATGCTGATCGCCACCGTCCGGTCGTCGCTCCGCGTTCCGACCCAAACCGTCGAGCGGGCGAAATCGACCGCATTTTCGACCAGATTGCCAAGGCCGTAGACGATGCCGGCATTGCGCCGGCCGACCGGCTCGCGGCCATCGCCGGTCTCATGGTCGACGGCGATGGTGACACCGAATTCCCGATGCGGCGCGATCACTTCCTCGATCAGCGAGGACAGCGGCAACAGCCGCATATGCGCCTCCTCGGTGGAGGACAGCGTGGCCAGCCGCCGCATGATGTCGCGGCAGCGCTCGCTTTGCGAGCGCAGCAATTGCACATCCTCGCCGAAACGTTCGTCGTCGCCGAGTGCACGCTCCATTTCCCGCGCCACGACAGTGATCGTCGCCAGCGGCGTACCGAGCTCATGCGCCGCCGCGGCGGCCAGCCCGTCGATGGCGGACAGGTGCTGTTCGCGCTGCAGCGCGAATTCGGTCGCCACCAGCGCGTCGGCCAGTTCGCCGGCCTCGGCTGAAACGCGGTAGGCATAGAAGGCCGCGAAGGCGCCCATCGATACGATCGCGATCCACATGCCGATAACCAGCAGCAACGGCGCGTCGAAGGCGACATCCGGGTACCACGGCAGCGGCAGGTGGAACGCGGCGAGAAGGGTCACCGCGATCAGCGCGACGGTGCCGAGCATGATGGTGTTGCGCACCGGCAATGTCGCCGCCGCGATGATCACCGGAACGCAGATCAGCACCGAAAATGGGTTTTCCAGGCCGCCCGTCATGTAAAGAAGGGCCGCCAGTTGCGAGACGTCGAGCCCGAGCACCACAGTCGACATGGTCGGGCTGAGGCGATGAGTCGACGGGTAACCGAGCCACAGTGCCAGATTGATCAGCGCCAGGCTGGCGATCAGCAGGAAACAGGAGGCGACCGGCAGCGGAAAGCCGAAACCATAGGCGACCAGCAGCACCGCCGTGCATTGGCCGACAATGGCGAGCCAGCGCAGCCGGATCAGCGTGCGCAGTCGCAGGCGGTTGGCATTGCGCGTTTCGGACAGTTGCGTCGAAAGGTCCATTTCGCCTGTTTAGCGCTTTTTGGGATGTTTGACACGGCGGGTGGCTTCGGCAGCGGCCGGGTCTTCTGGCCAGTGGTGTTTGGGATAGCGGCCGCGCATGTCGGCGCGCACATCGGCCCAGGACCCCGACCAAAAACCGGGCAGGTCGCGGGTCGTCTGCATCGCCCGCCCGGCCGGCGACAGCAATTCGAGCAGCAGCCTCTGCCGCCCGCCGGCTAGGGTCGGATGCTGCCGCACGCCGAACAGTTCCTGCACCCGCACCGCCAGCACGGGCTCATCGCCATCATAGCGGATCGGCAGGCGGGAGCCGGTCGGCACTGTGAAATGGCTCGGAGCCAGCCGGTCGAGCGCCGCCCGCTCCGCGTGGGGCAGCAGCGACGTCAGCCCCTTGAGCAAGGATTGCGGTTCGATTTTCGCGAGCGCCGTCACACCGTCGAGATACGGCGCCAGCCAGACCTCCAGCGCGGCGAGCAGGGCCGCGTCCGACATGTCGGGCCACGGCGCGCCCATGGTTCCGTGCAGCCAGGCCAGTCGGTCGCGCATCTGCCGGCTCTCGGCGGTCCATGGCAATGCCTCGAGGCCGGCCTGTCGTATGCCGGCGCACAGCGCGCGGGCGGCGGCTTCGCCGATCGGCCGCGGCAAAGCGGTTTCCTCCAGCACCAGCGTGCCGAGCTTGCGCTGTCGACGCGCCTTGACCTGGCCGGACGCGGCGTCGAAAGAACTTTCCTCTTGCGTGGTGATCTGATCCGCCAGGGTTTCGATGAGCGTGTCTCGATCGACCCGCGCCGCGGCCAGGATGCGTTGCGATTGCGGCTTTCCGGTCAGATCGGGCACCACCAGGAAGGACTCCCGCGCCAGCGGGTCGTCCTCTTCGAGAAAGGCGCCGCGGCCATTGGCAAGCCGGTAGCGGCGCTGTCCGTTGCCGGACGGTCCGCGCCGACCGGCGACCCGGTCGGCATAGCCCGACAACAGCAGCGCCCCCGCGGTTGTCTCGCCCCTTGCCGGTTGTCCGCTGCCGAGCGAACGGGCAATGCGCACGGCGAGGGCGCGTGCCTTCTCCGCCCGGCCGCCCTGCTCGTGGCGCAGAGCCTGCAGACGCTGGTCGAGGTCCACGGAAGCGCCGCCCAGTCCCGGCTCGCCCATCAGCACGGCAAGTTCCGCCGCCCGGCCGCCGTCGCCCCATTCCGCCGCGCTGATCACCATGGCGGCCTGGCGCGCCGGCAGTCCGGCGCCGCGCATCTTGCCGCCCAGCGCCGTCAGCCCGCCCGTCTGATCGAGCGCGCCGAGCCGGCGCAGCAGGGCCCGTGCCTCGGCCAATGCCGGCGCGGGCGGCGGATCGATGAAGCGCAGCGTCGTCGGATCGGTAACGCCCCAGGCGGCGCAGTCGAGGACCAGATTGCTGAGATCGCTGGACAGGATCTGCGGCGGCGTGAAAGCCGGCAGGGATGCCGTCTGCGCCTCGCGCCACAGGCGCAGCGCCATGCCCGGCTCCGTGCGGCCGGCGCGGCCGGCCCGCTGGTCGGCCGAGGCGCGGGACACACGCACGGTCTCCAGTCGGGTGATGCCGGTCGAGGCCTCGAAAACCGGCAGGCGTTGCAGGCCGCTGTCGATGACGATGCGCACGCCGTCGATGGTGATGGCGGTCTCGGCGATCGCCGTCGCCAGCACTATTTTGCGGGTGCCGGCCTCCGGCGGACGGATCGCCGCGTCCTGGGCGCCGCCGGGAAGGTCGCCGTAAAGCGGCGCAAGCACTGCATTGTCCGGCAGCCGGTCGCGCAACAGCGCGGCGGTGCGCTTGATTTCGCCCTGCCCGGGCAGAAAGGCCAAAACGGAGCCGCGCTCTTCGGCGAGCGCCGACCGGATCGCGCCGGCCATCGTTTCTTCGATCCGCTCTCGCGGCGGCCGTTCGCGATAGTGAATGGCGACCGGGAAGGCGCGGCCGCTGCTTTCGATCGCCGGGGCGTCGCCGAGCAGCGTCGCGACACGGGCGACGTCCAGCGTGGCCGACATGACGAGAATGCGCAGGTCGCCGCGCAAACCGTCCTGAACGTCGAGCGCCAAGGCCAGGCCGAAATCGGCATCGAGCGTGCGCTCGTGAAACTCGTCGAACACCACTGCGGCAATGCCCGGTAGCTCGGGATCGGCCAGAAGCATACGGACAAAGACCCCTTCGGTGACGACCTCGATGCGGGTCCGTGCCGATATCTTGGTATCGAGCCGTGTGCGATAGCCGACCGTCGCGCCGACCGGTTCGCCGATCAGCCGGGCCATCTGCCGGGCGCTGGCACGGGCCGCCAGCCGCCGCGGTTCGAGAACCAGAATCTTGCCATCGCCACGCCAGCCCGCCGCGAGAAGATGCAGCGGCACGAGCGTGGTTTTGCCAGCGCCAGGCGGTGCGGCAAGCACAGCGGAGGAATGGCTGTCCAGCGCCGCCAACAGCGCCGGCACCGCCTCGCTGACCGGCAGCAGGGGAAGGTCCGCAAACATCGGCATCCGATCGACTCGTTCTTGCGCATCGTGCTGTAGCAATATTGATCGGGCGGCGGCAATCGGCACCGGCGAATCTGCCCGCCGCCACTCGCTATCGCCCGCCCGCTGCGTTACATAGGGGCGTGCGACCACGGAGCGAAGCGCACGGGAGCCGAGAATGAGCGACGAGACAGGCCGAAGAACACTGGTTCTGACCGGCGCCAGCCGGGGGATCGGTCACGCAACCGTCAAGCGCTTCTCCCGCGACGGCTGGCGGGTGATCACCTGTTCCCGGCAGGACTTTGCCGAAAACTGCCCGTGGCCGGCAGGGCCCGAGGACCACATCAAGATCGACCTGTCCGACCCGGAGGATGTCGGGCGCGCGGTTGCCGACATCCGCCATCGCTTGGACAAGGAAGGCGGCCGGCTGCAGGCGCTCGTCAACAATGCCGGCATTTCACCGAAGACGCCGGCCGGCGACCGGCTGGGCTCCAAGGACACGCCGATGCATGTCTGGCGCGACGTCTTCCAGGTGAATTTCTTTGCCCCGATCATGCTGGCGCGCGGGCTGTTCAAGGAGTTGGAAGCGGCGCAAGGGTCGGTGGTCAACGTCACATCGATCGCCGGTTCGCGGGTCCATCCCTTCGCCGGGACCGCCTACGCCACCTCCAAGGCGGCGCTGGCGTCGCTGACGCGCGAAATGGCGGCGGATTTCGGTCCGCACGGCATCCGCGTCAATGCCATCGCGCCGGGCGAGATCGAGACCGCGATCCTGTCACCCGGCACCAACAGGATCGTTGAGAACATTCCGCTGCGTCGGCTGGGCACCACGACCGAAGTTGCCGAGACGATTTTTTTCCTGTGCAGCAACAAGGCCTCCTACGTGACCGGCAGCGAGATTCACATCAATGGCGGTCAGCACGTGTGAGAACCTTCCAGGCACACTTCTCCAACCAAGTTCGATCAATCCGCGCCGCTGAAGCGCCCGATGCGCACACCGTAATGCACGGCGATGCCGTAATCCGGATCGTCATCTGAATCGACCATCAACTGGCCGGCTCGGGCCAGCAGCGTATGGCAGTCGCGTGACAGGTGACGCAGTTCCAGCCGCGTGCCATGTGCCTGGTATTTGGCAGCCAGTGTTTCGATCGCTTGCAGCGCCGATTGATCCGCGACGCGTGAATTCATGAAGTCGACGATCACCAGCTTGGGGTCGTTGGCGACATCGAAGAGCTCGAGAAAAGCGGCGGCGGAGCCGAAGAAGAGTGGGCCCTCGACCCGGTAGATCTTGGCGCCGCGGGCATCTTCCTCGCTCGTGGCGCGGATGCGTGTCGCATTGCTCCAGGCATAGGCCAGCGCCGATATGATGACGCCGGCGACGACCGCGATCGCCAGATCGGTCAGCACAGTGATGATGGTGACGAGAATGATCACCGTCGCATCGGTGCGTGGCACCCGCGCGATGATCGAAAAGCTTCTCCAGGCAAACGTACCGATCACCACCATGAACATGACGCCGATCAGCGCCGCCAGGGGGATCTGTTCGATCAGCGACGACGCGAACAGAATGAAGCTGAGCAGCAGCACGGCCGCCGTTACGCCCGAGAGCCGCGTGCGGGCGCCGGATTCCACATTGATCATCGATTGGCCGATCATCGCGCAGCCGCCCATGCCGCCGAAGAAGCCGGTCGCGATGTTGGCGGCGCCCTGCGCCATGCATTCCTGCGAGGCGCTGCCTCTGGTGCCGGTTTTCTCGCCGACGAGATTGAGGGTCAGCAGGCTTTCGATCAGCCCGATCGCGGCGAAGATCAGCGCATAGGGAAGAATGATCCGCAGCGTTTCCAGGGTCATCGGCACGGCAGGGATCGAAAATCCCGGCAAACCGCCGCTGATCGAAGCCATGTCGCCGACCCGCGGCACCGGTATGTCAAAAAGGATGACCAGGCCGGCGACGATCAGAATCGCGGCGAGCGGTGCCGGGACCGCCTTTGTCAATTTTGGCACAAGGTAGATGACGACCATGGTCAGTGCGACCAGAGCGATCATGAAGAACAGCGGCAAGCCGGAGATCCATGCTTGGGACCCGTCCGGCGTGGTTGTTTTGAACTGCTGGAACTGCGCCAGGAAAATGACGATGGCCAGCCCGTTGACGAAACCCAGCATCACGGGGTACGGCACCAGACGGATGAAACGGCCGAGTTTCAACAGCCCCGCAGCAACCTGCATCAGCCCCATAAGGATGACGGCGGCAAAGAGATAGGCAACGCCATGGCTCGACACCAGCGCGACCATGACGACCGCAAGTGCACCGGTAGCGCCGGAAATCATGCCGGGTCGGCCGCCGAACAGCGCGGTGATCAGGCAGACGATGAAGGCCGCACAGAGGCCGACCAGCGGATTGACACCGGCAACGAATGCGAAAGCCACGGCCTCGGGCACCAGCGCAAGCGCCACCGTCAGCCCCGACAGCGTTTCGATGCGGATGCGGTCCGGCGTCATATCGATGCGATCTTCGGCGGCCGGCCGTGTAAAGGGCAGCGCATTGCCGATGGCTGCGAAAGCAGGTTTGAGCAAGGTCTTGGATCCGTTTTGAGGGAGGGGTCCGGTGTGCTCCGGAGGTGTTCCGGCGCGTATATTGCACTGCAGCATCAGAAAGGCCAGCGCTTATTTGCACCGCAAGGCAGCCATGCGAAATCGAAGGGATGACAGGACCGTATGCGGGGCCGGAGATGGCCGGCTCTCCCGGGTGCCGCGCCAGGTAGGAATGTTCGATGCCGCCACGCTTGACTCTAAGTGTGATCACACATATCACTTTGCCATGACTCATCAACTTGCGATCGAGGACGCCGGGATCGATGAACCCGGACGTCACGACAATGCGCTGGCCCGTAATGCCGGTCAGGCGCTCGAACTGGACTGGGTGAACGCCATCCAGGTCAACCGCTCGGCGGTGGAACGCCGCTGTGCGACGCTGGGTGGCCGGCGCTCGGTCAAGAAGGATGCGCAGGCCGGCTGGCTGCTCAAGGCGATCACCTGCATCGACCTGACGACGCTCAATGGCGATGACACGGCGGCCAGGGTGCGCCGGCTCTGCGCAAAGGCGCGCCGGCCGATTCGATCCGATCTTCTGGAAGCGCTCGGCGTGGCCGACCGCAGCATCACCACCGGAGCGATCTGCGTCTACCACCGTTTCGTGCGCGAGGCGGTGACGGCGCTCGACGGCACGTTCATTCCGGTGGCGGCGGTCTCCACCGGCTTCCCGGCCGGCCTGTCGCCGCACGAGACCAAGCTCCGCGAGATCGAAGCCTCGGTCGCCGATGGCGCCTCGGAGATCGATATCGTGGTGACGCGCGAATATGTTCTGACCGGCGATTGGCAGGCGCTCTACGGCGAAATGCGCGATTTTCGCGCCGCCTGCGGCGCGGCCCATGTCAAGGCGATCCTGGCGACCGGTGACCTGCGCACGCTGCGCAACGTGGCGCGGGCGTCGCTGGTCTGCATGATGGCGGGGGCGGATTTCATCAAGACGTCGACGGGCAAGGAGGCGGCTAATGCCACGCTGCCGGTCAGCCTCGTCATGCTGCGCATGATCCGGCAGTTTTACGAGCGCACCGGCAACCGGGTCGGCTTCAAGCCGGCCGGCGGCATTTCTACGGCAAAGGATGTGCTGGCCTATCAGGTGCTCGTCAAGGAAGAGCTCGGCCGCCGCTGGCTGGAGCCGGATCTTCTGCGTTTCGGCGCGTCGTCGCTGCTTGCCGATATCGAACGCCAGCTCGAGCACCATGTCACCGGCCGCTATTCGGCTTTCAACCGCCACGCGATGGCCTGAGCGGGGAGGACGCACCATGAGTGTCGCAGACTATTTCGATTCCCTCGACTATGGCCCCGCCCCGGAAGCCGATGACAATGCGCGGGACTGGCTAGCCGCGCATGGCGCTTCCTTTGGCCATTTCATCGACGGCCGTTTCGTCGACCCGCTGAATGGCGGCCATTTTGTCGCCCACGAACCGGCCACCGGCAGGAAGCTGGCCGAAATAGCCGAGGGATCGGTCGAGGACATCGACGCCGCCGTGCAGGCGGCCGCCCGGGCGCAGGCCGGGTGGGAGGCGATCGGCGGCAAGGCGCGAGCGCGCCACCTCTACGCGCTGGCCCGCATGGTGCAGCGCCACGGCCGCCTGTTCGCTGTGCTCGAAGCGCTCGACAACGGCAAACCGATCCGCGAGACGCGCGATCTCGACATCCCGCTGGTCGCCCGGCATTTCTACCACCACGCCGGCTGGGCCGAATTGCAAGATACGGAACTCGCCGATCAGCAGGCGATCGGTGTCGTCGGTCAGATCATTCCGTGGAACTTTCCGCTGCTGATGCTCGCCTGGAAGGTGGCACCAGCCTTAGCCCTTGGCAACATGGTGGTGCTCAAACCGGCCGAGGCGACGTCGCTGACGGCTCTGCTCTTTGCCGAACTCGCGGCGCGCGCCGGCCTTCCCGGCGGGGTGCTCAATGTCGTCACCGGCGACGGTGCGACGGGGGCGGCGCTCGTCAGACATCCGGGCGTCGGCAAGATCGCCTTTACCGGCTCGACCGAAGTGGGTCGCATCATCCGGGCGGAGACGGCCGGCAGCGGCAAGTCGCTGACCCTGGAACTGGGCGGCAAATCGCCGTTCATCGTCTTCGACGATGCCGATATGGACAGCGCCATCGAGGGTGTGGTCGATGCGATCTGGTTCAATCAGGGTCAGGTCTGCTGCGCCGGTTCGCGCCTTCTGGTGCAGGAAAGCCTCCACGACCGGTTCATCGCCCGCCTGAAGCAGCGCATGGAGACGCTGCGTGTCGGCCATCCGCTGGACAAGGCCATCGATATGGGGGCGATCATCGAACAAAGCCAGTTGGAGCGGATTCGCGCGCTGGTCGACAAGGGCGTCGAAGAGGGCGCCGAGGCCTATGCGCCGGCAATCGACTGTCCGAAGGACGGTTTCTTCTTCCCGCCGACGCTTCTGACCGGCGTCGAGCCGGCCTCGACGGTCGCGACGGAAGAGATTTTCGGGCCGGTGATGGTTGCCATGTCCTTTCGCACGCCCGACGAAGCGGTCGCGCTTGCCAACAACACACGCTACGGGCTGGCGGCCAGCATCTGGAGCGAGAGCATCAGCCTGGCGCTCGATATCGCGCCGAAGCTTCAGGCCGGCGTGGTCTGGGTCAACGCCACCAACCTGTTCGACGCCGGGGTCGGTTTCGGTGGCTACCGGGAATCGGGCTTCGGCCGCGAGGGTGGTTTGGAAGGCGCCTATGAATATCTGAAACCGAAGGCCTGGGCGGTGCGCAAGCCGCGCAAGCCGCTGCCGCCGCTGCCGGTGGTGGAGCCGACGGCGCGGTTCGAACCGGCGGCGGTGGACCGCACCGCCAAGCTCTATATCGGTGGCAAGCAGACGCGTCCCGACGGCAATTACGCGTTGCCGGTCGTTTCGCCCAGGGGCAAGGTGATCGGCGAGGTCGGCGAAGGCAACCGCAAGGACATCCGCAACGCGGTCGAAGCGGCGCGCAAGGCGGCGTCCTGGTCCATCGCGTCGACTCATCTGCGCGCCCAGATCCTTTATTATCTCGCCGAGAACCTGTCGGCCCGCGCCGACGAATTCGCCGCCCGGCTCGCCGCTATCAGCGGCATCAAACCGGCGGCGGCCGGGCGCGAGGTCGCCGCTGCGGTCGACCGGCTTTTCGTCTATGGCGCCTGGGCCGACAAATATGACGGGGCGGTGCACAGCCCGCCGCTACGGGGCGTGGCACTCGCCATGCACGAGCCGATCGGCGTTGCCGGCGTGTTGTGTCCGGACGAGGCGCCGCTGTTGAATTTTGTCAGTCTGGTCGCGCCGTTGATCGCCATGGGCAACCGTGTCGTCGCTGTGCCCAGCGAGCGCCATGGCCTGATCGTCACCGATTTCTACCAGGTGCTGGAAACGTCGGACGTGCCGGCCGGCGTGCTCAACATCGTCACCGGCCGTACCCGCGACCTTGCCAAGACGCTCGCCGCGCATGACGATGTGGACGCGCTGTGGGCCTTCGGCGCGCCGGAATTGTCAGAGATGGCCGAGGCCCTCTCAGTCGGCAATATGAAACGCACCTTTGTCGACAATGGCCGCGCCGTCGACTGGTTCGATCCGAAGCTGGCCGAGGGGCGGCATTTCCTGCGCAATGCCGTGCAGGTGAAAAACATCTGGATCCCCTATGGCGAATAGGGCCGTCGAGGCGGTGGCCGGCGGTTTCGAGACCGTCGCGCGCCAGACGCTTCAGGAACAGATCTATCGGCAGCTGCGCAACGGCATCATGTCGGGCCGGTTCCGCCCGGGACAGCCTTTGAGCACCCGGGCCGTGGCCGAGGCCGTCGGCGTGTCCGTCATGCCGGTGCGCGATGCGCTGCGCCGGCTGGAGGTCGAAAACGCGCTTGTGGTCGGCCACAACCGCACGCTGGAAGTGCCGCGGCTCGATGCCGAAATCCTGGCCGAAATTTCCGCCATGCGTGTGGCCCTGGAGGGTCTCGCTGTTGCGCGTGCCATCGACATGATGACACCGGATATGATCGATCGGCTGGAGGCGTTGTGCCGCGCCATGGAAAAGGGCGTTCGCGACGCGGACGCGGAAGCGTATCTGGACGCCAATTGGGCCTTCCACAGCTTGGTCTATCGAAGCGGCGGTGGCGAGATGCTACTGTCGGCCATCGAAGGCCTGTGGCTGCGCATGGGACCCTATTTCCGTCTGTTCGCCGGCGACCGGGCTCATCTGGACACCGCCATGCAACACCATCGCGCCATCGTCGACGCTATGAAACGCGGAGACAGTGCGGCCGCCCGCAGTGCTGTGATCGCCGATATCGAGGCTGCTGCCGGGGATCTTGTCGACTGGCTGAACGATCATGAAGCGGAGCGCGCGCATGGCGCGTAACGATGCCGTGCGGATGGTGGGGCCGTCTCGGGCATGACGCGGCGCGGCCTGTTTGTGATCGGCCTGTGTCTGATGCTCACGGGCTGCACCCTTGCCGGCCGGCAGAGCGCCGACATTTCCAGCGTGCCCGTGGACACCGGCGCAGCGCTCGCCAAGGTGAATGCCTATCGCGCGGCCAACGGAGAGGCGGCCCTGATGCTCGACCCGCGGCTTAACCAGGCGTCCGGCGAGATGGCCCGCCTGATGGCCCGTCAGGACAATTCCAAACCGCGCGCCCATAGCGCGAACAGGCTTTATGGGCGGCTCAACGCCATCGGCCTGGAGAGCTATGCCGGCGCTGAAAACATCGGTTCCGGCTATCTGTCTTTCGACGCCGCACTGGCCGGGTGGAAGGGGTCGCCGGGTCACAACAAGAACCTGCTCAATCCCCATGTCACGCGCGTCGGCTTTGCGCGGGCGCGGCGCGCGGACGGCAAATGGCGCAATTTCTGGGTCATGATCCTGGCGCGGCCGGTCGAGGATGGGCGGCCCAATGCTTAGCCCGCATATCCCCGCAGATTCCATTCGATCGACTGCGCGAAGGGCGTCCAGCGGCCGACCGGAACGCCGGCCCGGCGCAACGCCGCGCCGGTCCAGGCGTTGCAGCCATAAAACAGGCTGAAACGCGGTCCTGCCCGATAGAAGACGTCGCCGAAGCCGTGAGTGACATTGGGCAAGGGCCGTGCCGTGCCATCGCCGTCGGTCGCGAACGTGCCGGCAACAAAGGTCAGCAGGCGCTCATATTGGTCTTTATCGAGTTCCACCCGGTAGGCATGCGGACCGCGGAGATCGCCGGCATAGGGCAGCACATGCATGACGGAACGATCGAACAGCAGCGCCTTCAGGGCGATGTCCGGAGTCAGGTCGGAGAGCGCCAACAGGCGCGTATAGGCGGTCTGTGATCCCCATCCGACAATCAGATAGCGGCTATCGCGCAAGCCGCCCGGAAAATCCGCCGCAGCAATCGGCAACCCGGCCACGGGCCGTCCCTGCTCGACGGGAAGCGCAATATCGCTGTGAAAGCCGTTGGACAGGATATAGACGGTCCTTGTGTCGCCGGAACCGGTGGCGGCCGCCGTTCCGGACGTCCAGACGGTGCCGACCGTGGCGGCGGCCGGGTAGGCGGCCAGCAACGCGAACAAACCGGCAATCATCAGGACAAGGGCTCTGATGCTTCGGCTCACAAGGCCTGAAAGAGTGTCGTTGAAGAAACCCATCGCCCTTCTCGGATTGTTTCGCCGGTTTCGTGCACCACGCATGCGTGTGGGCGGCAAATGTGGCCTTGATGCGAAGACACCGCACAGAATGCACATGCGTCTCGCCGTTGCAAACGGCTCTCTTGGAGTGGCCGGGCGTTTGTCGTATGACCAGGGGCCGTGTCTGCCTTTTTGAACGAAATCGAGCCGTTGGTCCGGCATTTCGGCTTGCCCGGCCTGTTTGCCGACATCTATCTTGAGGCGCTGGGACTGCCGCTCCCGGGCGAATCGATCATCATCATCGCGTCCAGCCTTGCGGCGCTCGGGCAGCTTTCCATCGAGGCGGTCGCGGCAACCGTTATTTTCGCGGCCATCGCCGGAGACAATACCGGCTACGTGATCGGCCGCCGGCTCGGACATCCTTTGGTCGTGCGCTATGGCAGCCGTTTCGGCGTCACCCATGAGCGGTTGGCGAAAGTGGAGGATCTGGTCAGACGGCGCGGTGTGTTCATCGTCGCGATAGCCCGCTTCGTTGCGATCCTGCGGCAATTGAACGGCATCGCGGCGGGAACGGCCCACATGCCCTGGCCGCGCTTTTTTGCCGCGAATGCGGTGGGTGCGGCGCTCTGGACCGGCCTTTGGACCACGCTTGCCTATCGGTTCGGCGCCGATCTCACGATCCTGCCGCAGATCTGGAAACATCTCTCCGTGCTGGCCATGGTCTTGATGGCCGCGATCGGCCTCCTGCTGATTGCCGGTTGGTATATCTACCTCCGGCGCCGCCATTGACCGGTGCCGCCGATCCGTCGACACTGGGCTTTCCCGCAGCTTTTGGGAGACGAAAGCGGACCGATGCACGAAATCGCCATTTGCCAGAACATTCTCGATATCCTGCGGGAACAGGCCAGGATGCAGAACTATCGTCGGGTGACGCGGTTGCGCCTCGAAATCGGCCCGTTTTCGGGTATTGAAATCGAGGCCCTGCGCTTCGGTTTCGACGTCGTGGCGCGGGATTCGCTTGCAGAAGGGGCGGTTCTTGAGATCGATCAAACCGAGGCCACGGCCCATTGTTTATCCTGCGGTCTCGAAAGCCGCATAAAGCAGCGTTTCGACCCCTGTCCGCATTGCGGGTCGCGTCGCCTCAAGGTTATGTCGGGCGAGGAATTGCGGATCAAGGAATTGGAGGTGAACTGATGTGTACGGTTTGCGGCTGCGGAGAGGGCGATCTCCGCATCGAAAACGCCCCGCATCGTCACGATGATCCGGCGCGGCTGATCAAGCTCGAACAGGACATTCTGGCGAAGAACGACCGTTATGCCGCCGAGAACCGGCGTGTGCTTGAAAGCCGCGGCATTCTGGCCTTCAATGTGATGTCGAGCCCGGGTGCGGGCAAGACCAGTCTGCTGGTCGAAACGATCCGCGCTTTTGAGGGCCGGCGCGCCTGCGCAGTGATCGAGGGCGATCAGCAAACCTCCGCCGACGCTGATCGGATCCGCGCGGCCGGCGCGCAAGCCGTTCAGATCAATACCGGAAAGGGCTGCCATCTTGACGGTCATATGGTCGGTCATGCGCTCGACCGGCTCGCGCCGGCGCCGGACAGCATTCTTTTCATCGAGAATGTCGGCAATCTGGTCTGCCCAGCCGCCTTCGATCTGGGGGAGGCCCGTAAGGTGGTGATTTTTTCGGTGACGGAGGGAGAGGACAAGCCGCTCAAATATCCCGACATCTTCGCTGTCGCCAATCTCGTCGTCATGAGTAAGGTCGATCTCCTGCCACACCTCGCCTTCGACATGGACACCGCGGTTGCCAATGCCCGCAAGATCAATCCCGATGTCGCGGTTCTCCGGACCTCGGCCAGCTCCGGCGCGGGTATGGATGACTGGATCCAGTGGATCGAGGCGGCCCGTGCAGACCTGTCCATGGTGCCCGTGCCGTCCCGTGCGGCCGGCTGAGGAGAGAGGCGATGTGCCTGGCGATACCAGCGAAGGTCGTCTCCCTCGACACGGACGCGATGGCGACGGTGTCCTTCGGCGGCGTTAAGAAACGGATCTCCACGGCGCTGCTCGACGCAGTGGCCGAGGGTGATTATGTGTTGGTGCATGTCGGCTATGCCCTGCACCGGGTCAGCGAGACGGAGGCCGCGCGCACGCTGGAACTGATGGCGCAGGCCGGCGTTCTGGACGAGGAACTCGAAGAGATAAAGGGGAGCGCGGCATGAAATATGTCGAGGAATTTCGCGCCCGCGATCTCGCCGCGCGGCTTGCCGAGGCGATCGCCGCCGAGGCCGATCCGTCCCGCACCTACCATCTAATGGAGTTTTGCGGCGGACACACCCATGCCATTTTTCGCTATGGCGTGCAGGACCTCATGCCGGACAATGTCGACTTCGTGCACGGACCGGGCTGCCCGGTCTGCGTGCTGCCGGTGCGCCGGCTGGACGATGCGCTGGAACTGGCCGACCGGCATGACGTCATCCTGTGCACCTATGGCGATATGATGCGGGTGCCCGGTAGCAAGCGCCGCAGCCTGATCCGCGCCAAGGCCGACGGTGCCGATATCCGCATGGTCTATTCAACGCTGGACGCGCTGACGATTGCCCGGTCCAACCCCGACAGGCAGGTGGTGTTCTTCGCCATCGGCTTCGAGACGACGACGCCGCCCAGCGCCGTGGCGATCCAGCAGGCCGAGCGCGAGGGCCTGAGCAATTTCTCTGTCTTCTGCAACCACGTGCTCACCCCCGCCGCCATGCGGCACATCCTGCAGTCGCCCGACATGTCGGAGACCGGTGCAGTGCGCATCGACGGTTTCCTGGGACCGTCCCATGTCAGTTCGGTGATCGGCTCGCGGCCATATGAGGAACTGGCTGCTGAGTTCGCCAAACCAATCGTGATTGCCGGTTTCGAGCCGCTCGACGTCATGCAGTCGGTGCTGATGCTGATCCGGCAAATCAATCGCGAACGATGCGACGTCGAAAACCAATACACCCGCGTCGTCACCCGCGACGGCAATCGGAAGGCGCAGGCCCTGGTCGACGCGGTGTTCGAACGGCGGCCGCATTTCGAATGGCGTGGCCTCGGATCGGTGCCTGATAGCGCCTTGAGGATCCGCGACCGCTATGCGGAGCTCGACGCCGAGAAGCGCTTTGCGCTGTCGAAGAAAACGTCGCGCGAGGTCAAATCCTGTGAATGTCCGGCCATCCTGCGCGGCGTCAAGCGGCCGACCGAGTGCAAATTGTTTGCCACCGTGTGCACGCCTGACAATCCGATCGGCTCCTGCATGGTGTCGTCGGAAGGTGCCTGCGCGGCCTATTACAGCTATGGCCGGTTTCGCGAGGAGATCCGGTCGGACGCGGCGCTCGCGGACGCGTCATGAGTGCGGCGGACCCGTCTGCGCGGCGCGGCGCCGTCGACATGACCCATGGCGGCGGCGGCCGGGCGATGACGGAGCTGATCGCCGACCTGTTCGGCCGGCATCTCGGCAACCCGATCCTCGATGAGGGTCACGATGCCGCCCGCTTCCCGGTGCCGCCGGGACGTCTTGCCCTGTCGACGGACAGCTATGTCATTTCGCCGCTGTTTTTCCCGGGTGGCGATATCGGGTCGCTGGCGGTGCACGGCACGCTGAACGACGTTGCCATGTCCGGCGCCAGGCCGCTGCATCTGACCGCATCCTTCATCCTCGAAGAGGGATATCCACTTGCCGATCTGGAGCGGCTCGTGGTCTCCATGGCAGAGGCCGTGTCACGGGCCGGCGTGACGGTCGTGGCCGGCGACACCAAGGTGGTCGAAAAGGGAAATGGCGACGGTGTGTTCATCACCACCACCGGCCTCGGCGTCGTTCCGGACGGCGTCGATATCGGTGCCGACCGGGCCAGACCCGGCCAGGCGATCCTGGTCTCCGGCACCATCGGCGATCATGGCGTCGCCATCCTGTCGAAGCGCGAAAACCTCGAATTCGAAACCCAAATCCAGTCCGATTCCGCAGCGCTGCATCATATGGTGGCCGATATGGTCGATGCGGTGCCCGGCATCGCCGTCCTGCGTGACCCGACACGCGGCGGGCTGGCGGCCGCGTTGAACGAAATCGCCCACGCCTCCGGCGTCGGCATGGCGTTGGACGAGGCGGCGATTCCCGTCGATCGCGATGTTGCGTCGGCCTGCGAACTGCTCGGGCTGGATCCGCTCTACGTGGCCAATGAAGGCAAGCTCGTCTGCCTGTGCGATGCCCGCGATGCGGACACGCTTCTCGCCGTGATGCGGCGTCATTCGGAGGGCGCCGGTGCCGCCATGATCGGCCAGGTCGTCGCGGATCCCCATGGGCTCGTCCGGATGGAAACGCTGCTCGGCGGCAACCGGGCGGTGGATTGGCTTTCGGGAGAGCAATTGCCGAGGATCTGCTGAGCGATGCCGGGCGCGCGCTTTCGGGTGAGCGGCTTGGTCCAGGGTGTCGGCTTCCGGCCGCATGTCTGGCGCCTTGCCCAACAGCACGGGCTCGCGGGCACAGTGCGCAATGACGGCGAAGGCGTCGAGATCGAAGCCTGGGGGCCGGCGGCCGCGCTCGACCGCTTCACTTTCGCGCTGGAGGCCGAAGCGCCGCCGCTCGCCCGCGTCCAAGCGGTGACCCGCATGCCGCTCGGCGGCGTGCCTCCGACGGGTTTCGCGATTGCTGAAAGCCGCGACGGCCCGGTGTCGACCGGCGTGGTCGCCGATGCGGCCACGTGCTCCGATTGCTTGGCCGAGATCTCCAATCCGGATGACCGCCGCTTCGGCTACGCCTTCACCAATTGCACCCATTGCGGCCCGCGTCTGTCGATCGTCCGCGCCATCCCCTATGACCGCACCAACACCTCGATGGACCGGTTCAGCATGTGCCCGGATTGTTTGGCGGAATATACCGATCCGGCGGACCGGCGGTTTCACGCCCAGCCCAATGCCTGTCCGGTGTGCGGGCCCCGCCTCTGGCTGGAGGACCGCGCTGGCGAACGGCAGCTGGACGACCCGCTGGCTGAAGCGGCGCGGCTGATCGCGGCAGGCGATATCGTCGCGGTCAAAGGCATCGGCGGTTTCCATCTCGCCTGCGATGCGGCGAATGGCGACACGGTGGACCGGCTGCGCCAGCGCAAGCGCCGCGCCGCCAAGCCGTTCGCATTGATGGCGCGAGATGTAGCACAAGTCCGCGCCTACTGCCGCGTGACGCCGGGCGAGGCGGCGCTGCTTCAGGACAAGGCCGCGCCGATCGTCCTGCTGCAACGGTGGGGCCGGCCGCTTGCCGCCGGCATTGCCCCGGGGCAGGCGCGCATCGGCGTGATGCTGCCCTATAGCCCGCTGCATCATTTGTTGCTTAAGGGGCTTGCCGCGCCGGTGGTCATGACCTCGGGGAACGTATCGGACGAGCCGCAGGCGACCGGCAACGCGGAGGCACGGGATCGGTTGGCGGAGATCGCCGATGTCTGGCTGATGCATGACCGTGCCATCGTCAACCGCCTTGACGATTCGGTGATGCGGCTCGACACGCCGGGCCCTCAGATCCTGCGCCGCGCCCGCGGCTTCGCGCCGGAGCCCGTGGCGCTCGATCCCGGCTTTTCCTCGGCGCCACCGGTGCTTGCCCTCGGCGGAGAGCTGAAATCCACCTTCTGCCTGCTTGAGCGTGGTGCCGCGGTTCTGTCCCAGCATATCGGGGACCTGGAGGCGGTGCCGGTGCGCGAAGATTATCGCAAGGCGCTGGCGCTTTATCGCGATCTCTTTCGTTTCGATCCGGCCGTGATTGCCGTCGATATGCATCCCGACTATGCCTCGACGCGGCTCGGACAGGCGCTTGCCGGCGAGACCGGCGCGGCCCTGGTGGCCATCCAGCATCATCATGCCCATTTCGCCAGCGCGCTTGCTGAACACGGTATCGCGCCCGACGACGACCGCTCGCTCGGCGTGATCCTCGACGGCCTCGGCTACGGCCCGGACGGAACCGTCTGGGGCGGCGAGCTGCTGGTCGGCGGCTGCCGCCGCTTTGATCGCGCCGGCCATTTCCAACCGGTGCCACTGCCCGGCGGGGCAGCGGCCATGCGCGAACCATGGCGCAATCTCGTAGCGCATCTCCACACAACCTTCGGATCGGATTGGCCGGAGACATGCGCCGGGACGCCGATTGCTGACATGCTGGCGGACAAGCCACTTGGGTTGATCGGCCGCATGCTGGCGCGCGGCGTCAACGCGCCCCTATCCTCATCCGCCGGACGGCTGTTCGATGCGGTCGCCGCGGCGGTCGGGCTCTGCGCCGACCGCCAGCACTATGAGGGCCAGGCGGCGATGGAACTGGAGGCGCTGGCGACGCCGCATCTGGCTGCCGCGGCACCCTATCCGGCGGCTTGGGCGGCGGGCGATCCGGTCCTGCTGTCCTGGGCGCCGCTGTGGCAGGCGATCCTGGGCGACCTGCGCCAGGGTGTCGAAGCGGGGTTGATCGCCGCGCGATTCCATCTCGGCCTCACGCAGCTTCTCGCGGAACGGGCGGCCGTCCTCGCGTCGCAAAGGGGTCTTGAGCGCATCGTCCTGTCCGGCGGCGTGATGCAGAACGCGATTTTGGCGGACCGTCTGCACGCCGACCTTGTGGCACGCGGGCACACGGTCCTGCTGCAGCACGCGGTGCCGGCCAACGACGGCGGCCTGGCGCTTGGTCAGGCGGCAGTCGCTGCGGCTTCGCGCTCAGGTCCCGGCGAGATGATCTGAGATTGCGGATGACACCGTGTCGACAGCGATCGCGACCGGTGTGGACAGGGGCGCGCCGATATCGAATGTGGCGGCTTCCACCGCGAGCACAAGACATGTCCGCGGCATGGCGTTCAAGGCGCGCGCCAGGGCGATCGCTTCGGCAACGCCGAAACCGTGCGTCGACAGGCCGCCGAGTTCGGAGGGCAGCGGCGCGGCGACAGCGTCGAAACGGTGCAGGGTTCCGGGTGCCGCTCCGGCGCGGCAGGCATCGACGATAACGACATGGTCTCGCGCCGCCAAATGGTCGACGAGGACGGTACAATCGCCCGTTAACGCCACGCAGTCCGCGGCATGCGGTTGCTTTTCGGCAAAACGCCGCGCGACCAGCGGCCCGATGGCATCGTCGCCCCGGTCGGGATTGCCGACGCCGACGATCAGCGGGCGGTTCCGTCTAGCCCCGGTCGATCTCGAGCTTGAGGAAGTGTGTGGCGCAGGAGATGCAGGGGTCATAATTGCGAATCGTCTGCTCGCAGCGGTGGCGGATGGCGTCGTCCGGCTGGTCGAGAATATCGCCGATGAAGCTTGACAAATCCTCCTCGATGGAGGGCTGGTTCTGCGAGGTCGGCGGCACGATATGGGCCTCTGCGATGGTACCGTCGGCCTCCAGCCGGTAGCGGTGATAGAGCAGGCCGCGTGGCGCCTCCGTCGCGCCGCAGCCGCTTGCCGCCTTGGGTTCGAACGCGACCGCGGGTGCGTCCGGCCGTTGATAGGCGTCGATAATGTCGAGCGCCTGGTCGACCGCGTAGAGGATTTCCACCGCCCGCACGACGATGCTGCGATAGGGATTGGTGCAGCGCGGCCCCAGCCCCGCCTCCTTCGCCGCCTCGTCGGCAATGCCGGTCAACTGATCGCGGTTCAGGTTATAGCGGGCAAGCGGTCCGCACAGATAGGAGCCGCCATCCGTCATGAAACCCTGAAGCGCGTTGGAATGGGCGACATGCACCTCGCGGAAATGATCGTCATAGGCGTTGACCGGAATGTCGAGCCCGCGATTGGAGACGATGCGTCCCTCGTTCATCGGATATTCGTCCGGATGGCGCAGCGCCACGAATATGTAGTCCCGCTCATGGTCGGGACAGTCGAAACCGGCCGTCCAGCGCACGAGGCCGAGCGCCTTGTCGCGTGCCGCCAGCAGCGTTTCGCGAAGCGGCCCGAAATCGCGTTTGCGCGGCACCTTGTAAAAGCCGCCGACCTTGACGTTGATCGGATGGATTTCGCGACCACCCATAAAGGCGACGATGTCGTTGCCGGCCTTCTTCAGGTCCAGCGCCATCTTGACCGCGTCGCCATGGCCGGCGGCGGCCATGTCGAAGGCGCCCTCGAAACCGAGGAAATCCGGCGCATGCAGCATCGCCACATGCAGCGTGTGGCTTTCGATCCATTCGCCGCAATAGATCAGACGACGCAGCGCCCGAAGCGGACCGTCGACGGTGACGTCGAACGCGTCTTCCATCGCCTGCACGGCGCTCATCTGGTAGGCGATCGGACAGATCCCGCAGATCCGCGAGGTGATGTCGGGCGCCTCGCTATAATCGCGGCCGCGCAGGAAGGCTTCGAAGAAACGCGGCGGCTCGAAGATGCGGAACTGCGTGCCGACCACTTCGCCGTCGCGCACCACCACCTTGAACGCGCCTTCGCCTTCGACCCGGGCGAGCAGATCGACCTTGATTGTTTTGGCGTCGGTGTCCTCACTCCGGGCGTCGGTGTTCTCACTCATGGCGGGTGGCCTCCTTGCGAAACGCCGGCGCGCTGGTGTTGAAGGTGCTGAACAGCCGGTACACGGTACGCTTGTCGGCTCCGAGGGCGGCAAGCTGGTTGCTCAGCGACACCGTGTTGGGTGTCTCTTTCGGTCCGAAACAGCCATAGCAGCCGCGATTGTAGCCGGGACAAATGGCGCCGCAGCCGGCATGGGTGACCGGCCCCATGCACGGTGTGCCGTGGGCGACCATGACGCAGACATGTCCGGCCAGCTTGCATTCGACGCAGGTCGAATGCGGCGGTGTCGTCGGTCGCCGTCCGGCCAGATGCGCTGCGATAACCTCGATGAGCTGCATCTTGTTGATGGGGCAGCCCCGCAATTCGAAATCGACGGTCACGTGGTCGGCGATCGGCGTCGAGGTCGCCAGCGTGTCGATATAATCGGGATGGGCGTAGACGATGGAGGTATAGGCGGCAACATCCGCCATATTGCGCAGCGCCTGGATGCCGCCGGCCGTCGCGCAGGCGCCGATGGTGATCAACTTGGTCGCGCGTTTGCGGATATCGACGATATGCGCCGCCTCATGCGGCGTGGTCACGGAGCCTTCGACCAGCGCGATATCGTAGAGGCCGGTATCGTCGGCCCGGGTCGCTTCCGGAAAATAAGCGATATCGATGGCGCCGGCGACAGCCAGCAACTCGTCCTCGCAGTCGAGCAGGCTCAACTGGCAGCCGTCGCACGAGGAGAACTTGAACACGCCCACCCGCGGCTTGTCGGACACCGTCATCTCAAAGCTCCTTTACCGCCATCAGCCCGCGCAGTTGCTGATGGGTAAAAACCGGACCGTCCTTGCAGATGAAGACGGGCCCCAACTGGCAATGGCCGCACAGGCCGATGGCGCACTTCATGTTGCGCTCCATCGACAGATAGATCCGCTCCTCCGGAACCTCGGCATCGACCAGCGCATTGGCGGCGAAGCGCATCATGATCTCCGGACCGCAGACGATGGCGATCGTGTTGAACGGATCGAAATCGGCATGTTTGATCAGCTTGGTGACGACTCCGACGCGACCGCGCCAGCTATCGGACGCATGGTCGACGGTGACCTCCACTTCCATGTCGAGCCGTCGGCGCCACTCGGAGAGTTCGTCTCGAAACAGGATCTCGTCGGGGCCGCGCGCCCCGTAGAGCAGCGCCACGGAGCCGTAGCGCTGGCGTTCGGCGATCAGCCGATAGAGAACCGGCCGAACCGGCGCCATGCCGAGGCCGCCGGCGATGACCACAACGTCCTGGCCGTCGGCCTCTGTCATCGGCCAGCCGACGCCGTAGGGACCGCGCAATCCGAGGACCGCGCCCTCCTTGAGCCGCGTCAAGGCGGTCGAGACCGGGCCGACGGCGCGGATCGTGTGAATGATCCGGGACGTATCAACCGGGTCGCCGGAAAAGCTGATCGGCACCTCACCGACGCCGAACACGCTGAGCATGTTGAACTGACCCGGCACGAAACCGCTCCAGGAGGCGTTTTCGAGCGCCAGATCCAGCGTCCAGACATCCTCGGTGTCCTGGCGCTTGGCCACCACCCGCGCCAGCTCCGGAACCATCGGGTCGGCGGCCAGCGCCGTTTCGTTAATCAGGCTTTCCATAGACATCCAACAATTGCAGCCGGGTTGCGTGCAGCCGGTCGACGATCACCGGCGCCAGCCGTTTCATGACCTCGTAGCCGAGATGGTGGTCGCTTTCGCATTTCGTCCGCAGGCAGGTGGCGTCGATCGAGATTGCCCGCACCAAATCGGTAGCGCGTGCGTCGTAGGTCCAGCGATAGGGCGGGACCAGCCAGGACAGGCCGGTCGTTTCGCCCGGCCCCACCGTCATGAACGACATTCTGCCCCGTCCAGGGGCGCTGATCTCCAGGCTCACCTGGCCGTAGCGGATCAGGTAGATATCGTTGGCGGGTTCGCCCTCGTGGCTCAGATAGGCGCCGGCATTGAAGCGCGTGTTCTTGGCGCAGCCGGTGACGAGTTCGAGAAACGCGTCGTCCAATCCGGCAAAAAGCGGGTGCTCGGCGATGATCTTGGATAGGGTTTCAGTCTCCATGGCTTGCATCCGTGTTGTCCGCGGTGGCGCGCAGGGCCGCCGCTTCTTCGGTGATGTCGATCCCGACGGGACACCAGGTGATGCATCGGCCGCAGCCGGTGCAGCCGGATGTGTCGAACTGGTCGTGCCAGGTGGCGAGCTTGTGGGTCATCCACTGCCGATAGCGCGATTTGCCGCCGGGCCGCACCGAGCCGCCGTGAATATACGAAAAATCGACAGTAAAGCAGGAATCCCAGCGTTGTTCGCGCGATGCTGCGGAGCCGTCAAGCTCGCTCTTGTCCTCTACCGTGGTGCAGAAACAGGTGGGGCACACCATCGTGCAATTGGCGCAGGACAGGCAACGGTCTGCGACGTCGATCCAACGGGGGTGTTCGGGATTGTTCTTGATGAGGTCCGGCAGGCCGTCGGTGTCGATCGACCGCCGCATCGACCGCGCCGTGGCATCGGTAACCGCGACCGCGCTGGCGCATTCCGCCTCGGTCGCCGGCCGACCGGGCAGCCGGTCGAGCATGGCCCGGCCGCGGGCGCTGCCGGCCTCGGCCAGGAAACCCGCATCGTCGCCGGTGGCGATCTCCGTCAGCGCGATGTCGTAGCCGGCGTTCGCCTTCGGACCGGTTTCCATCGACACGCAAAAGCAGGTGTCCGCCGCCCGGCCGCAATTGACGGCGACAAAAAAGGCGCCTTCGCGCCGTGCACGGTAATGCGGATCGGCGTAGGGGCCCTCCATGAACACCTTGTCCTGCACGGCGATCGCCGCCAATTCGCAGCCGCGCATGCCGATGAAGGCATGGTTTTCGTCGGTGACCGGTTCCCGATGCAGGGTCGTTTCGCCGTTTTCGGTCCTGGTGTGCCAAAGCCGCTGGCGCGGCGGATGCAGGAACTTCTTCCAGGATTGCGGACCGACCACATGGCTGAAATAGGCGTCGCCCTCGCGGCGCAGCCGGTAATGGCCGCCCTCCTGTTCGTCGACCCAGCCCCGCGGCAGGTCGTCGACGCCCTCGACGATGTCGTAGATGATCGCGCCCTCATGCGCCTGCGGACCGGCGACGCTGTAGCCGTCTTCCTTGAGCCCGTCGATCAAGGCGGCCAGTCCGGCAATATCCAGAAAAACGGGTTGGTCCGGTGTCAAAGCGTCGTCTCCGAAGTGGCGGTGTCGGCAGGATGCCATTCCATGGGCGCGGGCGCACCCTGTTTTTGCGCTCTAGCCCCTTTTGACTTCGATCTTCTTTTCCTCCGGCTTTTCCGGTTTTACCCGGCCGATCTTCAGACGCAGCAGTCCGTCGTCGTATTTCGCGTCGATGTGTTCATGATCGGCATCTGCCGGCAGCCGGAACGTCCGCTGGAAGGCGCCGTATTCGCGCTCGGAGAAAAAATAACTGCGCCCCGTTTCCTCGTGTTCGGACCGCTTCTCGCCGCGAACAGTGAGGCTGTTGCCGTCAAGCGCGACATCGACATCCTCGGCCTTGACGCCCGGAAGTTCGAGATTGATCTCATAACCGTCGTCCATCGCCGATGCGTCCGACCGGGGCGCGAACCAGTCGGCCACCCGATGACCGATCGAACGCAGCGGATCATAGATGTGGGGCAGCCAGCCGGCCGTGTGCGATTTTTCCACCATGGGTTCTCATCCAGTGCTGAAGATCAAGGACAGGGAGACACGATACAATGCGGAGATAGTGGATCGAGCCGGCGGGCCGCGTGTTGATTTGTGTCAAATGGGGGCGGGCCGTTTCGCGCGCCGAAGCGGCGGGTTAAGCCGTTTCCCGCACCGCTGCGTCGATCTGGCGCAGAAATGCGGCATAGTCGGGTGAACCGGTCGCTGCGTAGTTGAAGTTTTTGAACAGGCCGGTCAGCCGCGTGAAATGCGCCCGTGCGGTCTCCTTGTCGTTGAAATCATAAGCGCGGGTGACAATCCCATAGACCGTGTCGAACGCCATTTTCTGGCGGGCCAGCGGCACCGACGCGTCGACCGGGTCGAAAGCATCCTGCTGCAGATAGACCATGTCGATGAACAACGCCTTCTGGAAGGCGACGAAGTCGTCGAGCGTGACACCTTCCTCGCCCGTCACCTGCATCATCTGGCTGATCGCGTCTCCCCGGTGCAGCATGTCGCGCAGAGTGTCCACGCGGCCGGTCCAGCCGGCGGTCATGTGATCGTCATACCAGCCGGCCATCTGTTTGAGATAGCGCGACCAGGACATCAGCGGGTCGACGGCCGGGTAGAAGCGCTTGTAGGCTCGGTCGGCCGACAGGCCTAGAAAGCACTTGACGGTCGACAGCGTCGCCTGAGTGACCGGTTCGTCGAAATTGCCGCCGGCCGGCGAGACGGTGCCGATGATCGTCAGACTGCCGACGGAGCCGTCATTCGTCTCGGTCACCCCGGCGCGCTCGTAAAGGCCCTTGATCGCCGATTCCAGATAGGCGGGATAGCCCTCTTCACCTGGGATCTCCTCCAGTCGACCGGAGGTCTCGCGCATGGCCTGCGCCCAGCGCGACGTCGAATCGGCGATCAGCAGGACGTCGCGGCCCATCTGCCGATAGTATTCGCCGAGGGTGATGCCGGTGAAGATCGACGCTTCGCGCGCTGCCACCGGCATGGACGAGGTGTTGCAGACGATCACCGTGCGGTCCATCAGCGTGCCGTCGCCGCTCGGGTCGGTGAGTTTGGGGAAATCGTTGATGGTCTCGACCACCTCGCCGGCCCGCTCGCCGCAGGCGACGACGATCACCACATCGACCGAACTGTGGCGCGCGATTAGATTTTGCAGCACGGTTTTGCCGGCGCCGAAGGGCCCGGGAATGCAGGCCGTGCCGCCGCAAGCGATGGGAAAGAAGGTGTCGATCAGGCGTTGCGTCGTGATGACCGGTTCCTGCGGATAAAGACGGCGCGACAGGCCGCGCTTGAGCAGCGATCCGTTGAGCGGTCGACGCACCGGCCATCTCTGCGACAGGGTGACCGGCCGTTCCGCACCCGCTTCGTTCTGCAATCGCGCCACCACATCGTGGATGTGGAAGCTGCCTTCCTGGATCCAGGACACGGTCCATTGGCCGATCCAGTCGAAGGGCAGCATGATCTTGTGGGTGAAGCGCCCCTCCTGGACCGTGCCGATCGAATCGCCGGCGACGGCGGTGTCGCCGAATTTCAGTGTCGGCACGAAGGACCAACGGGTCGTGTGATCGAGCGCCGCGACGTCGGCGCCGCGTGGCAGGAAAATGCCGTAGTTCCGCGCGACCTTCGGCAGCGGCGCCTGCAGTCCGTCATAAATCTGGCCGAGAAGGCCGGGCCCGAGTTCCACCGACAAGAGCGCGCCGGATTGTTCGACCGGATTGCCGACGGCCACGCCGCGTGTGCTCTCATAGACCTGGGCATCGGCCGTGATGCCGCGCACCCTCAGAATCTCGGCCTTCAGCCGCTCCGGCTCGCCGCGGTCGTTCATCGTGCCGGGCAGGATGTGGACGACCTCGTTCTTGATCAGGTGGCCCGGCTCGCCGTCTGGCCCGGGCAGCGCCTCGATCACGACCATGTCGTCCTGGACGGCGACGACCTTGGCGGTCGTGCCGGACCGGTCCGTGTCATTGGCTGACGTCGCCCGTGCCATCAGATTCCTCCCTCGAATTGCAGATCCCCGTACGCGCCGAGGCCCTCAGCGGTCATCTGCTCGAAACGTGTTTCGGCAGCCATCGCTGCGGCGCGGGCCCAACGGTCGAAAATGTCCCATGTCAGCACATAGATGACGACCGCTTCGATATCGAATTCGTGCCCGGCGCCCTGGCGCTGGAGGTCACGATGACCGGCTTCGAGGATCAGACGCTCGAACCCGACCGTGTCGTTCTCGGCCATCGACCGGGCCGCTTCGCGCAGCCAGGGATAGACATTGTCCAGCCGGAAGGCCGGTTCCGTCCAGTGGTCCGCGATATGGCGCCGGCGGCGGCCGAAGCCCCAGGCGCTGTCCGGCGCCGGTGCCGGCTCGCCGCGCTGGCGGCGGCGCAGCGCGGCGATCACCGTGCGCATCTCCAGGCGGTTGTGGATGACGGTCGACAGGGTCGCGTTGTCGAGCTGGGCCAGCGTCGCCTCCGTATGCGCGATCACATCGGCGTCCGTCAGCTCCATCGTTTTTCGTCCCCAGCCGATCAGCGCCTCGACCTGGTCGAGCAGACGCGCGTCCGGCGCGTCGAGGGCGCGCAGCCGCCGGTCGAGCTTGAGCCGCGACAAGGGTGGCCGCTTGGCGAGGAACAGCCGTTCCCAGCGCGGCAGGCTGGTCATCAGCATGACATAACGGTCCCGGTCGTCCATTGCGGCCTACTTGACGATGCCTTCGAGAATGGCGCGGAAGCGCGGCTGCAGGTGCTGCAGCAGCAGCCCGGCCACCGCCTCCTCGGTCAGATCCAGTTCGATGTCGCGATCCTTGACCTCCACCCGAATGCCCTTGGTGCCGTCGGGTCGGGTGCGGAAGCCGACGCCCTTGCGCAGCATGTCGCCGGTGAGGCCGAGCACGAACTCGATCAGACGGCCCTGTCGCAGTTCCTCCGGATTGTCGCGCAACTCGGCAAGGCCGGCGACGTTTTCCGGCAGAACGATGTCGATGGCCTCACTTTCGCGCAGCCCGGCGCCGTCGCGGGCGCGGCCGGCGATTTCGAGGATCATGGTCCTGATCAGCTCTGGATCCTCCAGATGATGGGAGACCAGCCGTTTCACATCGGCGCTGAACTGCGTCATCAGCCGTGTCTTCATGTCGAGCACCGCGTCGCGCATGGCGGTCTTGAGCGCCTGTTCGCCGGCATGCCGGTAGGCGTCTGCCTCCTTGCGCGCGGTGGTCAGATGCGCCTCCGCCTCGACCTTCGCCGTCGCGACGATCTCCTCGGCCTGGGTCCGGGCCCTTTGCAGCACGGCGTCGGCTTCCCGTTCGCCGGCATCCACGCCCTCCTGCCGCAGCCGCGCGATCAGCGCGTCGACACCGCTCGACAGGGGCGGATTCTGTTTGCCTGCGCTCATCACTGCGCTCCCGGAATGCCGCCGCTGACGACCAGCGCGAAGACGAAGGCGAAAACGCCGAAACCTTCGATGATCGCCGCCGGTGCGAGCGACGGGCCGAAGATTTCCGGTTTTTCCTTGGACGCGTTGATGGCCGAGGCGCAGGCCCGGCCCTGCCAGATGCCGCAATAGAGAAGGGCGATGCCGGCCAGCACGCCGATGCCGAACAGCGCGCCGGCATTGCTTGCCGTCACGTCCCGGTTGAGTGTGAACATGACGACGATGCCATAGATGACGAAGGTGGACGGGAAGGCTGAAATGCCGACGTAACGCCCGTAACCGCCCTCCGAATCGAGCATCGCGCCGATGCTCGCCTGGCCGGCGATCGCGCAACCGATCGTGCTGGCGACGGCGCCCAATGCCATCGGCGCATAGATGCCGATCCATCCGAGCGCCAGAAGAAGTTCGTTCACGGTTGCACCTCCTTTCGGGCGAAGCGGCGGAAGGCCGTGCCCTCTTTGGGCAGTCCCCAATTGAAAAACTCGATGAAATTCAGCCGCAGCCCGTGCACGACGCCGCTCATGATACCGAGGCCGAGATTGAGCGCATGGCCAAAGAGCAGGATCAGGGCGGCGGCGAGCACGCCAAGCCCCGGCAGTGACCGATAGGCGCTGGTCGCCAGGTCGTTGAAGGTGACGGCCAGCGAAGCGCTGGCAAGCCCCAGGGCGAACAGACGCAAATAGCTGAGCACGTCGCTGAACGCATTCATCGCGCGCGGCAGGCTACGCACGCCGTCGAACAGTCGCAGCAACCAGTCGCGCGGCCGCTTCACGGCGCGGTCGCTGCTGAACAACAGGATCGTCCCGAAACCGGCGGCGATCAACCCATAGCCGGTCCGGGCCGCCGGTCCCGTCAGATCGGCGAGCCAGAGCGCCAGCGCACCGACGATGACCGCGATCCAGGCCACATGCGCCACGGCACTGCGCCGCCCGCGATGGGCATAGGCGATCATCGCGTTGGCCAGGCAGACATGCAGCGCGCCGACGGTCACGGCGATGCGCATCATGGTCGGGAAATCCTGCACGCTGAGCAGCTTCATGGCGGCGAGCCGCGACCCCGGCGGCGGTGCTGCGCCGAAATAGCTGCCGACCAGCACGCCATAAACGATGGTGCACAGCGCGATCGCCACGCCCAGGCGGCGATAGGCCCTGGCGGTGGAGCTACGACCCAGCCTGCGCCAGTTGAAAACAAGCAGAAGCAGCAGCAGCACGCCATAGCCCGCATCGGCCACGATCATGGCGAAAAACACGCAGAACGAGGCGACCAGGATTATCGTCGGGTCCCAGCTGCGGTAGTCCGGCACCTGATAGAACAGGGTGAGGTCCCGGCCCGCCGCCATGCCTTCGGGTTGTTCGATCAAGGTCGGCGGTTCGTCGTCCGGCATCGGCGCCTCGACCAGGCAGGCGAGCCCCTGCTTTTCGGCGATCGCCTCCACCGCCGACAGCGCGTCCTCCGGCACCCAGCCCTGCAGGGCTACGATGCGCCCGTCGTCGCGCGTCTGCTGTTCGGCATGCGCAAGCGACGCCCGGTTGTCGGCCTCGGCCAGATTGACGCTCAGCAGATAGATGTAGCGGGTCATGCCGTGACGCTGCGCGCGCAATTCCTCGAGCGCGATCTCGACATCCTCGAGTTCCTCCTTCAGCGCCGATAGCGGTTTTGCGCCGACATGGGTGCGCGGCACCGGCAGCACATTGTCCGGCGGTTCGTCGGGCGCGATCAGCACGAGATAGGCAAAGCGGTTGTCGCGGCCCACGATCTGCCACGGATAGGCACAGTCCTTCAGCGTTTTCAGATGGCGCAGCGGCAGCCGGTAGAACCACAGCCGCCGGCCCTTGAGGCGGTCGAGCGGCGGGAAGACCATATCGCCCCAGGGCGCGACCTCGGCGATACGGTTTTCCAGGAAGTCCCGATGGTCTCCGGCCTCGCGCAGTCGCTGCATCAGCGCGCTGACCGTCTCGACGAAGCGGCCAACGTCGAAACCGGGATCACGTACGATCTGCCGCCGCCGGTTGGGCACCACGGTCAGGAACCGCAGAGCCTTCTTGGCCGCCGCGGCATCGGCCGGCGCGATGTCCTCGATTTCGGCCGGCGGCGGGCGCAACGCGATGAGATGCATGCAGCCGAGCGCCTGAAGCGCTTCCAGAATGGCCGTCTTTTCATATTGCGCGCCGCACAACGTGACCTTGCGCAGGGGTGCGATCGTCATCCGGCGCCCTCCTGCCTGGCATGTTTGCGCTTGGACAGCTTGGAGCGCACGACGGCCGCCATCTCGGCGTCGGACAAATGGATGCGGATCTTTCTGATAATGGCCTCGGTGCGCGGGATCAGCACTTTTTCGAATAGGTTGACGCGTTGGGTGATGGTCCTGACGGCCCTTTCCAGAAGCGCGACGCGGCGGCGGGCAATCTGCTGGTGCACCTGCAATTCCAGCATTTCCGCAAGCAGCGTGGCGGTCGCATCGACCCAATGGGGCTTGGCCAGCAGCGCATAAGGACGTTTTTCGATAGCGATCCTGTCGAGGACGGGCAGATTGGTGCCGACCACGTTTTCGGTGCCGAGCGAAACCTCGGTCACCCGTGCCAGCCCGGCCAGATCGACATCCCGATTGGCGAGCATCGGCAGCTTTTCGCCGACGTTGCGGCGCAGATCGGCAATTGCCCTGTCGATGTCCTGCAGCGCCCGAATGGCGATCGCCCGTTCGGCCATCAATTGCCGCCGCTTCAGGTCGAGCGATGGCAGGAAGCGCCGATAGATCTCGAGATGGGCGGCCTCGCGGGCCAGCGATGATTTGTTGAGCTGCAGCCGGGCCATCGTCGCGCCTATCCGGCACGCGCCGCCGCCGCGGCGCCGCTGCCGGCCGGCCTATCGCCGGCCTGCGGGAAGTATTTGTCGATCAGCACCTGTTTCATCAGCAGTTCCTCGGGCCGGAAACACTCCGCCAGCGTCCGCCAGCACAGATCGAGCGCCGCTTCGAGCGGCATCGACACGTCGATATCCATGAAACGCTTCTGGAACAGATCGCCGAATTTCAGCAATTGGCGGTCATGGTCCGACAGATCGAAGGCCATGGCCTGTTTCTGGCGCGCGTCGCGGGCGCCGGCATAAAAGCGGATCATGGTGTTCATGATCTGGCCGTGATCCTCGCGCGTCACCTTGCCGATGACGTTCTGCTTGAGGCGGGACAGCGAGCCGAACGGATCGATGACGCCGTCATGCAGGTAGAACTGCCCCTCGGTGATATAGCCGGTATTGTCGGGCACCGGGTGGGTGACGTCGCCGCCCGGCATGGTGGTGACGGTGAGGATCGTGACCGACCCGCCCTTTTGGAAGTCGCAGGCCTTTTCGTAGCGGCGCGCCAGTTGCGAATAGAGATCGCCCATATAGCCGCGATTGGACGGCACGCGCTCCAGCGACAGGCCGACTTCCTTCAAGGCATCGGCATAGGCCGTCATGTCGGTCATCAGCACCAGCACGCGCTTGCCTTCCTCCACGGCGAATTTCTCGGCCACGGCGAGCGCGATATCGGGCACAAGCAGGCGTTCGACGATCGGGTCGGAGGCGAGATTGACGATCATGACCGTGCGCGAGAACACCCCGGCATCCTCGAATTGCTGCCGGAAAGCGTAATAGTCGTCGAAGATCAGGCCGAGGCCGCCGAAAACCACGATATCGGCATCGGCCTGGATGCCGATGCGCGCCAGAAACGGGTTGAACGGCTCGCCGGAGACCGAGAAGATCGGAATCTTCTGGCTCTCCACCAGGCAGTTGAAGACGTCGATCATCGGCACATCCGTGCGGATCATGCGGGTCGGCACGACGCGCTCGCACGGATTGACCGACGGCCCGCCGATCTCGACCTTCGGATCCATCGACAGGTCCGGGCCGCCGTCGATCGGCGTGCCGTTGCCGTCGAAGACCCGGCCGAGGATATTCGTCGAATAGGTTGCACGCATCGGGTGGCCGAGAAAGGTAACCGTGGTTTCGGTCGACAGGCCCTTGGTGCCGGAAAACACCTGAAGCGAAACCGCATCGCGGTCGATCTCCGTGACCTGGGCGAGCGAACGGTGGCCGTCGCTGCTGCCGATCACCGCCAGATCGCCGAAGCGCACAGCCGCCCGCGGTTCCCCCGACGAAGGCGGCACGCGGACCTTGAGAATGTCGCCGATGATTTCCAGGACCCGGCAATATCGCACGAGATTTAGAACCATGCGCCTTCCTTCGGTATTGACCGGCCGCCGGAACGGTAAGAGAGCCTTCCGCGCATTGCAAGCGGCCGCGTCGCGCCGAACGGGCCGGCCGGATGCGGCATTGTGACCGCCGCGCGCGCCGCGGCACCGGTCGAAAGAAACGTCATTGCCGTGCCGGAACGTCCCACGAGGTCATTTCGGTCGCCAGTTCGCTGCGCTCGAAAACCGCCCGCGTTCGTGCCAGCACGTCGATAAGCTCGTCATCGGTGCGTTCCGGGTCGTGATGGCTCAGGAACAGCCTTCCGACATCCGCCTGCGCGGCGACCTCGGCCGCCTCCTGCCAGGAACTGTGCCCCCAGCCCTGGCGCAGCGTGCGCTTTTCGTCCGGTTCGTAGGGCACTTCGTGGATCAGCAGGTCGGCATCGCGGGCGAAGGCGACCACGGACTCGTCGATCCCGTCTTCGCTGTGCTCGTGATCGGTCACGATGCAGACCGAGCCATCGTCGGAACTGATGCGAAAACCGACGGCGTCGTTGGGATGGCGCAGGCGCAGCGTGTCGATGACAATGCCGTGCGGCAGCTCGTAGCGCTGGCCGGCTTCGATGGCGTTGAACGTCATCAAACCCTCCTGGGCGTCCATAGGCACTGGAAAATAGGGCGTTTGCATCTGCTCATTGAGAATGTCGTGCAGGTCGACACCCTTCTTATGTTCGCCGAACAGATGAAAGCGGTTTTCCGCACGGAAGGCGGGCTGGAAAAACGGCAGGCCCTGGATGTGGTCCCAATGGTAATGGGACAGGAAGATACAGCCCCTCTGCACCGGGCCCTGCTGACGCTCCAGGTAATGGCCGAGCTGCCGGATCCCGGTGCCGGCGTCGAACACCACGGTATAGCCGTCATATTCCACGCTGACACAGGTGGTGTTGCCGCCGACCCTCTGTGTCGACGCCCCCGGAACGGGTATCGAGCCGCGCACGCCCCAGAATCGCAATCGCATCGACATCGCCTCGCCTTGGCCAAGGGTCCGTGCCCTCTTCGGTGGTTCTATCAACGAAATATGACGCGACTTGTCCAGTTTGCCTTGCCGAAAATGGCCTGTAACCCTTTGCGCCGCCGGATCGTCAAAGCCGTGAGACAAGTCCCATCGAAGCGTGCGAGGCGGGGGTCGTTTCCGGCACACCGGAACGTGAATGGCGGCCCGGCTGGCAGGGGATTCGGTGCTTGGGTATTGTTTCATTGGCCACAGACGCGAAAGGAGCCCGTTGTGAACGCGCAAGAACCCGATCCGCCCTTCGATTATTCCGACCTTAAGGCGGTCTATCTCAACACCACGCTGAAGAAGGCGCCGGAGGCGTCCCATACGGAAGACCTGATGAGCCGCTCGATGGCGATCATGACCGAAAACGGCGTGTCGGCGGAACTCGTCCGCGTTACCGACTACCAGATCGCCTTCGGGGTCTATCCCGACATGACGGAGCATGGCTGGGACCGGGACGACTGGCCGCTGATCCAGAAGAAGGTGATGGACGCCGATATCCTGGTGGTCGGGACGCCGATCTGGCTGGGCGAGGAATCATCGGTCTGCCGGCTGGCGATCGAGCGTCTCTACGGCAATTCCGGCATTCTCAACGAACACGGTCAATACGCCTATTACGGCCGCGTTGGCGGCTGCCTGGTCACCGGCAACGAGGATGGCGTGAAACACTGCGCCATGACGGTTCTCTACGCGCTGCAGCATCTGGGCTACACGATCCCGCCGCAGGCCGATGCCGGCTGGATTGGCGAAGCCGGCCCCGGCCCGTCCTATGGCGATGACGGAATCGGCTACGACAATGAGTTCACCCAGCGCAACACCACTTTCATGACCTGGAACCTGATGCACCTGGCCCGCGTGCTCAAGGATGCCGGTGGTGTTCCCGCCTATGGCAACCAGCGTTCCAAATGGGAAGCCGGCTGCCGCTTCGACTATCCGAATCCGGACTATCGCTGAGGCAGGCTACCGGGCGCGGCGACGCAGATCGCCGCGTTCGCCTGCGGGGCATGGCGCAACGATGCCATGTCAGGATCGGCCGACGCCCGCGCGGTGCGCGCGCGTCGATCGACAGCCTATCCGGCCAGGTTCGGCCACAGCCCGAGCACGCCGAACAGGATCAGATAGAACGCCACGATGTAGTTCAGGATGCGTGGGAAGATCAGGATCAGGATACCGGCGATCAATGCGATCAACGGCTGCGCAGCGACGACACTGAATTCCATGGGAAGCCTCCTCGATTCGGTCCGCATGCATTGCGCACCGATTGTGCGGCCACTGGCCTGGAAAGGCAATGCCCGGTTGCGTCGACGCTCCGTTGTCGATTGTCAGCCGTAACATAGGACCTTGTCTGGACACCGCCCCTGCCGGCGCTTATCCTGCTGGAAAGGATGGCTCGGACGGAACCGCACAGCAAGGATTGTCAATGTCGGAAACATCGGATGACAAGGAAGGCCACTCAGGGGCCGATACAATTCCTGTGACCGTGCACATCCAACCGGCGTTGTTGACGGCTCTTGACTCGTTCATTGACTCAGAGCCCCAAAACCCGTCACGTCCCGAGGCGATCCGCCAGTTGCTGCGCGACCGTCTGAGCGATTTGGGCCATCTGAATATTCATCTGAATGACGGCTAGGCCTCGCCTGGGTTCTTGGTCGTCGCAAACACCGTAATCGCATCACCCATTACGGTGACAGTTTACTGGACTGACCCCCTTTTTTGAGTCACGTTAATTGGTGACAGTTCGGTTTGTGATCCGTGGTTGGTTTTTGTGCATGGGCTTCGAATTCGTCCGGTGAGCGATAGGCCAGCGCTGAGTGCAGCCGCTG
>Ga0209785_1000048_pt1 | contig 66894 bp, 60 predicted proteins | sample WorMetG1BERMUDA2_FD_187403 | JGI IMG/M metagenome (GOLD analysis project Ga0209785, IMG submission 187403) | Marine gutless worms symbiont microbial communities from Max Planck institute for Marine Microbiology, Germany - Inanidrilus... ...
GCCGGTGTGCGCTTCACCCTTTGCGTTCACCGCCAAATCACAGATCCATCATGGTTAAGCTATTGATTTGCCCATACTATCATGTGTGGCTATTGGTCTGAAGCGCCGTTCATCTGGGGAATGCGGGTTAACAAATGCCGAGTTGGCTGCGTGTTCGCACTCGCAAAAATGTGCGTACCGCATCGCTGACATGTATTGTATTTAAGGTGAAACACGCCTACGCTCCGTATACACGCTTTAGGGAGTCTTCTTGCGGCACGAAGTCGAGGAAGGAGCAGGATGCCGAAAGGCTCAAGCGGCGAAAAACGGCCGGCAGACGCCATTGGAATGTCGGTTGCGGTTGCCATTTTCGAAATTGCAGATGGCAGGAAGTCTGGACGAGTTCGGGCCGAGGCCCGTTCCGGCGTGCGGGCGCATATAAATTGACCCAAAAGGAAAACAGTAGCATTGCGCGTACGCTTGCAAATGCAAGGTGGTGCGCAAAAAGGGAGTCGGGTCAATGACCGTTTGTGTTGCCGCTAGTTGTAGCAATGGGCGCGCTGTTGTCGTTGCCAGTGACCGGATGCTCAGCGCGCCGTTCCTAACTGTAGAGTTTGATCATCAGGACGCAAAGATTGATCAGATAAATGATCGATGCGTGGCTCTATCGGCGGGTGATGCGCTTTGCGTGCAGGATGTGCTGATCGGCGGATTTGGGGCCGCAAGCCAGCTGCAAAATCCCTCAATTCAAGTGCTGGCCAGTCAGATAAAGATGCAGTTTTGTGAAGTCCGCAAACAGCGTATCAACGACGTGATTTTGGGTCCCAGGGGTATTGATTTCGATACCTTTTACCAGCGAGGTGCAATCTCACAATTCCCCCCTGATTTGGCAATGCTACTTGATAGCCAAGTCCAGAAAACGGAACTGGGTACCACTATTCTGGTTGCGGGCGTAGATGAAAGCGGTGCTCACATATTCAGTATTGGCGATCCAGGTGCAATGGCATGTTTTGATCGGCTTGGCTATCACGCTATTGGCTCAGGGCATCGCCACGCTCTCCTCAAATTGGTTTCGCTTGGCCAGCATAACTCGCTAGGGCTAAACCAGACCGTTTTTAACGTTTTTTGTGCTAAGAAGGTGGCGGAACTCGCTCCCGGTGTCGGGCAGTCCACCTCAATGAGGATTGTCGCACACAACGGGACTTCTCTGGTCGATGACGAAACGCTAACCGCTATGGATCCAGCTTATCAAGAACAAACGAACCCCAAGTTAACCAAGTTGAGAAAATAGTCAGCTCACTGCCTTTTGAGAAGGAGGGTACCGATGATGCCTTACGATAACGAACGGCACGAAAACCTGCAATCTGATACGACGCGCGTTGCTGTGCCTGTAGACGTACAGATTTTGCTAGCCGAAAGCCGTCGTATATTGGCGGAAACCCGATATGAACTGAATGTTCGTCGCGGTCGCGGCTGGGTTGTTCCGGACAGCATATTTGAAACTGAAAAAGATGCGTTCTAAGAGCTGCAAATGCTGCATTAAAAGAGTATGTCAAAAGTCCCACCGCTGCAGAACGTGCTCAAATCCTTTTCATGCTTATCGAAGGCGTTTCCATCAAGTTGATCGTTTCGTATCTGGTTGACTATCTTCGTGCCAAGTGTGTCGATGTCCTCATTGTGGACGTTGCTTAGCGGCTGACCAACCGGGTGCGACTAATCACAGACTGCCACAGCGCATATCTTGAAGCCGTTTAAGGCGCCTTCGGTGCCGATGGGGATCTTGCCCAACTGGCCAAGCTTAAAGGTACTGAGTCGGATACTGCTCAGTATCGTAATTGACTGATAGAGAGTGTTGACGCTTGCAAGACGCACATTGTGAGCGACCCTGAAGAAGAGCATATCAGCATGTCCTAAACGGAATGCGCCACCTGAACATTTGCATTGGCAGCCGCCGGTTCATGCGACTGACCAAAGCGTCCCAAAAAAGATAGACAACCACCTGCACATGCTGTCGCGCTGTTTGTGCATCATAATTTGCGCCGCATTTACAAGTCGTTGCACATGTCACCGGCCATGGTCATTGGTTTCGGCGACACGTTGAACGACATGGATTGGATAGTAGAACTGGTCGACGACCACGCGTCCAAACCAACCGGACTCAAGTGTTACAATAAAAGAAATCAAAACGGAGGCACTACTACTACCTGAACGCATTTGACAGGACCCATTCAATCATACAAATTGGTATGTATTGGATGAAGGGAGATCCGTTCCGTGGAAGCACGATCCGAACCCAAATACAAAGTCGCTTATGGCGCCTTGCTCAGTCGGTTGGAATCGGGCCGCTATCCGATCGGCGGCCGCCTGCCGACGGAGGACGAACTCGCCCGCAGCTTCGATATCAGCCGCGTCACGATCCGCCGCTCGCTGGACATGCTCGTCAATGAGGGCTTCCTGGAACGGCGCCAGGGCAGCGGTTACACAGTGGTATCGCTGTCACCGCCTTCGTCGATGTGCCTTTCCTCCTTTACGGACGCCATGCTGCGGGCCGGTCGCGAGCCATCGTCGCGGCTGATCCGCATCTCGACCTTCGAGGCAGGTTCCCGGCAGGAGCCGGAACTGATCGGGGAACTGGAGGCCGAGCGCCTTACCTGCGTGGAACGCCTGCGCCTCGTCGACGGCGAGCCGCAGATGCTGGTGCGCACCTGGGTGCCGGCGCGGCTCCTGCCGCACGCAGCGCCGGAGGACTTTCCGAATTCCGGCCATGAACAATCAATCCTGCGCATTCTGAGCCAGCGTTTCGGTCTGGAATGGAACGCGGCCTGCGAAGATATCAGCCCGGCCGGCGCACCGGAAGATGTGGCGACGTTCCTGCAGATCAAGCCCGGAACGCCGCTGCTGGTGCAAGCCTGCACGGCTTTTGATGAGGCCGGCAGCGTGGTGTTTTACGAACAGGTCTTCCGTATCGGTAAAGTCAGTTTCAACTTGAGCGGCGCGTCGCGACAAGCCCGCTGGAATGGGGAGTGACCACGGTATGCGCGGCCCGCTGACTGTCGGCGCAATCTGCGCCTCGCTGCCCAGCTATTTCCCCGATCGCTACCGGGTTTTTGAAGACTGTGAGGCGGCTCTCGACAGATTGTGCACCGCTGAGGGCGTGCGGTTGCTGATGGCGGAGACACGGCCGATGAACGGCAGTGAAGCGCGCTCTGCCGCCGAGGCCTGTCTGACTGATGGGGCGGATTTCATTCTGCTCATCCATGGCGGCTTCACCATGGGCGATGTGGCCCATACGCTGGCGTCGATGCCCGTGCCGATGGGCGTTTGGGCGACGCCCGAACCGACGCTCGACGGCGATGTTCAACTCAACAATTTCGTGTCGCTCAATATGACGATGTCGATTGCGCGCAAAGTGCGCGATCTGAAGCGCCATCCGATCCAGTGGTATTTTGGCGCGCCGGGCAGCGAAAACACCGATGCCCGATTGCGCAACACGCTTCGCGCCCTGTCGATGCTGAAGAGTATGGATGGCGCGCGCCTGGCCCTGATCGGCGGGTTGGCGCCGACTTTCTACAATATGGATGTCTCCGCCAGTGTGCTGAAGCGGCGTTTCGGTGTCGATGTGGAAGCCTTTGAAATAACGGCTCTAACCGGTCGTCTCGATGCAATCGACGATGCGGCGGTGCGGGCTGAATTGGATGCGATGACCACCGCGGCCCCGGCACGCGGCGTCTCGGACCGGCAGATGGAACTGAGCGCGCGCCTTGCGATCGCGCTGAGGGCAATCGCGGCAGATGGCGGTTTCGATGCGCTGGCCGTATCCGACTGGCCGGCCCTGCAGGTCGATCCGGGCACGCATCCCGGCGCGGCCTTTACCTGGCTTGAAGAGAAAGACCGGCTTCCGGTCGCCTCGGAAGGCGATCTGCTGGGGGCGCTCACGCAAATGGCGGCCCGTGCGATGATTGGGAAGGTCGGGTATCTGCTCGATATGACAGAGCCCGATCTGGAAAAGGGCGATCTTTTGATGTGGCATGGCGGCGGCGGGCCGCTCTATCTTGCTGATGAGGCCGGGGCGGCTTGGATAAACCATCCAATGATCGGCCGCGGCACCGAAGCAGGGGCGTGTTATGGGACAATCAGCGATCTGGTGTTCCGCAACGGTCCAGTCACCGCCTTTCGCATCGCCGACGATGCGACCGCGCTTTTTGAAATGGAGGCGCGGGTCGAGGGACGATCACCCTCCGGCTACAGCGGTTGCCGCGGATGGTTGCGCGACTTCTCTTTCGCAGATCAACCGGCGTCGCTGGAGGATGTGATATCGACCGTGATGGGCCATGGCGTCGAGCATCATTTCGTTCTGGTGCCCGGCAGATACCATGAGGTTCTCGCCGAATTCGGCGCCTGGGCGGGTCTCAGTACTTTGGAGAGACTGCCCGCGCGCCCTTATCTGGTGGCGGGGAGGTGAACCGCCGGTCGGTGGCGATGTGATGCGTGGCAAACCGCCGAAGGGGAGTGGAAGAGCGCCCACGCTTGAGGGCATCGTTGCAGGCTGGCGGCCTTGTTTTGGTTTGAGCCAAAGCACAGGGTGTTATCGCCGTCGCAGGAGGGCTGGCGTCGCTTCGGAAGCGCCGAATGACGTTGACATAAATGCAAATTGATATTATTCAGTTTGTTATATCAAATTCTGTTTGGGAGGCGAATTTGCAGGTGACGCGGAAACGGTACGGAACCGCGCTGTGCCGACGGCCCGGATGCTGTTGACGCCGTGACGCAAGTTCGTCTGAACGCCGTCAGCAAGCATTTCGGCACCTTTGTGGCGATCGAACATATCGACTTAGAGATCGAGTCCGGCGAGCTCGTCGCGCTTCTGGGGCCGTCCGGATGCGGTAAGACGACGACGCTGCGGATGATTTCCGGCCTCGAGGGACCGACCAGCGGCGAGATTCTGTTCGACGGCAAAGACGTGTCCGCCGTGCCGGTGCGTGATCGCAATGTCGGCATGGTTTTTCAGCGTTACGCGCTGTTTCCTCATATGAATGTCGAAAAGAACATCAGCTTCGGGTTGCGGGTCCGCAATGTGCCGCCGGAGGGGACTCGCGACCGGCTGGAGGAGATCCTGGAGATCGTTCAACTGACGGCGTTTCGCCATCGATTTCCCGCCCAACTCTCAGGTGGGCAAATGCAGCGCGTGGCGATCGCACGGACGTTGATCACCAAGCCCTCGGTGCTGATGATGGACGAACCGCTGGCCAATCTCGATACCAACCTGCGCGGCGAGATGCGCCGTTTCATTCGCGATTTGCAGCAGCGCTTCAACATCACGACGATTTTCGTGACCCATGATCAAGTCGAAGCGATGGAGCTTTCCGACAGGGTTGCGGTCCTTTTCGATGGACATCTGGAGCAATTCGACACGCCGGACGCCATCTACCATCGGCCGGAGAAACAAAGCGTTGCCCGTTTCATGGGTGCTTCGAACATATTCGAAGGCACGATCGCTGCAGACGGCAAGCTGCAGACCGACTTTGGACCGCTGTGCTGCGCCCTTGCTGGCGACTCGGACGCAGGCGGGCGCGTTTCGGCAATGATCCGCAGCGAGGCCATCACTCTGTCGACGAAGCCCAACAGCGGCGCGGACAATCGGATGAGCGGCATCGTCCGCACTGCGGATTTCTTCGGCGCGACGGTCTCTTACGGCGTGCGGGTCGGAGACCACGAACTCAATGTCGACGAACATTCCACGGAGCGTATCGCGCCGGGCACCGAGGTCTATTTGAATGTGCCGGCCGACCGTATCTGGTTGTTTCCGGACAGCCTCAACTGAGTCACCAGGTGGCGATCAGGCCGCCACAAACAGGGAGGAGTGATATGAAACGCAGCATCTCAGGCGCCATCCGCGTGGGGCTTGCAACGGCGAGTGCCATCGTTCTGATGGCATCGCTGGCGTCGGCGGACGAAACGACCGAGCAGTTCCGAACGGACTTCCCGGCCGGAAAGGCCACATGGGACGATGTCAAAAGCCGCGCCGCATCCGAGGGCCGCATCAATTTCTACTATTGGGGCGGTAGTGACGTGATCAACGTGTGGATCGACAGCGTGGTGACGCCGGCGCTTGCCGAAGAGAGCGTCACGCTCAACCCGGTGCGTATTACCAGCACCAAAGATGCGGTCGACCTGGTGCTTGCGGAACGCAATGCCGGCAAGGGGCTGGGTGAGGGCAGCGTCGACGCGATCTGGCTGAACGGCGAGAACTTCTACACCCTGTCGCAGCAGAAAGCTCTGTTTGGCTCCTTCGCCGACAAGCTGCCGAATTCCAAGAACTTCGAATGGGACGCCAGCGATCCGCGGTCGCAGCTCAATCTCCGCGATTTCGGTGTCCTGACAGATGCGCAGGAAGTGCCCTGGTCGGGTCAGCAATATGTCTGTGCGGTCAACCGGCAATATGTCAGCGCCGAGGATACGCCGTCCACCTTCGAAGAGATGAAGGCTTATCTGGAGGCCAATCCCGGCAAGTTCACCTATGTCAAGCCGCCGCACTGGACCGGCAACACCTTTGTGCAGTCGGTGGTCTATGCCCATAACCCCGATGGCACCGGCGGCGATCCGTTCCAGAAGTCGATCGAGGAATTGGGGACGGAGGAGCTTGCCCGGCTGATCAAGCCCGGCATGGAGTATCTCAGGGCTATTGAGCCGTTGCTGCTCGATGCCGATGGCGGCAAGCCGCGCTATCCGGAGGACATCGCCGCGCTCGACGGTCTGTTCCTCAATGGAGAGGTGTATTTCAACTGCAAGTTCGGCCTCTATGCTGTGAATGTGGGACTGACCATCGGAAGCTATCCCGAACAGGCGGTGGAATTCATCTTTCCCAAAGGAGCGATGATCAAGAACAAAAACTACCTCGCCATCCCGGCGAACAGCCCGAATCCTGCGGCAGCGCTTGTGTTTGCCAATTATATGTCTTCGGTTGAATCGCAGATCTCCAAGCTGGAGGTCGCCGGCATGCCGGTTGGCATCGATCTATGGCGGCTGCCGGCCGACCAGGCGGCCGCCGTCGAGAATGCGGCGCCTCCGCTTTATGGCGTGACCCAGGAGGAGCTCGACGCGAATGTCGCTCCGGACACCAATGCAAGCCTCGTCGACGTCATCGAAGCCACTTGGCTCGAATACATCGAGCGCAGCTCGTCCGACCCGATCGAAGAGATCGTCGCACGTTCGGCCAAGCAGGTCGCCCAATAGCGCCTGCGCGGAATGCCGCCGCTTGCGGCGGCGTTCCGGCTTTGCGCCGAGGAAGTCCGTCATGACGATCACATCGCCAGCCGTCGCAACCGCCGAGCGCTCGGAGGCCGCGGCGAAACGCAGTGGCCGCATTCTGCGTATTCTGGAACTGGCGCCGATCGTGATCGTGCTTTTCGTGCTGTTCGGCGGCGCGCTCATTCTGGCGGTCCTGCAAAGCCTTGGCTTCGCGCCCTGGTACGGCATCAACACCTTTCCCGACTTCACCTACTTTGGCGAGTTGTGGGGATCGTCGGCTTTCTGGGTGTCGCTGGGGCTGACCCTCTATTACGGCTTCGTGTCGACAATTATCGCGCTGGTGATGGCAATCGCGCTGAGTCTGGCCCTGATCAAGCCTTTCCGCGGCAAAACCTTCTACAAATATCTGTACAAACTGCCGCTGATGATCCCCTACACGGTCGGCATTGCGCTGGCTGTGCTGATGCTCGGCAATGGCGGGGTGTTGTCGCGCCTGCTGGCTTTTGCCGGCATGATCGACAGCCCGTCGGAGTTCCCGCAGATCCTGAAGACCCATTACGGCTGGGGCATCATCGCCGTCTATGTCTGGAAACAGGTCCCGTTCATGACGTTGGCGATCTATGCCGTGCTGTTGGGCATCGGTCGTGAGACCGAAGAGGCTGCGACGATCCTGGGGGCCGACCGACGCACGGTTTTTTTTCAGCGTCACCCTGCCGCAGATCCTGCCGGGCATCGTCTCTTCGACTTTGATCTGCTTCGCCTTCAATGTCGGCGCTTTCGAGGCGCCCTTCATTCTGGGCGGCGGCTACCCGGACACGCTACCGGTGGTCGCCTGGCGCTATTTCAACGACGCCAATTACAGTTTTCAGCTTCAGGGCATGGCGACCGTGGTCTCAATCGGCATCGTCTCCGGCGTCATTCTGTTTGCCTATCTCGTGGCCTATCGGCGTTATGAACGCACGCGTGGGAGGCATTGAGATGGCTATGGCCAGGGTCAGGGATACGTTCAACCGTCTGTCGCCGTTTCAGCGTTTCTATCTGATCGCCGTCGGCGCATTGATTATCGGCCCTTTCGCGCCGTTGATCATTCAGAGCCTTGCGTTTCGCTGGGCCTGGCCCGACTTGCTGCCCTCGGTCTGGTGGTTCGAGCAACGCGAACGCTCGCCGATCCCGCTGGCCTGGGACTATGTGCTGTCGCCCTATTCGAGGGTGTGGGAGGCGACGGTCAATACGCTGGTGATCGGCTTGGCGGTCACCTTCATCTGTCTGGCGATCTGTCTGCCGGCGGCGCGTGTGCTGGCGTGGGAGCGCTTTCGCGGCAAAAGCAGTTTCGAATTCTTTCTGTCGCTACCGCTTATCGTGCCGGAGGCGGCGATCGGGATAGCGTTGTTAATGATCTTTATCCGTCTTGGACTGGCAGGCAGCTATGTCGGCATCATTATCGCGCATCTCATCCCGACCATTCCCTATATGGTGCGCATGCTGACGGCGGTCTATCAGGGGCTCGGCCATGAATTCGAGGAACAAGCGATGACGCTCGGCGCCAATCGCTGGCAGGTGCTCAGAATGGTGACGCTGCCGATGCTAATGCCCGGCGTGATCGCCGGTGCGCTGTTTACCTTCCTGGTTTCGAGCAATATCTTCTTGCTGACCTTCTTCCTGGGGCAGGGGCAGATCATTACGCTGCCAACGCTATTGTTCTCAAAAATATCGGGCGGAACCCTGGACGCCTCTGCGGCCGGGATCACGCTCATCGTGTCCTTACCGGGAATCATCCTGTTGATCATCTCCGAACGCTTCATCAAGGAGGAGGCTTTCGGCAAGGGTTTCGGAAGCTAACGCCGCAACGGCGTTCAGGCGCGGCGGATTGGAAAGGCTGGACAATGCACACACCGGATCACATTTTGGATCGTTTCCCGTCGTTGACGGACGAAGAGATGAAGCGCCGCCTGGACCATCCGGGCAAGCCGGCACGGGTGATCATCGATACCGACGCCGCCAACGAAATCGACGACCAATTCGCCATCGCCTGGGCGTTGCTTCGCCCGGAGCGGCTGCACTTGGAGGGCGTGACGGCCGAACCCTTCTCCTTCCGCCATCAGCGCGAGGCGATCATCGAAAGTGTACGGATCCTGCGCGCCGGCGGACCGAAAACCCCCGAGGAGGGGGAGTTTATGGGCGGCTTTCAGGGATGGGCGGAGCGCCTGATCAAGAACGATCGGCGTGCGGAGGACATTAAATTCGTCGGTCCCGACGAAGGCGAGGAACTGTCCTATTGGGAAATCATCCGGGTCTTCGAAAAATGTGGCGTCGCGCATGAGGGTAAGGTGTTTCGCGGCTCCCCCGGATATCTGCCGTCGCTCGACGACCCGCTCGTAACGCCGGCAAGCGACTTTATCATCGAGCGGGCGCGCGCCAACCCCGATGAGCCGCTCTATATCTGCGCCATGGGCGCAGTGACCAATATCGCGTCCGCCCTGCTGCAGGCGCCCGATATCATTCGCAACATCGTCGTGATCTGGACCTCGGCCTTTCCGAGTTCGGCGCCGCAATGCAATCGACCGTCGCTCAATCTGGTCCAGGATCAGGCGTCATCGCGGCTGCTGTTCGATTGCGGTGTGCCGCATGTCTATCTGCCCGGTTACCATGTCGGTGCACAGCTGCGGATTTCGCTGCCGGAGATGCAACGTTTCGTCAAAGGCAAGGGCGCCATCGGCGACTATCTCTATCACCTCTACACGCACAACCCGTTGCATGAGAAATACGCAATTACCGATCCCGAAGAACGTACCTGGGTGATTTGGGACATGATCGATATCGCCTGGCTGTTCGATCCGGAGTGGGTGCCGACGACCCTGTGCCGCTCGCCAGTGCTCACCGAGGACCTTTATTGGCAGCATCCGCAGGGACGTCACTGGATGCGGGAGGCCTACGATATCAATCGGGACGCCATATTCATCGATTTCTATCGCTGCCTCGAACGGGCGCCGGCATAGCATTCACGGGCGCACTGCCTTGATGCGGCACGGTTTCAACCGGGGTTCGCGCGCCAGCGATCCAGTTTCGGAATGCCGCGGGTGAAGATCCACGCCATAAAGCGGGGCATGCCGCGTTTGACCAATTGCTCGATACAATGATCCTGCATCTCGGTGACGGTGAAATCGGGATGCAGGAACATACCGTTCCTGTAGCAATAGGAGCAGTATTCGGTGCTCAGCGTACCATCCATATTCGTGCCGCCGCCGTTTTCGTCCCTGTTCAGCGGCATTCCGCAGCTCTGACATTTCCCGCTCATCGTCCGCTCCCACACTGCCGCGACCGTCTTTGAAAAGACCGTTTCGGATGACGCACCCCATTCACAGTGCTCCAATTTGATGATAAGTGTGGACCATTGTCAATGGTTTATAGTTTGACCAATGAGAATTGGAGAGATCGCGCGCCGGAGCGGGCTGAGCCGTGACACGATCCGTTTCTATGAACGCAACGGATTGATCGCATCGTCGCCCGCGGTCGGCGCGACCAATTCCTACCGCGACTACGACGACGAAATGGTCGAGCGGCTGCACATGATCCGGGAGGCGCAAGCCGCCGGTTTCACCATTGCCGATCTCTTTCTCTTCATCCGCCAGTTGGAGCAGGCACCGGCGGACAACTTCGACGCCGAGGCCTTTCTCGATCGGAAGATCGCCGAGATCGAGCACACGATCGCGCGTTCCAAGCGATTCCTGCAGACGCTCCAGGCCACGCGACGCGCGCTTGCGGGAGAACGCGATTTCGACTGAAGGCTATCCGCGCCGGAAAGGACCGTGTCTTTTAAGGACTTCACCGATGTGGTCGACGTCCGCGCGCTCATGCGACAGATAGTCCGCGACGGCGTTGCGAAGCCCGGGATGGGTGATGTGATGCGCTGAATGGGTGGTCACCGGCAGATAGCCTCTGGACAGCTTGTGTTGGCCCTGGGCACCGGCCTCCACCGTCGAAAGACCCCTTGCGATGGCAAAGTCGATGGCCTGGTGATAGCAGACCTCGAAATGCAGGTAGGGGTGGTCCTCGATGCATCCCCAATGCCGTCCATAAAGGGTGTCGCTGCCGATGAAATTGATCGCGCCCGCCACGTGGCGCCCGCCGCGTTTTGCCATCACCAACAGGACATCGTCGGGCATCGTTTCACCGATCATCGAAAAAAAACGCCGCGTCAGATAGGGCCGTCCCCATTTGCGTGAGCCCGTATCCATATAGAACTCGAAAAAGGTGTCCCACATGGATTCGGTCAGATCCCGGCCGGTCAGCCAGTCGATCTCGATATCGTTCTCGAGCGCCTTCTGTCGCTCCTTTTTCAGCGCCTTGCGCTTGCGCGAGGCCAGTGTGTCCAGGAATTCGGCGTAGCTGCCATAGCCGGGATTATGAAAGTGAAACTGCTGGTCCGTCCGATGCAGATAGTCCTGGTCCTTAAACACGCCGATCTCGTTTTCCGGCACGAAAGTCACATGCGCGGATGAAATACCGTGCCGTTCGGTCAGCGTCTTCAGTCCGGCGGCCAGCGCCAAACGGGTCGGTGTGCAACTGCCGGTGTCTCGGGTAAGCAGGCGCGGTCCCGTCGCCGGCGTGAACGGAATCGAAGCCTGAAGTTTTGGATAATAGTGCCCGCCGGCCCGCTCGAAAGCATCGGCCCAGCCGTGGTCGAAGACATATTCGCCCTGACTGTGGGTTTTCAGATAACACGGCAGGGCGCCGTGCAGCATGCCGGTATCCGACTCCAGCAGCAGGTGCTGGCCAAGCCAACCGGTGGCGGATACGGCGCAGCCGGCTTTCTCCAGACTCGACAGATAATCGAAGGAAACGAAAGGATTGTAGGAATGTGCCGACCCTCCGTCTCGGCTCGTGCTCGACAGAGCCTTCCACGCGCCTTCATCGATTTCGTTGAAGGAACTGACGACGCGCAATCGAAATGCGCTTTCCTGTGATGTTGCCTCGCCGGATTGCCCGAACATCTTTCCAAGAGCCATGGGCTTTATCTATGCCACGCCATCAGCGCCGCAAGTCATTGGGGTTGAAACCTTCAAATGTCATCTGATCCGCATATTGCTTCGTGATCTCAACGGCTTCGGCATCCCGCACGGTCCAGGTGATGACCGGAACACCGTCGGCGCGGGACCTCTTGATAAAGGCCGAGGGAAGGTCGGCGACATGAAAGGACACAAAGTCGATCGGCATGGAGCGTGCCTCCTCATTGTGCCTGGCCTGCTCGTCATTGGCCTCCATCGCGGTCAGTCCAATCGGGAGGCCGGTATCGAGATCAATCAGAGTTCGCACGAGATCATGATCGAACGACATCAAAGCCAGCGGGCCGCTATAGTCGGCAAGATGGGACGCGACGGCCTCGGCAAAGATCTCGGTATCGGTTCGCGTCTGTGGTTTCAACTCCGCCACGACGCCGGTCCTCCCGGCGACACGCCCCAGAAACTGATCGAAGGTCGGAATGGTGTCGCCGGTTTGTCCGACATGCAGCTCCGTCAGCTCTGCGGCGGATTTGTGCCGCACCTGCCCCTCGACGCCGCAGAGGCGGTCGAGAACATAGTCGTGGAACACCATCGGCACCCCGTCTGACGACATTTGCAGATCGCATTCAATGGCAAATCCGAATCGAATCGCCAGATTGAAGGCGCTCTGGGTGTTTTCCCAGACCCGATCGTTCATGTCGTGAAAGCCACGATGGGCAATGGGGCGCTGCGTGATCCAATCTGCGTTCGGCACGGGCTTGGCCTATCGGATTTCGACGACGGCATCGATTTCGACGGCCGCGTTCAGTGGAAGAGCCGCCATTCCGACGGCGGCGCGCGCGTGTTGACCGCGCTCGCCCAGCACCTCGGCAAGCAATTCGGACGCTCCATTGACCACCAGATGATGCTTGGTGAAATCCGGCGCTGACGCGACGAAACCCTGTATTTTGATCAGTGTCACGATCCGCTCCAGATCGCCGTCGAGAGCCGCGCTTATCTGCGACAGGATGTTGATCGCGCAGGCCGCGGCCGCCCTTTTCCCCGTCTCCACATCGACCTGACGGCCCAGATGTCCGATAAAGGCCACCTTGCCGTCCACAATCGGCAACTGGCCGGAGATGTAGAGCATGTCACCGGCGCGCATATAGGGCGCGTAGCTGGCAGCGGGCGGTGCCGCCTCCGGCAGGTCGATGCCCATCGCGGCAAGGCGTTCGGTGATGGTCTCGGACATGGGGCACTCCAGTCTTCAGCGTATAATGTCGGAGGCTTGCACGCGGGATGCAACAATGCGGGAAATCAATAAACCGGCTCTCCAATTTGTCGCAATGCGGTGTAACATGGGGCTGCAGACGATAGAAGGAAACACCTTGTGAAAATTTCGACCTCTGTGATCGGCGCAACTGGTATCCTGTTTGTTGTGGCCGCGGCGGAGCAGTCCGGCGCCGCCGAGACGCTGGTGCCGCACCGCGCGGTCTATGATCTGGAATTGGATGCCGCGTCTGACCGCGCCAGCATAGGGTCGATGTATGGCCGCATGGTTTATGAGTTCAGCGGCTCCCAATGCGACGGATACACGGTAGGTTTTCGTTTTGTCACACAATTGGACACCGGTCGATCGACCCGCCTTACGGATCAGCAGACAACCACCTATGAGGACCTGGAGAAAGGCGTCTTTCGGTTTTTAACCAGGTCATTTGTCAACCAGCAGCTCGACCGCGAGGTGCGCGGCACGGCGCGGATGGAAGAGGACAGCATCACGGTTTCGCTGAAGCAGCCGCAGCCGGAGGATCTGACCCTTGCGCCGGCGGAGTTTCCAACGGCTCAGATGATCTCGCTGATCCAGAAAGCCAAACAGGGGGGAACGGTTTTTTCAGTCCTGGCTGTTTGACGGATCGGATGAGGGTCGCACGGTCATGCTGACGACAAGCGTGATCGGAGCCCCGAAGGTTGCCGAAAGGAGCCCGGGAGAAATAGCGGCGACGGGCGAACTGGCGGAGCTGCCGACCTGGCCGGTGACCATGGCCTATTTCGATGAGACCGAAAACAACGACGGGACACCGATTTACCGGATTTCCTTCCAGCTTTATGAGAATGGGGTGACACGCGACCTGACCATGGACTATGGCGATTTCGCGCTGAAAGGCACGCTTGCCGACCTGCAGCTCTTTGAGCCGGAGGCTTGCCAATAGAAGGTGATCTTCGGCCCATTTTTGGCTACCGGCGAAAGCCGGTCCCCGCGTGATCGATCAATTGTTGAACCGTCGATTTTGGGAACCTATCAGATAAAATTGACTGGAAAAGCCGCCCGAGACCTTTTTTGAGGTTCTTCGGCGACTTACATTTTGAAAGTTACTAAGCGTGATTCTGAGTGATTTCGGCGATGACTGCGCACAAGCCATCCGGTGGCTGGAGAGAACTGGTTGAGAACCTTGGACTGATGGTCAGCCGCCCGGCTGCACTTCAGTACGGGGCGCTGTGCTATCGCGTCAAAGCCGACGAGCCGACATTTCTGTTGATCACCAGCCGGGAGACCGGCCGCTGGATCATCCCAAAGGGATGGGCGGTAAAAAACCTGTCCGACGCCGGTTCGGCCGAGCAGGAGGCTTTCGAGGAAGCCGGTGCCGTCGGGCATATCTGCGCATCGCCGCTTGGCACGTATCGCTACCAAAAATGGATGCAGGGCGGCTTCCCGGTCGAATGCGATGTGCGCGTCTATGCCATGGCGGTCGAACGGCTGGAGGATGAATATCCGGAAGCCGATCAACGGCAACGGCGGTGGTTTCGTCGAGATGATGCCGTGTGTAGGATCGACGAACCGCAATTGCAGGATCTGGTGGCCGACTTCAGTCCATAGAGTGGATTTGAAATCCGTTCCGAATGCGCGGCAAAGTGTGATGAGCGCAGGATTCAGAATCCAGGACGGGTCTCATCGAAGCGACGATAAGATGCCTCTCTCATTCGGCTCTCACGGCATTTATCCCGCACAAGGCCACCGATGCCGTCGATGCACCGCACAACGACAGGGAGGCGCGAATCTCGTATTGTCAGCCGGCAGTCCCATAGTCGCTCGTGAAGGACAGCGTGTTGCACGACCACCCACCGAACCGTTCCAGGCTCACACTCGATAAGGATCTTGAGAAGATTGCCAGGGTCGAGTTGGCCGCCCGATTTCGGTCGCGAGGGTTGATCGCACCCGGTATAGGCTTGGTTCTGCTCGTCCTCGTGCTGGTCTTTGCCAGCTTTTTCGTCACCGGCACGCCCGGTGGATCCGCCGTTGTCATCGCTGCTGCCGTTATCGGTGCCTACATGGCCATCAATATCGGTGCCAATGATGTCGCCAACAATGTCGGCCCGGCATTCGGCGCCAGGGCGCTGTCGATGGGTGGGGCGTTGGTCCTGGCGGCGCTGTTTGAGAGTGCCGGAGCGCTAATCGCCGGCGGTGACGTCATCGAAACGGTCGCCGTCGGTATCGTCGATCCGGCACGGTTCCAGAGCGGCGACATCTTCGTGAGGGCCATGCTGGCGGCATTGGTGTCGTCGGCGCTTTGGGTCAATCTGGCAACCTGGATCGGCGCACCGGTATCGACCACCCACTCCGTCGTGGGCGGCGTTGTGGGAGCGGGCATCGCGGCGGCGGGTCTGGGCAGCGTCAATTGGCTGATGATGGGCGGCATTGCCGCCAGCTGGGTGCTCTCGCCGCTCGCCGGTGGGGTGGTCGCGGCGCTGTTCCTTGCGATTATCAAGACTCTGATCGTCAATCAGGACGACAAGATCCGCGCCGCGCGCCTTTGGGTGCCGGTGTTGATCGCCGTCATGGCGGGCGTTTTCACTACCTATCTGGCAATCAAGGGCCTCCATAGGATTATGGCGATCGACGTCGAGACGGCCATTCTGTTTGGCTTGGCCGCGTCGCTTGTCTGCCGGTGGATCATACGCCCCTTGATCGCGCGCCAATCCGCCGGTTTGGAGCAACGGGGCCAGTCGCTACGCGATTTGTTCGTGATTCCCCTGATCTTTTCCGCTGCGCTGCTGTCATTCGCTCACGGTGCCAACGATGTGGCCAACGCGGTCGGACCGGTGGCGGCGATCGTCCATACGGTGGGCGTTGGAAACATCGCCGGCATTGTCAGCATCCCCACCTGGGTCATGGTGATCGGCGCGTTCGGCATATCCTTCGGCCTGCTTCTGTTCGGACCGAAGCTGATCCGCATGGTTGGGCACGAAATAACCAGACTCAACCCGATGCGGGCCTATTGTGTCGCACTGTCCACAGCGATCACCGTCATCGTAGCCTCCTGGCTGGGGCTGCCCGTGAGTTCTACCCACATTGCGGTGGGGGCCGTTTTCGGGGTGGGGTTCTTTCGCGAATGGTATGTCGGCGCGCCTGCCCGCCGCATGCGTCGGAGAGGCGATCCGGTTCGATCGACCGGACGCGCCGCCAACAGGCCGGAATTGCGCCATCGCAAATTGGTCCGTCGCTCTCATTTCATGACCATCGTCGCGGCCTGGCTTGTCACCGTTCCCACCGCGGCCGCGCTGTCGGCGATCGTCTTTCTGTCTCTCTCCGCGATCATCGGGTAACAGGCGATCCACCGCCCTGTGAAGAGAGCACTTGCCATGAAACCGTTTCCGCTGTATGGAGCCGCCCATTCCACACGTGAGGCATGGGTGTGGCCGGGAGACATCCGGTCCGTCCGCCGGTGGCAGTCAATCTGCTGAGGCTTCACGGAGGCATAACCGGAAAGGAGAAAAGGCATGGCATTGCCTGATTTCAGCATGCGCCAGCTGCTGGAGGCCGGTGTCCATTTTGGTCACCAGACCCACCGCTGGAACCCGAAAATGAAGCAGCACATTTTCGGCGAACGCAACAACGTTCGCATTATCGATCTGGGCCAGACCGTCCCGATGCTGTCGCAGGCGCTGCAGACCGTCAGCGACACGGTTGCGGAAGGCGGTCGTGTCCTGTTCGTCGGAACAAAGCGACAGGCATCGGAACTGATCGCCGATGCGGCGCGTCGATCCGCGCAGTATTATGTCAATGCCCGTTGGCTCGGCGGCACGCTGACGAATTGGAAAACCATCTCCCATTCCATTCAGCGTCTACGCAAGCTCGACGAACTCCTGGCGTCGCAGGCACAGGGTTTCACCAAAAAAGAACGGCTCAACCTTGAGCGGGAGCGTGACAAGCTGGAACGGGCGCTGGGTGGTATTCGTGACATGGGCGGGACACCCGACCTGATGTTTATCATCGACACCAACAAGGAAGCCATTGCCATCCAGGAAGCCAAGCGGCTTGGCATCCCGGTGGTTGCGATTGTCGATTCGAACTGCGATCCGGATCCGATCGACTATCCGATCCCGGGCAATGACGATGCGGCGCGCGCGATTTCGCTTTACTGCGATCTGGTCGCCAAGGCCGCGATCGACGGCATTGCACGCCAGCAGGGTGCCGCTGGCCTGGATATCGGCGAGTCCGAGGAAACACCAGTCGAACCGGCTCTTGAGGGCGCCGAGGCGGAAGAGGCGCCCGCCGAAGCGCAGGCAGGCGGGGAAGCGGCGGCGGAACAGACCCCGGCATCATAAAGACCTGACGCATGTCATCAGTGTGACACGCGAATCTGTACAAGACAATTCGGTCAACGGACGCATCTGCGCGTGATGCGTCCGCATTATGCAAGAGGCAATTATGAGCATTTCAGCATCTCAGGTTAAGGAACTGCGCGAAAAGTCCGGCGCAGGCATGATGGATTGCAAGAAGGCGCTGCAGGAGAGCAACGGCGACATGGAAGCCGCCATTGACTGGCTGCGCGCCAAAGGCATCGCCAAGGCCGGCAAGAAGTCCGGTCGCACTGCGGCCGAGGGGCTGGTCGGAGTGGCGGCGCATCGCAGCAAGGCTGTTGCGGTCGAAATCAATTCCGAAACCGACTTTGTTGCCCGTAACGATGCGTTCCAGGATCTGGTGCGCGGTGTTGCCGCAGTGGCGCTCGACACGGACGGCGCGATCGATGCCGTCGCGGCCAGCACCTATCCGGCGACCGGCAAAACGGTCGCCGACACGATCACCGACGCAGTTGCGACCATCGGCGAGAACATGCACCTGCGCCGCGTCGCGGTGCTGTCGGTCGACGAAGGCGTAATGGCGACATATGTTCACAACGCCGTGGCCGACGGCCTCGGCAAGCTCGGTGTTTTGGTTGCGCTACAATCCTCCGGCAATGAGGATGCGCTGAAAGCGATCGGCAAGCAGATCGCCATGCATGTCGCCGCGACCAATCCGTTGGCAGTGACACCGGACGATGTCGACGCTGAGATCGCCGATCGTGAGCGTGCGATTTTTACCGAACAGGCACGTGAATCGGGCAAGCCCGATAACATCATCGAAAAGATGGTGGAGGGCCGTATGCGTAAGTTTTTCGAAGAAGTCGCCCTGATTTCCCAGAGCTTCGTCATCAACCCGGACCAGACAATCGAGGCTGCTCTGAAGCAGGCCGAAGCGGACGCCGGAGCGCCGATCACGGTTGCCGGTTTCGTGCGTTTCCAGCTTGGCGAAGGTGTCGAAAGGGAAGAGAGCGATTTCGCAGCGGAGGTCGCCGCGGCGGCCAATGCCTAATCGCCTCGAAACACCGACAAATTGCCGGGGCATCGCGTGACAACGCGGTGCCCTTCGTGTATCGGGCTGTCTGACATAAACAGCGGACGGTAAGATGCGGCCAGAACCGATTTACAAACGCGTGCTTCTGAAGGCCTCCGGCGAGGCCCTGATGGGCGAGCAGGGGTTCGGGATCGATGTCGCAGTCGCCGACCGCATCGCCTCCGATATCGCCGAGGCCCGGGCGATGGGCGTCGATGTCGGTGTTGTTGTCGGCGGTGGCAACATCTTCCGCGGCGTCGCAGTGGCCTCCAAAGGCGGCGACCGTGTCACGGGCGATCACATGGGCATGCTTGCGACCGTGATCAACGCGCTGGCCCTGGCGACCTCGCTGCGCAAGCTCGGGGTCGACACGGAAGTGCTTTCGGCCATCGCCATGCCGGAGATATGTCAGACCTTCTCGCAGCGTGCCGCGCTGCACCATCTGGAAAAGGGACGTGTCGTCATCTTTGCCGGTGGCACCGGCAATCCGTTTTTCACGACGGATTCAGCGGCAGCGCTCCGTGCTGCGGAAATGGGCGCCGAAGCGATCTTCAAGGGCACTCAGGTGGACGGCATCTATTCCGCCGATCCGAAGACCGATCCCGAAGCAGTGCGCTATGACGGGCTGACGCATGAGGATGTTTTGATGAAGGGGCTTGCCGTCATGGACGTCGCTGCCGTCGCCTTGGCCCGCGAGAACCAGATTCCGATCATCGTCTTTTCCATTCATGAAAGGGGTGGATTTGCAGCCATTCTGGCAGGTGGCGGGCGGGCGACGATTGTTAACGACGGTTGAGACGATTGTTAACGACGGTTGAGACGATTATTAACGACGGTTGATACGTGCATTTCCCCTTTGCCGCGCCGCATTTCGGGAATATTGAGGTACAGGACAAAAGCAAAGCTCGTGGTTTTACTCGATGGTGGTGATCCATCCCGCCTGACCGGACGAGCCAAACAATAAGAGGGAGTGACCCGTTATGAGTGAAGGCGCTGACTTCAAGGATCTAAGGCGTCGCATGGAAGGTGCGATCGCGTCTTTCAAAAGCGATATCGCCGCGCTGCGGACCGGCCGCGCCTCCGCAAATGTTCTCGATCCGGTTTCGGTCGATGCCTACGGTTCAAAAATGCCGTTGAACCAGGTGGCCAACATCTCGGTGCCCGAGCCGCGCATGATCATGGTGACTGTCTGGGACAAGTCGATGGTGGCGGCAGTCGAAAAGGCCATTCGGGAGTCCAATCTCGGATTGAACCCGGTGACCGACGGTGCCACCCTACGCATCCCGCTGCCCGAACTGAATGAGGAGCGGCGCCGGGAACTCGTCAAGGTCGCGCATAACTATGCCGAAAACGGCCGGGTGGCGATTCGCCATGTCCGCCGTGACGGCATGGACGCTTTGAAAAAGGCCGAAAAGGACGGCCTGATCGGCCAGGATGAAAGCCATGCGCAGGCGGATCAAGTGCAAAAACTCACTGACGAGATGATCTCTCAGGTTGACAGCTTGCTCGACGACAAAGAAACGGAAATCATGCAGGTCTAATCCGCGGACGCCGCCACCCCTTCGCTTGATGGATCACGGAGACTGATTTTGATCACGCCCCAACATGTCGCTATCATTATGGATGGCAATGGTCGATGGGCCGAACGTCGCGGCCAGGCGCGCACGGCGGGTCATCGCAGGGGAGTCGAGGCCGTTCGCGAGGCAGTGCGGACTGCCGGCGAACTCGGCATCGGATATCTCACTTTGTTTGCATTTTCCTCCGAAAACTGGAGGCGGCCGCAGCAGGAAGTCAATGATCTGATGGGGCTTCTGAAGTTCTTCATACGGCGTGATCTCGCTGAGCTTCATCAGGAAAATGTCCGGGTGCGCGTCATCGGCGATCGGGTCTCCCTGAAACCCGATATCCTTGCCTTGTTGACCGAGGCGGAGGAATTGACCAGGAACAATGACGGCCTGCAATTGATCATCGCGTTCAACTATGGCGGCCGCAATGACATCGCGCGAGCGGCGCAACGCCTTGCCGAACGGGTGGTGCGGGGAGAATTGCGCGCCGAGGACATCGGTGAGCAGCACGTGAATGCAACGCTCGACACGGCAGGCCTGCCCGATCCGGATCTTTTGATCCGCACAAGCGGAGAGCAGCGCATCTCCAACTTTCTGCTGTGGCAGGCGGCTTATGCGGAATTTGTGTTTCTTCCCTGCTTGTGGCCGGATTTCGATCGCCGGGCTTTCGAGGAGGCGCTGGAGATCTATCGCTGCCGCAACCGGCGTTTCGGTAAAGTCGCGAATCAGGATGTGGCGCTAGGATCTTGATGCAAAACGAGGTTCTGGTCAGGACTATCTCCGGCGTCATTCTGGGTGTCTTCGTTCTTGTCCTGACCTGGTTTGGCGGTCTTGGCTTTCTCCTGCTGGCGATCGCCATTATGGCGTTGGTTTTTTTTGAATGGTTCCGCATTTTGGAAACGCGGTCGCTTAGCCGTGGTGTGTGGCTGATCGGTTGCCTCACGGTGATTGCCGTTGCCGTCGCCCTGATCGCCGGCTCGGCCACCGCGGCGTTTTCGTCGGTGGCTGCTGGCGCGGTTCTTGCGGCACTTGCACGCCGCCGCGACGGGCGGGATCTGTGGCCCTCCATCGGTATTGTCTATGCCGGCTTCTTCGGCATCGCGTTCTCCGAATTGCGGGACTCAGGCGATCCCGGTTTTGCGATGATGATCTTTCTGTTCGCGATCGTCTGGGCGACCGATGTCTTCGCCTACTTTGGCGGCCGCACGCTGGGCGGCCCGAAGATCGCGCCGGCCATCTCGCCCAAAAAGACCTGGTCCGGCTTTCTGTGCGGCCTTGCCGGAGGTCTCGTTGCGGGGCTGATCGCGGCTTCCGTTCTGGGGTCTCCGCACTATCTTTGGGTAGCGTTTTTGGCGATTCTCTTGTCTTTTGCGGGCCAGATGGGAGATCTGTTTGAATCCGCCATGAAAAGGCGTTTTGCAGTCAAGGACTCAGGCACGCTGATTCCCGGCCACGGGGGTGTGATGGATCGTGTTGACAGCATGATTTTCGCCGTTTTTACGGCCTATCTTGTTGGAATGGCCGTTTCTGGTGAAGGCTTGGTCGAAAACAGCGGGAACGGCCTCGCCTCCCGGCTGCTCGGGACCTGACCACTGCGTAATGATGGATGGGTTGATGGAATATTTTGGATCGCTCTACGGGTTGACGATCGGTCTTATCATCCCGTTCCTGATCGTGCTGACCGTCGTCGTGTTCGTGCATGAGATGGGACATTATCTGGTTGGACGATGGTGCGGCATCCGCGTTCTCACCTTCTCTGTTGGCTTTGGTCCCGAACTGTTCGGCTTTACCGATCGCCGCGGCACGCGCTGGCGCCTGTCAGCCATTCCACTGGGCGGCTATGTGCGGTTCTTCGGCGACGAGAACGTCGCCAGCACGCCTGATTTCGATGGTGTCGACAAAATGTCCGCCACGGAGCGGGCACAGTCCTTCCCTGGTGCCAATGTGTGGAAGAGAATAGCCACCGTCGCCGCCGGGCCGATCGCCAATTTTATTCTTGCTATCGGCATTTTTGCCGTGATGTTCACCCTTTACGGGAAGCCGGTTTCCGATCCGCTGGTAACGCATGTGGAGCCGGGAAGCGCGGCCGCGCAAGCGGGCGTTGCGCCGGGCGACGTGATTGTCGCCGTCGATGGAAGGCCGGTCGAGACATTCGAGGATCTGCGGCGCTATGTCCAGCCGCGTTCCGATGTGCCCGTCGTCGTGACCATCAACCGCGACGGCGAAAGTCAGGTCATGACCCTGGTGCCGCGACGCACGGAAACGGAGGATCAGTTCGGCAACACGATGGAGGTTGGGCTGATCGGCGTGCGCTCCGATCTGGATGCGGCCAATTACCGCCGTATTGAACTCAACCCGGCCGAGGCCGTTGTCGAAGGTGCGAGCCAGAGCTGGTTTATCGTATCACGCACCGTCGGCTATGTGGTAAACATCTTCAGGGGACGGGAAAAACCCGACCAGCTTGGCGGGCCGATCCGCATTGCGCAAATGTCGGGACAAATGGCGACGTTGGGCTTCGCCGCCCTGCTTCAGTTCACGGCGGCGATCTCCGTGTCGATCGGCTTCCTGAATTTACTGCCGATACCGGTCCTTGATGGCGGGCATCTCGTGTTTTACGCCATCGAGGCGGTGCGGGGCAGGCCGGTCAATGAAAAGGTGCAGGAAGTCGCGTTCAGAATTGGCCTCAGTCTGCTGCTGCTGCTGATGGTTTACGCCACCTGGAACGATGTCACATGATGTGATCTCCGCGCGATCCACGCACTGGTTGTGTCCTTGACGGCGCCGCGACAAGGGCAATGATAACAATTCATTAGCCATAAAACATCGGCATTGGGATAAATCGGTCACAAGCGATGTAGAAGTAAACAGAAATTAACCCTGCCGCTTGCTTGTGGCACAAAACACTGTAAAACGGCGAAGAGGCTGTTCGCCGGTATGTTCGCGTTGGGGATGTCGGGATTTAAAGGGTACGAAAAGCCAATGAGGGCCGGTAGGGATTTACGAAGCGCTGTTATGGCGTTTGCACTTTCGGTGTGCGTGGCCGTAGTGTTGGCGGGTGCCTTGCTGCTGGCATCGCCGACAGGGGCAGAGGCGGCGGTCGTCAGCGTGATCGAAGTGCGCGGAAATGATCGGGTCGACACAGAGACCATTCGGGGCAACATTACCATCGTGCCCGGCCAGAGCTTCGACAACGCCGATATCGACGAGTCGATCAAGCGGCTTTTCGCGACCGACCTCTTTTCCGACGTGCGCATTACCCAACAGGGCAATCGGCTGGTGGTCACGGTCGATGAGAATTTGATCGTCAATCAGGTGGTGTTCAACGGTAACAGGAGACTGAAGGACAACCAACTCGAAGTCGTGATCCAGACGGAGCCTTTGGGCCCGTACAACGAGACGACGGTCGAATATGACGCCCAGGCCATTCGGGACGCCTATGATCGCGTCGGTCGCGGTGACGCGACCGTAACGACCCAGATCGTTAATCTGTCCGGTGGTCGCGTGAACGTCGCCTTCGACATCACCGAGGGTGATCGCACAAAGATCCAGGCGGTCAATTTCGTCGGCAACAGGGCCTATTCGGATGGCCGGCTCGCCGACGTCGTCAATACCAAGCGCTCGGGACCGCTGTCGTTCCTGTCGCGCCGTGACGTATACGATCCGGACAGATTGCGCGCCGACGAAGAACTGCTGCGCCGCTTCTATTACAATCACGGCTATGCCGATTTCCGCATCATCTCTTCTACGGCCGATATCGATCCGACGACCGGTGACTACATCATCACCATCACGATGGACGAGGGGCAACGCTACACGTTCGGCGAGATCAGACTGGACAGCACCGTCGCGCAACTGTCGACCGACAGGCTGCAGCGGCTCGTGGAGACAAGGCAGGGTGCGGTCTACAGCGCCGCAAAGGTCGAGGATACGATCGTCGCCCTGTCCGAGGCGGCCGCTGCCGAGGGTTACCCATTTGCGCAGATCACGCCTCGCGGCAACCGGGATTTCGTCAATGGCACGATTTCGGTCACCTATCTGATCGATCAGGGGCAGCGCGCCTATATCGAGCGCATCGAAATCATCGGCAACACCCGCACCGCCGACTACGTCATTCGTCGTGAGTTCGATATCAGCGAGGGCGACGCGTTCAACCAGGTCATGCTGCGGCGCGCGAAAAGGCGGCTCGAGGCTTTACGCTTCTTCGAAGCGGTCAACATTTCGACCCAGCCCGGCTCGGAACCGGATCGCGTGATCGTCGTCGTCAATGTGCGTGACCGACCGACGGGGGAGTTTGCTATCGGCGCGGGTTATTCGACCGGCGCGAGCGGCGCGACGGCGACGCTTTCGGTCACGGAGCGCAATTTCCTTGGTCGCGGCCAGTTCATCAAGGTTGCTATCGGCGGCGGTATCAACACCAGGGACTATTCCTTCTCCTTCACGGAGCCTTATTTCCTGGGCTACCGCCTCGCGGCCGGGTTCGATGTGTTCCGAACGGAAAACACGTCGCAGGACAATTACGACATCGAGAGAACGGGTTTCACGCTGCGGGTGACGGCGCCGATCACAGAGGCCTTCAGCACCACGCTCGCGTATAATTACAGCACGGAAGAGTACAACCCGACCGATAACGTCACACTGTCGCGCCCGATCCAGGATGCCGTGGACAACAGCCCCTGGATCAAATCCTCGGTCTCGCTCAGCGGACAATACGATACGCTGGACAACCGTATCCTGCCGCGCGAAGGGGTGTTTGCCCGTATGACCGGCGAATTCGCCGGACTGGGCGGTGATGCGCAATTCTTCAAGACGACGGGAAGGGCGAGTTACTACCGGCCGATCTCGGAATATGGCGACATTATCGGTCTCGTCACGGTTGGCGCCGGTCATGTGTTTCCAACATCCGGCGACCTCAGAGTGTTCGATCAGTTGTTTATCGGACAGGAAACGATCCGCGGCTTCGAGTCACAGGGAATCGGTCCGCGTGACCTGAACAACGACGCCCTTGGCGGCACCACCTATTTCAATGCGACGGCCGAAGTCGGATTTCCGATGCCGATCGTGCCGCGCGATTTTGGTCTGAGAGGCGCGGTGTTCGCGGACGCGGCGACGCTCTATGGCAGCGACTTGGATCTCGACGGCACGGTTGTCAACGGCATCGACATGGAATGGCGTGCCTCCGTTGGCGCGAGTGTCATCTGGGCATCGCCTTTCGGACCATTGCGGCTTGATTTCGGCTTCCCGGTGGTCAAAGAGTCTTTCGACCAGACGCAGGTGTTCCGCTTCGGAACGTCCGGGCGGTTCTGACGGAGATTGAACGAACCCGGCGTTCTGAGGCGCCGAGAGACGAATGGCAGGGCTCGTCGGCGGATGGCGGGCCCTCAATTGTGTAGGATGCACGACAGTCGCTTTTTTCCCCGCCATGCGGGACTGACGATTTCAGACGTGGCCGAAGCCTGTGCCGCCGAATTGGCGGATCCGGCGGCGGCCGATTGCGTTGTTCATGGCGTTGCGCCGGTTTCACGTGCCGGGCCGGGCGACCTCACCTACATTGTCTCCAAAAGGCATGTCGACTGGCTGTCATCGCTCAAGGCGACAGCGATCATCTGCCCGTCGCGATTTCGATCGTTGGTCCCGGTTGGATGTGCGGTGCTGCTGAGCGCGGATCCGGAAGTGGCTTTCGCGAAGGCCGGCCAGCTTCTATACCCGCAAGCCCTGATGCCAGGGGCATTTGACAGCATTGACGGGATCTCCCCACTGGCGGTCGTGCACCCCGGCGCGCGGCTTGAAGACGAGACGGTTTCCGTCGAGGCCGGCGCTGTGATTGGCGACGGCGCGGAGATCGGATCAGGGACGCGTATCTCGGCCGGTGCGGTCGTGGGCGGCGAGTGCCGCATCGGTCGCAACTGTGTGATTTCCGCCGGTGTGACCGTGCAGCATGCGCTGGTGGGCAACGCGGTCACCATTCATCCCGGAGCGCGGATCGGCCAGGACGGTTTTGGCTATGCGCCGTCGAAAACCGGGTTGACCAAGATCGTCCAGATCGGCCGCGTCATCATTCAGGACAATGTTGAAATCGGCGCGAACACCACCATCGATCGGGGCGCTCTGGACGATACGGTGATCGGTGAAGGCACGAAGATCGACAACCTTGTGCAAATCGGTCACAACGTCCAGATAGGGCGCCACTGCGCAATCGTCGCCCAGGTGGGCATCTCCGGCAGCGTAACGCTCGGCGATGGTGTGATGCTTGGCGGCAATGTCGGTGTGAACGGTCATCTGACCATCGGCGACGGCGCGCAGATCGCCGGTATGAGCGCTGTTGCGGGTGATGTGCCGGCGGGCGCGCGCTGGGGCGGCATCCCGGCGAGACCGATGCGGGCCTTTTTGCGCGATGTCGCGGAATTGAATGCACGAGCCTTTGGCCGCAAAGACAAAAAGGGTACGGCAAATGAGTGACAGCAGGGACGATACGCTTGAGACGGTCGATCTTTTGGAGATTATGGAACTGCTCCCGCACCGTTATCCGTTTTTGCTTGTTGATCGGATCATCCGTGTTGATGGAGACAATTCCGCCATCGGCATCAAAAACGTGACCGCGAACGAGCCGCAGTTTACGGGCCATTTTCCCTCGAACCCGGTTATGCCGGGGTGCTGTTGATCGAAGGCATGGCCCAGACGGCTGGCGCCATCTGTGCCCGTGGCGCGGAGGTGCGGTCCAATCTCGTTTACTTCATGACCATAGACAATGCCCGGTTTCGCAAGCCGGTGATACCCGGCGACCGGGTGGAGTATCACGTCGCCAAGCAGAAACAGCGCGGCAACATCTGGAAGTTCCACCGTGAGGCGATGGTCGATGGCACGAAGGTGGCCGAAGCCGATGTCGGCGCGATGCTCGTTCCGGAAGAAGGGAACGCCTGATGATTGCGGCGTCGGCCAGAATTCACCCGTCCGCGATCGTTGAGGACGGGGCCCGCATCGGCGACAACGTGTCCATCGGTCCGTTTTGTTATGTCGGTCCAAAGGTCGATCTTGGCGATGGTGTCGCGCTCAAAACCCATGTGACCGTGACGGGCCGCACGCGGATCGGTCGCAATACGTGTGTTTTTTCCGGCGCCGTGCTCGGCGAGGAACCGCAGAATATCCATTACAAGGGAGAGGAGACGGATCTTCGCATCGGATCCGACTGCACCATTCGCGAAGGCGTGACGATGCATGCAGGCATGCCCAATGCCCGAGGCAAGACGACGGTTGGCGACCGTTCGATGTTTCTTGCCTATTCACATGTGGCGCATGATTGCCATATCGGTGACGACGTCATCCTGTCGAACAATGTCCTGTTGGGCGGTCACGTCACCGTCGGCGATCGTGTCATCATGGGCGGCGGCGCTGCCGTTCATCAGTTTTGCCGTATCGGCCATCACGCTTTCATCGGTGGGCTATCCGCCTGCAGCCTTGATGTTATACCCTATGGGATGTTGAACGGTAATCCCGGTATCCTGGGTGGTCTGAACGTCATCGGCATGTCGCGCGCGGGCATGGAGAAGAGCCAAATCCATACGGTGCGGCGCGCCTTTAAGCTGATCTTCCATGGCAAGGGGACGATCCGCGAGAATCTCGAGACAATCCGGCCGGACTATGCCGGCTTTCCTCATGTGGCCGATTTGTTTGAATTTCTGGAAGCCGACAGCGAACGTGGATTTGCTTCGGCGGCTAAGGAAAAGAGAGATTAAAGCGCGTCGGCCTCAACACAATGATGTCTCGATGGCTGCGCAGTCTCATCAGCAGAAAAACCGGCGGCTCGCAATCGTTGCGGGCCGGGGGCGATTGCCGCTCGACGTGGCGGTGGCGGCGCGGGCGGCGGGCGACGATCCGTTTGTGATCGGCCTGAAAGGCGAGGCGGACAGGTTCCCGGAGACGTTCGAACAGGCCTTTGTGGGCATTGGGGACGCTTCGGGAGTTCACCGTCTGATTAAGGAACATGGCATTGACCGCGTCGTTCTTTCGGGTGGCGTTGAGCGCCGACCCGATTGGAAACAATTGCGGACGCCGCTCCACCTCATTCCCATTGTCCCGCGGATGGTGCGGTTGTTGCGGCGCGGCGGCGACGATGCTGTGCTGCGTGCCGTCATCGCTGTTATCGAACGCGCCGGGTGCCGTGTTGTCGGCGCGCAGGACGTCGTGCCCGGCCTGCTGGCCGAAATCGGCCCGCTCACCCGGCGGGAACCAAAGCCGTCGGATTGGGACAATATCCGCGTCGGCCTCGCCGGTGCCGAGATGCTCGGGCGGATGGACATCGGCCAGGCCGCTGTCGCCGTCGGCGGACGCATCGTCGCGCTCGAAGGTCCAGAGGGCACAGACAATATGTTGAGGCGCGTGGCCGACATGCGCGCTTCCGGGCGCATATCACGACGGCGTCCGGGTGCACTCATCAAGCGCTGCAAACCACAGCAGGATGAAAGGGCCGATTTGCCGACCATCGGGCTGGCGACAATCGAAAATGCCCGAGCTGCCGGCTTGTCCGGTGTTGCGATCGAGGCAGGACGTGCCTTTATCCTGGATCGCGACGAAACGATCGCGGCGGCAGACGCCGCCGGACTGTTCGTGATTGGTGTCGACCCCGACCGTCAGGACGCCGAGCCCGGGAGGCGCGATCAGGTATGACATCCATAGCAGTGCCGTTGAAACTGGCGATTATCGCTGGGGAGAAGTCGGGGGATCTGCTTGGTGCCGACCTTATCGCGGCCATCAAGGAACGCCATGGCGGACCGCTGGAACTGACGGGAGTCGGCGGCGATGCCATGACGGCCGAGGGTCTTGTTTCGCTATTCGATTATCAAGAACTGTCGATCGTCGGTTTCAGCGCGGTCATCGCCCGCCTGCCGCAATTGTTGATGCGCATCCGAAGCACCGCGCGTGCGATTGTCGCCGCGAAGCCGGACATCCTGGTGATCATCGACAGCCCCGACTTCACCCATCGTGTCGCAAGGCTGGTTCACCGGACGATGCCCGGCCTGCCCATCATCAACTATGTCTGCCCCACGGTCTGGGCCTGGAAGCCGGAGCGCGCCGCCAGGATGACGGGCTACATCCACCACGTTCTGTCGGTCTTTCCTTTCGAACCGGATATCGTCGCACAACTCGGCGGACCACCGATAACCTATGTCGGCCATCGGTTGATGTCGGACAGCGGTCTGCGCGATGTCATGGCCGCCCGGCACCAGAAACGGTTTGGAAAGGATGAGCAGCCGTCCGATGCCGCCGCTACGACGGCTTGCTGCCTTCTTCTTCCTGGGTCGCGTGCCGGTGAGGTCAAGCGTCTGCTGCCGGCCTTCGGCGAGGCCGCCGCGGAGCTTGCGAAACGGCGTCCGAACGTGCGCTTCGTAATACCGACGCTGCCGCGGTTTGAACAGGAGATCCGCGTGGTGGCTGGCCGTTGGGGCGTTGCGGTGGACGTGACCACTGGCGAGGCAGCCAAATGGCGCTCCTTTGCCTCGGCCGATGCGGCGCTTGCGGCGTCGGGAACGGTGCTGTTGGAACTGGCGCTGGCTGGTGTTCCCTGCGTTTCGGCCTACAAGCTCGACCCGGTCGCGAAATTGCTGATGGGGCGCGTGACGACCTGGACGGCGGCTTTGCCGAATCTCATCGCTGACTATCCGGTGATTAATGAATACATCAATGAATCCGTCCGCCCCGGGCTGCTTGCCAGACGCCTTGACAACCTAATTGCCGATAGCGCCGAGCGGCACACCATGCTCATCATGTTCGATCGCGTCCGCGAGGCGATGGCAACACCCTTTCCCGCCGGCGAACGCGCCGCTGGGATCGTGTTGCGCAGCATTGCCCGCGACACCGCATCCGCATAACGGAAGGGCTGTGGACTCAGCGTCAACCGGCCAGGTCTTCGATCGGCGGACAGGTACAGACCAGGTGCCGGTCGCCATGGACATTGTCGACGCGCGATACCGGCGGCCAATATTTGGATGCGAACTGATCGCTGCCGCCCGGCGCGACAGCCAGCATGGCGTCATAGGGCCTGTTCCAGTTGCCGGCGATGGCCGCCTCCGCGGTGTGCGGCGCATTCACCAGCGGGTTGTCCGCCCGGTCCCATTCGCCGTTTTCAATCCGCGCGATCTCGGCGTGAATGGTAAGCATTGCATCGCAGAAACGGTCGAGTTCGGCCAGTGGTTCGGACTCCGTCGGCTCCACCATCAATGTGCCGGCCACTGGCCATGACATGGTCGGCGCGTGAAAGCCGTAGTCGATCAGCCGTTTGGCGATGTCTTCCACGCTGACGCCGGCGCTTTCCTTGAACGGCCTTGTATCGATGATGCATTCATGCGCGACGCGGCCTTCGGAACCGCGATAGAGGATGCCGAACCGATCCTGCAGGCGGGCCGCCAGATAATTCGCCGAGAGAATGGCGATTTCGGCCGTCGCCTTGAGCCCCGCCGCGCCCATCATCCGGATATACATCCAGGAGATCGGCAGAATGGAGGCGCTGCCCGACGCCGCAGCGGCCACGGCGCCGCTGCCGTCCGTCAGCGGATTGCCGGGCAGGAACGGTTTGAGATGCTCCGCAACGCCTATCGGACCAACACCGGGGCCGCCGCCGCCATGCGGGATGCAGAAGGTCTTGTGCAGGTTCATGTGGCAGACATCGGCGCCGAAATCGCGTGGCTTGGCGAGCCCGATCATCGCGTTCAGATTGGCGCCGTCGAGATAGACCTGCCCCCCGTGATGGTGGACGATATCGCAGACTGTCTTGATGCCCGATTCGAACACCCCATGGGTCGATGGATAGGTGATCATCAGCGCTGCAAGATGATCGCTGTGCTGGGACGCCTTTGCCGTCAGGTCACCCAGGTCGACATCGCCTTCTTCCGTGCAGTTGACCACGATGATCCTCAGGCCAGCCATCGATGCGCTGGCGGGATTGGTGCCGTGAGCCGAGGATGGGATCAGGCAAACGTTCCGATGGCTCTCGCCGCGGGCGGTGTGGTAGTGCCGAATCGTCATCAGGCCGGCAAACTCGCCCTGGCTGCCGGCATTGGGTTGTAGGCTGACGGCTGAGAAACCGGTGATCTCGCAGAGCCACGCCTCCAGGTCCGCCATCATGCGCCGATAGCCCGCACCATGATCCGCCGGGGCGAAGGGGTGCAGATTGGCGATCTTGGGCCAACTGACGGGCATCAATTCGACCGCTGCATTGAGTTTCATGGTGCAGGATCCGAGCGGCGTCATCGCGCGATCCAGCGCCAGATCCTTGTCCGCCAGCCTTCTGAGATAGCGCATCATCTCCGTCTCGGAGCGCACCGCATGAAAGATCGGCTGTGTCAGAAAGGGCTTGGTACGGCGCTGAGCCGGCAGGCGGCTTGTCGCGGGCTCCGCGCCGATGGTTGCCGATAACGGCGCAAGCAGTGCGGTCAGGTCCTGTTCCGAAGTCGTTTCGTCGAACGCCACGGAAAAATGGTCGGCATCGATCAGGCGGATGAGATATCCGGCTGACTCGGCTGCCGCCACGATCTCTTCGGTCCGGCCGGGTACCCGCGCTGTCACCGTATCGAAAAAATGCTGCCCGCGCAGGGTGAAGCCGGCGCCGGCGAGGGCGGCGGCAAATTGCGCGGTAAGTCGTGCCACGCGCTCCGCGATCGCTTGCAAGCCATCGGGGCCGTGCCAGATGGCAAACGCCGCCGCCATATTGGCAAGCAGCACTTGCGCCGTACAAATGTTCGAGGTCGCCTTGTCGCGCCTGATATGTTGTTCCCGCGTTTGCAGCGCCAGCCGATAAGCCGGCTTACCACGAACGTCGACCGACTCGCCGACAAGCCGCCCCGGCATCAGTCGGGTAAGAGTGTCGGCGATGGCGATATAGGCCGCATGCGGACCGCCGAAGCCCATCGGGACGCCAAAGCGCTGGGCCGAGCCGACGACGATATCGGCGCCCCAGTCGCCGGGTGGCGCAAGCAGGGTCAGCGCCAGCGGATCGGTGACGACAATGACCAGCGCGCCGGCATCCTTGGCGCGCTTCACCAACGCCGCCGGGTCCTCGAACACGCCGAACGTGTTTGGCCAGGAAATGATGACAGCGGCGGTGTCCGCATCGATCGTGCCGTCGGCAATGCTGATGTCCAGCGGCTCCATGCGTGTCTCCAGCACGGTTCGGGATTGCGGATGCAGCGGATTTGCGACGCAAACCGAATGGCGCTTCATCCGATGATGGCGATAGGCGATCCCGGCCGCCTCGGCCACCGCCGTCGCCTCGTCGAGCAGCGACGCGTTGGCCACCGGCAGTCCCGCCAGTTCGCTGACAAGTGTCTGGAAGTTGAACAGCATTTCCAGACGCCCCTGGCTGATCTCGGGCTGATAGGGCGTGTAGGGGGTGTACCACGCCGGATTTTCGAGCAGGTTGCGTTGAATAACCGGCGGCGTCAGGCACCCATAGTAGCCCTGGCCGAGAAAGCAGCGGGCTTCGATGTTCTGGTCGATGATGGTGCCGAGCTCTTGAAGCGCCCCATGCTCGCTGACGGGCTCCGGCAGATTGAGCGTTCCCCTAAAGCGAATAGAGTCCGGAAGCGTCTGAGAAATCAGCGTTTCCACCGACGGAACCCCGAGCAGTTTGAGCATCGAACGAATGTCGGCGGAGCCCGGTCCGATATGACGGCGCGAAAACGGCGCTGCATCCCCGGGCTGGAAACCGGTGGGAGAGGCGTGTGTGTGGGTGTCCATGGTGCGCTCCGCTATGCAATCAGGGCTTTGTAGGCGCTTTCGTCCAGCAAGCCGTCCAACTGTTCAGCATTATCCATGCGTATCTTGACCATCCAGCCGTCGCCCTCGGCGGCGCTGTTGACAAGACCCGGATCGGCTTCGAGCGCCGCATTGACTGCGACGATTTCGCCGTCGACCGGCATATAGACGTCCGATGCAGCCTTGACCGATTCGACCACGATGGCTGCCTCACCTTTGCTGACTTTGCGCCCGACCTCCGGAAGTTCGATGAAGACCAGATCGCCGAGTTGTTTCTGGGCGTGATTGGTGATGCCGATGACGGCTTCGTCATCGTCAGCGCGAATCCACTCATGGTCTTCGGTGTAAAACAGCGTCGTCATGCGTGTTCTCCTCGATAATATCTATGGGGCACAAAGGGCAGGGGATGTATGGAACAGGCCAGACGGCGACCGCGCAGATCCGCATAAACACGGTCCTCCGATCCGGCCGTTCGGTGTGGAACGCGACCGATGGCGACCGGATAGCCGCAAGACGGGCCGAAGCAGCCGGATGTGACCAGACCGATCGCCTGGGCATCGGCATCTTCGCCGCTGTAAAGCACGGCTCCGCCGCGTATTGGCGCCTTCCCGTCCGGCTTCAGTCCGACGCGCCGCAGGCGGGCGCCTTCGGCAACAATGTTCGCCAGTGCTTCGGCGCCGACGAATGCGCCGCCTTGGCGCAATGGTTTGGGCACCGCCCAAATCAGCCCTGCCGTCAGCGGATCCGTCTCCTCATCCATGTCCTGGCCGTAGAGCGGCAGGCCGGCCTCGATGCGGAGGCTGTCGCGCGCGCCAAGACCGACCCATTCGACATCCGGCTCGGCAAGCAGGGCGCGTGCGAAATCCGCGGCCCGGTCGGGGTCGAGCGCGATCTCGAAGCCGTCCTCGCCGGTATAGCCGGAGCGGGACACAAAGACGCCATCGCCCCGCTCCATCACCTGCATGAAAGACAGATTGCCGCTTTCCGGGATGTGCCCCGCCAGCCGGTCGGCCGCCAACGGACCCTGCAGCGCGAGGAAGACGCGCGGAATATGCTGAACTGATGCGTCGAAACCGGCGGCAAGCGTGCTCAAATGCGCCAGATCCTTATCCGCGCAGGCGCCGTTGGCGACGACCAGAAAACGGTTTTCGCCGAGCCGGCTGACGATCAGGTCATCGATCATGCCAGCCTTTGGGTTCAGCATGAATGTGTACCGGCCGCTGCCGATGTTCTGCTGTTCGGCCTGATAAGGGCAGGCGCGCGAGATCAGCGCGGCGGCTTCCGCGCCCTCGACGGCGATATGTGCCATGTGGGAGATATCGAACAGTCCAACCGCATGCCGTGTGTGAAGATGTTCCTTCATCACCCCAAGCGGATAGCTGATCGGCATGTCGTAACCGGCAAAGAGCCCGAACCGGGCACCCGCCTCGATATGCAGTTCTTTCAGGGGCAGTTGTTTTGCCATGATGCCTCCAGACGCAGTTGCGCATCCCGCACATCAACGCGCAGGATAGCGCCCCTCTGTCTGGAGCCTGAGAGACTCGCGCAACCGGAACTCTGTCGGCGACGCTTACACCTTCGGCGCGGGGCGGATACCCCGACTTTCCAGAGTGCCAATCAAGCTACGGTCCTTCTGCCTGAGAGATTATGGGCATTTTCCCCTTCGGCGGTTTCGGCGCCGGCGACGCCTCCACTCTCTCCCGCAGCCGATTCGTGACACCGATTCGATGCCACAAGGCTCCCATACGTTAGAGGAAGAAGTTTATCCTGTCATCCGGCACGCGATAAATTCTGTGTCATGCCGACACCGCCGAGCACCGGACGGATGCATGGTCAGCGATTGGCTTCGATGGCAAGCCCGAGCAGGTCCGGTAGGGTTCCGGGTGCAAGTTGCGAATTCGCCAAAACCTGCAGGATCGGAACCGGCCGCTCCGGCCGCGCAATGATGCGGACATTCTTTGGATTGTCGAAAAAGCGCCTGGCCGCATCAGACACCATTGATGTGAAAGCGTCGTTGCCCAAACTGTCCGCCTCGCTCTGGAGGTATTGAACCCATTGGCTGACGATGCGGGTCTTGCTTGTGCCGGCCCGCTGCGCGGCAATATCGAGAACGGTATCCGTACCGCCGTGATCAACGAGTTCCAGTTCTGCGGACTTCAGATTGGCGGTCGCCAGAGCCGCCTGAAACCGCGCCGGATTTTCGACCACGTATTTCGGCACACCCCCGAGACGCGCCCGCCCGCTCAAACGAGCCACGTCTCCCATCTCGATCATGAGATCGTCCACGACGATGTCTTCCGTCTGCTCGTCCCAGCGCATCCGAAGCGCCTGCCCAAAGCGCAGCCGGTCGATACCGGCATTCCGCATAAAGTCGATCGCATCGCGATCTTCCAGCGTGTAGAGCGGCGCTTCGAGCCCTTCGATCCTGATGTCGATGTCGTTGGGTATCGGCGGGACGGTTGTCTTCAAGTTTATGAGGTAGTTGTCGATACTGTATTCGCCAGATTGCGGTTCGGCGATCTCCAAGCCGGTCATCGACACCGATATCGATCGTGGCATGAACAGCCTTGAACTCTCCAACATATCGCTTTGCGGCGGTTCGGGCGGCATCGTCTCGATGAAAGTTTCGATCGGACCAAATGGAGCAAATTCCAGGTCGCCCAGAGAGAATTGTTTGAGGCGCATAGCGCCGCCGCCCGGTAAATCGCTGCGCAGCGATAAGACGGTCAAGGCGCCGAGGCCGTCTGCATTCAGATTGGAAAGCACCACCTCATCCACCTCCAGTTCCCTGACACCGCCCGGTGCGCTGGGGTCGGGACTGGCAATGCGGAGACCCTCGATGGACAGTCGCCCGACGGCGAAGGACCGAAGCATATCGACGAAACCTAAGGTCAACGCTCTCGGGTCGACCGGTGGCGCTGCAATTGCAGAGTCGATGGTATCGACCAGATAATGCCGTGGCGGCCGGACGCCGATATTGTCGTAGGCCACCCGCCCCACGTTTATGCGCTGGGCGCCCGCTTCCATCGCATAACCTGTGAGTTCTGCGGCGCCAATGAACGTTCTGTAGTCCTGCCCGACGGCCGCGGCCGGGTCGAGCAACAGGAGCATGGCCGATATGTCGTAGTCCTCCAGACGGGTGCTCTCGGTGTGTTGCCGGATATCGAGCGCGATGCCATCGGCCGTAGTGGTGGAAGAAACCTGTGTCCATGGCCCGGACGAGACGGTTGCTATTTTTCCGTCTTCCAGGTTGTTGAAAACCAGATCATGCTGTTCGTGTGTCACGCTGACCGGCGTGTCGAGTGAAGGACTCTCCTCCATCGTGTAGGCAAGGCGACCGATGCGTTGCTCACGGATTCGGGTTTTTTCGGCTATGCGAAGGAGCGGCAGCCAGCGACTGACCGGGCGCTCCGGATCTTCACCAATTTTAGGCTGGCGGGGATAGAAAGCCTCGATTGTTTCGTAACCTTCCAGTCTTCCTTCCATGATCTGCTTATCGTTGTTCGCAGCTTCGATCTCGATGACGAAGCCCGCGTTCTTCGGCAATGAAAGGCTCTGGAAGGAGAAGCCCGTCACATCGGACGCCAGCTTTTCCACAACCATTTCCGGCGCGCGAAAGGTCATCGTCAGGTCCACGTCCTCAAGTTCTGTCCGTACGCTCACGGATCCGTACTCGAACAGCGTTTGGAAACGCCCCGGTGCGATGCGCGTCGAAAAGTGGCCCTGCAGATCGCGCACGATCAACGTATCGCCGTCTTCTGTTGCGGAGGCGTAGGTGACGATCGAGCCGAAATTGAGATCCGAGCGTAGCCAGTCGTCAAGAGCCGCCTTGCCCGTCTGCCCAGCGAGACCCGGCGAAGCGCTCATCAGCCCGGCGCAGACGGATAGGACCAAACCACGTCTCATGACATCGCTCCTTTGATCTGCTTTCCCTGCAACCATACGGTTTCGAGCGCGATGCGCCACAGCATTTTAGCGTCCAACAAAAAACCCCCGGCTTTGAGGCCGGGGGTGATCGACGCACGAGAGGCAAAAACGCCTTCTTCATAACTCCTTAGACGGAATAATACATGTCGAACTCGACCGGGTGCGGGGTGTGTTCGAAGCGGATGACCTCTTCCATCTTCAGTTCGACATAGGCGTCGATCTGGTCGTCGAGGAAGACGCCGCCGGCGGTCAGGAACTCGCGGTCCCGATCCAGATTCTCCACGGCCTCGCGCAGCGATGCCGAAACGGTTGGGATTTCCTTCAGTTCCTGCGGCGGCAGGTCGTAGAGATCCTTGTCCATCGCGTCGCCTGGATGCAGCTTGTTCTTGATGCCGTCGAGGCCGGCCATCAGCATTGCTGCAAAAGCCAGATACGGATTTGCGGTCGGATCGGGGAAACGCACTTCCACACGCTTCGACTTCGGCGACGAGCCAAAGGGGATACGGCAGGAGGCCGAGCGGTTGCGTGCCGAATAGGCAAGCAGGACCGGCGCTTCGAAACCCGGGACCAGACGCTTGTAGGAATTGGTCGACGGATTGGTGAAGGCGTTAAGTGCACGGGCGTGCTTGATGACGCCGCCGATGTAATACAGGCAGGTTTCCGAAAGGCCGGCATATTCATCGCCGGCAAAGGTCGGCTTACCGTCCTTCCAGATCGACTGATGCACATGCATGCCGGTGCCGTTGTCGCCATAGACAGGCTTCGGCATGAAGGTGGCCGACTTGCCATAGGCATTGGCGACCTGATGCACGACATATTTGTAGATCTGCAGCTTGTCGGCATTGACCGTCATCGGTTCGAACTTGATTCCGAGCTCGTGCTGCGCCGCGGCCACTTCATGGTGGTGCTTTTCGACCGTGACACCCATTTCGGCCATGACGGTGAGCATCTCGGAGCGCATGTCCTGGGCACTGTCGACCGGCGGAACCGGGAAATAGCCGCCCTTGGTCCGCGGGCGGTGGCCGAGATTGCCGACTTCGTATTCTGCGTCGGAATTGGCAGGCAACTCGCCGCTATCGAGCACAAAGCCGGTGTTGTAGGGGTCGACGGAGAAACGGACGTCGTCGAAGACGAAGAACTCGGCTTCCGGGCCGACAAAGACCGTGTCGCCGATGCCCGAAGCCTGCAGATAGGCCTCTGCCTTCTTGCTGGTGCCGCGCGGGTCGCGACCATAGGGTTCGCCGGAAATCGGGTCGAGAATGTCGCACATGATGGCGAGTGTCGACTGGGCGAAAAAAGGATCGGTGTGGGCGGATGCGGTGTCCGGCATCAACACCATATCGGACTCGTTAATCGCCTTCCAACCGGCGATCGACGATCCGTCGAACATGATGCCGTCGGCAAAGGTATCTTCGTCGACAACGCTCGTATCGATGGTGACATGTTGCAACTTGCCGCGGGGGTCCGTGAATCGAAGATCGACGAACTTTACGTCATTGTCTTTGATTTGCTTGAGAATATCAGAGGCACTCGTCATTTAAATTTCCTCATTTGAGAGTGATTGCAGTTGCTGCACCGCGACAACGGTGTCACCTAAATCGCATCGTTGCCGGTTTCACCGGTCCGAATGCGAATAACTTCCTCCACATTGGAGACGAAAATCTTGCCGTCGCCGATCCGGCCGGTCTGGGCGGCGTTCCGGATGGCGTCGATTGCAGCTTCCACCGTATCGTCGGCAAGCACCACTTCAACTTTCACCTTCGGCAGGAAATCCACGACATATTCGGCGCCACGATAGAGTTCGGTGTGACCCTTCTGCCGCCCGAAGCCCTTTGCTTCAGTCACGGTGATTCCCTGCAGGCCGACTTCCTGAAGCGCTTCCTTCACTTCGTCGAGCTTGAAAGGTTTTATGATTGCTTCGATCTTTTTCATCAGAGAATGTCTCGCTGCTAGATCCACCAAAGCGAAAATAGTTCCGACGGATCGGATTTGCTTTCACTTGAAATCGCCAATGCATAAGCCGTGCCAATTGACTTGGCACTCACAAAAAAGCCGGGAAAACGACCGGAGGCTCGGCAAAGCGCCAAAACCAAGCCGCAAACAGGCCGGTTTTGCCGGTTCGGGAGGATGCCACGGGTCGGATGCGCGCATCTGCCTAAGAATTAGCCGTTCCCATTTGATGAAAATACAGGCAATTGCACAAAAATAAAGCACAACGCCGGGCGTCGCGGCACGCCGGTGCCCTTGCCCTTGATGAGGGGTTGCGCCACAAAGGCGCTCAGGATGGAAAACGCCGCGACACCCCTTGTAACACCCGCTGAAATGGCTGCTGTAGACTGTGCGGCGATCGGCAGCGGTATCGACGGCTATCGCCTGATGGATGCCGCCGGCGCCGCCGTGGCGGCCTGTGCCCTGCGGCACCACCCACGGGTCGTCCGGGCAGTGGCGCTTTGCGGTCCGGGCAACAATGGCGGCGACGGCTATGTTGCAGCCCGTCACCTGCGGGCCGCCGGCGTCGATGTCGACGTGTTTTCCTTGATCGATCCGGAACGCCTGACCGGTGATGCCGCACGGGCCCGTGACGACTGGGCCGGCCCCATCGGCGCGATGGCGGACGTTCGACCAAAGGCGGATGTTCTGATTGTCGATGCGCTGTTTGGCGGCGGCCTGGACAGGCCGATCGAGGGCGCTGCGAAAGCCGCGATCGAACGCATCAATCAGGCGGAGGCGCCAGTGATCGCCGCCGATCTGCCTTCCGGGATTTCCGGTCGCTCTGGCGAGGTCTGTGGTGTCGCCCTGCGCGCCCGACATACCGTGACCTTCGTGGCGCCCAAGCCGGGCCACTTCCTGTTGCCGGGGGCGGTCCATCGCGGTGCGCTGCATGTCGTCGATATCGGCATTCCGGAGCGTTTTGCGCGGTCGCCCGAGCAAAAACTCTGGCTCAATACGCCGGCCGCATGGGCCGGGGACTTGCCGGTCCGAGGTCCTGGTGACCACAAATATGTGCGCGGGCATCTCAGCGTGTTCAGCGGCGGCTTTGCCCGCACCGGCGCGGCGCGGCTGGCGGCGTTGACCGGGCTTCGGGCGGGCGCCGGGCTGGTGACCGTGCTCGCGCCTGGCTCAGCGCTTGCCGCCGATGCCGCACATCTGACCGCCATCATGTTGCATCGGATCGACGATGAAAACGAGCTCGACGCTTGGCTGCGCGACGAAAGGTTGAACAGTTTCGTGCTCGGACCGGCCTTCGGCATCGGCGACAGGGCGCGGCGTTTCACGGAAAGGGTCCTTGCCGCCGGTCGGGCTCTGGTGCTGGATGCAGATGGACTGACATCCTTCGCCGCAGATACGGACGGCCTGTGCTCATTTGCGGGCGATGGCGAGGTGCGTCTGTTGCTGACGCCGCATCAGGGCGAATTCGGCCGGCTTTTCCCGGACCTGGTCGCCGATCCGTCGCTGTCCAAGATCGATCGCGCACGGCTTGCCGCCGAACGCGTCCACGCTGTTGTGCTCTACAAGGGCGCCGATACGGTCGTTGCGGCCCCTGACGGCCGTGCCGTTGTCAGCGCCGATGCGCCGCCCTGGCTCGCCACGGCCGGTTCCGGCGACTGCCTGGCGGGCCTTGCCGGCGGACTTATCGCTCAGGGCATGCCATTGTTCGAGGCGGCCGCGGCGGCCGCCTATATGCACGGGGCCGCCGGCCAGGCGGCCGGGGAAGGCTTGACGGCCGAAGACCTGCCCGGCCATTTGCCGACATTCACCGCGCTGAGAGAGAGGGATAACCAACATGGCCGAAGAGAGCTCTATCGCAATTGATGCCGGCAACCTGTTCGCTGCTTTGCCCGACCGGCCGTCGGAGGACGAGATCTTCGACATTCTCTATGCCGGTTCCGGTGTGCGTGTGGAGCGCATTGTTTCCACCGGGCAGCGAACCGCCGATGACGACTGGTACGATCAGACCGATGACGAATGGGTAGTGCTTCTGACCGGGGCCGCGGGGCTGCGCATCGAAGGTGAGGCCGAGGATCGGTCTCTGCGGCCCGGCGACTGGCTTCTTTTGCCGGCCCACTGCCGGCACCGGGTCACCTGGACACAGAAACAGCCCGCCACCGTCTGGCTCGCGGTGCACGCCGCCCGCGCATAGACGATCGGCCGACCGTTTGATCTCCTTCTTGTCACGCGGCGCCGCCATCGACTGTCTTGATCAAGCCTTGCGGTAACAATGCGCTTGAAATGAGCATATGTTGCGCTTATTTTATCTAAATGCGAGCTAGAATTTGTTCAGGTGACGCTATGACCGCGATAACAATCGGGAATACTCCGGCTCTTTTCGGGGAAGGCGAAACGCCGTTTCTGTCCGCACGCGAGATTGAGAAGAGGCTCGGTGTGACTCAGACGGAGTTGGCGAAACTGGCAGGCGTTGCCAGAAATACGCTGGCGGCGAAATCGGGCAGTCGCAAACTGGACGATGCGCTCAGCCCCGTGGTTCGGATTTTCGCCATGGCTGTCGAAATGACCGGCGATGAGCAGCGAGCTGCACTGTGGTTCAAGCACCAGCCGATCCCTGGCTGGGCCGGAAAAACCGCGTTCGATCTGGTCGGCGAGCGAAAGGCCGACAAGGTGCTCGCCTATCTGGAGGCAGTGCGATCCGGCATCTATGCCTGAAGCTGCGGCTTCGGACAGGCTGACGCTTTGGCGCGCTTTTGTGCCACGCTGGGCTTTTCAACCATTGTCAGGGGAGGGGGCGGCACGCTTCGGCGGTCGTTGGAATCGGATTGGTGAGCCGGCGCTTTATGCGGCCCGCGAGCTTTCGACAGCCTGGGCGGAGTACAATCAGGGTTTCGTTCAGCATCCGGCGCTGCTCGTCGAGTTGGTTCTAACCGGCGCGCGTCTGGCGGATTTGACAAAGATGCAAATCCTTATCGAATACAGAGTCGATGACTCCATCCATCGGTGCGAATGGCGATCGGATATCGACAAGGGCGTTGTGCCGGAGACGCACAATCTTTGCGAGCGATTGCTTGCGGATGGTTTTGATGGTGTTGTCTACCCCTCGTTCATGTCCCGAGGTGGCACCTGCGTGGCCTTGTGGCGTTGGAATGAACCCGGCGCACCGACGCTCGAGGTCACCGATCCGGAGGGCCGATTGCCGAAATCGCCTGCATCGTGGCTCTGACCGAACGGATAAGCACCCGAATGCCTGTTCCTGCAATGAAGATGACATGACCAAGCTTTGTCCCTGTGGCAGTGGATCGACACTCCCCGATTGCTGCGGTCGGTTCCTGGACGGCGAGCAGCGGCCTTCGACCGCCGAAGAGCTGATGCGCTCGCGCTACACAGCTTATAGGTTTGAGCGCATTGCCTATCTCCGCGACACACTCTGGCCAAAACAACAGCCGTTCTTCGACGAGCCGGGCGTTGCCCGCTGGGCGATCGACAACCATTGGATCGGCCTGACCGTGATGGAGACGCGCAGCGGCGGTCCTTCCGACCGCGAAGGGACCGTGTTGTTTGAGGCCAAGTACCTGGCGGGGGGCGAACTCCATACGCACCGGGAACGCAGCCGTTTCAGAAAGAAATCCGGTCGTTGGTATTACGTTGAGGCGTTGCCGGAGGAATGATCGCCTATAAACGTGGCAAGCGATGCATTTGACCGCTGAAATCCTGAAAGAACTGGCCGGATGGATTATCTCGATCATCGCCATGAGCGGACCGACTTTCGAAGCGGGCAAACCGCACAGGTGTATGATGCAGACGATATGCGCCGAGATCGCTCAGCCGGACCGCCCGCGATCTCGGTATCTCAAGCAGCATCGTCGGCGATGTCGTCAAACGCAACCAACTGGAAAGGACTTCTGATGCCCGTGATCGTCAGAAGAATGGGCGAGGCCGATCGTTCTTCGTGGGCGCGGATGCGCCACCAGATGTGGGACAGCCTATCCATTCAAGAGCACATGGATGACATCGCGAAGATGTGCGCGCCGGCTTCAAAGCGCAGGGGATACATTGCCGTTCGCGACGGCGAACGGCCGGTCGGTTTCGCCGAAGTACATATTCGAGAATACGCCAACGGCTGTACCGCCCAGCCTGTTCCTTTCTTGGAAGGAATATGGGTCGAACCGGAATACAGGCGCCATGATGTCGGGCGGATGCTCGTTAACGAAATCCGGCACGACTTGATCGCCGAGGGGTTCAAGGAACTGTGCTCCGATGCGCATGTCGAAAACACCATCTCTCACCGTGCACACGAAAAGTGGGGCTTCGACGAGACCGATCGCGTCGTCTATTTCCGCAAAACGCTCTGACGCGGCCGAATGTGAGCCCGGGCAATCCGGCCGATCAGCCTTACACCTTCCACAAACGGCCGCCTATCCGAGGCGCTCCTGCAGCGCCATGGCGGCCTGCGGCGCACGAACTTTGCCCTCGTGGATAAAATAGACATACACATCGCGCGGTGCGGTGACGGGTTTTCGGTCCGGGTCTGCTAGTGGCAGATCCACCGGCGTACCACCTTCGGCCCACAGTCGCGCGCGGGCGGCCCATTGGTCGAGCGCGGCGGCTGAATAGGCCGTCGGAATGTCATCCTGGCCCTGTTGCAGCCGGGCATAGACGAAAGGCGCCGTGACATCGGCGATCTCCGGATAGACGGCATGTTCGGCATAGACGATCGCCACGCCATGCTGCGCCGTCAGCGCCACGAATTCCGGCGTCGAGAAACTGTCGTGGCGCACTTCCACGACATGTTTGAGAGCAATCCCATCGCGCTCGATCGGCAACATCGCCAGGAACGCGCCGAAATCCTCGGGATCGAACGTCTTGGTCGGCGCGAACTGCCACAGAATCGGCCCAAGATGATCGCCCAGTTCGGTGAGGCCCGAGCCGAGAAAGCGTTCCAGCGATTCGCCGGCCTCGGCCAGGACCCGCCGGTTGGTGATGAAGCGATTGCCCTTCAGCGAGAAGACGAACCCGTCCGGCACGTCGGCGGCCCATTTCGCGAACGTTGCCGGTTTCTGGGTGCCGTAATAGGTGCCATTGATCTCGATCGTCCTCAACTGACGGCTGGCGTAGTGCAATTCGTCCTTCTGCCGCAGCGTATCGGGATAAAAGGTCCCGCGCCATGGCGCAAAGGTCCAACCGCCGATGCCCGCCCTGATTACGCCGGATTGTGTCATGGCCGCCTCCTCGCAGCGTCTATTCGGCCGCCTCGGTGCTCTTTGCCGGGCGCCGCTGCAGCAATGATTTGAGATATTGGCCGGTATAGGATTCGGCGATCTCCACCACCTCTTCCGGAGTGCCCGTGGCCACGACTTCGCCGCCGCCGTCGCCGCCCTCCGGCCCCAGGTCGATGATGTAATCGGCGGTCTTGATGACCTCGAGATTGTGCTCGATCACCACGACCGAATTGCCCTGGTCGACGATCTCATGCAAGACGTCGAGCAGTTTCGCGACATCGTGAAAATGCAGGCCGGTGGTCGGCTCGTCGAGAATATAGAGCGTGCGCCCCGTCGACCGTTTCGACAGTTCCTTGGCAAGCTTGACCCGCTGCGCCTCGCCGCCCGAAAGCGTCGTCGCCTGCTGCCCGATCTTGATATACCCCAAACCGACGCGTTTCAGCGTCTGGAGCTTGTCACGCACTGCCGGCACCGCGGCGAAGAAATCGCAGCCTTCCTCGACCGTCATGCCGAGCACGTCGGCAATGGATTTGCCCTTGAAAGTCACCTCCAGAGTCTCGCGGTTGTAGCGCTCGCCATGGCACACATCGCAGGTCACATAGACATCGGGCAGGAAGTGCATCTCGATCTTGATCACGCCGTCGCCCTGGCAGGCTTCGCAGCGCCCGCCCTTGACGTTGAACGAGAAACGGCCCGGCATGTAGCCGCGCGCCTTGGCCTCCGGCAGGCCGGCGAACCAGTCCCGGATGGGCGTGAAGGCGCCCGTATAGGTGGCGGGATTGGAGCGTGGCGTGCGGCCGATCGGCGACTGGTCGATATCGATGACCTTGTCGATGTGCTGCAGCCCGTCGATGCGCTCATGCGCCGCCGGATGGTCGCGCGCGCCCGTGATGCGCCGCGCTGCCGCCTTGTAGAGCGTCTCGATCAGGAAGGTGGACTTGCCACCGCCGGAAACGCCGGTCACGGCGGTGAACACACCGAGCGGGATGCTGGCGGTGATGTTCTTCAGATTGTTGGCACTGGCGCCCACGACGGTGATCTGCCGTTTGGTGTCGATTTTTCGGCGTTCGGCCGGCACCGCCACCTCCTGGACGCCGGACAGATATTGTCCGGTCAGTGAGTTCGGCGCCGCCATAACCTCCTGCGGCGTGCCCTGGGCGACGATCTCGCCGCCATGGATGCCGGCCGCCGGCCCGATATCGACGACATGGTCCGACTGCAGGATGGCGTCCTCGTCATGCTCCACCACGATCACGGTATTGCCGATATCGCGCAGATGTTTCAGCGTGTCCAACAGCCGTGCGTTGTCGCGCTGATGCAGGCCGATCGACGGTTCGTCCAGCACGTAGAGCACGCCGGTGAGCCCCGATCCGATCTGCGAGGCCAGCCGGATACGCTGGCTTTCGCCGCCCGACAGCGTGCCGGAATTGCGCGACAGCGTCAGATAGTCGAGGCCGACATCGTTGAGGAACTTCAGCCGGTCACGGATTTCCTTGAACACCCGGCCGGCAATTTCGTTCTGCTTGTCGGTGAGCTTCTCCGGCAGCGTGGCAAACCAAGCGCCGGCGTCGCGGATCGACATCTCGGTGACATGACCGATATGCAGGCCGGCAATCTTGACCGCCATCGCTTCCGGTTTCAGCCGATAGCCATCGCAGGTCGGGCAGGGAGCTGCCGCCATATAACGCTCGATCTCCTCGCGCGCCCAGGCCGAATCCGTTTCCCGCCAGCGTCGTTCGAGATTGGGAATGATGCCTTCGAAGTTCTTTGTGGTCTTGTACGATCTGAGCCCGTCATCGTAATGGAACTCGAATTTGTCGTCCGTGCCGTGCAGGATCGCATCACGCGCACTCTTCGGCAATTCGTTCCAACGGTCGCCGAGTTTGAAGCCGAAATGGCGTCCGAGTGCCTCCAGTGTCTGCCGATAATAGGGCGAACTGGATTTGGCCCAGGGTGCGATTGCGCCGTCGCGTAGCGTCCGGCCCGGTTCCGGAATGATCAGATCCGGGTCGATTTTCTGCTGGGTGCCGAGCCCGTCGCAGGTCGGGCAGGCGCCGAACGGATTGTTGAAGGAGAACAGGCGCGGCTCGATTTCGGGAATGGTGAAGCCCGAAACGGGGCAGGCGAAACGCTCCGAAAAGACCAAGCGCTCATGGGTTTCGTTCTTCGATTTGTTGGCGCTTCGATCCGGGGCTTCGGCGGCCGGAAGCGGCCGGTCGGCAAATTCGGCGACGGCCAGACCGTCGGCCAGTTTCAGGCAGGTTTCGAGACTGTCGGCGAGCCGCGCCGCCAGATCGTCACGCACCAACACGCGGTCAACGACCACATCGATGTCGTGTTTGAATTTCTTGTCGAGCGGCGGCACATCTGCAATCTCGTAATAGGCACCGTCCACTTTGACCCGCTGGAAGCCCTTCTTCATCAGTTCCGCGAGTTCCTTGCGATACTCGCCCTTGCGGCCGCGCACCAGCGGCGCCAGGATGAAAAGCCGCGTGCCTGCATCCAGCGCCATGACGCGGTCCACCATCTGGCTGACGGTCTGGCTTTCGATCGGCAGTCCGGTTGCGGGCGAATAGGGGATGCCGACGCGAGCAAACAGCAGGCGCAGATAATCGTAGATCTCGGTGACCGTTCCAACCGTCGAACGGGGATTGCGCGACGTCGTCTTCTGTTCGATGGAGATGGCCGGAGACAGCCCGTCGATCTGGTCGACATCGGGTTTCTGCATCATTTCCAGAAACTGCCGCGCATAGGCCGACAGGCTTTCGACATAGCGGCGCTGACCTTCCGCATAGATGGTGTCGAAGGCCAGCGACGATTTACCGGATCCCGAAAGCCCGGTCATGACGATCAACTGGTTGCGCGGCAGGTTGAGGTCGATACTCTTGAGATTGTGCTCGCGGGCACCGCGGATGGATATGGTTTTCAGTTCGCTCATCGTCCCCGTCCGCAATCAGCCCGATTGCCGTTCAAAACCGCATAAAACTCTTCGCAATTGATCGTCCCGAGGCACAGCGCGCAAATTAATGTAGGCTTCGCGCCCTCCATGTCGAGAGATCCGAACCACATTCTCAATGATGGAATCATTTGACAAGGCACTTTAGCGGAAATAGAACATAATAAGAACAAAAAAGCTCCTGTGGAAAGTCCTGGCGGATCGGACACGGGCAGCCAGATAGTCTATTGTCGCCCGAAAAAGGTGACGCCTGTTCCCCTATGGGGCGGCAAGGATGTGTGAGGATCGATCATGGCAGGCAGTGTCAACAAAGTCATCTTGGTTGGGAATCTGGGCGCGGATCCGGAAATTCGGCGCACCCAGGACGGCCGCCCGATCGCCAATCTGCGGGTCGCGACATCGGAGAGCTGGCGTGATCGCAACACCGGCGAGCGGCGCGAGCGCACCGAATGGCACCGCGTTGTGATTTTCAACGAGGGCCTGTGCAAGATCGCTGAGCAATATCTGCGCAAGGGCTCTAAGGTTTATCTCGAGGGGCAATTGCAGACCCGAAAATGGCAGGATCAGAGCGGTCAGGACCGCTATTCCACGGAGGTCGTTCTGCAGGGCTTCAATTCCGCATTGACCATGCTCGACGGCCGGTCGGATTCGCCTGTGGCGGGCGGCGGCTATGGCGATAGCGCTCAGGACACTGGTCAGCCGGCCGCTTCGCAAGGAAGCGGCTTCTCGCGCGATATGGACGATGAAATCCCGTTCTAAGCAGCCCGCATAATTGGTCTCGCCTTACAGGAGACCAAAAAAAGCCGCGGTCAAGTGCGACAATCCAATCACAGAAGTTGCTAAAGGCGGAATGGATGATGGTTCGATTGCGCTGGGCGATGGTGCTGTTGGTCTTGGCAGGTGTGATACCGGCGGTCGCGAAAGAGGCGGACGTAGTGGGCGTGGAGACGAGCCGGCAGTCCGATGGAACGTGGCGTTTTTCGGTAACGGTCAGCCATGCGGATGAGGGCTGGGACCATTATGCCGATCGCTGGGACGTGATCGGACCGGATGGAACGGTTTACGGTGCGCGCGTTCTGGCCCATCCGCATGTCGACGAACAGCCGTTCACGCGCAGCCTGTCTGGTGTGGCCATTCCCGACGACGTCGATGAGGTGATCATCCGTGCTCATGACAGCGTTCATGGGCTTGGGGGTGCCGAAATGACCGTCGCGTTGCCGCACTGAGGCCGCTCAGGCAGCCCATGCCGACTTGATGCCGTCAACGACGAATTGCACGGACAGAGCCGCGAGCAGAACGCCCAGCAAACGCGTCAAAACCGCCTCACCGGATGCGCCTAGAAATCTGTCCAAGCGGCTGGCAATGAGCATCGCACCCAGAGCGAGCAGGATCACAAGCAGCAGAAGACCGAGCAGAACGATATGGCCCATCACGCCGCTGTCGTTGGACGCCAGGAGGATCACCGCGGATATCGATCCGGGGCCGGCAAAAATGGGAATGGACAGTGGAAAAACCGCCAGATTGTTGAGCTGATCCGACGACAGCGCGGCGGCCGCCTTGCGCTTTCGTTCCTGCCGTTTTTCAAAGATCATTTCAAAGGCAATCCAGAACAGTAGCAGGCCGCCGGCGATGCGAAACGCCCCGATCGATATGCCGAGCGTTTTCAGAATGGCCGCGCCGGCAACCGCAAACGCCGCCAGGATAACGAAGGTGATGATTGCGGTGCGGATGGCGACCTGGAACCGCTCCTTCTGGCTGAGACCGCCGGTCACGCCCAGGAAGAGTGGCGCGTTGCCCGGCGGGTCGATGGTCACCAGCAGCGTGACGAAGGCGTGAAGAAGGACTTCGGGGCTCATGGCCGGCACCTTTGCATCCTCGATTGCCTGCTCAAAAAGACGCGGGCTTTCTCGTTAGCGCGTTGGCACGCAACACATGTCCCTTGTCCGGGCCGACCGACCGTCGGACCGTTTTGCGTCCAACTGAAGCGGCGATCAGAAAAAACCGCGACGCTGCCACCAGCCGGCCTTTTTCGGCTTGTCATCCGCGGCGTCTGCGGACTCCGATGAGGAAGACGTGACTTTCGGCTCGGCCGCGGTGTCGTCATCGGCGGTTTTGCGGCGGCTTCTCCGTTTCGGCTTCTCCTCGGCATCCGTTTCCGCGGCATCGGCAACGACCGTCGTAACATCGACGTCGGTGGCCGGTGCGTCCTCGGTCACTGGCTGTTCGGCTGTGACAACTTCTGAGACGGAGGCGCTCTCCGTGGCATCGGCAGCCATAGGCGTTTCGACCGGTTTGTCGATCTGCGTGAGATCCACAATGTTGTCAGCCGGGCCATCGGCATCGGCTGTATCTTCCGCCTGGGCGGCCGCATCGGTCTCCGCCTCTGCTTCCGTTTCGCGGTGACGCCGACCGCCGCGCTTGCCGCGCCGCCGGCGTTTCTTGCGCTGTTCGCTGTCGTCCTCCGCCATCGCCTCGGCATCGTTCGAAGCGTCGATTTCTTCGGCATCCGATTCCGTCGGCCGCGCTTCTTCCGCCGCCTGCATATCGGCATTGTCGCCGTCAGTTCGTGGCCGGCGCCGGCGGCGCTTGCGTTTGCGTCCGTTTCCGTCATCGTCCGACGAAACGGCCTCCTCGACATCGTCTTCCGCCAGGTCGAAGTCGCTGTCCACCTGAACGATGTTTTCGATGATCACCGGCGTATCGACCGACTCACCCTGATCGATGGCGACGTGCTGCGCACCGACATCCGGATCGGCCTCGATGGTGATCGAAAGGCCGAAGCGGCTCTCGAAATCGATGATGGTGTCGCGCTTTTGATTGAGCAGATAAAGTGCGATTTGCGGCTGGGTGCGGGCCGAAATATGGTGTTTCGTATCGCGCAGCAGATGCTCCTCGACCGTTCTGAGCACGTGCAGGGCGACCGATGAGACCGAGCGGACGTAGCCCGTGCCGCCGCAATGCTCGCAGACCTGCATCGTGCTTTCCAGCACGCTCGCCCGGATGCGCTGGCGCGACATTTCCAAAAGGCCGAAATGCGATACGCGCCCCACCTGGATGCGCGCCCGGTCGCTTTTCAGGCACTCCTTGAGCTTCTTCTCCACAGCGCGGTTGTTGCGCTTTTCCTCCATGTCGATGAAGTCGATGACGATCAGGCCGGCCAGGTCGCGCAGCCGCAACTGACGGGCGACTTCCTCCGCCGCCTCGAGATTGGTGCGCAGCGCCGTGTCTTCGATCGAATGTTCTTTGGTCGAACGCCCCGAATTGACGTCGATCGCCACCAGCGCCTCGGTCTGGTTGATGATGACATAGCCGCCGGATTTCAACGTCACCTGGGGCTGCAGGATCTTGTCGAGCTGCGACTCGATGCCGGAACGCGCGAAAATCGGCTGGACGTCGCGATAGGGCTGAACCGCCTTGGCATGGCTGGGCATCAGCATCTTCATGAAATCCTTGGCTTCGCGGTAGCCGAGGTCGCCGGAGACGATGATCTCGCCGATGTCCTTGTTGTAGAGGTCGCGGATCGACCGCTTGATCAGGCTGCCCTCCTCATAGACGAGGCAGGGCGCCGTCGAGTTGAGCGTCAGGTTGCGCACATTTTCCCAAAGCCGCATCAGATACTCGAAATCCCGCTTGATCTCGGCTTTCGTACGGTTCGCACCGGCGGTGCGCAGGATCACGCCCATGCCCTGCGGCACATCGAGGCCGCGGGCGATTTCCTTCAGCCGTTTGCGGTCCTGTACGTTTGTGATCTTGCGCGAGATGCCGCCGCCGCGCGCCGTGTTCGGCATCAGAACCGAATAGCGTCCGGCAAGCGACAGGTAAGTGGTCAGAGCAGCGCCTTTGTTGCCGCGCTCCTCCTTGACGACCTGGACGAGCAGAATCTGGCGGCGTTTGATGACTTCCTGGATGCGATACTGTTTGCGCGGTTTTCGCGTCCGGTCGGGCACCTCCTCCAGCGCGTCCTCGGCGCCGACCGATTCGACCCGGTCGCCCTCGTCGTCGTCGTCCTCCTCGTCCATATCCGCCGGTTCCTTCAGGCCGACGGGTTCGGAGATCTGATCGGTGTCGACTGCCGCGGCGATCGTGTCCGGCGTCTGCTTCTTGTCCTGGTCTTCGGATTGTTCGGCCTCGGACGTCCCGGTTTCGTCCGCCGGCATGGCTCCGGCCGATGCTTCCTGCGCCGACGCCTCTTCGTCGGGCGTTTCGATCGCCTCGGCAACGGACTCGTCGCGCGGCGCCGTTGGTCCTTCGGACGGATCCGCCGTGGTCTGTTCGGCATCCGTCGCCTGTTCGTTGACCTCGGTTGAGGGCGCCGTCGCCGCCGTTGCGGTGACTGGTTCTGCCGTTTCGGTGTCTGGTTCCGACGTTTCAGTAGCCGGTTCCGTCGCTTCGGCCGGTGGCGCCTCCGCTATCTCCTTCGCAGCGGCCTTCGCCTCCTTCTTGGATTTGCTGCGGCTACGCCGTGTGCGGCTTTTCTTCTTTGTCGGTTTTTCGACATCGGAATCGTCGTCGTCGGCCCTTGCCTCCTCGGCCTCGGCCTCGATCAACGCCTGCCTGTCGGCCACCGGGATTTGATAGTAGTCGGGATGGATTTCGGAGAAGGCGAGGAAACCGTGCCGGTTGCCGCCATATTCGACGAAGGCGGCCTGCAGCGACGGCTCGACCCGCGTTACTTTCGCCAGATAGATATTGCCGCGCAGCTGCTTCTTGTGCTGCGATTCAAAATCGAATTCCTCAATCCGGTTTCCACGAACGACGACGACGCGCGTCTCTTCCTCGTGGGACGCGTCGATCAGCATTTTGTCTGCCATTGAATGGGTGCTCCTCGGCGAGTCGCGGCCTGTTGTCGCCGGGCGATCGCGCCCTGCGATGGATGTGTGCCGAACTGCCGAAACAAGATGATCCTGCTATGGGTTCAAAAACGCTGCCCGCTGAGACCCGCACACCGCCAGGGCGGCGACGGTTTGGGAGAGTTGCGGTGATTGGCGTTGTCATGAACATTCCTGGCAGGAATAATTGAACATAAGGTCCTTCCAGGACCGATGGATGTGCCCTCTTTCGAGAGCAGGCGGCCAATGCCGCAGTTCGATGGCCACAAACGCGGCCGATATCGATTCAGTCTGGGGTTTCGATCAGCTATGACGTCAGACGAAAGACCCTCCTGGCGCCAGAATTCCCTGGTCGGGTGGCTGCCCTTGATGAGCCGGTTCTATCTCGTCAGCGCATCGAACCCTAATCCCGCTTTTATGATTTTGCGCACATTCTGGCAAGAGGCAACAATCGGGCCCAATTCCTTAAACCGCAGCGCGGGCTAGCAACTGCCGATTGGCAAACCATTGGTTAACCACAAAATCCTATAGGCACGCTGGGCCCGCAAGCGGCGATCCTGTGACCGGCAGCGTGCGCGCGAATGCGGTTTACGCGCGCTCCTGTCGCATCGGTCGGCATGCCGGCAGACGGCTCAATCGACGCAACACTGTTGTTGCCGGACGAATTTCAGTTAAGTGTTGGGCGCCGTTGATTCAAGCAGGGCCCGCCGCCCTGGACCGCAATGACCGCGACATGGTTGGAATGGACGCTTTTTTTGACAGATTGATCAGGGTACCGGAGCGTTGTTTGAGCCCGATGGGGTGCCTGATCGGACGGGCCATCGCGCGCGGGGCCGGCCTTCTTCTCGTCTCGATGACCCTGGTTTGCCTTGCCATCGAAAACCCGCCGGCCCTGGCCGGGGAGACGGCGCAACAGGCGGACAGTCAACTTGTCGCCTATGACATGCGGGTTGCAGGTGACGAGGTCAGGACCCGGATCGTCATCGAATTCGAGCGGAAACCGACATTCTCCTATCACCTGCTGGGCGCGCCGCATCGCCTGGTCGTCGATCTGCCGCAGACGCTTTTCGGATTCGACGACAGCATGACGCAGGCCAGGGGCCTGTTGTCCGACATCCGCTTCGGTCTGATGGCACCAGGGCGTTCGCGTATGGTCTTTTCGGCAATCGGCCCGATCAAAGCGGAGATGGCCGAGGTTATCGAAAACGGCCCGGGCGGGGGATACCGCCTCGTCTTCGATCTCGTCGCGACCTCCGAACGTGATTTCGCCGCGCAAATGCGCTCGCAGGAATGGGAGGCGTTCGAGCCGGCGGATGACGACCCTGTGCCGGTGCCGTCCGCCGTCGGCGACAAGCCGTTTACCGTCGTTGTCGATCCGGGTCATGGCGGCATCGATGCCGGTGCCCGCGGTCAAAAGGGGCTGGATGAGAAGGTGATCACGCTTCTGATGGCCGAGACCCTGAAGGCCGCACTGAAGAAGTACCCCGACATCCATGTGGTCCTGACTCGCTCTGATGATCGGTTTGTTTCGCTGGGCGAGCGGGTTCGCATCGCCCGGCAGCATGAGGCTGACCTGCTGATCTCGCTGCATGCGGATTCGATCCGCCTGCGCCGCATTCGCGGCGCCACGGTCTACACCCTGTCGGACAAGGCTTCCGACCAGATGGCCCAGCAACTGGCCGCGCGCGAAAACCGCTCCGACCTGATCGCCGGTCTGTCGCTCGAAGAGGAGCCGGATGCGGTGGCCGATATTCTCGTCGACCTGACGCGGCGGGAGACCCAGATGTTTTCGATCGGCATGGCGCGTGCCGTCATCGATTCTTTCGACGGCTCGATCAGACTGATCAACAATCCGATCCGGTCGGCCGGTTTTCGTGTGCTGCGCGCCCGTGACGTTCCGTCTGTCCTCGTGGAGATGGGCTATCTTTCCAATGTCGAGGACGAGAAGCTGTTGCGTGACGCGCAGTGGCGGGAAAAGGCCGCCGACCTGTTGGCGTCCGCGATCGACGCCTTTCGCCGCAAGACCCGCATTGTTGAGGACTGAACGTCGCCGGGACGCCGGCTGTCGCATCGATGTCACATTGAAATTCAATATCGGCGCATTACTATCGCTATGATAGGTCGGCCCTATTTTGTGCACAATCTCACGTCTACTCGACTGCGCATATGATAGTGTTGGGCCGACTCGGCCGACTATGCGGGCGAACCCGGCAGGGAAAACATGGTCAGGTTAATTGGATATCTGTTTGGCATTGGAACCGTCCTGTTCCTGGTCGTGGCGCTGGGTGTGGCCTGGTATGTCGCCGATGTCACGCGGGATCTGCCGGATTATGAGGTGCTCGCCAGCTATGAGCCGCCGGTGACCACGCGGATCCATGCCGCCAACGGCAGCCTGATGTCTGAGCATGCGCGCGAAAGACGTCTTTACATGCCGATCCAGGCGGTGCCCGATCGCGTCAAGGCGGCATTTCTGTCGGCCGAGGACAAGAATTTCTATCACCACAATGGACTGGACTATACGGGCTTGGTCCGCGCCGTCGTCACCAACATTGAAAACCTCAATACGGGCCGCCGTCTGGTCGGCGCCTCGACAATCACGCAACAGGTTGCCAAGAACTTCCTGCTGAGTTCGGAGAGGACTATCGACCGCAAGATCCGCGAAGCCGTGCTGGCTTTTCGGATCGAACAGGCCTATTCGAAGGATAGGATTTTCGAACTCTATCTCAACGAGATCTTCTACGGCCTCAATTCCTACGGCATCGCCAGCGCGGCTCTGACCTATTTCAACAAATCGGTCAATGAGCTGAATCTGCAGGAGGCCGCCTATCTGGCCGCGCTGCCCAAGGGGCCGTCCAACTATCATCCCTTCCGCCGCACCGATCAGGCCATTGTCCGTCGCAACTGGGTCATCGATCGCATGGTCGAAAACGGCTATGTCGAGCCGGAAGAGGCTGTGGAAGCCAAGGCCCAGCCGCTCGGGGTCAATCCGCGCCGCTACGACTCCTATCTTCTCGCCTCGGACTATTTTGCCGAGGAGGTGCGCCGCCAGATCATCGACCGTTTTGGCGAGGACGCGCTTTACGAAGGTGGATTGTCGATCCGCACGACGCTCGATCCGCGGCTCCAGCGGATCGCCCGGCGCGCCTTGCAAAAGGGCCTGATCGCCTATGATATCGAGCGCGGCTATCGCGGGCCGTTCACCCGCATCGATATCGGCGAGGACTGGGGACAGGACGTGGCCCAGGTGACGCCGCTCCACGATCTGCCCGAATGGCGCCTCGCCGTCGTGCTCGAAAGCGGTGCGGACAGCGCAACAGTCGGCCTGCGACCGAACCGGTCGGTCTCGGGCAAGATCGACGAGGCGCGCGACACGACAACGCTCAGCGGCGCCGATATGGAATGGGCCTACCGTATCCGGCGGGACGGCAGGCGCTCCGAGGTGGACAGCGTTTCGAACATCCTGGCGGCGGGCGATGTCGTCTATGTCGAGGCGGTCCGGCAGGAGGACGGCGCGGACAAACACATTCTCAGGCAATTGCCGGAGGTGCAGGGCGCACTGGCGGCGATGGATCCGCATACCGGTCGCGTGCTGGCCATGGTCGGCGGCTTCTCCTATGCGCAATCGCAGTTTAACCGCGCCACACAGGCGATGCGGCAGCCGGGTTCGGCTTTCAAGCCCTTCGTCTACGCGGCAGCACTTGACACCGGCTACAGCCCGGCCTCCGTGGTTCTGGATGCGCCGATAGAGATCATGTCGGGCGGTGAATTGTGGCAGCCGAAGAATTACGGCGGCGGCTCCGCCAGCCCCTCGACGCTCCGTCTCGGCATCGAGAAATCGCGCAATCTGATGACCGTCCGCCTGGCCCGCGACATGGGCATGAATCTGGTCGCCGAATATGCCGAGCGCTTCGGTATCTATGACAATATGCCGCCGCTGCTGGCCATGTCGCTCGGTTCCGGCGAGACCACGGTGCTGCGCATGATCTCCGCCTATGCGGTCTTCGCCAATGGCGGCAAGCATATCAATCCGTCGCTGATCGACCGCATTCAGGATCGCTATGGTCGCACGATCTTCAAGCATGAGGAGCGCGTCTGCGAGACCTGCGTCGCCGACGAATGGCACAATCAGCGGGAGCCGGACATCGCCGACAACCGTCAGCAGGTGCTCGACTCCATGACCGCCTATCAGATCACCTCGATGCTGGAAGGCGTGGTCGCGCGCGGCACCGCCGCTGGCAAGATCAAGCTGGACCATCCGACGGCCGGCAAGACCGGGACCACCAATGAGGAGAAGGATGCCTGGTTCGTCGGTTATACCCCGGATCTGGTTGCCGGCGTCTTCATGGGTTTCGATACGCCAACGCCCATGGGTCGTGGGGCGACAGGCGGCCGGCTGGCGGCGCCGATCTTCAATGATTTCATGACCGAGGCCCTGGCTGACACGCGGCCGGCCGATTTCCGTGTGCCGCGGGGTCTCCAGCTGATCGCCATCAATCGCAAGACGGGCATGGAAGCCCAGCCGGGCGAACCGGACGTGATCTACGAATCCTTCAAACCGGGCACCGGCCCCGCGGATTTCTTCTCTGTCATCGGCACGGAGCAATATGCGACGGGCGAGGAGATCCTCAACGTTTCTCCGCAGGCCAACCGTGCCGTCGTCTCCGGTGCCGGCGGTCTTTACTGAGCGGTCGGCACATCGCGAAAATCATCGCAACGACCGACGCCTCGGCTTTACTTGGCCATGCCGCCTGACTATGGTCCGCCGCGCGCTTTCAGCGATCGATTGAAGCTAACAGGCTAGGAGTCCACCCCAGACCATGCGTTCCGAAATTCAGCTCATTGTCGACGACATCAAGCAGGCCATCAGTCTGCTGAGGAGGCATCTTTGACTGGGACCAGGCTCTCAAGAGATTGGAGTTCCTGAACGTCAAGGCTGAAGACGCCGATATTTGGAACGATCCTCAGGAAGCGCAGGCGTTGATGCGCGAGCGTCAGCAGTTGGAAGAAAACATCGACGGTCTTCGCAAGCTTGAAGCTCGCTTGGACGACAATGTCGGCCTGATCGAACTCGGCGAGGAAGAAGGGGACGACGAGGTGGTGCGCGATGCCGAGCAAGCGTTGCGCGCCATGAAGGACGACATTGCCCGCCGGCAGATCGAGATGCTTCTTTCCGGGGAAGCCGATTCCAACGACACTTATCTGGAGATCCATGCCGGCGCCGGCGGCACCGAAAGCCAGGACTGGGCCGCCATGTTGTTGCGCATGTACAGCCGCTGGGCCGAGAAGCGCAAAATGAAGGTTGAGGTGCTCGAGGTCCATGACGGCGAGGAGGCCGGCGTCAAATCCGCGACGCTGCTGGTCAAGGGCCACAATGCCTATGGCTGGCTGAAGACCGAATCCGGCGTGCACCGCCTGGTCCGCATCTCGCCTTTCGACAGCCAGGCCCGTCGGCACACCTCGTTTTCCTCGGTCTGGTCCTATCCGGTGATCGACGATTCGATTGAGATCGACATTCCGGAATTGGAGGTCAGGATCGACACCTACCGCGCTTCCGGTGCTGGCGGCCAGCATGTCAACACCACGGACTCCGCCGTGCGCATCACCCATATCCCGACGAATATCGTGGTGCAGTGCCAGAACGAGCGTTCGCAGCACAAGAACCGTGCGACGGCCTGGGAGATGCTGCGCTCGCGCCTCTATGAGGAGGAGCTCAAACGCCGCGAGGCCGAGGCGAACGAGCAGGAGGCCTCGAAAACCGATATCGGCTGGGGTCACCAGATCCGCTCCTATGTGCTTCAGCCCTACCAATTGGTGAAAGACCTGCGCACGGGTACCGAAAGCACCAGCCCCCAGGACGTGCTCGACGGCGATCTGGATGCCTTCATGGAAGCGGCGCTCGCTCAGCGGGTGCACGGTTCCGAAACGGCGGTGGAGGATGTCGACTAGCCGCCGTCAGTTCGTGGCCGGCTGGAAGGACACGTCACCGAAATCGTCGACGAACAACGCGAAGGTTTCCGGTTCGATGACCGCGGGGTCGCGCTTGAGATAGACGAAGGCCGCAAATCCCGTCCGTTCGGCCCGTCCGGTGGAGTTTTCCGGTCGCATGTCGGTGACATAGGCGCGCATATCCGTCAATGCCGTCACCTCCGCGGAATCGATCAGCACCGGCCCGTCCGCGCCGAGCCGGATGCGTTGCAGATAAAGGCGGGACGTGTTGTCCGCAGACCGCAGCGCAACGATGCGGTAGTAGCCGCGGGCGGTTCCGTCGGCGTCCTGCCAAAAGCCGCCGCTGACGACCGACAGCACGCGCGCCGACATCGACACGGCAATGAGTTCGAGCGGCGAGGGCGTCTGCGCCCGTGCCGCGGGCGGGCTGGTCAGCGCCGCCGTCACCGATACGATGGCAAGGGCGACGATACGTGACCGCGAAAGCATGACGGATCCCTTCAGGCTGACCGGCGACGGTTGGATGATCTAATCTATCAGTAAAGGAACTGTTCGGCGAGAATGCGGTCGTCCCAGCTGTGATCGGGATCGGACAGGATCCGCGCCCGTATCTCGTCGGTTTCGCGCACGCGCACGTGACTGACGGATTTGACTTCCGTGTGATCGGCCACGGCGTTGACCGGTCGTTTCTCCGCCTCAAGCACAACGATATCGACCGTCACGCGGTTCGGTAGCAACGCGCCGCGCCAGCGCCGCGGCCGAAACGGGCTGACGGGCGTCAGCGCCAGCAGCGACGCTTCAAGCGGCAGGATGGGCCCGTGCGCGGACAGATTATAGGCGGTCGAGCCGGCCGGCGTCGCCACCATCAAACCATCACAGATGAGTTCCGGCAGCCGCACGCGCCCGTCGACCAGCACTTTCAGCTTCGCGGCCTGGTAGGATTGCCGCAGCAACGACACTTCATTGATGGCGTAGGCGCGCACCTTTTCGCCGTCGTGCACCCGCACGGTCATCTCGAGCGGCCGGATGAGATGTTCGACGGCGGCAGCGATGCGCTCGCGCAGACCCTCCTCGCGATATTCGTTCAATAGGAAGCCGACCGATCCCCGGTTCATGCCGTAGATCAGCTTGTCGCTATGCATCGCGTCGTGCAGCGTCTGCAGCATGAAGCCGTCGCCACCGAGCGCGACGATGACGTCGGCCTCTTCCGGGGCGGATTGGCCGTATAGCGCGGCCAGCCGCTTGGCCGCCTCCTGGGCGCTGTCGGCGTCGCTGGAGATAAAGCACAGGGATGTGGTGTCGCGTGTCATCTCGGTCCGGGTCGGTCAAACGGGGCTCTACCATGACGATGGCCGCGGCGTGGCGCAAGGCCCTGCCACGATCCACCGAATCGAGGTGGAATTTTATTTTACTGCCCCTATCAATATGCTAATGGCAGCGCGTTGCCCTTGTGGCTCAGTTGGCAGAGCACCTGATTTGTAATTCAACAGGCGGATATTGGCCGATTTCTCAGGAGACACCTTGGCGGGGTCTCACACAAGAAACCGTTGGTAGTCTCTTGGAGGCTTTTGCTGAGCATGGGCAAATAATTACACGAACTGCTGGACAATGGGGAGAAGAGTATCCGTTTTGCTCAAGCCAGTTTGTTCTCCCGCAATCTGTCAGCCTTTATCAGTGCGTTTGCAAGCTCGATGAGCTTTCGCATGATCGCTGTAATGGCGACCTTTGGTGGTTTTCCCGTCTTGATCATTGATTGGTATTTTTGTTTCAGATCTCGACTGAAGCGGATGGCGACCAGCGCTGGTATGGAGAGAGCATCGCGCAGGTAATTTTTGACCACCCTGGATAAAGGCCTTGCCTTTCTATTTCCCCGACTGGCGTGTCATGGGTGCCAAGCCGGCCAGTGCTGCGGTCTGTTTCTTGGAGATGGTTCCGACTTTTCATGGCAAGGTGGTGTCCAGCTTTTTTCGCATGTATGGACCTCCGATGGTTGTCAAGCTCTTTGAACTGATGGGCTGACGCGCATGTATCGGGCCTGTCTGTGAGCCGTTTGGCTCTGGCCACAAGCGTCCGGTCTGACCGCTGAAATCGGTGTCAACTGTTGCGCAAACCCGCAATCTTAAGCAAATTCAAGCATAGGGCCATATTCAGTCGTTGAATATCGGCTCAGACCCCTCAAACGGCATCAGACCGTGACTTTTGATGTCTCGATCGCGATGCTCTCGCAAAGAAAGAAACCCGCAGGATGATAAAGACTCATTTCGATGTCTTGCTGATCGGATCTGGCGCGGCTGCGACGGCTGTCGCAATCAGGCTCCTACAGTTCACCTCTAAACCCATTTCCGTCGTGGCCGTGGAGCGCTATCCGCAGCGTCGGAATGGAGGGATGGCCTATGGAGGCCCGGGGACAACCTGGTCAAACATCTACAATATCCAAGCGGGACGCCTCTCGATGTTCCGTGAGGACGTCGACGACTTTCTGAACTGGGCCAACCACGAAACGGACCGCAAGGGCTGGCCCGATCAGTGGGCACAGATGACCTTCACCGTATCCGGACCGGCGCCGCGTACCATATACACAGACTATCTCGCGACGCGCCTGTCTCAAGCCGTGCAAGAGGCGCCCGAAGGATCCGTTTATCGCGAGGAAGTCGGCTCAGTCTTCAGCGTCGTTCCCACGGATGACGGAGACTGGAACATCGTCCGCATACGCGTGCAGGAGGGTACCGGAGAAGCCTTTGACCGAAAGCTCTACGCGCGTCACGTTGTGATCGCGACAGGCAACGAGTTCCGCTCCTTGTCTTTCACTGAGCACTGCCGCGAACATCCTTCTTTTATCAGGCTGCAATATTCGCAGGACGGCTTTGCGCGTATGCGACAGGTTAGGGCAGACGATACAGTGGTGATCATAGGGTCAGCGCTAAGCGGCTATGACGCTGCTCTGACCCTTTACAAAGACCTGGGTCATCGTGGTCCAGTCTACATGTTGTCGCGCCACGGCACGCCCTTGCAGTGCTATCCCAAAGACCACCGCCATGCGGTCGTTAGCGTGCGCCGACCGCCTTTTCTGGACAAGGGTTATAGAGGCGTGGACGAACTCATCGACGACGTTCGCATGGAATTTGAGTATCTTTGCACGTGGCTGGCACGCGAGCGCCCGGAAATACCGGCCGAAGTCTATTCCGAGCGAATATTGAAGGCCTGGGAACCATTTATACCGGAGCTGGTATCGCTTGTGCCGCCTTTATCACTGCGACACCTTCTTCAGGAATACAATACGGTAATCTCAAACATGCGCGTGGGGGTAATGGCCGATACCTTCGGGGCTGTTATCGATTCGGACCTGAGCTTGCTGACGGCGCATATCAAGGAGATCGTGCCGAATGATCGCGACGGTCTGACCGTGCATTACGAGACAAGTGACGGTCCACAAAGCATTGATGCAGATCTGGTGATCTCGAACCTGAACAGAGAGACCGACTATGCGCTGGTGAAAAACCAGGTTTGGCGCAATTTGATCGACAACCAGGAGCTGGCGACGCCTGAGAAATCCACAGGGAGGGGCGTCGAGGTCGGCCCTTGTGGCGAGCTGGTTTCGGCAAGCGGTAAGCGCTCACGCAGAATCTACACGGTGGGATTGCCGCGCGAGGGCGATGAGATTGCCCGAAACGGCAGATTGGGCGCTTTCGCGTTCAATATCGCGACGCTAAAGAACCACTCAATCGTTGCGGCCCTGCGTATCGTTAGTCATCTCGAAGCCGGTGCCGATGGGCTGCCAGAAGATACGGAGCTCAGTCCGAAGGCCTTGCGAAGCGACAGCGGACGTGAAGAGGAGGACAACCATCTTTATGCGCTCTTCGACAAAGCCGTGGCCCTCAAGATCCACTCGCTTTCGTCTCGGCGCCGGTTGGAGAAGAGGCAGATCGAGAACGAACTTCTTGCGGCTCAGCGCCAGCTAGCGGAGATCTCGAAAGGTTCAAGCACGGTGCTGGAAAAGTGGCTCTACCATGTTGCCGCGCTCGTCACGCATGAGGCCATGAAGCGCATGACGGATGTCAGTGTTACCCCGCTCGAGTTGCGGCATCGCCTGGGACTCGACAGCGCTGCCCAGCAGGACGAGAAGGTAGGGGCCGGGTGAAGCCGCCACCGAAACTGGATCCAGAGCAACTCGACAACCTCTTTCTCCTGAGACATGGCGAGAGTACCTGTAATACGGTCCATCGGATAGCTGGTGTCAGCGACGTACCGCTGAACCGTTTGGGGCGCTCGCAAGCAGAAAAGGCGGGTAGAGACTGGGATGGCGGCGGCTTCGACATGGTGTTCATGTCCAATCTCAGGCGTGCCCGGCAAGCGGCCGATCTGGTCTGTTCCAAGATGACGCCAGAACCAAGCCTGATCATCGACGAACGTCTGGCGGAGCGTGACTTTGGCAGCTACACGCTTCAAAACAAAGCGGTCCTTCAGCGCCAGTTCGGCGTGCCCGAATATGAGAAGGCGATGAACAGCGACAGCGACACGATGGAGGACGGCGAAAGCTTCGTCGATTTCCGGCGGCGGGTGGAGGACTTCTACGAAGACACACTCATACCAGCTATACAGTCCGGTCAGCGCGTCCTTGTGATTTCTCACAAATATGTCATTGAATTTATTGCACGTATGGTGCTTGGGCTACCACTCAGCAAGGCCCATGATCTACGCCTGCCAAATTCTCAGTTCCTCTGCGCCGCAAATCTCGAATGCTATCTGTCAGGCGAGGTCAAGTGGCGCAACCAAGCCTATGACATGATCACCGTCAACTACCACATCGTTTTCGTGTGTGCGGTCGTGATCGGATTTCTTCTACACCTGCTGGGGCTGCAGACGACAGTCTCGCCGCTCATTTTGGTGGCTATTCTGGCAGCTGCGACGGCCGTCGGCTCGACAACGGTGGAGATCGAAGATGTCTTTGACTACCTACGACGGCGCGACGTCCTGCTGGTGTCTTTCTGGCGCTTCGGTGCCTTGCCGCTGACCGCGCTGGCGGCGGTCCATGCGGTGGACCTGACCACCTCAAGCCTCGTGATGACCGGCCTTGCTTTCCTGTCGGCGCCCACGGGTGTGCTCGCAATAACGGCGAGCCGCTGCGCTGGCGGTCTGATACTGCCAGCCTTGGCGATTGTTGTTCTTGCTTCGCTTTTTAGTATCCTTCCGCTAGCACTCCTGTTGAGTCTTGGCTCACCCAGCGCTGTCCCGGACTTCATTCTCACCTGCGTGCTGGTCTTCGCGGTAAGCGTGTTCCTACCGTATGGACTCGTGTTAGCCCTGAGGCGCCGCTGGCCGATACGAACCGCAAAACTCGGTAGCCGCAATGGGCACTGGAGTGTGCTCCTTCTGGCGCTCTACATCGTCCTGGCAATGCTCGGAATCGATCTTAACTCGGCGCTCTCGGCCGGCCTGATCGCGGCCATTCTGGCATTGATGATCAAGTTGGTTACGGTTTTGCTTGTCAAAAGATCGCAGCCTATGGCGGTCGATTACTTTTGCTCAATGACCTATCCCAATGCATTTGTTATGGTTGTGCTGGGTGGATTGTTGAATTTGCCGGATCTCATGCACATTGCGACATGGTATCTGTTGCCGATGTCAATTTTGGCTGCGGCAGACGGCCCGTTCGCACGATCTTGTGCGAAGCGACTTGATCGCGCAGAGCTGCAACGGCTATTGCAGGTTCCATCCTATCGACCTGCCTCGTCAGACGGAGTTAGCCATGATCGATAAGTCCGGCAAAATCGCAACGGGAACCTGCTAACGCAGGGCGTTCATGGGAGCAACGCTCGCGGCTGTGCAAGTCTCAGTCGGCAAAGCGCTGAACAATAGACCTGAGCTGGTACAGCTGTGGTTCGCCAACATATTGCAATATTCCATGGCCGATACGCTGACGGGTCACTACAGCACGTTTGCCGAAATCGGTGTCGCAACGCTTCAGATGGTGGCTGAACAACAGAACATTGCCTTGACCGAGGCGAATGCAGAAGCTGCGATTGTCGGTCCAATCCGGTCTTTGCCAGCCCATCCAGACGTTGTGCCAGGGCTTGATCAGCTACAGAAATTCGATTTGACGCTTGTCACACCGACAAACTCCTCAAAGGTGGGTGTGCGGGCGCAGATGGTGAGCGCCGGGTCAGCCTCCCATTTCCAACGCTATCTCAGTATCGATGCCATCCAGAAGTACGAGCCGGATGCCATTGTGGGCGGCGTCAACGACCTGGCGGACCGTCTCGCGAAGCCTGCTGCTTAGCGTTTCAAAATCTGTCCGACGATGTTCATCAGTACAAACGCATTGGTAGTCGTCCACACCACACGACTTTCGGTCTGAAGGACTGGTATTTTGCTTGCGTCTAGATATGCGCGCTGTATTGAGACGCGATCCAGCATATCGCAGCGTTCGGGCGCCCATGGGCACTGCTACCCAAGAGCTTTCCGTCGTTCACGATTGAAAAGCCACCAGGCCTATGCTAACTGCCACTGTCTTTAGACACATGGAAGCGACTAAAAAGTGACCAAGACTTGAATGCGCTTCCAAGATTGCATAATAAAAACAAAGCGCTGCCCTTGTAGCTCAGTTGGTAGAGCACCTGATTTGTAATCAGGGGGTCGGGAGTTCGAGTCTCTCCGGGGGCACCAGAAAACACAGGGTCCGTTCTTGAGACTGTGTCCGGTACAAATCGTCACCTATGTCTCGGGTCTCTCACAACAGGTTGGCGTTTCGCACGAAAACAGTCCTGCCAGTCCAGTGACGCTTTGATGACAAAAATCAGGGACTAAGTGAGTTGCCCGTGAAGCATCTTCGCGATCTCTTCCATCTGGGTGCGGTCCAGCTCACCCACGATTGTGTAGTCCCACACACCGTCCCGCCACTGGGCTGCGGTGATACCGTTTTTGCTGCGATATCGCATTGACGTTGGATCGACCCGGTCTGCGATAGTCGCAAAAAATGTGATCCTCTGACCGCGCTCATTTTCGTACATGAACTGTGCGGCCGGATTGTCGCCAGACGGCAACAGGCGACCGCCGACGAGGAAGAAACCAAACTCGTTCATGTCAGGAGCCGAGACCGGGTGACCTAGACGCTTGGAAAGCCATTTGGTGAGGTGCTCACGCTCTTCCGCAACCACCTCGACCGGGTGGACGACCTCAACGCTGTAAAGCGAGTGTGCGGCGACGGCAACGTCCCCAGTGTCCCGGACCAGCTCTTCGAGCGCCGCGATTCGATTGCGCTTCTGGTAGTCGGATATCCCGTAGCCACTGGCAGCGCCGACGGCAACCAACGTGACGACAGCGGCCGCACGCATCCAGCCGCTAAGCTCGGAGCTTACATTGCGCTCAGCACGATACAAAATCGCTTTCATGCGGTCGTTATCGGCATTCGGAATTGATGCTCTCAGATCTCGGTTATGGGTGCGTAGCCGGTTCACTTCGTCGCGCAAAGACGGATTGTTCTCAATCTCCTGTTCGAAGGCGAGACGCTCGACCTCGGTCATCTGGTCATCGACGTAGGAATGCAGTTTTTCGTTCTTTGTCTCTATCGATCTCATGACACGCTCCTCAACCTTGGAGCCGGTTCTGCTGCGCTGTCTTCTTTGAGTTTGTTTCTTGCCCTGTTGATCCGAGACATAAGCGTGCCTTGGGGAATCTGAAGAGCTTTTGATGCGTCCTGATATGACATCCCACCGACGACAACGGTGAGCAACGCTTCTTTTTGCTCATCCGGAAGCAGATCCACTCTGCGTATCGTTTCAAGATAGGCAAGCCTCTCATCTGGCGTTAGGTCATGAGAAACCAGCGAGGGCACCTGATCGAGCGAGACCGGGGGCAACTTCGCGCCACGCAGTTGAGTGCGGTAAACGTTCAATAGAATTTTGAAAAGCCAAGGACGCAGAGGCTGTGAGGCAATCCAGAATGCCTTTTTACGCAGTGCGCGTTCGACGCAGTCTTGGACGAGATCATCCGCACGATCCTCATCTCTCGTCAGCGAATACGCGAAACGCCAGAGGTGGGGCAGGGACGACTCCAGTTTGTCCGTGAACTTTGACATTGGCTATCTCTGAATGAAGGAGCGGCACTGAGGTCGGAAATTCAGTGCCGCAAGAAAGTGACCGCTTCAGAAATTACGGTTTGGCGATGTGCCAAACGCCTTTCACGCCGTCACCGGTGGTCTGTCCTGGCTTCGTGTCTTTGAACCATAGATAGAGCGGCTGGCCGTTGTAGGCGATTTGCTTGTTGCCGTCTTTGCGGTCGATGAGGGAGAAACCTTCGCCCAGTTCATTGCCTTCTTCAGCGATGAGCGGAGGCCACTTGGTTGCACATGCGTCGTAGCAGTTGGAGACACCTTTTGTGTCGTTGTCGAAGGTGTAGAGGGTCATCTCGTGACCATCGGTGAAGTAACCGGCCTTCGAGACCAGTACCGGCTTACCGGTGTGACCGGCCGCAAATGCAGCAGTGCTGGACAAAGCAATTACAGCCGCCGAAATCAGGTTCATGGTTTTCATGTTTCGCAATCCTTTTTAACTGCCTGCGCTTTGCAGACGCCGCACTTACGACTTGGGTTCCAGAAAAATTCCCTGGATCAAATTTTTTTGGTAGTGGAGAAATCGGCGCTGCAAGATGCGGGAACAGTCGGACCGGAACCGAACGCGCTGTTCGTGGGTGGTTTGGCCGATGTTTTCCAAGATCCGGCATCGTTCACCCGTCACGATGAGGTATCGACGCCGATAGATTTTTCAGGTTTTTATTAGCCAGGATTCATCGTGCACACGGAGGTGCTGCGATGAATCCTGGAAGCTTGTTTTCGTTGTCTGATCCCCTTGAGCGCCTGAGCAAGGATGGCGGTTCGCTTGAGTTGTTCGATGCGACCGTTGATT
>Ga0209785_1000050_pt1 | contig 66678 bp, 56 predicted proteins | sample WorMetG1BERMUDA2_FD_187403 | JGI IMG/M metagenome (GOLD analysis project Ga0209785, IMG submission 187403) | Marine gutless worms symbiont microbial communities from Max Planck institute for Marine Microbiology, Germany - Inanidrilus... ...
CTTCACCTTGAATTCTCGGCTGAAGGTACGAGGACTTTCTTGTGACATAGGCTCTCCTTACAGAGAACTGTCACCAATTTCACTGACTCATTTGAGGGGGGCAGTCCAGTAAACTGTCACCGTAATTGCACCGTAATTAGACTGCGAGCGACTTGTGCGGGGTGCGCGACCCATTCACGCATTCTATATGCAGTGCGTTGTAGCTGATCGCAGGAGTTCTCCGTCATTCTCCAGGAGGGACCTACCGAACCAAAATCCACCGCTGGCCCTAGGGACGGATAGCTGCACCTCAAAACTAGTCGCGCGAACGGCTGCTGCGACATCATCGCGGGACAAACGAATGCGGATCTGTGCGCCGTTGTCATCCGTTGAGACCGCGACCCGTGATTTCGGGATATTCTCCCGCTCGACCTCGCCTGACGGATGCTGCCAATAAATCCATGCGCCTTGGTTAGCAAAGAAGTCGTCGGCCCCCAACCACGTTGCTTCCGGTGCGGTCAGCATGATCGTCGCTTGGCCATTCGAACAGTAGAGGGTCGCCTGCGTTACCAAGCTGTACGCATGAGTCGGTATCTGTCGCCTGGAAGCCGCGATGATACCACCATTGTAGGGCTCAATGAACCAGCGGCTAAACGCGTGCGGTGTGAGAATACCAAGCTCCTCCGCAGCAGCGCGCTCGAACCGCATTAACTCGTCACGGCCCTTTGTGGACGCCTCAGTGAAGACGCGCGCATCCACACCCATCTCAACCATGTAGGCGATGATCATTCCGCTCACGATCTGGGCGAGATCCAACGCCTTTTCGTAGTCACCGATCTCTGCAGATGGAGGGGTTTCCGTTTCGGTGGAACGAAAGAAACGATGGAACCCAAGGGCCATCGAATCTTCCGCGCTCCGTACCGAACCTCCAAGGAACGCAATCGCGCAAGCGCTGTAACAAACACCTGGTAGCGTTCTGGCCGAGATGCCGTCACCGGAAGAGTTGCCGATCTCCGTCCAAAGACCGCGATCTCGGATTACCCTACCTACTTCAAGCCCATCGACAAGACTACCGCCAGGGCTATCAAGGCGGACGCGGTACCCTTCATGGAAATCCTCCAAGTGCGCCCGAAACCGGTCAGCAAAACCGGGTTCGATCGGGCCGGACACCTGGATAAAAATCGCCTCAACCGCATTGCCACTGATGCGCGTAGAGATCTCCTGCGCGGATGCCGGACCTATCATGGTCAAGCTACGTACTACGGCCAAAATAATAGATAGATACTTCATGCTTGATATTATGCATCCACACGCATGCTCGGATCAATCATGCTCTTTGGTAGTAAATCGTCATTGTGGTCCCCTTAGGGATATTCACTATGTAAGGCCGGCCTTCGAGCAAGCGCACTAAGTGCTCACTTTGTCCGCCTTCTGGTAGTTCGCGGGTCCATGATGCTCGCGACCTTTACAAACCGCCGCTTTCGGTTGTTGCGCTATACTACCTCTGTGAAACGCGAACGATTGCCGCGGGCCGAAAGCCACTCTCCATGACCCTGAGAAACACGGCGCGGACTTTGTCGAATTCTTCCTGGAACCGTGATCAGTAGCCTTTAAAACAAAACAAACCCAACAACCAAATTCCGACAAAACAAACCACCCCGGCACCCCTGACCTCAAACCACTTGCCCAAAATAACCCCCCCGGATTAAATTCCCTAATACCATGCAGAATCTCCCCTTCACGGCGCTCCGGGCGTTCGAGGCGGCGGCGCGGTTGCGGGGGTTCAACCGGGCGGCGGAGGAGCTTGGGGTGACCCAGAGCGCCGTCAGCCAGCATGTCAAGGCGCTGGAGGAATGGACCGGGCGGCAATTGCTGATCCGTGCGCCGAGCGGCACGTCGGCGACGGAAGACGGGGCGCAACTGGCCGAGGCGATCCGCGGCGGACTCGGCCAGATCATCGCCGCCTGCAACCAGCTCAAGGAACGGCGCAGCAATCAGCGCATGATCGTGCTGTCCTGCCCGCCGGGCTTCGCGCTCAACTGGCTGTTTCCGCGGCTGATCAATTTCGACGAAAGCCATCCCGACCTGCCGGTCTCGATCACCACCAATTCCGTCTCCGCCTCGATCGGACCCGCCGATACCAGCCTGTCGATCCGCTATGGCGACGGCCGCCATCCCAATCTGGTGACAAGGCGGCTGATGACGGAGCGCATCAGCCCCGTCTGCGCGCCGTCGCTGCCGGCCGACGGTCCACCGCTGACGGAGATCGCGCATCTGGCGCGGCACACGATCCTGCTCGACGAACTGGATACCCAGGGCACGCAGTCGCCCGACTGGTCCTACTGGGCGGACAAGGCCGGCGTCACCCTGCCGCGCATGAACCGGACGCGGCGCTTCGGCCAGGCCAATATGTCGGTCCAGGCGGCGATCAAGGGCGGCGGCGTGGCGCTCGGCCGCGAGCCGCTGGTGATCGACGCGCTGAAGGAGGGCCGGCTGGTGCTGCCCTTTCCGACGCTGGTGCCGTCGGAATGCGCCTATTGGCTGGTCTGCAACAAACACACCGCGCAGATGGAGCACATCCAGACCTTCATCGACTGGCTGGCCGAAGAGGCGGCCGCGCAGCCCGACATGGCGGAGTTCGCCGCCTGACCGCCACGCCGATTAGACCGGCTAATCGCGGCGATTATGGAATCGCCGTTGCGTCGAACCGGGCCGGGCCGCTAGTCTGGGCCGGTCTGTCGATTGAGACGCGGAGAAGCGGATGTTTTTGCGGAACGCCTGGTATGTGGCCGGTTGGAGCAAGGACTACGGCCGCGCGCTGAAAGCCGAAACGCTGCTCGGCGACAGCATCGTGTTCTACCGCACAGAGGCCGGCGACCCGGTGGCGCTGGAAGACGCCTGTCCGCACCGCAAACTGCCGCTGTCGATGGGCAATCTGAAGGGCGATACCGTCGAATGCGGCTATCACGGGCTGACCTTCGACGGTTGCGGCGCCTGCGTCGCCGCGCCGACCCAGCCCGGGCTGATCCCGCCCAAGGCGCGGGTCCGGTCCTATCCGGTGGTCGACCGCTACCGGCTCTTGTGGATCTGGATGGGGGATGCGGACAAGGCCGATCCGGACACGATCTTTCCCATCGAGAATTTCGACAATCCGGAATGGGGCTGCACCGATGGCGGCGAGATGGAGATCGGCTGCCACTATCTGTGGATCGTCGACAATCTGCTCGACCCCAGCCATGTCGCCTGGGTGCATCTGACATCCTTCGCCGGCGGTGGCACCGACGGCACGCCGCTCGATGTCGAAAAGACCGACCGCGGCGTCATCGTCTCGCGCTGGATCTACGACCAGCCGCCGTCGCCCTATTATGCCGGGCTGGTGAAATTCGACGGCGCCTGCGACCGCAAGCAGCATTACGAGATGTGCTTTCCGGCGATCGGGCTCAACATGTCCGTCTACACGCCGGCCGGCACCGGCGGGCCGGACCGGCCGCCGGTCGACAACACCTATGTCAACATCTCCTATAATTTCATGACGCCGATCGACGCCGACCGGTCGAAATATATCTGGTTCCAGCACCGCAACACCGATCCGCACGACGCGGCCGTGTCGGAAAAGATGAATGCCGGCGCCGTCATGGCCTTCAACGAGGACCGGGTGATCCTGGAGGCGGTGCATAAGGGCATGAAGCATATGGCGACGCCGAATATCGATCTCGGCCTCGACGCCGGCGCCAAACTGTTCCGCCGCGCGCTCGGCCAGCGCATCGAGGCGGAGCGGGCGGGCGATACCTACGCTTCGGCCGCGCCGCTCAGCACGTCGAGGAAGGCCGTGCCGTAATCCTGCAGCTTCTTCGGCCCGACGCCGTTGATTGCCGCGAGCGCGTCGAGGCTTTGCGGTTTGGCCGCGGCCATCTCGATCAGCGTGTTGTCGGAAAAGACGATATAGGCGGGCACGTCGCGGGTGCGGGCAAGGTCGACCCGGAGCGCCTTCAGTTGGGTGAGCAGACGGTCGTCCTCGGCCGACAGGACGATTGCCGGCGCTGGCTCTTTCGCGGCCTTCTTGCGCGCGGGTTTGGTCGTCGCCGGGATCTCGCGGAAGGCGAAGGGGCGTTTGCCCTTGAGCACCGCCCAGCCCTGGTCGGTGATCTCCAGGCAACCGTATTTCTGGATGTTGATGGAGATGAAGCCGCCGGCCACCATCTGGCGGATGAAGGCCTGCCAATAGGGTTTGGACTGATCCTTGCCGACGCCGAAAGTCGGCAGCGCGTCGTGGCGGCGGTCGCGGATCTTCTGGCTGTCGGCGCCGCGCAGCACATCGATGATGTGGGCGACGCCGAAGACCTGACCGGTGCGGTACATCGCCGACAGCACCATCTGGGCGTGGCGCGTGCCGTCCACGCGCTTCGGCGGGTTGAGGCAGGTGTCGCAATTGCCGCAGGGCTCGATCGTCTCGTCGAAATAGGCGAGCAGCGCCTTGCGCCGGCACTCGGACGCCTCGCAATAGGCGAGCAGCGCGTCGAGCCGTTTGTGCTCGCGCAGCTTGTGGGCGTCGTCCTCGCCGTCCTGGTCGATGAACAGGCGGCGCATGCGGATGTCGTCGAGGCCGAACAGCATCAGGGTCTCGGCCGGCTGGCCGTCGCGCCCGGCGCGGCCGATCTCCTGATAATAGGCCTCGACACTGCCCGGCAGGTTGAGATGGCAGACATAGCGGATGTCGGGCTTGTCGATGCCCATGCCGAAGGCGATGGTGGCGACCATGACGACCGCGTTCTCGCTCATGAACCGGTCCTGGCCGGCCTTGCGCGTCTCGGCATCCTGGCCGGCATGGTAGGCGACGGCGTTGAAACCGGACTCGGTCAGGAACGCCGCCACCTCCTCGGTGTATTTGCGCGAGAGGCAATAGACGATGCCGGATTGGTCCTGCTTGTCGTCGAGAAAGGCGAGAAGCTGGCGCCGCCAATTGTCCTTGGCGCTGACGGCGAGCCTCAGATTGGGCCTGTCGAAGCCCTGGACGATGGTGATGCCGGCTCCCGGAAACAGCTTGTCGGCGATGTCCTTGCGGGTGGCCTCGTCGGCCGTCGCCGTGAAGGCGCCGAAGGTGGCGCCGGGAAAGCGCTCCTTCAACTGCGACAGCATCTCGTATTCCGGCCGGAAGCTGACGCCCCATTTGGAGATGCAGTGCGCCTCGTCGATGACGAAGAGCGCCAGCGGCAGGGCCGACAGCGCCTCCAGCATGCGCTCCGACATCAGCCGTTCCGGCGACAGATAGACGATGCGGCAACGCCCGTCGCGCACCGCCGTCCAGGCCTCGATCTGCTCGCCGCGCGGCATGCCGGAATGGATGCGCACGGCGTCGACGCCGTTGGCGCGGAGCGCTGAGACCTGATCGTCCATCAGCGCCACCAGCGGCGAGACGACGACGGTCAGGCCGTCGCTCAGGATCGCCGGGATCTGGTAACACAGCGACTTGCCGCCGCCGGTGGGCATGATGGCGAGCACATGATCGCCGGCCAGAAGATGGTCGATGATGCGCTCCTGCCCCGGCCGGAAGGCGCTGTATCCGAACACGTCGCGCAGTACGTCACTGGCCGTCGGCTTCACCTCGAGTCTCCCAAATTGGCAGCCGGTTTGTGTCGCCAGTTAGACCGCATCGCGTGTCCTTTGCAATGCCGCGCTACAACGGAAAGACGATGAGAATGACCGGCACGGCGACTGTGATCACCAGGATTTCGAGCGGCAGGCCCATGCGCCAGTAATCGCCGAAGCGGTAGCCGCCCGGACCCATGATCAAGGTGTTGTTCTTGTGACCGATCGGGGTCAGGAAGGCGCAGGAGGCGGCAACCGCGACCGCCATCAGGAAGCCGTCGGGATTGGCCTCCAGCCGGTCGGCGATGTCGAGGGCGATCGGCGCGCCGATCACCGCGGTCGCCGCGTTGTTGAGCACGTCCGACAGCGTCATGACGATCACCATCAGCACCGTCAGCACCATCCAGGCCGGCATCCCGGCCGCCAGGTCGACGATCCCGCCGGCGATCAGCTCCGTGCCGCCGGCCCGCTCCAGCGCCGTGCCGAGCGGGATCATGCTGCCGAGCAGCACGATGACGGGCCATTCGATATGGTCGTAGACATTGCGGATCGGCACGATGTCGAGGGCGACGTAAAGCGCCACGACGACGGCGAGCGCCGTCGCGAGATAAAGAAAGCCGAGGGCCGACAGGAGGATCGCGGCGGCGAAGATGCCGACGGCAAGCCAGGCACGGCGGTGCTGGGTCAGCGTCAGGCCGCGTTCGGCGAGCGGCAGGACGCCGAGCCAGCCGATGACGTCCGGCAGCCGGTCGGCGGGAGCGAGCAGCAGCAGGATGTCGCCGGCGCGGATCGTTTCGTGCCGCACGCGCTTGCGGATCCGGCGGCCGTGACGGGAAATGCCGAGCAGGGTTACGCCGCGGCGGGCACGCAGGCGCAGCGACATCGCCGAGCGGCCGTCGAGGCGCGAGTCGCGCGGCACCACCACCTCCGCCAGTGCGAGGTCGCCGGTGGCGCTGACACCGCTCGGCTTTTCGCCGAGATATTCCAGGCCGAGCGCGCCGCGGAAACGGTCGATATCCTCGGCCGCGGCCTCGACGATCAGCATGTCGCCCGGGCGCAGCACGATGGTCGATGAAAAACCGCCGAGCCGGCGGCCGTTGCGGATGACGCCGATGATGGCGACGTCGTCGGCGTCGCCGGCCGGATAAAGCGCGCGCACCTCCTGTCCGACCGCGTCGGAATCCTCCGGCACGACGAGTTCGGCAAGATAGTCGTCGAGCGCAGTCAGGGGGTCGGGCGCCGGCGCCTCGTCCTTGCCGGCGGGGATCAGGCGCCAGCCGATCAATGCGACGAAGGCGATGCCGACCGCCGCGACAGCGGCCCCCACGGGGGTGAAAGCGAACATGCCGAAAGGGCTGCCCAGCGCCTGTTCGCGAAACGAGGCGATGATGATGTTGGGCGGCGTACCGATCAGCGTGACCATGCCGCCGAGAATGGTGGCGAAGGACAGCGGCATCAGCGTGCGGCGCACCGGCCGCGCCGCCTTCTTGGCCGCCTGCAGATCGACCGGCATGAGCAGCGCCATGGCGGCGACATTGTTCATGAAGGCCGACAGCAGCGCGCCGACGCCGCTCATCAGCGCGATATGGCCGGCGGTGCTGCGGCCGGCATCGACCAGCCGGCGGGTGATCCGGTCGATGGCGCCGGAGTTCAACAGCCCGCGCGAGACGACGAGCACGAGCGCGACGATGATGGTGGCGGGATGGCCGAAGCCCGAGAAAGCCTGATCGGTGGGAACGAGACCCAGCACCAGGGCGATCACCAGCGCCGAGAAGGCGATCAGGTCGTAACGCCAGCGCCCCCAGAACAGCATGGCGAAGACGCCGGCGAAGAGCGCAAAGAGCAGCGCCTGATCAATGGTCATGCAGCGTATCCCGAATCAGTCTTCGGGATACTATAGCGCGGAATGCGAAGCGGCTGTTGTGTCAGCCGAGCGGCTTGCGGCGCGCGTTATGGGCGTCGAAAATGTCCTCAAGGCCAAGGACGGCAAGGTCCCGGCGCTTCGGCGCGCGTCCCTGCTCGACGGCATAGCTGATGTTCTTGGACGCGCGGACGGCGTCGAGAATACGCGTGAGTCTCATGATATCGGCCTCCTGGCCCGAAGCGATCTCTGTTGCAATGCAACATAGGCACTCCGGTCACCGGCTTGCAGTGCCGATTGCGCATGGCGGCTATGCAGCGGGCGGGCGGTTCAACCCGCCTTCTGCCGCGTATAGGCGTCGAGGATGTCGAACGACCGGGAGATATCGGTGACCAGCGCTTCCTTGGCGGCGGCGGCGTCGCCGCGGCGGGCAGCGTCGACGATCCGGAAATGGTCAATATGGCTGCCGCGGATATGCGGGTCGATCGTGTAGTGGATCAGGTTGAGGAACGGTCCGTATTGCAGCCAGAGACTTTCGATGAAGCGTAAGAGCGTCGGCGATCCGCTCAGCCGGTAGAGCGAGAAATGGAACTGCCGGTTGGATTTCAACTCGTCGATCGGCGTGTTGGGTTCGCGCGCCACCGCGGCGTCGAGGAACGCCGTCAGCGCGTCGAGATCCGGTGCGGTCGCCCGGGCGACGGCCTGTTCGGTCACCATGGATTCGATGCCGAGGCGGGCCTGTTTGAGGTCGATCAGGCGCGAGCGCCGAAGCGGCGGCACGCGCAGCGCGCGTCCGGGCGCATCGACCAGCGCGCCTTCGGCGACCAGGCGGCGCACCGCCTCGCGCACCGGCGTGATGCTGGTTTCGAAACGCTTGGCGAGATCGCGCAGGTTGAGATAATCGCCGGGCGCGAAATAGCCGACCATGAAGGCCCGCTTGAGCTGGTCGTAGACGAGTTCGCGCAGGTTGACCTGCCGCGCCGGCCCCAGTTCCGGCATGCCCATGTCGGTTGCGGGCTCCGGCCCGTTCCGAAACGGCGTCTCCGCCCATTCGACCGCGTCTTCGTGCTTCACCCGCGTCTCCCGGTTCCGCGTGCCGCCGGGCCTGCTTGACTTTTCGGCCCTGACGACGCACGCTTGGATATAAGATATCACAAATAACATATCACAAAGAGATATCCGGGGTCCACATGGCGCAGGACAAGCCGTTCGAGCTTTACGATCTCAAGGTCGAGGTGATTGCCGGCGACCGGCCGATGGTGTGCAACCATCCGGAAGGCGCCTATTTCCTGGTGCAGGGCGAAAGCCTGGTGTTTCCCGAAATCAACCATTTCCCGATGTATCCGCTGGCGGCGCTGATCCCGTTCCTGCCGGCCAAGCAGCGGGTGACCGACGACAATGACTGGATGAGCACGGACGCCGAAATCGCCTGTCCCGATCCGCATTGCGGCGGGCGGTTCCGCATCACACGGATCGGCAAACGCCGTTTCACCCATGCCGAAACCTCCGGCCTGCCAGAGGCGCGCGGCACGCCCTATTGGCAAAAGGACGGCGGCGATGGTTGAAACCGTGGCGCTGCGGCCGGGCTATGACTGCCCCAGGGTGATCAAGGGCGGCTGGCAACTGGCCGGCGGCCACGGTGCGGTCGACCGGGCCCGTGCGGTGGCCGACATGGAGCGGTTTCTCGATGCCGGCATCACCGCTTTCGACTGCGCCGACATTTATGTCGGCGTCGAGGAGATGATCGGCGATTTCATCGCCTCGGTGCGCCGCAGCCGCGGCACGGAGGCCGCCGACCGGATCAAGGTGCACACCAAGCTGGTGCCGGATTTCGACCGGCTTGCCGTGGTCACGCCGGCCGATATCGAAGCCATTGTCGACCGGTCGCTGCGCCGGCTGCGGCTGGAACAATTGTCGCTGGTGCAGTTCTACTGGTGGGATCTGCAGATCGGCCGGCCCTATGCGGTGCTGTCCTGCCTCAAACGCATCCAGGAAAAGGGCAAGATCCGCTTTCTCGGTACCACCAACTGGTCCGAGGACGCGAACGCGCCGTTTCTCGAGGCGGGGCTCGATCTCGTATCCACGCAAGTGCAGTATTCGCTGCTCGATACACGACCGGGCGGCGCCTTTTCCGGGTGGTGCCGGAGGCACGACATCACCATCCTGTGTTACGGCGCGCTGGCCGGCGGCTTCCTGACGGAACGCTGGCTCGGCGTCGACGACCCGGGCCACGCTTTCGACAACCGGTCGCTGGTCAAATACCGGCTGATCATCGACGAATTCGGCGGCTGGGACCTGTTCCAGGAACTGATGCGCGTGCTGGCGTCGGTCGCGCGCAAACATTCCGTGCCGCTCGCCGCGGTCGCCAGCCGCTGGGTGCTCGACCAACCGCAGGTCGGCGCGGTGATCATCGGCGCGCGCACGGCCGCGCGGCTTAACGAGACGATGACCGTGTTCGATCTCAGGCTGGACGGTGACGACCGCGCCGCCATCGACGATGTCCTGCGCCGCCGCCGCGGCCCCGACGGACCGGTCTACGGCCTGGAGAGCGACCGCGGCGGACGCCATGGCCGCATCATGAAATACAATCTGGGAGGCGTTGCGTGACCGGGGCCCCGGACATGCTGCTCGAGACGACGTCGGTCTCGGTTTCCTTCGGCGGGTTTCGCGCGGTGCGCGAGGTCTCGCTCGGCATTCCGCGCGGCTCGATCACCGGGCTGATCGGTCCAAACGGCGCCGGCAAGTCGACCCTGTTCAACGCCATCGCGGGCGAGCGCCGCTGCGACGAGGGCACTGTCCGCTTCGACGGGCGCGACATCAACGGGCTTCCGCCCAACGGCATCTATCACCGGGGATTGGCCCGGACATTCCAGATCCCGCGGCCGTTTGCGGCGATGTCGGTGTTCGAAAACCTGATGCTTGCCGCGCCCGACCAACTCGGCGAGCGCTTCTGGGTGCCGCTGGTCGCCAAGGGCTCCATTCGCGCCCGGGACGGGGAGATCGCCGACCGGGCGCGCGATGTGCTTGCCTTCACCAGCCTCGATGCGGTGGCCGACGAGGCGGCGGGGCGTCTGTCGGGCGGGCAGCAGAAGCTCCTGGAACTGGCGCGGGTGCTGATGAGCACGCCGCAGATGATCATGCTGGACGAGCCCGCCGCCGGCGTCAATCCGACCCTGACGACGCTGCTGATCGACAAGATCGAGCGGCTCAACCACGCGGGCTGCACCTTCCTGATCATCGAGCACGACATGGATCTGGTGATGCGCCATTGCGACCGCATCGTCGGCATGGCCAATGGCCGGATCGTCTATGAGGGCGATGCCGCCGGCGCGCAGGCCGACGCGACCCTGCTGGATGCCTATCTGGGAGCGACCGTCGATGAATGAGGCGGCCCCGTTTCTGAGCGCCGAGGGCGTGGTCGCCGGCTACCGGCGCGGCCTGCCGATCATCCGCGATGTCTCGGTGACGGTCGGGCGCGGCGAGATCGTCACCATCATCGGCCCCAACGGCGCGGGCAAGTCGACGCTGATCAAGGCGATCGCCGGCCTGGTGATCGTCGAAGCCGGACGCATCACGCTCGGCGGCGGCGACCTTGTCGGCGTTGCGCCGGACCGCCTGAGCCGGTTCGGGCTCGCCTATGTGCCGCAGACAGCCAATATCTTCACCTCGCTCAGCGTGCTTGAGAACCTGGTTCTGGCGGCGCGCCGCTGCGATGCCGTGCCGGAGCGGCGCGTCGATGCGATGATGGCGCTGTTTCCGGTGCTCGCCGAACGGCGCCGGGTGCGCGCGGGCGGCCTGTCCGGCGGCCAGCGCCAGGTGCTCGCGATCGCCATGGCGCTGATCGCCGAGCCGCGCGCGATCCTGATGGACGAGCCGACCGCCGGCCTGTCGCCCAAGGCGGCCCGCGACGCCGTGTCGATGATCGGTGCCATCGCCGCTGACGGCGTCGCCGTGCTGCTGGTCGAGCAGAACGCCAAAATGGCGCTTCGTGTGTCGGACCGGGCCTATATCATGGCCGACGGCCGCAACCAGCTCGAGGGCAGGGCGGCCGACATCCTCGACGATCCGGCGGTCGCGGAGATCTATCTCGGCGGACGACGGCGGGGGGCGGCATGATCCAGGCCCTGTTCGACGGCGTTCTTGTCGGCTCCATCCTGTCGCTCGGGGCGATCGGCCTGACGCTGGTAATGCATATCCTGCGCTTCGCGAATTTCTCCCATGCCGAATTGCTGTCGGTGGGCGCCTATTGCGCGCTGACCTTCGACGTCGTGCTGCGGGCGGTCGCGGCACCGCTCGAAGTGCTGATCGGCCCGTTTTCCATGTCGCTGGCGCTGGCGCTCGCCACCATCGTGGCGGTCCCGGTCACCGGGCTGACCGCCGTGCTCGTCGACCGGCTGGTGTTCCGCCATCTGCGCGAGCGGGCGGGGCCGCTGACCATGGTCTTCGCGTCCTTCGGCGTGGCGCTGATCGTCCGCAACCTGATCGCGCTCGTCTTCGGCCTGCACACGCAGCGCTATTCCGACGCCATTTCCTTCGCCACCATGGTCAGCGCCGATCCGCTGTTGCTGATCAAGCCGGACCAGGTGGCGATCCTGTGCATCGCCCTTGCCGCGATGATCGCGCTGCATCTGTTGCTGACGCGCACGCCGCTCGGTTTCGCCCTGCGCGCGGTGGCCGAGAACCCGACGCTGGCCCAGGTCAACGGCGTCGACCTCAAGGCGATGGTGCGGCTGACCTGGCTGATCGGCGGCGGGCTCGCCGCCGTCGCCGGCGTGCTCTACGGCATCGACAATCAGCTCAGCCCGGTGATGGGCCGCGATCTCGTGCTGTCGCTGTTCGCGGCGGCGATCGTCGGCGGCCTCGGCAGCGTCACCGGCGCCATGCTCGGCGGCTTCATCGTCGGGCTCGCCTCGTCCTTCGCGATCCTGTTGCTGCCGGCCGGCTACAAGCCGGCAATCCCGTTCCTGGTGATCCTGGCGACGCTCTATCTTCGCCCGCACGGCCTGTTCGGAGAGGCGCGATGATCGGGCTCGTCTCCTATCTGACCTTCTTCGCGACGATCACCGCCATCCTGGCAATCGCGGTGCTCGGCCTCAATTTGCAATGGGACAATGCCGGCATCTTCAATGGCGGCGTCGTCGCCTTTTTCGGCATGGGCGCCTATGCGATGATCATTCTGGCAGGGCCCGAGCGGGCCGGCGAATTCGGCGGCTTCGACTGGCCGTGGCCGGCGGCCCTCCTGGGCGGCGCCGTCGCCGCCGGTGTTCTGGCGCTGATCGTCGGTCTGGCGACCACCCGGCTCAGGCACGATTATCTCGCCATCGCCACTTTCGGCGTAGCCGTCGCCATCGAGGCCGTCGCGCGCAATGCCAGCTTCTGGACCGGTGGCGCCAAGGGCATCCGCGGTTTCGAACGGCCGCTGGAAGCGGTCATCGACGATCCGTTCCTGTACAATCTGGCTTTTCTGGCGCTGGTCGCCTGTGTCCTGGTCGTCGTCTATCTGGCGCTGGAGCGGCTGGTGGGCTCGCCCTATGGCCGGCTGCTGCGGGCGATCCGGGAGGACGAGACCGCGGCGCGGGCGCTCGGCAAGAACCCGGCGCGGGTGCGGCTCGAAGCCTTCATCATCGGCGCCGTCATCATGGGCGTCGCCGGCGGGCTCTATGCCACCTTCTACGCCTTCATCAGCCCGCAGGACCTGGCGCCGATCCTCACCTTCCAGATCTGGGCGATGCTGATCGTCGGCGGGGCAGGCAACAATCTGGGCGCGGTGGTCGGCACCTTCGTCGTCTGGGGCGCCTGGGTTGCGAGCGGCTTCGGGCTTGCCGCCTTCGCGCCGCCGCATGTGCAGATCTATGCCGGCACGCTGCAATATATTCTGATCGGCCTGATCATCGTCGGGATGCTTCTGGCCAAACCGCGCGGCCTCGTGCCCGAACGGCTGGAGATCACCGGGCGGGCGCGCGACGCGGGAACCGGTGCGATCGACGGCCCCGGCCGACAACTGCAGAACTGAGAAAGGGAGAAAGACAATGAAGTGGGAACTGAAAATGGCACTCGGCGCGGCGGCCCTGACCGCCGGCCTGTCCGCGGCGCCGGCGATGGCGCAGGACTGCACCACGACGATCGGCGCCGTGCTGCCGACGACGGTCGATTGGGGCCGGCCGATCGCCGCGACGGCGCAATTCGCCGTCGATCTGGTCAACGAGGCCGGCGGCGTCAAGGGCTGCCAGGTGCAGATGAATCTGCGCGACACCCAGGTCGATCCGAAGATCGGCGTCGACGCCGCCAAGGCGCTGGTCGATCTCGACAAGGTGCCGGTCATCCTCGGCGCCGTGTCTTCCGGCGTGTCGATGCCGATCCTGACCTCGGTGACCGTGCCGTCGAAGGTCATGCAGATGTCGTGCTGCTCGTCGTCCACCGCCTTTACCGCCGTCGCCGAGGAGGGCAAGACCGACGGCCTGTGGTTCCGCACCTTCGCGACCACGCGCAACCAGTCGGCGGTGGCCGCGATGCTTGTCAAGGAACGCGGCTACAAGAATGTCGCCATCTTCTACAAGAACGACGATTGGGGCCAGGATATCGGCAAGCTCGTCAAGGCCGATCTCGAGGTGATGGGCGTCAATGTGCCGGCCTCGATCGCCATCACCGACGGCCAGTCGTCCTACCGTTCGGAAGTGACCGAAGCCCTGAAGACCCAGCCCGACGCGATCTATGTCGCGCTCTATCCGGCCGAGGGCACGCTGGTCGTGCGCGAATGGATCTCGCTCGGCGGCACCCAGGAGATGGTGGTCGCCAACGCACTCAAATCCGACGAGTTCCGCGACAATGTCGGTCTGCAATATCTCGGCCGGGCGATCGGCCACGACAGCGCCCAGCCGCGCACCGACAGCGCCCGCGATTTCGTCGCTCTCTACAAGGCGAAGTTCGACGCCGAGCCCAACGGTCCCGGCCTGCCGAACAGCTTCGACGCGGCGATGATCGCGCTTCTGGCCATGGAGGCCGCCGAGGACGACACCGGTCCGGCGATCGCCGCGGCCGTCGCCAAGGTCACCGACCCGTCCGGCGAACCGATCTTCCCGAACAAGGAGGGACTTGCGAAAGCCAAGGAACTGCTGGGTGCCGGCAAGACCATCTCCTATCAGGGCGGCACCGGACCGGTGAAGTTCGACACCAATGGCGACGTCTCGGCGCCCGCCGTCGCCTGGGCCTTCGACGACAGCGGCACCCGCGAGGTGCAGTATTACACGCTCGACGAGGTCAACGCCTTCATCGCCAGCCTGTCGAACTGAGGATGCGGGTCCGGTCCCGGTTCGCCGGGGCCGGGCGCATCCGGAGCACATGCCCATGACCGCACGACCCGAGCGCATCGCGCTCACCCCCGGGCTCGAGGTGAGCCGGATCATCACCGGCCTGTGGCAGGTGGCCGATATGGAGCGGGACGGAAAGCAGCTGGACCGGTCAGCGGCGGCCGCGGTTCTGATCGACTATGCCGATGCCGGCTTCGATACGTTCGACATGGCCGACCACTACGGTTCGGCCGAACGGATCAGCGGCCGGGCGCGCGAAGTTCTGATCGAGCGGGACGGGACGACGGCCGCCCGCTTCCTGACGAAATGGTGTCCTGAACCGGACCAGACGTCGCGCGAGGCGGTGCGGCGGGGCATCGCCGAGCGCTGCGAACGGCTCGGCGTCGAGACGATCGATCTTCTGCAATTGCACTGGTGGTCCTTCGACTATCCCGGCTATCTCGATGTGATGGACGAGTTGGTGCGGCTGCGGCAGGACGGAACGATCGCGCAGATCGGCGTCACCAATTTCGACACCGACCATCTCTATCTGCTGCTCAAAGAGGGCTATCCGGTCGCCACCAACCAGGTGTCCTGTTCGCTGCTCGACCGGCGCGCCCTCGGCGCGCTCAGCGACCTGTGCCTCGAAAACGACGTCAAGCTGCTTGCCTATGGCACGCTGGCAGGCGGCTTCTTTTCAGAAAAATGGCTGGGCCAGTCTGAGCCGGCGGCGGTCGGCGATTGGAGCAAGATGAAATACAAGCGTTTCATCGACACGGTCGGCGGATGGACGACCTTCCAGACCCTTCTGGCCGCTCTCGACCGGATCGCCCGGCGGTACGGTGCGACGATCGCCAATGTCGCGTCGCGCTGGGTGCTCGACCAGCCAGCCATCGGCGCGGTGATCATCGGCGCGCGACCGACCGAGAATGAGCATCGCGCCGCCAACAGCCGGCTTTTCGATCTGGCGCTCAATGCCGATGACCGCGCGGCGATTGCCGCGGCGCTGTCCGGCGCTGCCATGGTGCCCGGCGATTGCGGGCAGGAATATCGCCGCCCGCCCTACCTGACCGCCTCGGGCGACCTCAGCGACCATCTGGACGCGCTGCCGCCCGCCTTCACGGTGGTCGAGGCCGAGGGACGGACGCATGCGTTGTCGGGCAGCGAATGGGAGCCGGTGGCCGGCTACAGCCGCGCCGTTCGCATCGGCGACCGCATCCTGGTCAGCGGCACCACCGCCACCCATGGCGCGGACCGTGTCGTGTGTCGCGGCGATGTGCGCGGCCAGACCGTCTATGTGCTTGACAAGATCCTGGGCGCGATCGTGTCGTTGGGCGGCGCGCCGGAGGAGGTGGCGCGCACGCGCGTCTATCTGCGCGACGCCGATCAATGCGAGGCCGCGGCGCGTGTGCATGGCCGCTATTTCGGCTCCGTCAAACCGGCCAACACCCTGCTCGAAATCAGCCGGCTCGTCGGCGACTACGAGGTCGAGATCGAGGCCGAGGCGATTGTACGGGACGGCGGTAAGACGGCTCGGGGCTATCGGTCAATACGGTTGCCACGTTCTTTACGCTTGGTCCTGATGCAGCGCATGACGGTAATCCGCGTTTAACGAGGCATCCGATTATCAACATAATGTACGCAAAATCCCATGCGCCTTCGGGCCGGCGTGCCGGTGAACACCGCGTAATCGAATGCCGATGCGACATGGTCCACAAAACGCAGCCGTCCTGGCGATGCGATAGTCATCAACCCGTGCTATGGCAGGACGTCGCTTCACAGAGTTGTGCAAAACCGCTTGTAGGATGACGACCGCCGGTCTAAATCGATTTAAACACTGTTGCCTGCTGGCGACCGACAGGGATATCCACGGATGGACACCACCGCAGCCGCCGAGATCGATCACCTGACGCCGCGACCCGATGTCGCCGAACTGCGCCATGAGATCGACCGGCACCTGAAATATTCGCTGGGCAAGGACCCGGCCCATGCCTCGCTCTATGATTGGCGCATGTCGCTGTCGCTGGCGATCCGCGACTGCATCGTCGATCCCTGGTTCGCCTCGACGCGCCGGAGCTATGAGCTGCAGAAGAAGCGCGTCTACTATCTCTCCATGGAGTTCCTGATCGGTCGCGTGCTCGAGGACGCCGTGGTCAATCTCGAGCTCGACGAAATCGCCCGCGAGGCCCTGGCAGGGTTCGGCGTCGACTATGACACCGTCATTCGCGACGAGCCCGACGCCGCCCTCGGCAATGGCGGACTGGGCCGCCTGGCGGCGTGTTTTCTCGACTCGCTGTCGACGCTCGGCGTGCCGGCCTATGGCTATGGCATCCGCTACGAACACGGGCTGTTTCGCCAGGGTTTCGAAGACGGCCGGCAGGTCGAGACCGCCGAAGCGTGGCTTGCCCACCGCCAGCCCTGGGAGTTCGAACGGCCCGAGGCCGCCTATGTCATCGGCTTCGGCGGTTCGGTGTCCTATGACAACGGTGCGGCGCACTGGCATCCGCAGGAGACGGTGGTCGCCTCCGGCTACGACATGCCGATCATCGGCTGGCGGGGCCGCTGGGCGAACACGCTCAGGCTGTGGGCGGCCAAACCGACCAAGCTGTTCGACCTGCAGAAATTCAACCAGGGCGACTATCTGGCGGCGGCCGAGCCGGAGGCGCTGGCGCGCACCATCAGCCGCGTGCTCTATCCCGACGACACCACCGAACAGGGCAAAGAGCTGCGGCTCAAACAGGAGTATTTCTTCACCGCCGCCTCGGTGCGCGATATCATCCGGCGTTTCAAGTCCGAATGCGCGGATCCGCGCCAGTTGCCGAAGCGCGTCGCCATCCAGATGAATGATACCCACCCGGCGATCGCCGGGCCGGAACTGGTGCGCATTCTGCATGACGAAGAAGGCGTCGATCTGGACGAGGCCGTCGGCCTGGCTCAGTCCTGCCTCGGCTATACCAACCATACGCTGCTGCCGGAGGCGCTGGAGCGCTGGCCGGAGGGCCTGATGCGGCGCATCCTGCCGCGGCATCTGGATCTGATCGCCCACATCGATGCCCTGCATGCGCGCAATCACCCCGGACGCCCGGCCGGCGTTGCCATTGTCGAAAACGGCAGCGTCAAGATGGGCGAACTCGCCTTCATCTCCTCGCACCGGGTCAACGGCGTGTCGGAACTGCATACGGAGCTGATGAAGCGCTCGGTGTTTCACGATCTGCACAAGCTTCACCCGGGCCGCATCGTCGCGGAGACCAACGGTATCACGCCGCGGCGCTGGCTCTGGCTGTGCAACCGGCCGCTCAGCCGTCTGATCACCGAGACGATCGGCGAGGGCTGGGTGGCCGACCTGGAACGCCTGCAGGAACTGACGCCGCATATTGACGATGCCGGCTTTCGCGACGCCTTTGCCGCGGCCAAGCGGCAGAACAAGACGGCGCTGGCGGCCTGGCTGGCCGAGATGTTCGGCATCACGGCCGATCCCGACGCTCTGTTCGATATCCAGGTCAAACGCATTCACGAATACAAGCGTCAGTTGATGAACATCCTGGAAACGGTCGCGCTGTGGGCGGCGATCCACGATGTGCCCCAGGCCGACTGGACGCCGAGGGTCAAGATCTTCGGCGGCAAGGCGGCGCCCGGCTACGTGGCTGCCAAGGAGATCATCCACCTGATCAACGACGTCGCCAGGGTCGTCAATGCCGATCCCCTGATGCGCGGCCGGTTGTCGGTCGTCTATCCGCCCAATTACAATGTCTCGATGGCGGAGCTGCTGATTCCCGCCGCCGATCTGTCGGAACAGATCTCGACGGCCGGCAAGGAGGCGTCCGGCACCGGCAATATGAAATTCGCGCTCAACGGCGCGGTGACCATCGGCACGCTGGACGGCGCCAATGTCGAGATCCGCGAGCGCGTCGGCGCCGACAATTTCTTCCTGTTCGGCCTGACCGCGGACGCGGTGGTGCGGCACCGCCAGGAGCCCGACCACGCGCGCAAGGCGATCGATGCCAGCCCGGCACTTGCGCGGGCGCTGAAACTCATCGCCGAGGGACGGTTCTCGCCGGAAGAGCCCGGACGCTATCGCGGCCTGGTCGATCAGCTCTATAACAGCGATTATTTTCTCGTCTGCTCGGATTTCGATGCCTATTATGGAGCCCAGCGGGGGGTCGATGGCGTGTTCAACAATCGCAATGCTTGGTTTCATATGGCGGCCACGAACACGGCAAAGGTCGGCTGGTTTTCCTCCGACCGCGCCATCCGCGGCTACATGACCGAGATATGGGACGCCACCTCGGCGCTGTGACAGGGAAGCGGGGCTGAGATCAGTTGAAAACGCCAGCGCGGAAAGACGACCGGACCGCCCTCGACCTGATCGATGCCGAGGACGCCAGGGCGATTTGCGCGGGCAGCCATCCGGATCCGTTTTCCGTGCTCGGCGGTCATCGGCGCAAAGCCGGCTTCGTCATTTGCGCTTTCGATCCCGGCGCCGAGGCGATCATCGCGCTCACCGGCCGGGCGACGCAGACGCCGCTCGCGCCCGTGCCCGACGCGCCGGGCCTGTTCGCCGGCCGTCTGCCCCGCAAAGCGGCCTATCGGCTGCGCGGGCAGGCCGCCGGCGCAGCCTGGGAGTATGAAGACCCGTTCCGCTTCGGGACGGTGCTCGGCGCGGTCGACGAACATCTGATCGCGGAGGGCACGCATCGCCGCCTGTGGGAGCGGCTGGGCGCCCATGTGATCACCCATGAGGGCGTCGACGGCGTGCATTTCGCTGTCTGGGCGCCGAATGCCCGTCGGGTCTCGGTGATCGGCGATTTCAACCAATGGGACGGCCGCCGCCTTCCGATGCGGCGGCGCGGTAGCACCGGTGTGTGGGAGATCTTCGTGCCGGCGCTGGACGAGGGCACGCTCTACAAATACGAGATCATCGATCCCAATGGCAGCCTCCTGCCGCTGAAAGCCGATCCCGTCGGCTTCGGTTCCGAGCACCCGCCCAAGACGGGCTCGGTGGTGCGCCGGATCGACCGGCATGTGTGGCGCGACGATGCCTGGATGGAGGCCCGCTCCGAACGACAGAACGTTCGCGCGCCGATGGCGATTTACGAGGTTCACCTCGGCAGCTGGCGCCGGGTTCCCGAAGAGGGCAACCGGTCGCTCTCCTATCTCGAATGCGCTGAACAGCTTGTCGACTACGCGGTCGATATGGGCTTTACCCATCTGGAGCTCTTGCCGGTCAGCGAATATCCCTTCGACGGTTCCTGGGGCTACCAGCCGATCGGGCTTTATGCGCCGACGATCCGCTTCGGCCCGCCGGAGGAATTCAGGGCGCTGGTGGAAGCCGCCCACGCCAAGGGCCTCGGCCTGTTGCTCGACTGGGTGCCCGGCCATTTCCCGACCGATATTCACGGTCTCGGCCGGTTCGACGGCACCGCCCTTTATGAATACGCCGATCCGAAGGAAGGGTTCCACCAGGACTGGAACACGCTGATCTACAATTACGGCCGCACCGAGGTGATCAACTTCCTGATCGCCAATGCGATCTACTGGCTCAGCGAGCACCATGTCGACGGGCTGCGTGTCGACGCCGTCGCTTCCATGCTCTATCGCGATTATTCGCGCAAGGAGGGCGAGTGGATCCCCAATGTCGAGGGCGGCCGCGAGAACCTCGAGGCGATCCGTTTTCTTAAGCGCATGAACGAGCTGGTCTATGGCGCTTGTCCCGGCATCGTCACGATCGCCGAGGAATCGACCGCCTTTTCGGGTGTCTCGCGGCCGACCGATGCCGGCGGTCTCGGTTTCGGCTTCAAGTGGAACATGGGCTGGATGCATGACACGCTGGACTATATCCAACGCGACCCGATCCACCGCAAATACCATCATCACCAGATGACCTTCGGGCTCACCTATGCCTATTCGGAGAATTTCATCCTGCCGATCAGCCATGACGAGGTGGTGCACGGCAAAGGCTCGATGATCGCCAAGATGCCCGGCGACGGGTGGGAGCAATTCGCCAATCTACGCTGCTACTACGGCTTCATGTGGACCCATCCGGGCAAGAAGCTGCTGTTCATGGGCTGCGAGATCGCGCAGGGCTCCGAATGGAATCATGATTCCAGCGTGGAATGGCATCTGCTTGACCATCCCTGGCACCGCGGCGTGCAGTCGCTGGTGCGCGATCTGAACCATCTTTACCGAACGCTGCCGGCACTGCATGTCAAGGACTGCGATCCGGGCGGATTCGAATGGATCGACATATTGGCGGAACAGGAATCGGTCTATCCCTATCTGCGTTTCGGCGATCCCGGCGACGCGCCGGTCGTCGTGGTGTGCAATTTCGCGCCGGTCGAGCGCGACGGCTGGCGCGTCGGCTTGCCGGCCGGCGGGCGGCTGGTCCAGATGTTGAATTCGGATGCGGAGATCTATGGCGGCGGCGGCCGCGGCATTGTCGACAGCGTGCCGGTGGAGGCGGTCGCGTGGAACGGCCGTGCCCATTCGGCGGTGTTTTCGCTGCCGCCGCTGGCGACGCTGATCTTCAAACTGGAAGGTGCCACATAGGGAGGAAGGGCCATGTCGGAAAGAATCAATCGCCGCCTGAGCAGCAGGTCCATGGCGTTCGTGTTGGCGGGGGGCCGCGGAAGCCGGTTGAAGGAATTGACCGAAAAGCGCGCCAAACCGGCGGTCTATTTCGGCGGCAAAAGCCGGATCATCGACTTCGCCCTGTCCAACGCGCTCAATTCGGGCATCCGCAAAATGGCGGTCGCCACACAATACAAGGCTCACAGCCTGATCCGCCATATGCAGCGCGGCTGGAACTTCTTTCGCGCCGAGCGTAACGAATATCTCGACATCCTGCCGGCGTCGCAACGGGTTGCGGAGAACAAATGGTATCTGGGAACCGCCGACGCGGTGACCCAGAATATCGACATCGTCGACAGCTACGAGGTCGATTATCTGGTTATCCTGGCCGGCGACCACATCTACAAGATGGATTACGAAATGATGCTGCAGCAGCATGTCGATTCGGGCGCCGACGTGACGGTCGGATGCCTGACCGTGCCGCGCGAGGAGGCCACGGCCTTCGGCGTCATGGCGGTGGACGCAACCGGCCGGATCGAGTCCTTCCTTGAAAAGCCGGCCGACCCGCCGGGGACGCCCGACGACCCGACCATGGCGCTGGCCAGCATGGGCATCTATGTCTTCGACTGGGCGTTCCTGCGCGAGTTGCTGATCGCCGATGCCGACGACCCGAATTCCTCCCACGATTTCGGATCGGACATCATCCCCGGCATCGTCGAGAACGGCAAGGCGGTGGCCCACTGCTTTACCGAGTCCTGCGTCAAGAGCGATCCGGACAAGCCGGCCTATTGGCGCGATGTCGGCACGGTGGACGCCTTCTGGAAGGCCAATCTGAACCTCACCGATTTCGATCCGGAACTGGACATCTACGATCGGGAGTGGCCGATCTGGACCTATTCGGAAATCGTGCCGCCGGCGAAGTTTATCCATGACGACGAGGAGCGACGCGGCAGCGCCGTCAGTTCGCTGGTCTCCGGCGGCTGCATCATTTCCGGCTCGTCGATCGCAAATTCGCTGCTCTTTACCGGTGTGCACACCCATTCCTATTCGTCGCTCAAACATGTGGTCGCGATGCCCTATGTTCAGATCAGTCGCAACGCGAGCCTGACCAATGTGGTCATCGACCGCGGCGTGACCATTCCCAACGGGCTGGTGGTCGGCGAAGACCCGGAAGAGGACGCGAAATGGTTCCGCCGCACCGACAACGGCGTCGTGCTCATCACACAGAACATGCTTGACCGGCGCGAGGCGTCGCTTTGAACGCAAAGACCAATCGCAAAGCGGAACCGGCCGGCCGCGTCCTGTCGGTTGCCTCCGAATGCGCGCCGCTGGTCAAGACCGGCGGCCTCGCCGACGTCGCCGGCGCGCTGCCGCAGGCGCTGGCGGGCGAGGGCTGGCAGGTCAAGACGCTGCTGCCGGCCTATCCCGGGCTGATCGAGCGGCTGTTGTCGCCATCGGTGCTGTGGGAATCGGGCGATATTTTCGGCCGCGAAGCGCGGATTCTCGCCGGCGCGCTGGAAAAGGGCGCCTCGGCGCCGCAATTCCTACTTTTGGACATGCCGGAATTCTTCCATCGCGAGGGCTCGATCTATCTCGGACCGGACGGCACCGACTGGCCGGACAACGCGCTGCGTTTCGCCGCGCTGTCATGGGTCGCCGCCGACATTGCCCGCGCCGGCCTCGCCGACGGCTGGCGGCCGGGCGTTGTGCACGCCCATGATTGGCAGGCTGGTTTCGCGCCGACCTATCTTCGGCAATTCGGCGTTGAGGATGTCGGCACCGTCATGACCATCCACAATATCGCCTTTCAGGGGCTGGCGCCAGCAACCATGCTGGGCGCGCTCAGGCTCGCGCCGTCGCGCTTCAACACCGACGGTTTCGAGTATTGGGGTCAGATCAGCGCGCTGAAGGCCGGGATGATGGATGCCGATGTCATCACCACCGTCAGCCCGACCTATATGGACGAACTGGCCACCCCGGAATTCGGCATGGGCCTCGACGGCGTGATCCGGCTGCGCCACGACCACGTTGTCGGCATTCTCAACGGCGTCGACCCGAAGGTCTGGAACCCGCGCAAGGACCCGCTGATCGCGCAGTGTTACGGACCGCGCACGCTTGACGAGAAACGTCACAACACGGATGCGCTGGCGGCGGAATTCGGCCTGGAGGCGGGTGACGGGCCGCTGTTCGGTATTGTCAGCCGGCTGACCTGGCAAAAGGGTGTGGACCTGCTTCTGGAGGCGCTGCCGGCGTTGCTCGATGAAGGCGCGCGGCTCGTCGTGCTCGGCAGCGGCGAAGCCCATATCGAGGCGGCGCTGGGCAATGCCGCGCAGCAGAACCCGTCGCGGATCGGCGTCCGGATCGGCTATGACGAGGCGCTGTCACACCGTATCTTCGCCGGTGCCGAGAGCATCCTTGTGCCGTCGCGTTTCGAACCTTGCGGTCTGACCCAACTCTACGCGCTGCGCTATGGCGCGCCGCCGATTGTCGCCCACACCGGCGGGCTGGCCGACACGGTGATCGACGCCAATGACGCCGCGGTGCGGGCCGGGGTGGCCACCGGTAAGCAGTTCGCACCGCCGACGGCGGCCGCCCTGATCGGCGCGATCCGTGCCCTGTGCGCGCTCTATCGACAGCCTTCCCTATGGCGGCGCATGCAGGAGCGCGCTATGAAGCATCCGGTCGGATGGGTCGAGTCGGCGCAAGCCTATCGCAGCCTGTATGAACGCATTCTGAAGTAAGTCGACATCACCGCAATGACGCCTGTGCACTATCAGGTTTCCAGTGGCTCCCCGATGCCCGTGGGGGCGACATTCGACGGAAACGGCGTGAATTTCGCCGTGTTTTCCGCGCATGCGGAAAAGATCGAACTGTGCCTGTTTTCCGAAAACGGCCGCCAGGAAATCCAGCGCCTGGCGTTGCCGGAGCGCCATGGCGACATCTGGCACGGCTATGTTTCGGGCCTGCATCCCGGCGCGCTCTACGGCTATCGGGCGCATGGGCCCTACGCGCCGGAACAGGGGCACCGCTTCAATCCCAACAAGCTGCTTATCGACCCCTATGCCAAGAGGATCCAGGGGGCGGTCAAATGGTCGGACACGGTGATGGCCTACAAGACCGCGTCGACCCGGCTGGACCTGTCCTTCGACCACCGCGACAGCGCCTATGCGATGCCGAAATCGGTGGTGGTGGATCCGACATTCGACTGGCATGACGACCGGCCGCCGCGCACGTCTCTGTCCGAAACCGTCATCTATGAAGCGCATGTCAAGGGTCTGGTGGCGGAGCGGCCCGACGTGCCGGTCGGGCAGAGCGGCACGTTTCTCGGCCTGTCCTCGGAGCCGGTGCTGGACCACCTGACGCGGCTCGGCGTCACCACGGTCGAGTTGCTGCCGGTTCAGGCCTTCGTCGACGATCGTTTCCTGGTCGATCAGGGTCTGCGCAACTATTGGGGCTACCAGACGATCGGCTTTTTCGCGCCCGAGCCGCGCTATCTTTCCCATAGCGATGTCTCCGAGTTCCAGATGATGGTGAAGCGGTTCCACTCCGCCGGGATCGAGGTGATTCTCGACGTCGTCTACAACCACACGGCCGAAGGCAACGAGATGGGACCGACGCTCTGTTTCAAGGGGCTCGACAACCGGTCCTACTATCGACTGAACGCCAGCAATCCGCGCTATTACGAGAACTTCACCGGCACCGGCAACACGCTCAATATCGACCATCCGATGGTGCTGCGCATGGTGCTCGATTCGCTGCGCTACCGGGTCGACATCATGCATGTCGACGGTTTTCGCTTCGACCTTGCCTCGGTGCTCGGCCGCACGGCGCAGGGGTTCGACCGGACATCGCCGTTTTTCCACGCCCTGCTGCAGGATCCGGTCCTGTCGCAGGTCAAGCTGATCGCCGAACCCTGGGACATCGGACCGGGCGGCTATCAGCTCGGGGCCTATCCGGCGCCGTTTCTGGAATGGAACGACCAGTATCGCGACGATGTGCGCCGTTTCTGGCGCGGCGATGCCGGCATGACACCGCGGCTGGCCGAGCGGCTGGTCGGTTCGGCCAGGCAGTTCGACCACTCCGGGCGGCCGCCGATGTCATCGCTCAATTTCGTTGCCGCCCATGACGGTTTCACGCTTCAGGATGTGGTCTCCTACAGTCGCAAGCACAACGAGGCCAATGGCGAAGGCAATGTCGACGGCCACAACGAAAACCATACCGACAATATGGGCGTCGAGGGACCGACGGACGATCCGGCGATCCTGGCGGCCCGGGCGCAACGCAAGCGCAACCTGCTGGCCACGCTGTTTTTGAGCCAGGGCACGCCGATGTTGCTTGCCGGCGATGAGATCGGCAATTCCCAAGGTGGCAACAACAATGCCTATTGTCAGGACAACCCGATCGGATGGGTCAACTGGCGGGACGCCGATGAAGACTTTTTGGACTTCGTGCGTAGGCTGATCGCCATACGCAAGGCTCATCCGGTGCTGCGTCAGCGCCGTTTCCTGCACAGCAACCGACGGCCGGAAGACGGTGCGACCGATTTGTTCTGGCGGCTGCCGGACGGCACGGAACCGGACGGCGCCCAATGGCACGATCCGGATTGGCGTTGCCTGTGCGTCGAGATCAGGATCGCCTCCAATACACCATCCTACGAGGTGTCCGAGGATGAGGTCTTCGCCGTGTTCAACGATGGCGGCCCGACCGAGGTGACGTTGCCGCAAAAGCCCGCCGGCAAGAAATGGGTTCAAATCGTCGACACGGCGCGCCCGGCGCTGGCGGAAAACGAGATTTTCCACGAACGGGTCGAAGTGGCCGGAGCGTCGGTTGCGGTCTTTGCGCTGAAACCGGTGTGATGTCGGAAAAGCGGTTAATCGGTGTGGCGGATCGCCCGCCGACGGCAAACAGAGCGGTTCAATTTAGCCGGGACGAACCCTATGATGGCGCGAGCCGGCGCATGCCGTCGCCGCGACCATAGAGGGAGGACACAGGCCATGCTGACGATCCATTCGGTTCCGACCAAACCGATCGAAGGGCAGAAGCCGGGCACATCGGGCCTGCGCAAGAAAACCGGCATCTTCATGGAGCCGCATTTCCTGGAGAACTTCACCCAGGCGACTTTCAACGCCATCGGCGGGCTGGAAGGTAAGACGCTGGTGCTGGGCGGCGACGGGCGTTATTTCAACGACCGGGCTGCGCAGGTGATCATCCGCATGGCCGCGGCCAACGGGCTTGGCCGTATCATTGTCGCGCAGAACGCGCTGCTGTCGACGCCGGCGGCCTCGAATCTCATTCGCAAGCGCCAGGCCGATGGCGGCATCATCCTTTCGGCCAGCCACAATCCGGGCGGGCGCGATGAGGATTTCGGCATGAAGTTCAATGTGCCCAATGGCGGGCCGGCGCCTGAGGCGGTGACCGAACGCATCTATGCGGAGACCTTGAAACTCGGCTCCTATACGATTGTGGAAAGCCAGGATATCGACCTGGCCACCATCGGCGACAGTCGGCTCGGCGACATGGTCATTTCGGTGGTCGATCCGATCGCCGACTATCGGGCGTTGATGCGCGAGTTGTTCGACTTCGAGGCGATCCGGCACCTGCTGGCTGGCGGTTTCACGCTCTGCTTCGATGCGATGCATGCGGTCACCGGCCCCTATGCCAAGGCCATCCTGGAAGGCGATCTGGGCGCGGCGGAAGGCTCGGTGCGCAACGGCGTGCCGCTGCCCGATTTCGGCGGCGGCCATCCCGATCCGAATCCGGTCTGGGCGAAGGACCTGATGGCGCTGATGAACGGCCCGGACGCGCCCGATTTCGGAGCCGCCTCCGATGGCGATGGCGACCGCAACATGATCCTCGGGCGCCATGTCTATGTGACGCCATCGGACAGTCTCGCCGTGCTCGCCGCCAATGCACATCTGGCGCCGGGCTATACCGGCGGTCTCGCCGGCGTCGCCCGGTCGATGCCGACCAGTCGGGCCGTCGACGCGGTGGCCGAGAAACTGGGCATCGAAGCCTATGAGACACCAACGGGCTGGAAATTCTTTGGCAATCTGCTCGATGCCGGCAGGGTTACGCTGTGCGGCGAGGAGAGCGCCGGCACCGGCTCCAATCACGTGCGCGAGAAGGACGGGCTGTGGGCCGTGCTGCTGTGGCTCAACATCCTGGCGGTGCGCAAACAATCGGTCGCCGAGATCATGGCCGATCACTGGCATCAATATGGCCGCCACTATTATTCGCGCCACGATTACGAGGGGCTGGATGCGGACCAGGCCCATGCGATGATCGCGGTGTTGCGCGACAAATTGCCGGCGCTGCCCGGCTGCTCGATCGAGGGCATGGCGGTCGGTGCCGCCGACGATTTCGCCTACACCGATCCGGTCGACGGCTCGGTCTCGGAGCACCAGGGCGTGCGGCTGCTCTTCGTCAACGGATCGCGGATCGTGTTCCGGCTGTCCGGTACCGGAACGGTCGGTGCGACGCTACGGGTCTATCTGGAGCACTACGAGCCGGATCCGGAGAAGCACGGGCATGACCCGCAGGCCGCGCTCGCGCCGATGATCGCAGCGGCCGAAGAAGTGGCAGGTATCAGCCGTTTCACGGGACGCAGTGCACCGGACGTGCGCACTTGAGACCGGGTCTCTGTTTGGCGCGGCGGGGGTCGACAGACTGGGATTCTGTCATTGGGCCGCCGCTGCTCGCGTCGCGTGTTTTTGCCGTCTTTCGTCACGTCTCTGGAGTGTAACTCTCGGGAGATTGTACTGTGGTGCAAATCGGATTTGATCAGCTAAACATCATCTCTGACGACCTCGATGAGACGGCGGACTTCTATCGCCGACTTGGATTGCAGTTGGATGTTTTTCGAACGCCGTCAGGACAACCGTTTCACTCAAGCAGCAGCCCCGATGACCGGCCATTGCTTGAAGCGGACACGACCGCGTTTGCGCGTCTTTGGAATGAAGGTTGGAAGAATGAAGAGAAACTGCACGGGCGCGTGGTGATAGGCATCCGGGTGGCGACGCGGACGGAAGTCGATGCGTACTACAACGACGTGATCAAGGCCGGATATCGTGGACTTCAACGGCCATTTGACGCGTTCTGGGGCGCCAGATACGCCATCGTAGAAGATCCTAACGGATTGGCCGTTGGATTGATGAGCCCAGTGGATGACACCTATCGTTCGTCGCGGACCATGCCGTGACGGGATGAGCTACGTTCGGTGCAAGCACTTGCCAAGCAATTTTGGTGCGGGAATCGAGGCAACGGAGCCTGTTTGAACGCAGCAGCAAAGCGCCCCCTGTCTTTTGATTCACGTCATTCCTTTGGGAGGTGGTCGGTATAGCCGGCAGCAACAAGCAGGTCATAGGCGGCGGCGACTTCGGCCGGCTCGGTTTGCGGGGTCTGAAAGCCGGCATCGGGGTAGATGCGGATACGCTTCAGATCGCCGACCATCTCGCAGATCAGATGCCGGAGGCCGAAATCGGCGGTCGGCTGTTGGGCAAAGCCGTGCATCGGTGCCGTGACGCGCGTCTCAGCCTCCGGCCATTGTTTTTTCGCGGTGGCAAGACAACGTCTCTGGGTTTGCGGCTTGGTGACCAGGATGGCTGATGTCCGTTCGCCTGCGATGGCGGCCGAATAGGCGATGTTCTCGCCGATATTGGTGGCCCTATCCTCGATCTCGATCGCCCGCGCCGGGATGCCGAGTGCCATTGCCCGGTCGGCGAAGATGCGCGCTTCCGGTGCATCGAAGCGGTCGCGCGTCCAGTGCCCCCGATGTCCGGTGAAGAGCAGGCGCTGCGCAAGGCCTTCGCGAAACAGCTCGACAGACCGGTCCGCTACCCGCAGATCATAGCTGCCGAGCCCGACGATGATGTCGGACGGTTCGAGCGGATCATAGATGCAGTGGTAGCGCCAAAGAGTCTCGGCGGCGGTGAGAACCTTTGTGTCCATGATCGCGCCTTATGCGCGCCGCAGATCGGTTGAGGCGAGGCCGAGGGCGAAAAGCAGGTAGGTCGACCCTGCCAGCCGGTCGAACCAGCGTTTTCGCGCGCCAGCGAACAGTTTCCTCACGCCGCCGCCGAGCGCGCAGTAGCCGCCATAGACCGCAAGCGTGACGGCGAGTGCCGACGGCGCAAGCACGAGCAGTTGCGGCGCCAGCGGCGCGCCGGCGTCGATGAACTGTGAAAAGATCGCCAACCAGACGAAGATCGCCTTCGGGTTGCTCATCGATATGAGGATGGCCCGCCGGATCAGTTGAATCCTCGAGTAGGCGGGCGGTTCCCCGACCGCCACGCCGCCGTTGCGTGACCGCAGCATGGAGACGCCCATCCATGCCAGATAGCAGACGCCGGCCCAGCGCAGGATCTCAAACAGGAAAGGGTGGGTGTTCATGAAAGCCGCGATGCCGGAGACGGCGATGGTCATGTGAATATTGGCGGCGATGAAAACGCCGAAGACGCTCCACAGGCCGGTGCGCAAACCCTGGGATGCGGCGGTTGCGATGCAGTTGAGCGCGTTGGGCCCGAGCGGAATGCTGGCGGCGATCCAGATCGTCATGAAAAACAGCCAGCTTTCGAACGTCATTGTGAGTTGTCCTTCCACTGCCTGTATACGCCGGATCGGCCGCGCCGCGAAAGCGAAAACGGCGACCCGTCAGGTTGACCGATGACGTCGCCGGGCGCAGCGTCTCTACGGCCGCAGCAGGATTTTCGGAGCGGCGACGCGACCGTCGCGCAGGTCCTCGAAGGCCCGTAAACCGTCGCTCAGCGGACGGATGTCCACCCAGTCCAGCATGCCAAGCCGGCCAGCGAACAGGGCGGCCGCGGTGTCGCGGAAGTCGGCATCCGTATAGGTATAGGTGCCGACGAAGCTGATCTCCTGCAACGTCATGCGTCGCACATCGAGACCGCCGGTGCCCTCGGCCAGCCCGATATGGACGATCGCGCCGCCGGGCCTGGCAAAGCGGCAGGCGGCGGCGCGGGTGGCGGCGAGGCCGACAGCGTCGATCACCAAGTCGAACGACGCTGCGTCCGGCAGGTCTTTCGACAGCGGATCGAAGGTCTCGAACCGACCCGTCGCCTCTATTCCGTCGCGACGCTGCGCATTGGGCTCTGAGATCCAGACCCGTTCGGCGCCGCGGTCCTTGAGCGCCAGGGCGGCGCCGAGGCCGATGGCGCCGCCGCCAAGCACCAGTGCCGTGACGGCCGGCCATGGCTCCACCAGCATCGCGCCTGCCAGGCGCACAGCGTGCCAGCCGCAGGCGAGCGGTTCGGTCAGAGCCGCCTGCTCGCTGCTCACGGTCTCCGGAACCGCAATCAGATTTTGCCGCGGCATCGACACGTATCTGGCGAACGCGCCGGCGCGCGGCGGCATCGAGATGATCTCGCGGCTTTCGCACAGATTGCTGCGTCCCTGTCGGCACGCCCAGCAACGGCCGCAGGTCACCAGCGGATTGATCACCACCCGCTCTCCGGCGCGCGGCCCGGACGCGATCGTGCCGGCCGCCTCATGGCCGAGAATCAACGGCGCCGGCCGCCGTTCGTCATGGCCGAGAAAGGCATGCATGTCCGAGCCGCAGATGCCGGACGCCTCGATTTCGACCAGTTCCTCGTCCTCCGATGGGGCGGGATCGGGCATGTCCCGGAAGGCAAGTTGCTCGGGAGCGGTGTAAACCAGCGCCTTCATTTTGCCGTGTAGCCTCCATCGACGAACAGCGTCTGCCCGGTGACATAGGCGGAGGCATCCGAGCAGAAAAACAGCAGCGGTCCCCGGAGGTCCTCGGCCACGCCGTTGCGCCCAATGCAGGTCTGTGCCGCGTGGTGTGCGGTCAGGCGGGCATTGGCGAAAACCGGCTCGGTCAATTCGGTCGGAAAGAAACCGGGCGCCAGCGCATTGGCCGTGATGCCCGCGCCGGACCAAGCTTCCGCCATCGCCCTCGTCAATTGTTCGACACCGCCTTTCGACGCACCGTAGGCAATGCCGCCGGCAAAGGCGCGGCGCGACTGCAGCGAGGCAAAGTTGACAATTCTGCCCCAGCGCTTGGCCTTCATTGCCGCAACGAGGGCCTGCGCCAGGAAAAACGGTGCCGCCAGGTTGAGGTCAAGCGTTAGGGACCATGAGTCCGGCGTGACGTCATCAGCGTGCTGCCTAGTGTTGATGCCGGCGGCGTTGACCAAAATATCGGGCGGACCGAACGGGGCCGCCACCGACCGCGCGATGTCGGCGAGAGACGTACGGTCGGAAAGGTCGGCAGCGACAACTGCGGCGTTGTCGCCAATGGCGGCTTGCCAGCCCTGCAGTTCCTTGGCGCGGCGCGCGACACCGACGACATGGGCGCCGGCTTCCGCCAGCACGGTTGCCGCGCTGCGTCCAAGACCGCTACTGGCACCTGTCACGCAGGCGACCTTGCCGGAAACATCGAAAAGCCGGACGTCCGGCATGTCATTCGGTTCCGGTCTGCGGCGGTTTGAGGTCGAAACGCTCGCCCGGAAAGTATTTTTCAAGGCGGATATCGGCCGTCCGGGCGTGGCCTTCCATGCCCTCCAACCGTGAAATACGGGCCGCCGCCTCCGCCACCGGGCGCATGCCGTCGCGTGTTGCGCGCTGCCAGGTGACGATTTTCATGAATTTGTGGACCGACAATCCGCCCGTGTAGCGCGCCGCGCCAGAGGTCGGAAGTACGTGGTTGGGACCGGACGATTTGTCACCGAATGCGACCGTCGTCTCTTCCCCTAGAAACAGCGAGCCATAGCACCGCAGCCGCTGCAGCCACCAGTCGAGATCCTTCGCCTGCACGGTCAGATGTTCCGGTGCGTAGCCGTCTGATGTTTGCGCCATTTCCTCCCGGTCGTCGCACAGGACGATCTCGCCATAGTCGCGCCAGGCGGCAGTCGCGTTGTCCCGATTGAGCGGCGGAAGGGTGTCGATCAGCCCCGGAATGAGCTCAAGGACGCGCTCGGCCAGCGCGCGGTCGCTGGTCACCAGCCAGACCGGCGAGTTGTAACCATGCTCGGCCTGGCCGACGAGGTCGGCGGCGACAATTGTCGGATCCGCCGAGTCATCGGCAAGGATGAGGCTGTCGGTCGGGCCGGCGACCATGTCGATGCCCACGCGTCCGAAAAGGATGCGCTTCGCCTCGGCGACATACTGGTTGCCGGGACCGACCAATATGTCGGATTTCGGCAACCCGAACAGCCCGAAGGCCATGGCGGCGACGCCCTGGACGCCGCCCATGGCGAGGATCGTATCGGCTCCGCAGAAGTCTGCGGTATAGATGATCGCCGGATGAATGCCTGTGTCGGGGCGCGGCGGCGAACAGGCGGTGATATGGCCGCATCCGGCCACCTTGGCGGTGGTCACCGTCATCAGTGCGGAGGCGACATGGCTGTATCGTCCGCCCGGCACGTAACAGCCGGCCGCGTCGCAGGGGATGGTGCGCTGGCCGGCGATAAGGCCTGGAACGATTTCGAGTTCGGTGTCGCGCAACGTCTGTTTCTGTGCCTCGGCGAAGCGCCTGATATTGTCGGCGGCGAAGCGAATGTCGTCTTTCAATTTTTGCGGCAGACTGGCTCCGGCCGCGTGGATTTCCTCTTTCGTCAGCATCAAATTGCCGGCATAGCCATCGAAGCGATCGGCATATTTGCGGGCCGCCGCATCCCCGCCGGCCTCGATGTCGGCGAGGATGGACTGAACCGTTTCGCGCACGTTGCCCGCGTCCGTGGTCGCTGTTTTCTCGGCTTTTTTTATGTAGTGCGCGGGCATGTGAACTCCTAACGATAGATGTCGGGCAGAAGCGTCGTCGAGATTGCCGGAACAAATGCGATCAGCAGCACAATCAACAGCATGAAAAAGACGAATGGAACGGCTTTTGCCGATATTTTCAAAATCGACTCCCCGGTCAGGCCGGAAACGACAAACAGATTCAGCCCCAGCGGCGGTGTGATGAAACCGACGCCAAGTGCGGTGATCATCATGACACAGAACTGGATCTCGTTCATGCCGATCTGGTCCGCCAGCGGTTTCAGGATCGGCGCCAGGATCACGATATTGGGAGTCGTTTCCATCACGCAGCCGGCGGCGATCAGAATCCCGATCATCAGCAATATCAGCAAATGTGGATTTTCAGTCAGCGTCGTCACGGCGAACACGAACCCTTGCGGGATTCCGAGCGCGGCCATGGTTTGCGCAAGGGGCAGCGAGAAGGCGATGATCGGCAAGATGACGCCATTGACCTTTGCCGAACTGATGAGCATGGACGGGAAATCGGCGAGTTTGAGGGTGCCGAGGATGAAACCGGCTGCGATGGTGACGATCACCGCCGTCGCGCCGGCTTCCGTCGGCGTCAACCGCCCGGAAAAAATCCCGTAAAAGATGATGCCCGGCACCAGGAACGCATACCAGCCGTCTTTGAGCGCGCGGCCGACATTTCCGGCCCATTCGGCAAAACCGATTGCCCCGCCGCCCTCGTGGGCGAGAATCCGGTTAACGATGATATTGGTGATCATCACCGACGCAAGAATGAGCAGGCCTGGTATGAGCGCGGCCTGAAACAGTGTCGATGCGGAAATGCCAAGCACGAGACCGATGACGATGTAGGCGATGGAGGGCGGAATCAGGATGCCCGTACAGGCTCCGGATGCGACCAGTGCGCAGGCATATGGCCTTGGATAGCCGGACTCGACCAAGCGATTGATGGTCATCCGTCCGACCGCTGCGGCACCGGCCGCGTCCGATCCGGAGATCGCCGAGAACATGCCGCAGACCAGAACTGTGGCCGAGCCGAAGCCACCGCGCGTCCAACTCGTCAAAGCCTCCGCGACGTTGAGGAACTTGCGGCTCAATCCAGTGCGGACGAGAACGTCGCCAGTCAGGATGAAAAGCGGTATAGCGGTCAGCGCGAAGGCATCGATGCCGTCGAAAAGCGATTCGCCGATGAGCGAAAGCGGCAGCACCTGGGACCACAGCAGCATGACTGTTGCCGCCGCGCCGATGCAAGCCCAGACGGGCACGCCAAGCGCGATTAGTAGGACAAAAAGAATGACCGGGCCATAAAAATCCCATCCGAGGTCAACCGTTTGTTCCTGCAAATGTTGCCAAATCATGATGCCGGCCTTCAGTCGAATAGGCGTTCGCCGTCATAGGCGGGACGCCCGGCGCGCAGATCGGAAATGTCGCGGAGCAGCGACTGGATCAAACGGAAGATCATCAACGAAAACCCGATCGGCACGGCCATCAGAAACCACACCATCGACACCCGCAGGCCGTGGCTGACGGAACCGAACCTCCAGGAGACGCCTACGGTTTCCAAGGAGAGGTAAACAGCCATGCAGGCCAGTACCAACATGACCAGATCCCCCAGGATGTAGAGCGCTGCCTTCCCGCGGTTGCTCAGATAGTGGAAAAGGACGTCAATGCGGATATGGGCGCGCTCCCGGACGGCCGAGGCCGCGCCGATCCAAGCCAGATAGATGAAGGCGTAGCGCACGATCTCCTCGCCCCAAATCGATGAGTAGCTAAAGAGTTCTCGGCGCACCACCTCGATCGCCATCGTCGCGACCAGCAGGGTGTAAAAAACCAGGAGCGCCCATCTTTCGGCATTCCGATCCAGGATTGCGAGCAGGCCCATCGATGGCTCCTTCCGGTTGCTCGATCGGACGGTGCGGCGGGACCCGCCAACAGGCCGTCCGGCAATCCGGGGCGACGGAAAACGACGCCCCGGCAGGAGATACGGATCAGGCGTCGTGCACGTAGTAACGGCCCTGCGTTCGCGTCGCTTCCTCCAGTTTTTGGAAAGAGTCCATCGATCCGGCGAGTTCGATCTTGAAGGTGTCCCATTCACCACGCTGATAACCGCCCGCTTCCTCCCAAGCGGCCAACTGGCTATCACTGAGGCTGTGGAACTGAACGCCCGATTTTGTCAGTTCAGCCATGGCATAGGCCCGGGCTGCCGGCACTTTGGCAAGGTTCTGCTGTGCGGTTATCTCGGACGCGAACTCAATTCCGTCCCTGACATCTTTCGGTAAGGAGTCGAACCACTCCAGATTGCAGGAATACACTTGGCTGTCGGGCACGGCGCGGGTGAATGTCACATGGCTGAGGATGTCCTTGAAGCCGAACACGTAAAGCGCGCCGACGGCGGGATCGAGGGCATCGGCAACACCCTGTTTAATAGCCGAAGGCGTCTCTCCCCAGGCTACCGGCGTCGGGTTGGCGCCCACCATGCGGTAATATTGTTGCAGCATTTTCGAGCCGGGCACGCGAAACTTCACACCGCTGAGATCGGGTGGCGTGATGACGGCGTTTCCACCCCTGCGGACGGCGACGACACGCGGATCGATGACAACATAGAAGAGAGGTTTAAACCCCCTGGCTTCCACTTTCGGGTGGATTTCCCGTTTCCACGCATCGGACGTCACCAGATTTACGAAGCGCTGGTTGGCGCCGCAGAAATAGGGCAGGTTGATCAAATCGATTGCGGGCGCAAACGGTGCGAAGTTGGACAGCGAATGCTGCGCAGCCTGAATGGTCCCACCTTGGACTTTCTGCACCAGGGCACCGCCGGCACCCAATTGTCCGCCGGGTGCAAGCTTCACATAAACCTTGCCATTGGTGGAATTCTGGATGTTTTCCTTGAAATCCAATTGCATGATCGGATAGCTGCGCGACGCCCCAAGGACATAGGCCGTGGCGATGGTCATAACGTGATCCGCCGCTGCTTCCCTGTCCCGTTCCTCCTTTGCCGTCTGCGCGACAGCTTCCTCTGACCAGAGCAGGCCGCCGGCGCCGGCGACCAGTGCCGCCGTGAAGGCTCCCGCGGAGGCTAGTTTCAGGAAATTGCGTCTTTCCAAAACGGCTTTTTCATTTTCCGTTGCGATGACTGGCATGTCGATCTCCTCCCGTTGCCGCGTGCTAGCGGCGGGTTCTATGGCTTTCCCTGATTTCACATCTCACGGTTGCGGCAACGAAGAGGATACAGGCCAAAAGAAGGATCAACATCTCCACTGGGTCGGACATGAAAACCGTGAACCCCATGGCGCCCATCGTCACGTTGGCCAGGAAGACGAGGAATACGACTAAGGCGGCTCCCAATAGCCAGTTCTCGCTCCTGTGCATGTCCTCCTACCTCCCATCACCAAGCCTCCGCATGCGAGATGCAAGCGCTTGCCATTGTTTTGGTAAGCGCTTTCCAAATCAATTGCAAGCGCTTTCCATTTTCATCGTCGTTTTATATGTATAAGTGAAGGATCACATTCGGCACCGATTCACATGAAAGCAGACCGTGCACCCACCCTTGATGACGTCGCGAAATCGGCCGGCGTTTCCGCAGCGACGGTTTCGCGTTGTGTCAACAATCCCGGCCGCGTGAACCAGCGCACGCGCATGCGTGTGTTGGAGGCGGTGGAGGCACTTGGCTACACACCGCATTTCGGCGGACAGGCGCTGGCCTCCAAACGTACAAACACAATCGGTGCGGTGATACCGACGATGGAGAATGCCATCTTTGCCCGCGGCCTACAGGCCTTTCAGGAGGAATTGTCTTCTGCCGGCGTGACGTTGCTTGTTGCCAGCTCGGCCTATGATGCGGATCGCGAGTTTGAGCAGATCAAGGCGTTGGTCGGTCGGGGCGCAGACGGTCTCATGCTGATCGGATCGGAGCGGCCGCAAAAAACCTACGACTATCTCAACTCAAGAAAGGTGCCCTATATCGTCTGCTGGAATCATCGTCCCGACGGCAAACACCTCTATATTGGTTTCGATAACCAGAAATCCGCATACGCGCTGGCAAAGCGGGTTCTGGACGCCGGCCACCGACGGATCGCGATGATTTCCGGCGAATGCACATCGAACGACCGTGCTTTCGATCGGGTGCAGGGTGTCAAAGCGGCGCTTAGCGACGCCGGCATCGATCTGCGGCAATTCACGGTGTTGGAGATGCCCTATTCGCTTGAGAACGGAATGCATGCCTTTGAACGGCTGATGTCGCGGGATCCGGCACCGACCGCCGTGATCTGCGGCAATGACGTGCTGGCGGCCGGTGCCATCGGCAGAGCCCGTGAGATTGGGCTTATCGTGCCAAGAGACGTTTCGGTCGTTGGCTTTGACAATATCGACTTGGCGCGTGTGGTTAGTCCGAAACTGACAACAGTGCATGTCCCGCACCGGCGCATGGGGCAAGCCGCCGCCCGCGTCCTTCTGAAGCGTCGGGATGGCTACGACGACGCCGTGTGCATCGAGTTCGACACCTTTTTTGTTGAGCGCGAGACTCTTGCCCCGCCATTTGACGGCTGAGCTGGGCCGGGGAGCGACCTTCAACCGACAAAGCTGGACGATCGCTGCCATCATCTGCTAACCGAGCGGATGTGATGAAGGATTATGCCGACACAATCAACAAAGGCGGCTTGTTGCTGCTTGGCTGCGGCAAAATGGGCTCGGCCATGCTGCGCGGCTGGCTGGAGGCCGGCGTGCGCGCCGATGCCGTGACGGTGATCGACCCCCATCCTTCCGAATTCGCGCGATCGCTCGCCGACAGCGGCTTGACGCTCAACCCCGACGCGCCGCGGCAGCCCCGCGTGTGTGTGATTGCCGTGAAACCGCAAATGATGAGTGCCGCTGCGCCGCAACTCGCTGCCTTCAGTGGCGGGGGCACGCTGTTCGTCTCGGTTGCGGCCGGTACCATGATGGCGACCCTGGAAGCGCTCCTGGGGCCGGGCACGCCGCTGGTGCGCTGTATGCCCAACACACCGGCGGCCGTCGGCCGCGGGATCACCGCGCTGACAGGCAACGAGACGGCCTCAGCGGCAGATCTGGACCTCACGGACGCCCTGTTGCAGGCGGTCGGGCAGACCGTACGGCTTGACGATGAGGGGCAAATGGATGCGGTCACCGCCGTGTCCGGCTCCGGCCCGGCCTATGTGTTCTACCTGATCGAGACCCTGGCCGCGGCGGGCGAGGCGGAGGGCCTGCCGGCGGATGTTGCGATGCGACTGGCCACAGCCACCGTGGCCGGTGCCGGCCATCTTGCCGAAACGGCCGTGGAAGAGCCGTCCGAATTGCGGGCGCATGTCACTTCTCCGGGCGGCACCACGGCGGCGGGACTCGAAGCGCTGATCGACGCGGAGACGGGCCTGGCGCCACTGATGCGGGAGACGGTGGCGCGCGCCGCCGCGCGTGGCCGCGAATTGGCGAAGGGCGATTAGAGCGCCTGATCCGCCGCCTTGTCCTGGATTTCCGGAAGCAATTGCCGCCGTTTCGTTGCCGCGTCACCGGCCTCCCCTTCCAGCTTGAAGACGTTGACCGGACGGGTCTTGCCTTTCACGTGGAAGCTGCCGACCGGTGTGAAGCAGAACCGGTCTTCGACCTCCCTGGTGATCTCCTCGCTGACCACGATGGTGGCGGCGGAGATGCCGTCATCGATTTCGCCGCAGAGTTTCTCCATGCGCTGACAGGTGTTCACCGTGTCGCCAACAACCGTATAGTTGATGCGGCCTGGCGCACCGATATTGCCGACGATCAGCGGTCCGCAATGGATGGCGATCTTGATCCGCAACTGCGGATCGTCCGGCTTCGTCTTTTTGGCATCCCGCAGGCGCTGTTTGATCATCAGCGCCGCGCGGCACGCTCGGGCGGCATGATCGCCCGGCGTGTCGGGCGCGCCCCAGAACGCCATCACGGAGTCGCCGATATATTTGTCGATGGTGCCGCCTTCAGTTTCGATACAGCGGTCGACGACGGTGAAATGCTCGTTGAGCAGCCGAGCGACATCGCCCGGCGGCCGGCGTTCGGCCATTTTGGAATAGCCGATGATGTCGGTGAACATCAGCGTCAGATTGCTTTCGGTGGATTCGATCGCACCCGACCCGCTTTGCGAGATGATCCGCTTTACCAGTGCTTTCGGCACATAGGTCTCAAAAGTGCGCAGACCGTCGAGCATCCGGTGAAAGGCGGTGATCTGATCGTTGATTTCGCGGATGGCCGAGGCCTTCGGGATTTCGATATTGTCCAGATCGAGTGCACCAACCTGGGCTTCGGCCTTCGACAGTTGGATAATCGGCCTCGCCAGATAACGGGCGAGCAGGAAGCCGAGCAGGATGGCAAGCACCATGATGCCCAAACCCACCGCGGTGGAGCCGATCAGGCGCCGAAACTGATCGCCGATATCCTCGGTATTGGTATAGATGCCGATCCGCCAGGGCGTCGGGCCGTAGTCGCTGATCTCGCGGGTCAGGATCAGGTAGTCCTCGCCGTTCCGCTCGACAATGCCGTAATCATAGGACGCCGAGCCCGGCAGGCCGGAGTCGCGCTCCGGATAGGCGGCCAGGATCGGATCGCCGAACGCCGCCAGCGTCTCCAACTGAAGATCGCGTAACGGCATCGGCGCCGGAACCCAGTCGGTATCGTCCACCTGCATATCGGGATGAGCCAGTACGCGCTCGCCATCAGCTGCCTCGTATAGGATGAAAGCGGTCATGCCGAGTTCGTTGCCGATCCGCTGCACCAGAGAGGACAGATGCGCCGTGTCGATGCCGGTCGCGAAGGCGCCGACATACTCTCCGTCGCGATACAGCGCGGTCTCCATGATGATGAAGGTCCCGTTTTCCAGGGAAATGGGTTCGCTCCAGCGCGGCGCTCTTGGTGCGGTCTCGGCTGTCAGCCCCTGGTTGTCGACAGTGTCAAATCGGAATGTACGTGGCACGCCGTCTTCTTCCAGGACGGCGACCGGTCGGCGCTCCCTGTCCCAGATCACCGCCCCAGAAATCTGCGGCGCGGCGCCGAGAGCCGCAAGCAGCATGGTCTCGACCTGTTGCTTGTCCTTCAAGTCGATCAGGCCGTCTGCCACCAGTTGGACGATGTGCTCGGCAAGATCCCGGGCCGGTTCGATATAGTCGCTCAGGCTGGTTTCGAGGTTTCCCATGGTCAACTCGCCCGAACCGCGCATCAATTCGAACGTGTTTCGGAAATTCGCGCCGGCCGTGATCGCCAGCACCGTGCCGACCGACAGGAAGATCAGCACTCCGATGGCCGTCGATAAAAGCACCGTCAAGGTGATGCGGGCGGAACCGCGGCGGGCTCTCAAAATGACCGTCCCTCTCGACTCAGGCGTCTAAAACCCGAATGTAGGGGTTCCCGGCGCGCTCTGCAAAGGGGAGGCCGGTTTTACGCCCACAGGCCGTAGAGCCAGCCGGCCGCCAGAGACCCGGTCACCGCCAAGGCCAGATAGAGCAGGAACGGCCGGAGCTTGAGCACCGGAAAGATCGCCAGCGCGCCCCAGATGCTCACGACGCCGCCGGAGACCAGGAAAGCCATGGCGGCGGCCTGCGACATGCCGTGATCGATCAGGCCGCGGGCGAGCGGCAGCGCCGCATAACTGTCGAGATAGGCCGGCGCGCCGACAAAGACGGACAGCGGCACGGCCCAGCGGCTTTCGCCGCCGACATAGGCGGCGAGTGCCTCTGGTTCCAGCCATTGCTGCATCCAAAACTCCGCCGCGAAAGCGAGGCTCAGGCAGATCAGCAGCAGCCGGGTCATCGCCGCTATCTGTCCCATGAACCGTACGCGCCGCAGCGGATCGCGCCATATGGCGAAGCGGAAATCCTCCGCCGCGCCGCAGGACGGGCCATCCAGCAGTTTTGCGATGCCGCCGCGCCGCAGCGGATCCCGGGTCCAGGCGTTTCCCGACAACAGCGCCGTTACCGTGCCGCCGAAGAGGCCGATGCCGAAGGCCGCCAAGGTCTTGCCAATGGCGAAATCCATTCCAAGCACGGCGGCGGTGACCGCGAAGATCGTCGGCGAAGTGACCGGCGAGGCGAGCCAGAAGGCCATCACCGGCGCCAGCGGCACGCCGGCCGACAGCAGGCCGGCCATCAGCGGCAGGACGGTGATGCCGCAAACGGGCGTGATCGCGCCGACGGCGGAAGCGGCGACAAGCGCCCGAAGCCGGTGGCCCTCGAAGGCCCGTGCGATCCGCGATCCGGCGCCGCTGGCGCTGACCCAGGCCGAAATGAGGAGTCCGGGAATGACGATCGGCGCAACGGCCACCATGGCGCCGAGGACAAAGGCGAGGGTCGCCGTCGTCGGCCCCGGCTGCCACAGCGTCCAGCCGATCACAACCAGCGCTGCCGCCGGCCATCTGACCCGTGGTCCTGTGGCCGCTTTTCTGATCGGTGCCGCGAAGTCGACCATGCCGTTTCTCCCGATGGATTGCGCAACAGGGTATGGCGCTGCTATCATTTTGAAAAACGAATAATTTGGATAGTAGCTATGAGAAAAATCGATAGACTGAACAGCGCCGACACGCTCGACAGCGAACTCCTGCGAACGTTCCTCGCCATCGCCGCCTCCGGCAGTTTCTCCAAGGGTGCGGAGCGGATTTTCCGCTCGCAATCGGCCGCCAGCCTGCAGATCAAGAAGCTGGAGACACTGCTCGGCCAGCCGGTGTTCGAGCGGCACGCGCGCGGCGTTGCGCTGACACCGATCGGCGAGATGCTGCGGCCGGTGGCGGAACGCGTCGTTGACATGATCGACAGTGCCGTGGGCACCCTGCGCTCCGGCGGATTGGAGGGCACGCTACGTATGGGCGTGCCGGACGAGACCGGCGGCATGCGTTTGGCCGGTGTGATCGCCCGCTTTACCCGCGATCACCCGCGCGTGGAACTGACCGTGCGGTGCAGCCTGAGCGCAGAGTTTCCCGACGCGCTGGCGCGCGGCGACCTGGATCTTGCGGTGCACGCCGCCCGTGTGGTGCCGGAGGGTGCGGTGCCGCTCAGGCGCGAACAGACGCTTTGGGTGGTCTCGCGCGATCACCCCGTGCATGAGCGTGATCCGGTGCCTGTCGCGCTCTATGACCGCGCCTGCTGGTGGCGCGACGAGGCGCTGATCGCGTTGGAGGCGTCCGGGCGGCCCTATCGGCTGGTCTACACCACCGAAAGCATCGCCGGCATGACGGCCGCCATCGAAGCGGGCGCCGCGGTGGGGCTGCTCGACCGGCTGTCGGTCCGGCCCTCCATGCGGGTGGTGACGCCGGATGACGGACTGCCGTCATTGCCGGCATCGGTCTGGGTATTGGAGCGGCGTCGCGGTTCGGCATCCGCCGCTGTGGACGCGATGGCGCAGGCGGTCATCAACGGCTTTGCCGTGCGGGAGAGCTTCAACGCGCTCTCGTCATAGGGCCACGGCGGCGGCGGAGCCATCCAGTCGGTCCAGAACATCGCGCAGCCGGTCGACGGTACGCTCCGGATGGTACAGCTTGTCGAGGCCGAAAAGCCCGAGCCGGAAGGTCCGGAAGTCCTCCGGCTCGTCGCAGCGCAGCGGCACGCCGGCGGCGATCTGTATGCCGAGGGCGGCGAATGCGCTGGCATTGTGGATGCTGACATCGTCGGTGTAGCAGACCACCACGCCAGGAGCCTCGAAACCGGGGGCCGCGACGCTCTTGAAACCGCGTTCGGCGAGCAGGGCACGGACACGGCTGCCAAGGTCGATCTGGGCGGCGGCGAGCGTGTCGAAGCCGGCCGCTTTTGTCTCGGCCATCGCGTCTCGGAACGTCGCCAGCGCGTCGGTCGGCATAGTGGCGTGGTAGGCGAAGCCGCCCGTCTCATAGGCCGTCATGATCTCGCGCCACTTTTTCAGATCGCAAGCGAAGCTGGTGCTGCTGGTTTCGGACAGGCGTGTCGCGGCACGCGCGCCGAGCATGACGAGTCCGCTCGAAGGTGGCGCGCTCCAGCCCTTTTGCGGCGCGCTGATCAGCACGTCGACATGATTGTCGGCCATGTCCACCCAGACCGCACCGGATGCAACGCAGTCGAGCACGAACAACCCGCCAACCGCCTTCACAGCCTCGCCGACGGCGCGGATATAGGAGTCCGGCAGCATGATACCGGCCGACGTTTCCACATGCGGCGCGAAGACCAGGTCCGGTCGCTTGTCGGCGATCTCCCGGACAACCTCCTCGATCGGCGGCGGTGCAAACGGCGCTTGATGCTGTTCCGAGAGCCGACGGGCCTTCAGCACCGTGGTGGAGGCCGGTATCGACCCGGTATCGAGAATCTGCGTCCAGCGATAGGAAAACCAGCCATCGCGGATGATCAGGCAGTTCCTGCCAGTGGCGAATTGGCGTGCGACGGACTCCATCGCATAGGTCCCGCCGCCCGGCACAACGGCGACCGCGGCGGCGTGATAGACCTCGCGCAGCATCGCCGAGATGTCGCGCATCACCGCCTGGAAACGCTTCGACATGTGGTTGAGCGACCGGTCGGTGAAGACGACGGAATATTCGAGAAGACCGTCGGGATCGACGGGCGAGGGAGGCTGGTTCATGGCGGATGTCTCTGTCGTGGCGGTGGTTTCTTAGCTGGCGCGGCGTTGCGTTTCCGGCATTGATTTCACAGCCGCGATGGCCTGGCAAGGTCGGTCCCGTTTCGGCCGCCATTTTGCATCCCGGCCGCGCATGATATTATGTTGATCCAGAGGAGCGAGGAAAGCGGATCCAATGCTGTGAACCTGACGATCAAACAAACCGATGTGGTTTTCAAGATCATGCGCGAGCTTTCCGCCGACCATGATGCCGGCCGGTTGCGCCGCCGCGTCGGTGGGCTTTTGCTGGAGCTCTTCGACGCGGATTACTTCGCCTCCTATGTGTGGAACGACGACACCGGCCTGTTTGCCGACCGGGTGTCGATCAATATGACGGACGCAAACCTGCGCTCCTATGAAGACTATTTTCAGCATCGCGATCCGATCACCCCGGCGCTTCAGCGCCGCCGCAAAGCGACCTGCGTCAGCGAGATCCTGCCGCGGCGGCATTTCCTGCGCACCGAGTTCTTCAATGACTTCCTGTCGCTGGACGGATTGCATTTCGGCATGAACTATTACGCCTATGCGTCCGGTCGCAATATCGGCGATCTGCGCATCTGGCGGGGCCGGCACGGCGAGGATTTTTCCCGCCGCGACCTCCAACTGCTCGATGCGATCGGTCCGGCCTTCACAAATGCCATGCGACAGGCGCTTGGGCGTGAAAATCCGGGCGATCCGCGCATCCGGTTGATGACGGCGCTCGACCGTGCAGCGGCGAAAACCGCGTTGACGACACGGGAAAAGGAGGTGTGCGCCGCCGTGCTGGCCGGTCGGTCGGACAAGCAGATCGCCGAGCAGTGCGGCATCTCCTTCACCACCGTGCGCACCCATTTGAAACACATCTACGACAAATTCGGTGTTTCCGGCCGCGCGCAATTGATGAAGCGCGTCGTCTATCATTAGGTCCCGCGGTCAAACTCCTCAGTTTTGAGGATAGACAGGCCGTAGCTCCTCAAGGACCCTCTCTCCACGGCCCGCAACATCGGTTCGGGCGATTGGGAGAGAGAGATGACGCAGGATCGGCCCCATAGCCTTGGTCTGACCGAAGCGCTCGCCGCCCTGCGTGGCGGCCGGCTCACCAGCCGCGACTATGTGGAGGCGCTGATCGCCCGTTGCGAGGCGATGGACCATCTGGGCGCGCTGGTAGCCCATGACTGGACGGCGCTGCGCGCCGCTGCCGACAATGCCGATACCTCCGGCAAGGCGGGCGAGGGGCTGACCGGCGTGCCGCTCTGCCTGAAGGACAATATCAACACGACCGGCCTGCCGACCGGAGCGGCGACAGCAGCGCTCCGCGGCTGGATGGCCGCCGAGGATGCACCGATCGCCCGGGCGCTGTTCGATGCCGGTGCGCTGCTCGGCGCCAAGGGCAACATGCATGAGCTGGCCTTCGGCATCACCAACAACAATGCCGCAACGGGCGCTGCCCGAAACCCGTGGAACCCGGAGATGATCCCCGGCGGCTCCAGCGGCGGCGTCGCCGTGGCGGTTGCCGCGCGTATGATGCCGGCCGGCATCGGCACCGATACCGGCGCGTCCGTGCGCCTGCCGGCGGCGCTCTGCGGCCTGGTCGGTTTCCGCCCAACCGTTGGCCGCTATTCGGGCGCCGGCATCGTTCCGATCTCGAATACCCGCGACACGGCGGGGCCCATGACCCGCGGCGTCGCCGATGCCAGGTTGCTCGATGCGGTGATGGCCGGCGAGGACGGTCGCGATGTCGTCGTCCGCCTCGACGGTCTGCGTCTTGGCGTGCCCCAGGCGTACTTCCGCGACAATCTGGATCCGTCTGTCGGGGCGAATATGAGCGCCGTCCTGGACCGTCTGACCGATGCGGGCGTGGATCTGGTCGAGGCCGATATCGATGATGTCGCGGCGTTGAACGAGGCGGTCAGCTTCCCGGTGGCGCTTTATGAATTCATGAACCATCTGCCGCGCTTTCTCGACGCGCACGGGATCGCGCTGTCGATGCAGCAGATCTGCGATGCGGTCGAAAGCCCGGACGTCAAGGGCGTGTTCCTGTCGCAACTGGGCGAGGACGCGGTGCCGGAGGCGGTCTACCGTCAAGCCATCGAGGTGGAACGGCCGCGCCTGCAGGCCGCCTATGCCCGTTACTTTGAAGGCAATCGCGTCGATGCCGTGCTGTTTCCGACGGCGCCGCTGCCTGCCCGGCCGATTGGTCACGATGAGACCGTCGACCTCAACGGCGAGCAACATCCGACCTTTCCGATCTTCATCCGCAACACCGATCCGGCCAGCAACGCCGCCATACCCGGCATCAGCCTGCCCAGCGGCCTGACGCCGGACGGTCTGCCGCTCGGCATCGAACTGGACGGTCCGGCCGGCTCCGACACAAGACTGCTGGCGATCGCCGCCGCGGTCGAGGAGGTGCTGGGCTTCGATGCGGTGCCGGACGGCGTCTGACAACCAAAATGGGGAGCAGAACATGAAAAGACGAGATTTCGCAACCATCGCCCTTGGTCTCGCCCTGGGGGTCGGCATTGCCGTCCAGCCTCAGGGCATGACGGCCTTCGCCGCCGATCCGGTCAAGGTCGGCATCCTGATTCCGCTGTCGGGACCGGGCGGCCTGTTCGGGCCGTCCTCGCAGATGAGCGCGCAGATGGCGGTCGACGATATCAATGCCGATGGCGGCCTGCTCGGCCGGCCCATCGAACCGGTCTTCGTCGATGTCGGCGGCCCGCCGGCCGACGCCACGCAGGCCGCGCTGCGATTGTGGAAAGGCGACAAGGCCGAAGCCTTTATCGGCATGCATGACAGCGCCGTGCGCGGCGCCTTGACCAATCTGTTCAAGGGGCAGGTGCCCTATATCTACACGCCGGTCTATGAGGGCGGCGAATGCGCGCCGGGCACCTATGTGCTCGGCGAAACGCCGGCGCAGCAACTCGAGCCCGTGATCCCGTGGCTGGCGGCCGAGAAGGGCGCCAGCAAATGGTATCTGATCGGCAATGACTACAACTGGCCGCGTGACACCAACGCCGCCGCAAAGGCCTATATCGAGGCCACCGGCGGAACGGTCGTCGGCGAGGAATATCTGCCGTTCACGGTCGACAATTTTGATTCGAGCCTCGCCAAGATCAAGGAAAGTGGGGCCGACGCGGTGCTGGTCACCCTGGTCGGCGGCGCGTCGGTCGGTTTCAACCGTGCCTTCGCCAGTTTCGGACTTGCCGACGAGGTGCTGCGGCTCGGCACGCTGATCGAGGAAAACACGCTGGCCGGGATCGGTGCGGAGAGTGCCAAAAACCTCTATTCCTCTGCCGGCTACTTCGCCAGTATCGACACGCCCGCGGCCCGCGCCTTCGCTGACCGCTATACGGCTACGTTTGGCACCGACGCGCCGGCCCTGAACGCGCTCGGCCAATCGGTCTATGATGGCGTGCTCCTGCTCGATGCGCTGGCCGAACGGGCAGGCTCGCTGTCGGTCGACGCTATGGACCAGGCCGCGGAAGGCACGTCCTATGACGGGCCGCGCGGTTCAGCTACCATGTCCGGACGTCATGTCTCGAAGGACATCTACCTGGCCGAAGCCGATGGGGCGTCGTTCCGCGTGGTGCGGACCTTTTCGAATGTCGGCGCCGGCGACAATTGCAACTGAGCGCATGCCATAGGACTGCAGGTTCTTGGAGCTGATCGCTTTATACGGGCTCAACCTGGTCTACACCATCGCCATTCTCGGCCTTGTCGTGCTGGGGCTGGCGGTGGTCTTCGGCATGCTCGGCGTGATGAACATGGCGCATGGCGAGTTCATCATGCTGGGCGCCTATAGCGCGCTCGTCGTCTAGCAGGCGGGCCTGCCTTTCGTGCTGGCGCTGCCGCTCGCCCTGGCGGTTTGCGCCTTCATCGGGCTCGTCATCGAGTGGGCGGTCATCCGCCGCCTCTATCGCCGGCCTTTCGACACGCTGTTGGCCACCTGGGGGCTCGCCATTTTGATCCGCAAGGGCGTCGAGGTCACGTTCGGGCGGGAGTATCAGAGTGTCGACCAGAGGCTGCCCGGCACGGTGCACCTGCTGGGCGTCGACTATCCGGCCTACCGGCTGGTGCTGCTCGGGCTGGTTCTGGCTCTGTTCGCCGCTTTGTTCGTCTGGTACCGGCGCAGCAACACCGGCGCGCGCATCAAGGCGATGGTGGAAAACCCGCCGCTCGCCGCCGCCGTCGGCATCGACACCGCGCGGCTGTCGCGGGCGACCTTCGTGTTCGGCGTCTCGGTCGCCGGCCTCGCCGGCGTGCTGCTGGCGCCGCTGGTGCGGGTCGAACCCTATATGGGGCTCGATTTCCTGCTGTCCTCCTTTTTCGTTCTCGTCGTCGGCGGCCTCGGCAGCCTCGAGGGTCTGCTGATCGGGGCGACGGTGATCGGCGGCACCGATGTGATTGTCTCGACGGTCTTCGACAAAACGGCGGGCTATCTGACCGTGCTGACGCTCTCCATCCTCTTCCTTTGGCTGCGGCCGGACGGCATCTATGCGCGGCGTTAGCCTCCTCGCCCTGGCCGGGCTTTTGGCGGTACCGGTTCTGTGGGACTTCTTCACCGCCTATCAGCTTGGGCTCTTCCTGCTTTACGGCATGGTCGGCCAGGGCATTGCGCTATGCTGGGGCAGGGCCGGTTTCTTGCCGCTCGGCCAGGCGCTGTTTTTCGGCATCGGCGCGTATGTGGCCGGTGCGGCGCTGCGGGACGGGGGCGGCTGGGCGACGCTGATTCCGGCTTTTCTCCTGGCCTGCCTGCTGCCGGCGTTGCTTGCCGGCCTTGTCGGCGCGCTGGTCTTCGGGCGCCGGATCGGGTCGGGACCCTATTTTTCCCTGATCACGCTGGCGCTTGCCATGCTGGGCTTTCAACTGGCGAATTCGATGCAGGACATCACCGGCGGCTTCAACGGCATGACCGGCATTGCCGGCCTGCCCGGAATCGGCACCTATGACACGCTCTATTTCGTCATCGTCGCGGCTGTCGCCGGCGTGTCCGGCCTGCTTGCCCATGTGCTGCGCTCACCCTTTGGACAATTGCTGAGCGCGGTGCGTGAAAACGAAGAGCGCTTGCAGTTTTTCGGCTTCAACACCGGACTTCTGAAGGCGGTCGCCTTTGCCGTCAGCGGCGGCGTCGCCGGGCTTGCCGGCGCCCTCTACGCGCCCCATCAAGGCATCGTCACGCCCCAGGCGGTGGGATTCCTGCTGTCGGCAGAGCTCGTCATCTGGACCGCGGTGGGCGGGCGGGCGAGCCTCGCCGGACCGGTGATCGGCGCTGTGCTGATCGGGTTTCTGGCCGCCGGCCTGCGCGACACGGTCCGCTACTGGGAAGTGGTGGTCGCTCTGGTCTTCCTGGTCGTCGTTCTGCGCCTGCCGGGTGGCCTCGCCGGCCTCGCCGAACCGGCTTTCCGTCGCTTCGCATCACGCGACGAGCGGGTCAGAGACACTCTGCTGCCGGCGCGCCGAAACAGGGACGCGCCGGATCTCGTGTTCCGCGCGGTCCACGCCTCGGCCGGTCCGGTCACCATTCTGAACGGCCTTGACTTCCATATCGCGCGGCAGGGCGTTCATTGCATTATCGGGCCGAACGGTGCCGGCAAGACATCGGCGCTCAATGCGATGACCGGCAAGCTGCCGACCGACGGTGGCACGATGAAGTGGCACGGCCGGTCGCTGGCCGGCATCCGGCCCTATCGGGCGGCTGCGCTCGGGATCGGGCGGAAATTCCAGATACCGTCGGTGTTTCCGGGGCTGACCATCGGCCAGAACATCGATATCGCGATCTGGGCCAACCGTATGAGGCCGGCGCTCTGGTTTTCGATGACGCCCTATCGTTGGAGGACGGACCTGCTGGACGACCTCGACCACCGTTTTCCTTTCCTGTCGGACGAAACCCGGCTGTCCGGCTCCCTCTCGGTCGGGCAGCGGCAGATGCTCGATGGCGCCATGACCTTCCTGGCCGAGCCGGAACTGGTGCTGTTGGACGAGCCCTGCGCCGGCCTGTCGGCTGCTGAAACCAGCCACATGATCGAGGCGATCGCCGCCTTGAACACACAGATCCACGCGACCTGCATCATTATCGAGCACGATATGAGCGTGGTCGAACGATTGTCCGACCACGTCATCGTCATGAATGAGGGCAAGGTGCTCGCCAATGGCACGATGCGCGCCGTGCGCGACGACCCGGCCGTCCAGCGGGTCTATGCGGGAGGCACGAAATGAGCGCGGCCCCGATCCTGCAGGTGGACGGTCTCCGCGGCGGCTATGGCGACATCGCGGTCATTCGCGGCTTCAGCGCCGTCCTGCCGCGCGGCGCGGCGTTGTTCGTCACCGGCCGCAACGGCGTCGGCAAGACGACGCTGATGCGCCTGATCGCCGGGGCGCTGACACCCGGGCAGGGCCATGTGCGTTTGCGCGGAGACGATATCACCCGGCTTCCCGGCCACCGCCGCAGCGCGCTCGGCATGGGCTATGCGCCGCAGGAGCATGTGGTCTTCGATGGCCTGAGCGTCGTTGAAAACCTGACCCTGCATCATCGCAACCGATCGCTTGCACGCTATGACGGGCTGTTTCGCCGTTTTCCCCGTATCGCGGAGAGGCTTGAACAGCAAGCGGGGACGTTGTCAGGCGGCGAGAAGAAGATCCTGTCCTTCTGCCGGGCGTTAGCGGATGATACGGATGTCGTGCTGCTGGACGAACCGACGGAGGGGGTGCAACCGGAAAACATCGCGCTCATGGCGCAGGCCATCCTTGAGGCCAAGGCCGAGGGGCGCGCGTTCCTGATCGTCGAACAGAATCTCAGTCTGGTCGAGAGAACCGCCGATACCGCCGTCCTGCTCGATCATGGCGAATGCGTCTACGAGGCCGACAACGGCCCCGATCTGCGAGCGGAACTATCGCAGCGGATGCTGATCTGATCGCAGGCGGCGCTAATGCGACGGAAACAGATGGATGTTTTCCTGCGCGATGCCGAGCGCGACCGACTGCCCGGCCGACAGGTCCGCCAGCGTGCCGTCGACGACGCTCAGGCTATCCTTGCCCACGGTGATCTTGAGGTGGTTCTGCGCGCCGGTCGGTTCGATCAGTTCGACACGCCCTTCCAACCGCATATCGATGTCGCCGCCAGGATGCACCGCGAGATGTTCCGGACGCAGCCCGAGCACGACGTCGCCGTCGGACGGCGGTGTCGCGCCCGCCGGAAGACGGAGCACGGTGCCGTCGCCGAGCGTGACCGTCGCGACCCCGTCCGTCTTGGCGAGGCGGCCTTTCAGCAGGTTCATCGACGGCGAACCGATGAAACCGGCGACGAAGGTGTTGGCCGGATGGCGATAGAGCTCCGTCGGCGTGCCGATCTGCTGGATGCGGCCCCCATGCAGGATGACGATGCGGTCGGCCAGCGTCATCGCCTCGATCTGGTCATGGGTGACATAGATCGACGTCGTGCGGACGGTCTGATGCAGGCGCTTGATCTCCTCGCGCATCTGAACGCGCAATTTGGCGTCGAGATTGGACAGCGGCTCGTCGAACAGGAAGGCATCGGGATTGCGCACCAGCGCGCGGCCCATGGCGACGCGCTGGCGCTGCCCGCCCGATAGTTGCGATGGCTTGCGCTGGAGCAGGTCGCCGAGATTGAGAATCTCCGCGGTTTCGAGAACCCGTTTGCGGATCTCGGGTTTCGACAGGCCCGAGACGCGCAGGTTGAAACCGATATTCTGCTCCACGGTCATATGCGGATACAGCGCATAGGATTGGAACACCATGGCGATGTTGCGTTCCCGCGGCGTCAGATCGTTGACCCATTCGCCATCGATCAGCACGTCCCCGTCGGTCGCGTCCTCCAGGCCGGCGATGATGCGCAGCAAGGTGGACTTGCCACATCCGGAGGGGCCGACCAGGGCGACGAACTCGCCTTCCTCGACGGTCAGGTTCAGGCCGTGCAGCACCTCGACGGAGCCGAAGGATTTTGTCAGATCGCAGAGTTCGACGGACGCCATGACATTACTCCGCGGCGCTGCTGCGTGGGTCCGATTGGCCGCGATGGGCATCGCACAACGCCCTGTACCAGTGGCCGCTCTTCTTGATGGTCCGCGCTTGGGTCGCGTAGTCCACATGCACGATGCCGAACCGCATGGCATAGCCCTCCGCCCATTCGAAATTGTCCATCAGGCTCCAGGCGAAATAGCCGCGGACGGGAATCCCCTGATCGACCGCGTCTGCGACGTCGCCGATATGGTCGCGTAGATAATCGAGCCGCGGCTGGTCGTCGACCACACCGTCAACGATATCGTGATTGTAGCAGGCGCCGTTCTCGGTGATGTAGCAGGGCGGCAGGTCGTAGCGGCCATAGACCTGTCGGAGCAGATGCGACAGGCCCTTGGCGTCGATTTCCCAGCCGAGATCGGTGTGGAAGTCACCGCTCGTGGCCGGGATCGATACGGTCGCCGGAAAAACCGCGTCGGGCTTGGGATCGTGTCCGAGCTTGACCGGCAGATAGTAGTTGAAGCCCCACCAGTCGAGCGGCTGACGAATAGTGTCGAGATCGCCGTCGCGCAGCGGCAGCTTGTCGCCGAGCGCGGCCATGAATTCATCGTCATAGCGACCGGCAAAGATCGGCGAGAAGAACACGCCGTTGTTGAACTGGAAAGCGCGCTCCGCCGCCGCCAGATCCTCCGGCGTGTCGCTGGCCGGATAGATCGAGACCGCGTTGAGCACGATGCCCATCGGCAGATCGGACCGCACCGCCCGGGCCGCCTGAACGCCGAGCCCATGCGCCAGATTGGTGACATGCACCGCCGCAAGGGCTGCGTCCATGCTGCGCTCGCCCGGCGCATGCACGCCGTTGAGATGGCTGTGATAGCAGGAACACCAGGGTTCGTTGAAGGTCGCCAGCGCGTCGATGCGGTCGCCGAGACGCCGGACGATCACATCGGTGTAGTCGGCGAAGGCCTGCGCCGTGTCGCGCGCCGTCCAGCCGCCATAGCCCTGCAGGGCCAGCGGCAGATCCCAATGGTAAAGGGTCGGGAACACCCGAATGCCGCGGGCCACGAGCCCGTCGGTCAGCCGGTCGTAGAAATCGAGGCCCTTGTCGTTGACCGGCCCGCGGCCGTCCGGAATGACACGCGGCCAGGCGATGGAGAAGCGATAGGCGCCGACGCCGAGCGACGCGATCAGGTCGAGATCCTGCTCCCACAGCCGATAATGATCGCAGGCGACGTCGCCGGTGTCGCCGCCGGCAACCCGGCCCGGCATGTGCGAGAACGCGTCCCAGATGGATGGCTTGCGGCCGTCCCGGTCGACCGATCCCTCGATCTGGTAGGCGGCCGTGGCCACCCCGAACAGAAAATCGGTCGGCAGTCTGCCGGCGAGCGTCGTGTCTTTCATCATGGCTAACCCTTCACGGCGCCGGCGGTGAGCCCGGCCATCATCTGTTTGGAGAAGAACAGGAATGCGATCAGCAGCGGCAGCATCGACAGGAAGGTGCCGAGCATCACCGCGCCCCATGGCGTGTTGGCGATCGATTGCACCGAACGCAGCGCCAGCGTCAGAACATATTTGTCCGGCGTCGACAGCACGATCAACGGCGACAGGAAGTTGTTCCAAAGGCCGATGAACATGACGATGGCAAGCGTCGCCAGCGCCGGCTTGATCAGCGGCAAAACGACCGACCAGTAGATGCGGAAATCGGAGGCGCCGTCGACCTTGGCGGCGTCGATCAGTTCGCGCGAGATCGACTGCACCATATATTGCCGGATCAGGAAGATGCCGAAGGCGTTGGCGACGCCCGGAAACCACAGCGCGAAATGCGTGTCGAGAATGCCGAGAAACCGCACCGTCAGGAAGAACGGGATCAGCGTCAACACCGGCGGCACCATCATCGAGGCGATCATGATGCCGAAGATCACGTTCTTGCCGCGAAAGTCATAGGCGAAGAAGCCATAGGCGCACATCGAGCAGAACAGCACGGCGCCGGCGGTGCCCATGACCGAGACGAAGACCGAGTTCCACAGGATCGTCCAGAACGGCATCAGGTCCAGCAGCTTGTAGTAATTGTCGATCAGATTGTCGCCGAAATAGAAGGGCGGCGGCGCGGAAAAGATCTCGCTGCGGGTATGGGTGCCCATCATCGCCACCCAGACAAAGGGGAAGATGGTCACCAGTACGCCGATGATCATCACGGCGTGGGTCGAAAAGCGCGGCAGCAGGCGGAGCATAGCGGTCATCAGCGGTGGCCCTCCATGCCCTTGCGGCCGTTGAAATAGAAATGCACGCCCGTCGCAATGGCGATGAACAGGAAGAGGATCCAGGAAATCGCTGCAGCCGCGCCCATTTCCAGCCATTCCCAGCCGACGAGATAGAGGTAATAGGAAGCCGTCAGGCCCGACTGGGCGACGCCGCCGCTGTCTCCAGAGGTCAGGATGAACGGCTCCTCGAACAGTTGCAGATTGCCGATGATCGTCAATGTCAGCGCGAAAAAGACGAACGGCCGGATCATCGGCAGGGCGACATGCCAGAATTGCTGCCATGCGGTGCAGCCGTCGACCTTGGCGGCATCGTAAAGGTCCTTCGGCACGGTCAGAAAGCCGGCCGAATAGATGACGATGTTGAAGCCGGTATATTTCCAGATGACCACAAAGGCGATGGCCGGCTTGATCAAAGACGAGTCGCCGAGCCAGCGAATGGGCATCGCTTCCGGCACCCAGGAAAACAGCGCGCCGATGACCGGCACGCGCGAAAGCGCAAGCAGCCACTGATTGAGGATGCCGGTATTGGAGGAATAGATGGAATAAAAGATCAGCGCGATCGCCACTGTCGAAGTGATGAACGGAATGAACATCGTCGCGGTGTAGAGATGGCGCATGCTGCTGCTGCTCGCCGAGACCAGCAGATAGGCGACGGGAATCGCGATCAGGTGCTGCGGGATGCCGGTGACGATGGCCAGCCACACCGTGTTGTAAAGCGCCTTCCAGAGCCATGGATCGTAGAGCGCCAGCCTGTAATTGTACAGGCCGACGTATTTCATGCTGCCCAATCCGGCGACCGGGTTCCACTCCTGGAACGACAGAAAGATCGAAAACAGCAGCGGAAACAACGTGAAGGTCAGGAACAGCAGCAGATAGGGGCTGATGAACAGCCAGGGCGCCACGCCCTTCTTGAAGGCGCGCCACTTGCTCGGGGTGCGCCGGCTTCCCGCGACGCGGCCGCGGACTTGAACGCCGGAATCGTGTTCTGCGGTCACAGACATGGTTTTCAGCTTCTCATCCTTGGCCCGGCGGGAAACCGGCCGGGCTGCTCGGGAGGGCAGGTCCTAACGTACGCGGCGCTTGACCAGCCGTTCGGCATCCTGGAGCGCTTGCATAATGTCCTTATCTTCGTTGAGCACTTCGATCAGCGCACCGTTCAGCACGACATCCTCGGCGATCAGGTCACCCTTCTGCGGGGCGACGGCCGGGACCTTCTGGGCAACGTCGGCAAAGAGCTGACGGGCCTGCTGACCGGCCAGGAAGTCGATCGGCTCGTCAAAGGCAGGATCCGTATAGGTCGCCGTCAATACCGGAAAGGCGCCGATCGTCTTCAGTCCGCTGATCTGCGCTTCGGGTGTGGCGGTCAGGAACTGGATGAAGGCCCAGGCATCTTCCTTGTTCTCGGCCTGTTTGGGGATCGCCAGGAACGAGCCGCCCCAGGAGCCATAGATGCCGTCCGGCAGGTTGCTCACGCCCCATTTGCCGGCGGTGTCGGGCGCCATCCAGTTCTGCAGATGGCCGAGCAGCCAGGCACCGGAAAGCTGGGTGGCGACGGTGCCGGTCTTGAAGCCGTCATACCATTCATTGGTCCAGGCGCCGATCTGACCGTCCAGCCCCTCGTCGCGGATCTGCTTGGCGATGGTGAACGCCTTGACGAAGCGGTCGGAGGTGATCAGCGAATTTCCGTCCTCGTCGAAGAACAGGCCCTCGCCGTCCTTGACCGTGGTGCGCACGATCGTGCCGGCCACATCGGCCGCGTCGGCGATCAGAAACACGTTCTGGTCCTTAAGCTTGCGACCGTATTCGATGAAGCTATCCCAGTCCCTGGTGACATCATCGATGTTGAGACCGGCATCTTCCAGCACGTCCCGGCGATAATACATCACGCCCGGGCCGATATCGATCGGGATGCCGTATTGATTTCCGTCCGCGCCCTTGCCCTGGTTCCAGGCATATCCGACGAATTTGTCTTCCAGATCTGCCGCGCCGTATTCGGCGCCGGACAGGTTCTCGAAACCGCCGGAATTGATGAAGGCGCCGATAAAGCCGACATCGACCACGACCACGTCGCCGGCGCCCGATCCGGTCGCCAGATTGGTCGTCAGCTTCTTGTGATGGTCGCCGTGATTGCTCATCTGATAGGTGACGTCCGTTCCCGGATTGGCGGCCTGGAATTGCGGAACCAGCACGTCGAGATGGCTGTTGAAGTCCGGAAAGCCATCGAAGCGTATTTCTCCAGCCAGTGCCGGCCCGGCCGTCAGGGCAAGGGCGGTCACGCCCGCCATCAAAGTCGTTTTCATCTTTTCCTCCTCACTTTGCCGGAGCGTGGTTTTCAGCGCAGTCTGGCGACAGAAGCCCGCTCCACGACCTCCGCCTCAAAAACGCGTTTGATCGATGCGTCCGGCTCGAGCCCATTGGCCAGGGCGTGGGCGAGCCGGCCGGCCGCTTCGCCGATTTCGGTCAGCGGTTGCCGGATGGTGGTCAGTTTCGGGCTCATGTAGCGGGCGACATCGAGATCGTCGAAGCCGATAATCGAGACGTCTTCCGGCACCCGGACATTGTGCAGCCGGCAGCTTTCGAGCGCGCCGGCCGCCATCTCGTCATTGTGGCAGAAGAGGGCAGTGAACGGCCTGCCGCGTTCCAGCAGACCGTCCATTGCGCCCTGTCCGCCGCGCTCGCGAAAATCGCTGCGAATCTCGAGTTGCGGGTCGAAAGCCAATCCGGCCGCGGCCATGGCGTCGATGAAACCGCGTGTCCGGTCATTGGCTTCATAGAAACTCTCTGGTCCGCTGATCATGGCGATGGTGCGATGACCGTTTGCGATCAGATGGCGCGCCGCAAGCGCGCCGCCGCGCACATTGTCGAGAAAGATGCTGCGGTCGGGATGGCTCGCCAGATAACGGTTCATCAGCACCGCGGATGGATAGCGGTCGAGAAGTGCGCCCAGTTCCGCATCATCGAGATTGTCGGAATGCACGACCACCGCCTCGCATTGGCGGTCCATCAGGGAGAACCACGCCTCCCGCTCGCCCTCGGACACTTCCCGACTGGATTCGGCGATGGTCATATAGCCGAGCGGGCGCAGGGCACGCTCGACCCCGTCGAGCATGCGTCCGTAATAGGTGGAGGAGAAATTGTTGATCACCACGCCGATCGTGCGCGAGGCGCGACTGGCGAGGCCGCGGGCGACCCTGTTGGGACGATAGCCCAGATGGGCGATCGCATCGGCGACCACGTCGCGGGTCTTGGCGTCGACGATCTCCGGCTTGTTGATGACACGCGAAACGGTGGCCGTTGAGACGCCGGCATATCGCGATACGTCCTGTATCGTCACCATCGCCTGGCTCCCACGCTTGCTTCCTCCCGCATGTACTTTTGTTCTGTAAGCGATTACATTGACCAGCATAACAGATGTAAACGCTTACATCAATGGTGTGGCAGGTGGCTCAGGCGCGAAAAGCGTCGCGCGTCCCGATTGCGGCCCGGTGCGCGGGAGGGCCGCCCGCCGCAAGGAGGAGAGACATGACCGGTTTTTATCCCTTTTCACGCTTGTGTTTTGCCCTGTGTTTCGTCGCCTTGTCCGTGGTGTCTGTCTTTGCCGCAGAGGCCGAGCGAATCGAGATTCCGCTTTCCGTGACCGCAGTACCGGCAGATCTCTGGTCGAAGCAAAGGCTGGAGGCCGAAATCGATGCGGAGGGCCGCCTGATCCTGAAGGACAGCGGAAGCGGTCCTTTCAACGATGCCAGTTTCTGGCAGATCGATTTCAATCGCGACCTGCCATACGGTCGCAAGGAATTCTCTGTGCGCATCGAAGTGGACCCGCGGCATCGGCCGCTGTGGGGACGCAACCTGCTGCAGCCGCTTCTCAACGGTAAAGAAGCCAACCCGGCGCCGGACGAAAACGGCAAGCCCTCCTTCGACAAGATCATCGCCGATGACGGCAAAGGCTTCGTTCCGGTGGCTTCGGCCACGCTACGTTTCGCCCTTCCGAAAGCGGAGCGGCGGCTCGGCGCTTTCTCCTTCATGACGGCCGGCGCGGAGAATTTCGACATGGCCATGAGCGATTTCAAGGTGACCGTGTGGCCTGAAACCGATGACCGAGTGTGGCCGCAGCGCCCGTTGATGTCGGAGCTCGACTACCGGCCCGAGGAGACGAAAACGCTGAAGATCGAATGGTGGGGCGAGGCAGACGGTCTGGTGGGCGAGACCGTCGACATCGTGATCGCGGAACCGGCCAGCGAAGAGCGGCGAGCCGTCACTGTTCCGCGCCGGCTGTCGGCCGCATCCGGATCGCGGGTCAGCAGCGTCGATCTCGGCGCCTTCGACGCGCCGGGTCTCTATCGGGTCACCGTTCCGTCGACCGGGCCGCGAACGCGGGATGCGACCATCGCGTTCCGGATCGCCGACAATGCCGGTCAGTTGACGCGGCATCGCGACGACGCCTGGGGCGTCTTCTATTGGATCACCAACAATGCCGACGGGCCGTTTCCGGATGCCCATCCGCAGGATGCAGCGGCGCGCATTTATGGCGACGAATCCCTGACGCGCGATGTGTCCGGCGGCTGGTTCGATGCCGGCGACTACGGCAAATACACCGTCAACGGCGCCTATGCGGTCGGCCTCATGCTGCTCACCGGTCTGCTTGCGCCGGAGGTTCTCGACCACCCGGTCGAGCCGCTGGCCGGCGGCCGGGACGACCGGCCGGACTGGCTGGATGTCGCCGGCGCGCAACTCGACTGGCTTGTGAAAATGCAGGGTCCCGATGGCGGCGCCAATCACAAGGCGACGACCCGCGACTGGCCGGCGCTGGATGTCAGTCCGCAAGACGATGGCGCGGTCAAGTGGATCATGCCGGTCTCGTCGACGGCGACGGCCGACTACGCTGCAGCGATGGCGCTGGCGGCCAAGGTCCTGCGGCGCGAGGGCGACCCGCAGGCGCTGGACCGGGCGGCTCAGTTTCAAGCTGCCGCAGAACAGGCGCGGCAGTGGCTCGCGCGCAATCCCGATCTCGTCATGACGCAGACCCGCTACGACAACAGCGACTATGGCGGCCCCTATACTGATACGGATGACCGTGACGAACGTTTTTTCGCCGATGCCGCCTGGGCCGCGCTGACGCGCGATCCGGCCGATATCGCGGCGGTCGAGGCGCAGTTGGAGGAGCGGCGGGCGGCGTTGCGTGCGATCGACAACGACACCCATTGGGGCAGCGTCGACCTGCTTGGCTTCTGGGCGCTGAAGACCATCGAGGACGCGCTGACGCCGGCAGCGCGCGAGACCGTCGATGCCGCGCTCAGAAGCGCGGCGCACCAATGGCGGGTCGCGCGCGAGCGCTCACCCTGGTCGGTCCCGTATCGCGACGACGCGGCTTTGCCCTGGGGGTCGAACAGCGTGCTCGCGACCATCGGCTGGCACTGGTTGCTGTGGGCGCGGGTCAGCGGCGACGAGCGCCCGCTGGCTCCGGCGCGGGATCTCGCGCATTGGTTCTTCGGCCGCAACCCGCTCGGCCAGACCTTCGTCACCGGCACGAGCGCACGGGCAGCGAAGGAGCCGCATTTCCGGCCCTCCGTCTCCGGTGCGATCGCGCTGCCCGACGGGTTCCTGGTCGGCGGGCCGAACTCGGTCAACCATTCCGGCGACCCGGCGATCGCCGGGCTGATCGGCGAACCGCCGATGCGTATCTATGTCGATGACCGGGAGTCCTATTCGACCAACGAGGTCGCGATCAACTGGCAGTCCGCCTGGGCATTGTATCTGAGCCTGCTGGCTGCGGTGGACCGGTAGGGCTGCCCAAAACACCCTGTTGGACAGCGTTGCGCTTGTTTGGAGCGATGCCGGTGTTTTCGGGTTCAGGAAAGCCGACATCGCCCGTCCTCAATTCACGCCGGTGATCATCGACACGATCTCATTCTTATCGGATTTCGACGTCTCCCGAACGTCAATCTGCCTGCCGCGGCGCAGGACGCAAATCCGGTCTGACAGGCGGAACACCTGATCCAGGCTATGGCTGATCATCAGGATCGCGATGTTGCGCTCTCTTAGACCGGCGACGATCTTTTCGACCTTGGCGGTCTCCGCAACGCCCAACGCGGCGGTCGGCTCATCCAGCAGGATCAGTTTGCGGGCCCAGTGGGTGGCGCGCGCGATGGCGACGCCTTGTCGCTGGCCGCCGGAAAGGTCGCGAATGATTGCCCTGGCGGACGGGATGCGCACATCGAGCTCATCGACAAGCTTTTGCGTGTCTTGCATCATCTTGTGGCGGTCGAGCAGGCGCAGCGGTCCCTTCACCGGTTCCCGGCCAAGAAACATGTTCATATACACCGGCTGCTGATCGGCCAGCGCGAGATCCTGGTAGACCACCTCGATGCCGCGCGATCGCGCTGCGCTCGCATCGCCGAATGTGGTCGGTTTGCCCTCCAGTTCCATGGTTCCGCCGGTCGGCGGATAGACACCGGAGATAATCTTGATCAGTGTCGACTTTCCCGCGCCATTGTCGCCGACCAGAGCCACGATCTCGCCAGCATACAGGTCGAGCGAAAAATCCTCGACGGCGACAACGCCACCGAAAGCCTTGTGAATGTTGTTCATTGAAAGAACCGGTGCGGCGCTCGCCATGGTCTCACCTCGGTTCCGGCCAGCTTTCAGGCTGGCCGAAGCAGTTTTCGATCGTTTCCACCTTCGCTTCTCCGGTGGATATTCCCGAAACGCCGACCGTGTATGCACGGGTGACGAAGGCCTGGCCGCGGAACCCAAACACGACGCTGTCGCCCGTTTTCGCCTTCACCGGTCCTTCGCAATCGATCATGCCGTAATAATCGATTGCCGAGGGCGGCGGGATTTCGACGCTGGCCAGCGCGGAGGTCGCCGCCGTCGGCTCGGGAGAGACGATCGCCTTGACGTCATAGTCCGGAAACACCGGATCGATGTAGAGCCCGCCGCCGAAACAATAAGCCTTGCCGCCATGCAGATGCGAAACCTCGCTCAGATACAGCACCGCCGGGCGCTCGGGCAGGTCCTCCAGGGCGTGAAGGGGGGTCGTGCCGTGCAGCCCATTGCCCGGTTCGCATTGGGTTGCGCCGGCATTCGCCAGCGCATCGAGCACCACTGATGAGGTCGTGCCCGGCGCATTGATTTCTATTGCATCGCGGCCGGCCGCGGCCATCGCTTCAGCGGCTTTCTCCAATGTGGACAGGTTCGGCGTCGGAACCACCTTGCGGGCCTTGTCCTCGAACAGCAGTGCCGGAAATGTGGTGATTCCGGCGAAATAGGCGCCGGCGAGATCGTCGATGGCATTTGCCACCGAAACGACCTCGCTGGCGGCAAAGCCGCCTTCGTGGCCACGGTAGAAAATATCCCCCTCGGTCTGGATGCGGGCAAGCAATGCCTGGTCCCGTCCGACCGCTTCGGAAGCAGCGGCCGCTTCCGCGGCCTTGTCGTCACTGAAAACGGTCCAGTAGTCGGGCGAAATCGACGCCGCCGCGAAAGCTGCTTCATGGCGCGGTATCTGCACGAGATGGCCCAGATGACCGACGCCCATGCCGGCCCGTTTGCAGGCGACCGCACAGGCCAGATCCACGGCCACGGCGCTTCCGACCCCGCCACGCATCACCGCCCGGCAGAACCCGCCGTTGCGGCCAACCTGCTTGGTCATGGCAAAGACCGTCAGGTTTCGCTTATCCGCCTCCGCCTTGAACAGACGTGCATTCTCCTCGACCGTATCGAGATCGATCACATAGGCATTGGCGGGAATTTCCCCGTCCTGATGCAGGCGGATCGCCGCCTCGATGAAATCCGGATTGCGTCGCCTCAGCACGTCGAGAAACATTGCGCCTCTCCTATCTTGATGTGTCCCGCAGCGAGATCGCCACTGCCAAAAGGATGATCAGGCCGCGGACGATCATCTGATCGGAAACCGAAAGTCCCATCAGGATCAGGCCGTTGTTGAGCATGCCCATCAGCAGCGAGCCGACCAGCGCGCCGATGATCGTGCCCTTGCCGCCGTTGAGCGCCGTCCCGCCGACGATTACCGCGGCGATCACCGTCATCAGGTCACTTTCGCCCAGCGTGTATTTCGCCGCCTGCAGCCGGCCGGCATAGAGCAGACCGGCCAGGCCCGCACAGCCGCCGCTGATCATCAAGACAGCGAGCCTGATGCGCGGCACCTTTATGCCCGCGACCTGTGCGGCCCCGGCATTGTCTCCCGTTGCCAGCACATGTGCGCCGAACGGTGTTTCGCGATAGACCAGATGGCCGATGGCCACCGCGCCGATTGTCCACAGGATCAGCGAAGGGACGCCGAACAATGATCCCGACCCGAAGATGCCTGTGAAGGTGTCGTTGATCACCGGAATCGATCGCAGGTCGGTCATGGCCCGCGCCATGCCGGCGAACAGGCCCAGTGTCGCGAGCGTGACCAAGAAGGAGGGCAGCCGGAGCCAGGCGACCATGGCGCCGTTGAAAAAGCCGATCGCCAATCCGGCTCCCAACCCGGCGAGGATGCCGGCAAACATGGAATGGTCCTGCATCACGACCGCGGCGGACAGCGCTGATACCGCCGTGATCGAGCCGAAGGACAAGTCGATTTCGCCCGCCGAGAGGACGAAGACAAAGCCGATTGCCATTACGGTCGCCGGTGCGGTCTGCAAGACGATGTTGGACAGGTTGCGCGCGGTCAGGAAACCGTCGTCGGCGAGCGTGACCGCGAAAAACAGGAAGATCAGCAGGAATCCGAGATAGACGACATAATGCTGCAGATCGAGCTTCATCGCCGCCGATTTCAGCCTGCCCATGATGCCGTGTCCCCGGTCCCGGATTTGCGGCAGCCCCGGCGACGGGGCCGCCTGTTTCGTCGCGTGTTTACTGGTTGGCGGCCTTGACGCTGTCGGGTGCCTCGCGCTTCAACGACTGCATCCAACCGTCTTCGACATTGTCGGCCGTGATCGTCAGTGCAGGCGCAACGACGAATGGCGGCGTCGCCTCGCCGGCCAGCGCGCGGGCGCCGGCGGCGGCCATGGCGCGGCCCAGCTCATAGGCCTCGTCGGCAACGATCGCGGCGACATTGCCGCCTTTGACCATGTCGAGCGCGATCGGCTCGGACAGATCGAGCGTCACGATCTTTGTCGTCCTGTTGCCATTGGCGCGGAGGGCGGCCAGGACACCTTCGGCCGGGCCCGCCCAGGTGACGTAAATGCCGCCGATATCGGGGTTTTTCAGAAGCATCGCATTGGCGATCTCCTCCGCACGTGCCGGGTCGCTGATGCCTTGCTCGGCAACGATTTCGATGTCCGGATAGTCGTTCTCGATCGTCGTCTTGAAGGCGTTGTCACGCTGGTTGGTCACGTAGTAGGTCGCATCGTGGAAGATCCAGCCGACCGTGCCCGTGCCGTCCATCGCTGCGGCAAGTGAATCGGCGGCCTGCTTGCCCATCTGAAAAAGGTCGTCGGTGACGATCGCGGCGTAGTCGGTCGGATGCTGGTAGTCCTTCGGCAGATTCGACAGGAAAACGAGCTTGACGCCTTCGGCTTTGGCGGTCTCGAAGGCCGCGGCCGACGTCACCGGATCGAGCGGCAGCGACAGGATGATGTCGGGCTGCTTGGCCAACGCGGTCTCAATATCGCTGCGCTGCTTGGCGGCGTCAAATCCGGCGCTGGTGGTCGCAACCACCTCGATGCCCAAACGAGCGAATTCGTCGGTTGCGCCCGCTGTGACGGCATTGACGAAATCCGACTGGTCGTGCCACAGCAGCGCCGCTTTGTGATCGCCGGATTTGAGCATCTCCACCTTGCCGTCGGGAACAGTGATTTCCGAGGATGGCGTGGCGGATTCGCCGCCGGGACCGATGGTTTGCGCATAGGCCGCGCCGGTTGTTAACATTGCGGCCATCGAGACCTTTGCTATGAGACTTATGAGATTCATTTCAGGCTCCTCCCGTGGTTTGATTGGCAGAGATCAGTCGCTGACCACACCGCAGTAGTGGGCGATGAACAGAGCGAACGCGACGATGCCAGCTATGTATTCATCGACATTCACGCGCTCTTCGAGCGTGTGGCAGTTGGTGATGTCACCCGGAGCGCAATAGACCGCCGGACAACCGATCTGATTGATAAGAAACGGTATTTCCGACCAATATGCCGCTCCTTCGACCGCACCGCGCCCGGGCATCGCCAGGTCAAGCGATTGCGTCAGCGATCGGATCGGCGGAAGGGAAGGGCTGACTTCCGCCGGCGAACCGCCATGGCTGTGATCCCGGCCCGCCGGATAGACGATGTCGAGGGAAATCCCGTCTTCCACGGCCGCGCCATGAATGGCGTTTTCGAGTTCGGTGACCGCGTCATCCAGGTGCTCCCCCGGCAACAGTTTGCGGATGAGGGAAAATCTGCATTCGCCCGGAACCGCTATGTAACCGCCGCCGGAGACTTCCGTAACGAGCGCAAAAGCGCGCCCGACCAGTTTATGCCCGGCGCGCGCGCCGATCTCCTCCGAGTGCTTCCAGACCACCGACAGCACAGCATGCATGGCCTTCAGCGCATCGACGCCCTGTTCGGGCACGCCGAAATATGCCGATTTACCGGTTACCGAGACGTCCGCGATGAAGAAGCCCATCTGTGCGGGAAAAACCGCCAGCTTCGTTGGTTCGACATAAATTGCAAAATCGGGTTTGGGGATTTCCCTCGCAACCACTCTTCTGGTGTAATCCTTGATCCCGGCGCTGACCCCGATTCCCGGCTCGCCGCTTTCTTCGTCACCGACGAAGGCATAGGCCACGTCGCCTCTTAGCGTCAGGCCCGCCTTGTCGAGCAGACCAAGCGCGGCCAGCGAGGTGCAGATGCCGGCTTTGAGGTCACCGGTTCCGCGGCCCCACATCTCGCCGTCGACAATCGTGCCGCCGAACGGGTCTTCGCGGTCCGTGCCCTTCCACCGGCTCTTCCATCCGCGAACATGCACCGTGTCCGTATGGCCGATGAACAACAGCCGCTTGCCGCCGCCCACACCCTTGCGCTCGCCCCAGATATTGGGGCGGCCCGGCAGGAACTCGGCCTGTTCCGGTTCGATGCCAAACGATGACATATGCTGTTCGAGCCAGAAAACGAAATTGGCCTCATTGCCGGTCACGCTCTCGCGCGCCACGGCGCCCTGAAGCAAAGCCAATGCAGCCCGAATATCGACCAGATCATTCAATGTTTGCGCCAAGGTCTTCAGATCGCTCATTGCGCCGCTCCGGCGAGCTCGACCACCTTGGCCGGCGGCAGCGAAATCTCCGCTCCCGGAATGTCGCCGGAGAACAGGATCGCGTGCAGGTGGGCCAGTCCGACGGCGGCACCACCCACCAAAGAGGCGTGTTTGCCGAGGTCGGATACGACAATGTCCATCGCCCGTGGGGTGCATTCGGCGCAAAATTCGCGGGTCAGATCGGCCAGCTCTTCGCGGCTGCCGATTGAACCTCCGAGAATGACTTGTCCGGGATTGGTGATTGCGGCGATCGCAGCGATAGCGCGGGCGAGATAGCGCGCGGTTTCCCGGATGACTGTCTCAGCATTCCCATCATCTTCGCGGGCACGATCGAATATCGCCGGCACTTCGATATCATCGCCTGACAGCGCCTGGTAGCGCGCGCGCATTCCCGCGGTCGCGGTCACCCGTTCTAGCGCGCCGACCCGACGCGACTCGGGATCGAACGGGTCGGCGCCGATGGGCAGGAATCCGAGTTCGCCCGCCGCGCCGCGGTGGCCGCGCACCAGTTCTCCACCGACCATGATGCCGGCACCGATACCGGTGCCGAGGGCCACGTAGACCAAGTCTTCGATGTCGGTACCGGCGCCGATCCAGTGTTCTCCGATGACTGCCAGATTGACATCGTTTTCGAATATCACGTCCAGTCCGAGCTCCGACTTCAGGCTTGTCTCGATGTCGTGATCCTCAAACCCCGCTATGTTGGGTGCCATATAGATCCTGCCCGTTTCCCGGTCAGGAACGCCCGGCACGCCGACCACCGCAAGCCGGACACTCTCGAAGTCGATGCCGTTTTCTTCGGCCGTTTGCCGGCAAAGCCTGGCGATCTGGCGTACAACATGCATACCACCGCGCTTGTCTGTCGGTTCCGTGACCTCCGAGAGGATCCGACAAGACAGATCGGCGATAGCGGCGCGTACCTTTGTGCCGCCAAGGTCGACGGTGGCGATGCATGCCGCGTTTGGCACGATTTCATAGGTGATCGCGCTGCGGCCGACATGGCCGCTGGTCCGGCCGGTCTCGCGAATCCAGCCATCCTTTTCGAGCGCGAGCGCGATCTCGGAGATTGTCTGTTTCGATAGCCCCGTCTGCTTGGCGATGCTGGCTCGGGAAATCGGCCCGCAATTCACGATGGTTTCCATGACCGTGCAAAGGGAAAACTGGCGCGAATTGCGGGCGGTTTCTACCATCTGTCCAATAATTAGTTCGTTCAGTTACCGAACTAATTAACAAATGATGTCCATCCTGTCAACCGCCGCCTGCGGAAATCTCCCACGTCAATTACGTAAATTACGGTGATGAATTACAATTACGGTGACAGTTTACTTAATCCCTCTTTTTTGGCTTTCGCCCCCTCTTGCCGGGCGCAAGAACCCGGCCGGTTTGCATCTCAAGCGCCTCCAGCCAATCGGCCTCCCCAATCGGCCGGCCGATGGTTTCTGCCCGCCGTAATGCGCCGTAAGCCTGCGCCTCATCGAAGGGCTCGCTCAGGAAATGGGCAAAGTTACCGGTGCGCTCCAGCACCGGGGCGACGGTGACGACTTTGTCATCGCTGCCGGCAAGATGGGCCCTGGCACTTGACCATGTCCAGTCCCTTGCCCGCTTGACGAGCTTC
>Ga0209785_1000051_pt1 | contig 66039 bp, 68 predicted proteins | sample WorMetG1BERMUDA2_FD_187403 | JGI IMG/M metagenome (GOLD analysis project Ga0209785, IMG submission 187403) | Marine gutless worms symbiont microbial communities from Max Planck institute for Marine Microbiology, Germany - Inanidrilus... ...
GACGGCGATTCGCGCATTTAAGAGCGCGAGCACACAAGGTCAGATGCGCAACTGACCATAAACACAGCGCAAATTCCGCCTAACCTTATCTTAACCGGGTCCGCGGCCCCATCGAATGGTCGGCGGACGCGGCGCACCCCGGAACCGCGGCCGTGGTCCGCCCGCTGGGATGCAACTTCAGGTTCGGGCCGGCATGAGCGAGACCGACGGCACCGACGATTTGTGGCGTGGAGACATCGGCGCAACAGCCGATGCTTTTGGCGTGCTCGGATTGCGCCTGCGTCTGGAGCAGGTGCTGCTCGAAATTCCCCGCACCGGCCGTGCCATGGCCGATGGACGCGAACCCTCGGCCGAAACCCGGGACCGGCTGGAAGCGCTGCGGCGAGAGGCCTCGTCGTTGGAAAAGGCCATCTACGGCGCGAACCTGAATACCCCCCCCTTCGCCGCCGGCGGACGCTGCGGCCGGCCGGGACGTCCCGGCCGTCCATGGTGCGACGCGCGAGTCCCGCCTGCGAGCCCGTCGGCGGCGCGGCGTCCGCCATGTCGTCGAGATCGACATCTGGGACGCTGACCTCGATGCCATGATCCGTCGGGGTGAGATCTCCAGCGCCGAGGGCCAGGACCGGGCGCGGGTCGCCGATGCCGTGGAAGACCTCCTCGAACGAACCCTTCACACCGGGGAATCCCCGAGCACCGCTACTTCGTCCACGACCGTCGAGGAGCGGCGGACACGGGACGATCGCCGCGAGGACGCCGACCGTCGCACCGAGGCCGAGCGGCGGGCCGCCAAGGACCGGCGCCAGATCGTGCGCATGTGGTCGCAACTCGATCCCGAACTGTTTTTGTCTGCCCCGGACCGGCGCGCCGCCCGTGAACGGCGCGGTCTTGTGGAACGGCGGACCCATCCGACCCGGCGCGAACGGGACGAGCCGAGTCCCGGTTGATCGATCGTGCTCCGGCTAGCCGTCGCGCGGTCACGATCGCGCGATGGCGTATATTCCTGTCGCGACCGCTGGACGCGCGCGGTATCATCCGTGGCATTTCCCCCGCGAGATGAACCAGTTATTGCGGCTTGGGGAGCCTTGCATGGCGCGCGGCAAGGGCCACAAGGATTCGCCGCCCGGCGGCGACGTGAAGCATTCCGAACCGACGGTGCAAGCCGATCTCGTCGGCGAGCTTACCGAGCGGCTGGACTCGTTGCGCGCGGAGATCCGGCGCATGGAGCAGCTTGCCGCCGACGGCGACTCGGTGGCGGCGACCGCCAATGGCCGCCTCGCCTCACTGCGCACCGAAGCCGATTGGCTCGAAGCCGCTGTCGACCGCTCGGCCTCGGGGCATTCTCCCGAGGGGCCGCAAGCAAGCGCCGGAACGCACTTGGCGGGGCGCGCCGGCCGTTTGCGCGCACGTCGCCGACGCGGGGTGCGTCACGTGGTCCATCTCGATATCTGGGATCACGATCTCGACGCTTTGATCTCGGCTGGCGAGCTGTCCGCCGCCGACGCCACCGATGCCACCAAGGTCGCCGACGCGGTCGAAGACGTATTCGACCGCTGGGTTCACGGTCACCTCTCCGGAGCTTTGGCAAGTCCGAATGAGACCCCTGCCGTGATTCTCCAACCAGCCGCTTTCGGGCCTGCGGAAGCGCCGAGCGCACCGCTCGCCGATGATCGACGCGAAATCCAGAGCCGTCGCTCGGGCATCGACCGCCGCCGCGCCCGAGGCGAAGTCAGCAACATCCTGGGGATGATCGAGGGCTCGCCCCTGGATCGGCGCAAAGCGCCTGACCGGCGGCTGACCAACGACCGGCGCCTTACCGAGCGCTGACCGCGTACAACCCAAGCGCCGCCCACACGCAGGCGAACGTGATGAGGGTGTGGACGGTGAACGCCTCGCCGAAGGCGAACACGGCGAGCAGGAAATGCCCGGTCGGCACGATGTATTGCAGCAGGCCGAGGGTAGACAGGCGAATCCGCTGCGCTCCTGTGACGAAGAGCAAGAGGGGCAGCGCGGTGAGCGGGCCGGACACCAAGAGCAGCGCCGTCGTGGTCCAGTCGGCGGGTCCCATGGACCCGGAACCGTCGGCCGCCAGGATGACCAGGTAGCCGGCGGCGACGGGTGCCAGCACGAGGGTTTCGACGAACAGCCCTGTCGTCGGGTCGACGGTAATGACCTTGCGGATCAGTCCGTAGACGCCAAAGGTGACCGCCAGGGTCAGGGAGACCCAGGGGAAGACGCCCACGGCGACGACCTGATAGCCGACGCCGGCCGCCGCCGGGGCCACGGCTCCCCATTGCAGAGGCCGCAACCGCTCGCTCAGCACGACAACGCCGAGAACGACACTGACCAACGGATTGATGAAATAGCCGAGGCTCGATTCCAGAACGCGGCCGACGGCAATGGCCCAGATGAACACCCCCCAGTTGACCGTGATCACCGCCGCTGCCAGGACCAGCCCCCCGGCGAGCCGGCGGTTGGTGAACACTGCGGCCACCCGCCGCCAATGCCGAAGCAAGGCAATCACTCCGGCCATCAGTACAAGCGTCCAGACGATTCGATGGGCCAGGACCTCGACCGCCGGCACGTGGGCAACGGCCTTAAAATACAGAGGGAAAAGCCCCCAAAGGGCATAGGCGCTGGCGGCCGAGGCTGCGCCCAATACCGTTGTCGACCGCGTCTCGCTCATTGACCCGTCCCAATCACTAAAGGACGTAGATCAGCAGCAACGGCAACGAGACAAACGACAGCACCGTCGACAGCACCACCATCCCGGCGACCTCCTCGGGCGCCGTCTGGTAGCGCTGAGCGAACAGGAAATCGAACACCGCCACCGGCATCGTTGACTGCAAGACCATCACCCCTCGCGCAGCGCCTTCCAGGCCCAGCGACCAGGCGACCAGAACCCCAACGGCGAACCCCATGTCCAGGCGCAGCGCCGAAAGCCAGGCAGCCCGTCCCGCCCGCCGCACGCTGAGCCGCGACAGCGAAACACCGAGGGTAATCAGCATCATAGGTATGGTGATGGCGCCCAGCAGCTTGGTCGTGGCGTTGATCCATGCCGGCGGTTGGGCGCCGGCGGCCAAGAACACCATGGCGATGGCGACGGCATAGACGATGGGAATCCGTGCCAGATTCCGGAAGGACAGGGTCCCGGACGCAATGGCTGCGCCAATGGTGAGTTGGGCGACGGCACACACGGCGAACACGCCGATCGCCAAGGCGAGGCCCGCGTCTCCGAAGGCAAGGAAACAGAGCGGCAGGCCCATGTTGCCCGTGTTCGGAAATGTCAGCGCCGGAAGGAACGCCCGCAAGGACAAGCCCGAAAGGCGCAGAACAAGAGCGGCGATGGCCGCGCACAGCGCCAGCATGACCACCGCCGCGCCGGAAATGACGCCCACCGCCGCCGCGTCGACGGTCAGATTGGCGAGGGTGTGAAACACCAGACATGGCGTCGCGACATTGGTGATCAGCGTGGTGACGAACTCGACGTCGAAGGTGCGTCCGAACCGGGCCCACCCGTAGCCGATCCCGGCGCACACGAGCACTGGGGCAATGATCGAGAACAGTTCCGCGAACATGGATGGTGCCGTCTGGTGGGTTCGGCGGCGTCACTCAACCCAGGCAATTCTAAGGACGTTCGTCGAGCCGCGGGTTCCCAGCGGAAGCCCGGCAGTGACCACGAGAGGTGCCCCTTGGCCGGCAAACTGGGTCTCCGTCGCGATGCGCACTGCCACTTCGACCATCGTGTCGAAGTCGTCGAGGCTTTCGACCAGGACGGAATGCACGCCCCAAACCAGGGTCAGGCTGCGGGCGGCACTCTCCAGGCTGGTCAGGCCCAGGATCGGCACGGGCGGCCGCTCGCGGGCGGCCCGCAACGTCGTCGAACCACTGGACGAGAAGGTCACGATGGCCGCCGCCGATATGGTCTGGGCGACATGGCGGGCGGCGGCGGTGATGGCATCGGAGGCCGTCGGCGCCGGCTGCGCGCGGGTCCCATCGATGATGCCGCGATAGGGCGGGTCCCGTTCGACCCGGGCGATGATGCGATCCATCATCGCCACCGACTCGATCGGATAGTCCCCCGAGGCCGTTTCCGCCGACAGCATCACCGCGTCGGCGCCGTCGTAGACAGCGGTGGCAACGTCCGAGGCCTCGGCCCGGGTCGGCATCGGCGCGGCGACCATGGAATCCAGCATCTGGGTGGCGACGACGACGGGTTTGCCGGCATACCGGCAGGCGCGGATGATGCGCTTCTGCAGTGCCGGCACGTCCTCGGGCGGAACCTCGACGCCGAGGTCACCGCGGGCCACCATCACCGCATCGGCAAGGTCGACGATCTCGAACAGATGATCGACGGCGGTCGGCTTTTCGAGCTTGGCCAGCAACGATGCCCGGCCGCCTATCAGGCGCAGCGCCTCGGCGATGTCCTCCGGTCTCTGCACGAACGATAGCGCCACCCAGTCGACGCCCAGGTCCAAAGCGAAGGCAAGGTCGTAGCGGTCCTTCTCGGTCAGCGGCGACAGATCCAGCATGACGCTCGGCACGTTGACGCCCTTGCGGTCCGACAGCGGGCCGGGCGTGACCACCCGGGTCTCGGCGAAATCGCTGCCGCAATCTTGCACCGACAGACGGACTTTGCCGTCGTCCAGCAGCAGATCGGTGCCCGGCACCAGGGCGGCGAAGATTTCTGGATGGGGCATCGGCGCACGCCGTACATCGCCGGGCTCGTCGGAGAGATCGAGCCGGAACGGCGCCCCCGCCTCCAGTGTCACCCGGCCGCCGGCGAACTTGCCGAGGCGCAGCTTCGGCCCCTGGAGATCGGCCAGCACACCGACCGATCTGCCGAACTGCGATTCCAGGGCACGGATGGTCTCGTAGCGCGCCGCATGCTCTTCATGGGTGCCGTGGCTGAAGTTGAGCCGGAAAACGTCGGCGCCGGCCATGAACAGCCGAGTGATGGACTCGGCGTCGCTGCTGGCCGGTCCCAGGGTTGCGAGGATCTTGGCTTTGCGGGTCCGGCGCATGGTGTGGCCCTTGGTCCGGGGTCGATGATCGGGCCGTGCGTTGCCCGGTGGCCAGACAATAGGACGCCGCATGCCCTTGAACAAAGGTGAAAATGCCGGCCGCACCGCGGCGCTGCGGCTGGCGGCCCACCCCTGCGGCCGGTAAGATGTCGGTGGAGGCCCAGTGCCGTGCGCAAGCTGTTTTCCGGCAAGCCCCGCCGTGATGGGGCGAAGAAGCGGACCCGGACACCGGCCGCGGCGGAGTCCGCGCCGGACGTCGGCGACGTGGCCAGCGTCGCCGAGGATGCGCTGCAGTCGCTCCGGGAATTGGAAGAGCTGGTCGTCGGGCCGGCGGCCAGCGCGAAAACCCGCAAGCGACGCTGGTCGCTGTTCGGCGGCGGAAAGGCGAAGGCGACGGCCGGACCGTCGCGGGCACCCGCTCAGGGCACCACCCCAACGACCCAAGGTGTCGAGTCCGCCGCCCATCCGGAACGGGAACAGCTGATCCGCGATGCGCTCGCCATCCAGCGCGACAAGCAATCGGCGCTCGCCAGCCTCAGCGACGAGCAACGCGCCCTGCTGCGCGAGATGGCCCAGAAACTCCTCGGCGCCGATCCCGGCAAGGGCGGTGCGTGAGCGGGTTGGCCCTGCCGCGCCGCTGTGCTATGGCGGGCAAAGTCCAGTCTTCGCCATTGCCAGAGTCCGCATCATGCTCTTCCGCCGTCGATCGTTTCTGTCCGGCCTGTGCGCCGCCGTTGCCCTCTCGGCCGTCCTGATCGCCGGCAGACCGGCCTCGGCCGCCGACCCCGAGAACACCCTCTATCTCGATCTCAAGAACGGCCGGGTGACCATCGCCATGCGCCCCGATCTGGCGCCCCGCCACGTCACCCGCATCAAGGAGCTGGTGCGCCAGGGGTTCTACGACGGACTGACCTTCCACCGGGTGATCGCCGGCTTCATGGCCCAGGGCGGCGACCCCGACGGTGATGGTACCGGCGGATCGGGAGTCAACATCCCGGCCGAATTCTCCGACGAGCCATTCCGCAAAGGCACCGTCGGCATGGCCCGCTCGCATGACCCGAACAGCGGCGATTCCCAGTTCTTCATCTGCTTCGCCCGCTCGGATTTCCTCGACGGCCAATACACCGTCTGGGGCCAAGTCATAGACGGCATGGGCCACGCGTTCCGCATCAAGCGCGGCGACAAATCGCGGAATGGCGAAGTCAGAAACCCCGACCGCATCATCCGCATGCAGGTGGCGGCGGACGTTAAGCAGTAGGTCGTTTCTGTGGTCTAGCCGAGAGCCGCCGTCACGCCTCTGTTTCGGCAGGTGGCTGGCGGCGCCGGAAGGCCGTCGCCATCAGTGTGTCGGCCATCGCGAGTTGGCGGGTGAGGAACCGGCGGGTGCGCTCCTGGCCCTCGGTGTCGTCGCGGGACCAGATGCAGAGCGTGGCCAGGAACAGGTTGGTGAGGCCGATCTCCTCGATCTGACGCCGCACGCCGCCGGCGTCGAGCCCGGCGGCGTCCCTGAGCCAGAGGATGGTGCGCGACAGACTGAAGATCATCGGCACCCAGTGATGCACGTGCACCGGCCACATCTTGGCCATCAGCATCTGCGCGGTAACCTCGCGGTGCGGCGACAGCGCGTCGAACCAGCGCATCATCAGCCAGCGGATGCGCTCGCGCGCCGGCAGAGTGGCGAACTCGGCATCCACCGGCGCCAGCATCGCCGCCCGGGCGCGCCCGAACCAGGCATCGGCGACGGCATCGAGGTCACGGAAATGCGCGCCGATGTCGGCGAGGGTGACACCCAGCCGTTCGGCGACCACACGCAGGCGCACATTGTCCCAGCCGACCTCCTCGGCGAGGTCGATGGCTGTATCGACGATCTGATCACGAAGACCCGAGGCGCGCCGGCGGGCGGCTTTCTTGCGCTCGGCCATGTCCCTTCCCCTCCGGTTCCATTTGCGGACCAGTGGATCGGCCCGATTGGATCGCCTATTTGTTGAAGAATCATAGCACAAATTGGAACCACCGAGAGCGCTTCGAACCGCCGTTTGGCCGACACCAAGAGTTCCGGGTCGTTGCTCACCGGCGGCATGCGGAGGTCGGGTCCGCCAAGGGAATGATCGCCGCCACTTTTTCCTTTCCCGCCGGCTGCTCGGCACTAAGATCGGGACAAACTTCGCGGGGAAGGATGAGGCCATGAAAATCAAGCTCGTTTCGCTCGCCGTCGCGCTGGCAGCCGCGCTCGCAACAGCGTTCGCCGCGCCCGTGCAGGCGCAGGAGAAGTCGATCGCCATCACCCAGATCGTCGAGCATCCGGCCCTCGACGCCTGCCGCCAGGGCGTCAAAGACGAGCTCGCCGATGCCGGCTTCGTGGTCGGCAAGAACCTGAAATGGACCTACGAAAGCGCCCAGGGCAATCCCGGTACCGCTGCCCAGATCGCCCGCAAGTTCATCGGCGAGAACCCCGACGTCATCGTCGCCATCTCGACGCCGTCGTCGCAGCCGGTGGCCGCGGCGACCAAGACCATCCCGCTGGTGTTCAGCGCCGTCACGGACCCGGTGGGCGCCAAACTGATCGGCAACATGGAGCGTCCGGGCGGTAACGTCACCGGCACCTCCGACATGCTGCCCCTGGATGAACACCTGAAGCTGATCAAGCGGCTCGTACCGTCGGCCAAGACCGTCGGCGTGGTATTCAACCCGGGCGAGGCCAACTCCGTCTCCAGCGTCGCGTCCATGAAGGCGGCCGCCCCGGCGCTCGGGCTTTCCATCGTCGAGGCGCCGGCGACCAAGTCGAGTGACGTGCTCGCTGCCGCCCGTTCGGCCGCCGGCAAGGCCGATGCCCTCTACGTGCCGACCGACAATACCGTGGTCTCGGCGTTCGAGGCGGTGGTCAAGGTCGGCATCGACGCCAAGCTGCCGGTGTTCGCCGCCGACACCGATTCGGTGACGCGCGGCGCTATCGCCGCCCTCGGCTTCAACTACTACGACGTCGGCCGCCAGACCGGGCGCATGGTGGTGAAGATCCTCAAGGGCACCAAACCCGGCGACATCCCCGCGGCGACGGTCGAGAAGATGGACCTGCACCTCAATCTGCCGTCGGCGCAAAAGATGGGCGTCAGCATCCCCGATGCCGTGGTCGCCGAGGCCAAGAAGGTGATCCGCTGACCCGTTCCAGAGGCGGACGACCGCGTTGAGCCTGATCGCCTTTCTCGGCGCGGTCGAAACCGGGCTGATCTTCGCCCTGGTCGGGCTCGGCGTCTATCTGTCGTTCCGGATCCTGCAGTTCCCCGATCTCACCGTCGACGGCAGCTTTCCCCTCGGCGCGGCGGTGTCGGCGGTGCTGATCACCACGGGCTGGAACCCCTATCTCGCCACAGCCTGCGCCTTCGTCGCCGGCGCCGGTGCAGGCCTTGTCACCGCCTGGCTCAACGTGCGGCTCAAGATCCTGCACCTGCTGGCCAGCATCCTGACGATGATCGCGCTTTACTCGATCAACCTCCGGATCATGGGCCGGCCGAACGTCGCGTTGCTCGGTGAGACGACGGTGTTCACGCCGCTCGAAGGCATCGGCATCTCGCAATACGTCGCCCTGCCCCTGGTGCTGGCAGTTGTGGTCGTTGTTGCCAAGCTGCTGTTCGATTTCTTTCTCAACTCGGAGACCGGTCTCGCCATGCGGGCCACCGGCGCCAACGCCCGCATGGCCCGCGCCCAGGGCATCGACACCGGCGCGACGACTCTCCTCGGCATGGCGCTCAGCAACGCCACCGTCGCCTTCGCCGGTTCTCTGTTCGCCCAGAGCCAAGGCAGTGCCGACGTCACCATGGGTGTGGGCGTCATCGTCGTCGGGCTGGCCGCGGTCATCGGCGGCGAGGCGCTGGTGCCGCCGCGAACGGTGTTCCTGGCGACCATCGCCTGCGTCGTCGGCTCGCTGGTCTACCGCCTTGCCGTGGCGCTGGCGCTCAACGCCGACGTGCTCGGCCTCAAGGCCCAGGACCTCAACCTGATCACCGCCGTCCTCGTCGCGGCGGCACTGGTGCTTCCCAGCGTGCGGCGGCCGGTGCGGCGCGCCCGTCCCCGGAAGCCGGCACCATGATCCGCGTTGAAGACCTTGCCGTCACCTTCGGGCGCGGCACGCCGATGGAGACCAAGGCGCTGCGCGGCATCAGCCTCGCCATCCCCACCGGCCAGTTCGTCACCGTCATCGGCTCCAACGGCGCCGGCAAGACCACGGTGCTGAACGCGCTCTCCGGCGAGGTCGCCGTCGACGAGGGCCACATCGTCATCGACGAACAGGACGTCACACAGTGGCCGGCGGCGCGGCGCGCCGGCCTCGTTGCCCGGGTGTTTCAGGATCCGATGGCCGGCACCTGCGCCAACCTGACCATCGCCGAGAACATCGGTCTCGCCGCCACCCGCGGCCACCGCCGCGGCCTGCGCCCGGCGGTGACGCGGTCCCTGAGGGACGAAATCCGTGAGCGCCTCGCCCGCCTCGGTCTGGGTTTGGAGAACCGCCTCGACGATCCCATGGAATTGTTGTCCGGCGGCCAGCGCCAGGCGGTGAGCCTGATGATGGCGACGTTCCGGCCGATGAAGATCCTGCTCCTCGACGAACACACCGCGGCGCTCGATCCCAAGACCGGCGCCTTCGTCCTCGAACTGACACGCGAGGTCGTCGAAGAAACCCATCTGACGACGCTGATGGTGACCCATTCCATGCGCCAGGCCCTCGATGTCGGAGAGCGCACGGTGATGCTCCACGAAGGTCGCGTGGCGCTCGACGTTGCCGGGGACGACCGCCGCGGCCTTGAAGTCGAGGACTTGCTGCACATGTTCGAACGTGTCCGCGGCGAGGAACTTGACGATGACACGCTGCTGCTTGGCTAGACAGTCCACCGCCTCACGCAGATGTCACCGTTCCGTCACGCCACCGCCATATGGCATTGCTACGCTTGAGCGCTCCTCCGCACGTTCGCTGCGGAGATCAAATCAACCTCTCGATCGGGAGATCACCATGCGCTTGAGGAAGATGCGACTCGTCCTCGCGGCGGCGCTCGCCGCAGTCGCCATCGACACCACCGCCGCGTTCGCCGCGGACGGCGTTCAACTGGGGCCGCGGCCCTACTACCTCATCGACCAGATGAAGGACGGCGCGCTGAAGTCCAAGCTCGCGCAATGCACGGCGGGACCCTTCACGAAGTCCGAATTCTCCATCGGCCACCGCGGCGCGCCGATGCAGTTCCCCGAGCACACGAAGGAGTCCTACGTCGCCGCGGCGCGCATGGGCGCCGGCATCCTCGAATGCGACGTCACCTTCACCAAGGACCGCGAGCTTGTCTGCCGGCATTCCCAGTGCGACCTGCACACGACGACCAACATCCTCGCCATCCCCGATCTCGCGGCCAAGTGCTCGGAGCCGTTCTCGCCGGCCGATCCGGCGACCGGCAAGGAAGCCTCGGCGAAGTGCTGCACCAGCGACATCACGCTCGCCGAATTCAAGCGCCTGCGCGGCAAGATGGACGCCTCCGACAAGACCGCGACGACCGTGGACGGTTACATGGGCGGCACGGCAAATTGGCGCACCGACCTCTACGCGACGTCGGGCACGGTGCTGAGCCACGCCGAGAGCATCGAACTGTTCAAGAGCCTTGGCGCCAAGTTCACCCCCGAACTGAAATCGCCGAGCGTCGCGATGCCCTTCGACGGCGACTACACCCAGGAAGCCTATGCCCAGCAGCTGATCGACGAGTACAAGGCCGCCGGCGTCCCGGCCTCCGACGTCTTCGCCCAGTCGTTCAATCTCGACGACGTGCTCTACTGGATCAAGAAGGAGCCAGCGTTCGGTAACCAGGCCGTCTACCTGGACGGCCGCTACGGCGACAAGAGCTTCGACCACGCCAATCCGGCAACGTGGAACCCCGACATGAGCAAGCTCGCCGACGCCGGCGTGAAGATCGTCGCGCCGCCAATGTGGATGCTCGTCGGGCTCAACGACGAGCGCGAGATCGTGCCATCGGTCTACGCCGAGAAAGCCAAGGGCGCCGGCCTCGACATCATCACCTGGACGCTGGAGCGGTCGGGCCCGCTGAACACCGGCGGCGGCTGGTACTTCCAGACGGTCAAGGACGGCATCACCAGCGACGGCACGACCTTCGAGCTGTTGGACGTGCTGGCCCGCGACGTCGGCATCAAGGGCATCTTTACGGACTGGCCGGCGACGGTGACCTACTACGCCAATTGCATGGGCATGAAGTAGGGCGCCGGTAGACCAACGCACCCTCCCATCGACGGCCGCGCATTTCCACCGTAGGGGCGGGTTTGAAACCCGCTCCTACACCGGATGCGGGGTGGCACCTACGGCTCGTTCCAGACGACGCGGCCGAGATTGGCAACGTCATAGCCCTCCATCTCGGTCGCACGGGCGGTGAACGCGGCGGTACGGGTGAAAGTGAGCAACGCCTGGATCGGCGGCTCGAAATAGTCGCGCCGGCGCATCATAAGGTCGTAGCGCTCCCGGTGCAGGGCCACGAAATCAAGGCGGTAGCGGTGCGCCACCTCGGCGACGCCCAGGCCCGCGTCGGCCTTACCCTCAAGGACGCCGAGACCGAGGTCGGTTTCGCTGCGCGCCGGCTGCGCCAGCACGTCGAGATCGGTGAGGGCGATTCCCGCCTCGCCCAGAAGGTGCTCGAACAGCACGCGGCTTCCGGCCTCATTCTGCCGAGCGACGACGCGCGCGCCCTTGGTCTTCAGATCGCCGATGGTACGGATGCCGAGGGGGTTTCCCGGCGCCAGCACCAGGCCCTGATCGCGCCATGCCCACTCGACCAGCACCACCCCGAGGCCACGGCAGCTGTCCCGCGCGATGGCCATGTTGTAGCGCCCGTCATCGTCCTCCGCGCCGGCCGGATCGAGGACGTGGAGCCCACAGACCGCCGCCTCCCCGGCGGCGAAGCGGCCAACGCCGTCGAGGCTGCCTCCGGCCAGAAGCGCGAGCGCACAGCCGGACTCGGGGAGGCTCCATTCGAGCAGCGGGTCGTGGCTGCCGACGACCACTGGCGGCGGCTGGGCGGCGGTGCGGACGCTGCCGGGGAACTCTGTCCCCTCGGCGATCCACAGATCGATGAGGTTGCGGGGAAACAGCCACTTGCCGGTGACCCGGGTGCAGGGGATGCGCCGTTCGCGCACCAGATCGTAGACCTTGCGTTCCTTGATGCGCAGGTACTCGGCGACCTCGCGGGTATTCATCATCTCCGGCAAGGCCCGCTCCGATCCTGTCAATTCCTGCGCCAGGGTGTCGTTCTTTGCGGCTTCAGTATCCCCAATAATCTTGGGGGCGACAACGTTCGTGCGACGAACTATCTTGAGCGTTATATACGAACGAGCCGAACGCTCGGCGGCGCGGACAGAGGACTGGATACCGGAAGCCCGCGCCTCGCTGGGAGGTCCTTCCGGATGATCGACCCATATGGTCGTCACGTCACATATCTTCGCGTTTCGGTCACCGACCGGTGCGACTTCCGCTGTGTCTATTGCATGGCCGAGGAGATGGAGTTCCTGCCGAAGCCGGAAGTGCTGACGCTGGAGGAACTGGACCGGCTGTGCACGGCATTCGTCCGCCACGGCGTCCGCAAGCTGCGCATCACCGGTGGCGAGCCGCTGGTCCGGCGCAACATCATGCACCTGTTCCATTCCCTGAGCCGGCACATGGACTCGGGGGACCTCGACGAACTGACGCTCACCACAAACGGCAGCCAGCTGGTCAAATACGCCCATGCGCTGCGGTCCTGCGGTGTGCGCCGGGTCAACGTCTCGGTTGATTCGCTGGATGCCGAGACCTTCACCCGCATCACCCGGCGCGGCCGCCTCGATCAGGTCAAGGAGGGCCTCGCCGCGGCCAAGGACGCCGGGCTCGACGTCAAGATCAACACCGTGGCGCTCCGCGACGTCAACGCCCACGAGATGGACGACCTGGTCGCCTGGTGCGGCCGGGAGGGGTTCGACCTCTGCCTGATCGAGACCATGCCCCTCGGCGACATCGACGGCGACCGCACGGACCAGTACCTGCCCCTGGATGTCGTCCGCAGCCGACTCGAAAAACGCTGGACCCTCGTCGACTCCACCTACCGCACCGGCGGCCCGGCCCGCTACGTCACCGTCGGCGAGACCGGCCGGCGGATCGGCTTCATCACCCCGCACACCCACAATTTCTGTGAATCGTGCAACCGGGTGCGCCTGACCTGCACGGGCACCCTGTTCATGTGCCTGGGCAAGGAGGACGCCGCCGATCTGAGGACGCCGCTCCGCGCCAGCCCCTCGGACATTCCGCTGATGGCCGCCATCGACGAGGCTATCGCCCGCAAGCCCAAGGGCCACGACTTCGTCATCGAGCGCGCCGCGCCCCCCGCCGTCTCACGCCACATGAGCATGACCGGCGGCTGACGCCGCCGAACGGCTAACGGCCCAGCTCGCGCATCGCCGCGTCGAGCCCTTCGAGGGTCAGCGGGTACATGCGGTCGGCGATGATCTGGCGCATCATCTTGGTGGACGTCGTGTACTCCCACCAGTCCTCGGGCACCGGGTTCAGCCAGACGGCGCGCTGGTAGACGCCAAGTAGGCGCTCCATCCACACGAACCCGGCCTCCTCGTTCCAGTGCTCGACGCTGCCGCCGGGGTACAAGAGTTCGTAGGGGCTCATCGACGCGTCGCCGACGAAGATCGCCTTGGAGTCGTGGGGATAGGTGTGCAGCACGTCCCAGGTCTTGATATGCGAGTCCATGGAGCCGCCGACGTCAAGGAACAAGAGCACCTTCACCGCGTTGTGCCGCTCCGGCACCATCTGGATGTCCAGATAGCCCTTCTTCGCCGTCGACAGGATGGTGTCGTGCAGCTCCAGTTCCGTCGCCGCGCCCTGGCGGGCGAACCGGCGCAGGCGGCGTAGCGCCACCTTGATGTTGCGCGTGCCCAGCTCGACTGATGCGTCCAAGTTCTTGAACTCGCGCTTGTCCCAGACCTTGACGGCGCGGTTGTTGCGGTTGCGGTCCTGGCCGATGCGGATGCCCTCGGGGTTGTAGCCCCAGGCGCCGAACGGCGAGGTGCCGGCGGTGCCGATCCACTTGGAGCCGCCCTGGTGGCGGCCCTTCTGCTCTTCGAGGCGTTGTTTCAGCGTCTCCATCAGCTTGTCCCAACCGCCGAGAGACTCGATCAGCGCCTTTTCCTCGTCGGTCAGCGTCCGCTCGGCCAGCTTCTGCAGCCAGTCCGCAGGGATCTCGATGCGCTCCTCGTCCTCGGGCGGTTCCAGGCCCTTGAACACGGAGCCGAACACCCGGTCGAACTTGTCGAGGTTGGTTTCGTCCTTCACCAGGCACGAGCGCGACAGGTAGTAGAGGTCGTCGACGCTGTAGTCGGCGATGCCGGCCTCCATCGCCTCGAGCAGGGTGAGGTATTCGCGCAAATTGACCGGTACGCGGGCGTCACGAAGTTCGAGGAAGAACTCGATGAACATGGCGGCGGTCCCCGGCGCCCTTGCCGACCCTAACCGTCCTCGCGGCGGTTGAGGAAGGCGAGGCGTTCGAACAGGTGCACGTCCTGCTCGTTCTTCAAGAGCGCGCCGTGCAGCGGCGGAATGAGCTGGCGCGCGTCGGTGGTCTTCAGCGCTTCGGGCGGGATGTCCTCGACCATCAGCAGCTTGATCCAGTCGAGGAGTTCCGACGTCGACGGCTTCTTCTTCAGCCCCGGCACCTCGCGCATCTCGAAGAACATGGTGAGCGCCGCCTGCACCAGCCGCTTCTGGATGCCGGGGTAATGCACGGCGACGATCTGCTCCATGGTCTCGCGGTCGGGAAAGCGAATGTAGTGGAAGAAGCAGCGGCGCAGGAAGGCATCCGGCAGTTCCTTCTCGTTGTTGGAGGTGATGACGACGATGGGGCGGTTGCTGGCGACCACGGTCTCCTTGGTCTCGTAGACGTGGAACTCCATGCGGTCCAGCTCGAGCAGCAGGTCGTTGGGAAACTCGATGTCGGCCTTGTCGATCTCGTCGATCAGCAGCACCGGGCGATCATCGGCCTCGAAGGCCTCCCACAGCCGGCCCTTGACGATGTAGTTGGCGATGTCGTGGACGCGTTCGTCGCCGAGCTGGGAATCGCGCAACCGCGCCACCGCATCGTATTCGTACAGACCCTGCTGGGCCTTGGTGGTCGACTTGATATGCCACTGGATCAGCGGGCGGTCCAATGCCTTGGCGACCTCAGCGGCGAGGATGGTCTTGCCGGTCCCCGGCTCACCCTTGACCAGCAGAGGCCGTTCGAGGGCAACGGCGGCGTTCACCGCCACCATCAGATCCTCCGTCGCTACATAGGTGTCGGTGCCCTCGAAACACGTGTCCATGTCTGCCCCCGTCCGGTGTCCCTCATTTACCGTAAGGACGGGGGCGCCTCGGTTCAAGGTTGGCGGGCTACTCCGCCGCGTTCATCTGTTGGACGACGTCCAGCGTGCGCATCAGGTCGCTGCGTATGCCGGTCCAGACATCGGGACCGAGTCCCGCGAGCAGTCGCTCCTGCGCTCCCCGCCACAAGGGCACAGCTTCGGCGATCAGCGTCCAGCTGGCGTCGGTCAGAGTCACCGTGCGCCGGCGCCGGTCAGCGCCGGGGGCCGTCGCCAAAAGGCCACGCGCGTGAAGGGGTTTGACCACGCGCGACACGGTCGACGGGTCCATCACCAGAATATCGCCGAGGTCGGTGAGGCTCGGGCGGTCATGGGTGGCAACGGCGACGAGTAGGGCGAGCTGGGTCGATCGCAGGCCGGTCGGGTCCAGAGCTTCGTCGAAAAACTGGGTCACGGCGCAAGAAACTCTGCGCATGTTCAAACACGCGCATTGCGCCGCCATCGACGACAACGCATCACGACTGTTCGTGAACCGCTCTTCGTCCACGAGCAAACCGCCCCCTGCTTGCCACCTCGCGGGCAGGGCCCGCGATTTCATATCGATGCGCGTTTTCGCGCACGCCCGCTTTCCGCAGTTGGGACTATTATGTGGTGCGAACGCCTCTCAGCACAAGAATTTTCCGTACATGCAGGCGTCTTTTCGCGTCCGCACGACGCCTATCGATTTCCCGCAAGTTATTCGGCCGGCAGCACTTTCGGGCGGGTGAGCACGGAAACCGCCTCCGGCGTCGGCGTTTCGGGAACCAGCTGCGCTAGCCCCAACGACCCCGCCGCCATGGCCGCGCCGGACAGGAACACCGCCGCCGGCGAGGCGACCCACAGGAACCCGAAGGCTGCCGGGATGACCACCGCGGCGATGTGGTTGATGGTGAAGCTGACGCCGGAGGTGCTGGCAATGTCGGCGGGATCGGCGATCTTCTGGAAGTAGGTCTTTACCGCGATGGCCAGGGCGAAGAACAGGTGGTCGAGGATGTAGAGGCCGACGGCGATCCACGGCGAATCGACGAATGCGTAGCCGACGAATACGCCGATCAGTCCGACGTATTCCAGGGTCAGTGCCCGGCGTTCGCCCCAGCGCGCGATCAGCCGCCCGATGGATGGCGCCACCAGCATGGTGACCACGTGGTTGGCGAGGAACATCAGGGTGATCGCGGCGACGTCGAAGCCGAACTTCTCGACCATCAGGAAGCCGGCGAAGACGATGAAGATCTGGCGCCGCGCCCCGGACATGAAGGTCAGCGCGTAGTAGAGCCAGTAGCGGGGACGGACGATGAGCGCCTTGGTCTGCTCGACCCGGGTCGGGAAGCGGGGGAAAGCGATCCACACGGCGAGCGTGATTGCCACCGTGGCGCCACCGGCGATGGCGTAGACCCAGACCATGTCCAGACCGCCAAGGGTGACGCCAACGTAGATCAGGCCGAACGCGGCGATGGTCGCGAACGAGCCGACCGAGATCAACCGCCCGAACAGCTCCGGCGCCCCTTCGCGGTCGGTCCATTGCAAGGCCAGGGACTGGCGGACGGTTTCGAAGTAGTGGAAGCCGACCGACATCAGCACGGTGGTCAGATAGAGGCCGAGCACGTTCGGGAACAGGCCGGTGATCGCCACGCCCGTGCCCAACAGCAGCAGCGAGATCAGTGCCAGGGTCTGCTCGCGCACCAGGATCAGCACGAAGACGACGGTGAAGGCGAGAAACCCGGGAATCTCCCGCAGGCTCTGCAGGATGCCGATCTCGACGCCGGTGAACGCCGCCCGCTCGACGGCGAAATTGTTGATCAGCGCCATCCATGTGGCGTGCGACAGCGGCATCGCCAGCGCTATCAGGATCAGCAGCACCTCGGGCCGGCGCCAGTCCTTGAGCATCATCACAACAGTTTCCGTCCTAACCCGCCGGCGACACTACCGGCACTTGGGGTCGATGGCGCGGAAAATCCACTTGGTGCGGTGGCGGAACCGGCGCTAGGGCCCGAGATCGGTCGCCCTAAGAGCCGCCGCGGCGGTTAGTCCCCAGACCGCATTGGCCAGCAGCACGACGACGGGTGTCAGGGTGCCTAGGCCGAGGCCGAACGCGCCGTGGGGTGTTTTGGCCGGGAACACGACGAATAACTGAACCAGAGTCGGTCCGAGGCTGAACAGGAGCGCGCGTAGCCAGATGCGGGAGTCGAGGACAGGCATCAGGAAGGCGAAGCCCCAAAGGCCACCCCAGACGATACGCGGGTAGAGCCAAGCCGGCGACAGGTTCGGCGCGATGCCAACACCGACCATGGCCGTCAAACTCAGCGCGCTGGCCGCCCAGATCGCCAGACTGTTGACCAGGCCGCCGAAGGCGCCGGCCGCGAAGGTCAGAAGAATTGTCGTCGGAATTCGTCTCATCGTTCCCGCCGATCGATCCCATCGTCGGGACACAAACAAACGGGCGCGACGACTATTCCATCGGATGATTGCCTCAGGACGTCTTTGGCGGATAACCCGGCATCAGCTCGTAGGGATGCTGCCAGCCGTCAAGCGCGGCGATGCGGCCGAGCCATGCGGCGATGTTGGGATGGTTCTCTTCCCAGACGACGCCGATTTCATCGGGCCAGTAGAGATAGCCGCACATTGACAGGTCGGCGATGGTCGGGCGGTCGTTGACGACGAAGGACCGCCCGGCGAGATGGCTCTCAAGGATGCCGAGCGCCGTCTGCGAACGCATCTCCAGGAACTCGGTGACCGGTGTTTCGCCGGTGTTGCCGAAGGTCCGCATGAACCGGAGCGTCGCCGTGTAGCTGGTCAGCTTGTGATTGTCGAACAGCAGCCAGTGGAGGATTTCCAGGCGCTCGTCTTCGCTTTCGGGCCCGAACCGTCCGCGTTGCTCGGCGAGATAGGTGAGGATCGCGCCCGATTGGGTCAGCGTCCGCTCGCCGTGGACCAGCACCGGCACCTCGCCCATCTCGTTGATCGCCCGATACTCCGGGGTGCGGGTCTCGCCGTTGAAGTAGTCGACGAACCGCGGTTCCCAGTCGGCGCCCGAAAGCGCCAGCATCAGTGCCGCCTTGTAGGCGTTCCCCGATTGGGCGAAGCAATAGAGGACGTATTCGGCCATTGGCGTGTGCTCTCAGGCCGTACCCGCGATGGCGTGTTCGATGGCGTCAAGCGCCTCCGCCGCTTTGGACGCATCCGGTCCGCCGGCCTGGGCCATGTCGGGCCGGCCGCCGCCGCCGCGTCCGCCGACCGCCGCGGAGCCCGCGCGCACCAGATCGACGGCGCTGAGCCGCTCGGCCAGGTCGTCGGTGACGCCGACGACGAGCGACGCCTTGCCGTCGGCGGTCGAGACGAGGGCGACGACACCGGAGCCGATCTGCTTCTTGAGGTCGTCGGCGAGGCCCTTGAGCTGCTTGGCGGGCACGCCTTCAAGGAGGCGCGGCGAATACTTGACGCCGCCGACGTCCTTGAACCCGTCCGTGCCGCCGCCGCCTCCGGTTGCCAGTGCGCGGTGGGCGTCTGCGAGCTCCCGCTCCAGACGGCGGCGCTCCTCCATGAGCGCGGCGACCCGTTCGGGCAGTTCCGCCGGCGCCACCTTGAGGATGCCGGCGGCTTCGCGCAGCGCCGCTTCTTCGGCGGCGACGTAGGCCTGGGCGCCCTCGCCCGTCACCGCTTCGATGCGGCGAACGCCCGCGGCGACGGCACCCTCGGAGACGATCTTGAACAGCCCGATGTCGCCGGTGCGGCGCACGTGGGTGCCGCCGCAAAGCTCGACCGAGTACGGACGCGGGCCGTCCGGGCCGCCCATGGAGACGACGCGTACCTCATCGCCGTACTTCTCGCCGAACAGCGCCATGGCGCCGGCCTCGACCGCCGCTTCCGGCTCCATCAGGTGGGTGTCGACGGCGGCGTTGACCCGGATGCGGGCGTTCACCTCAGCTTCGACCGCAGCCAGTTTCTCCGGCGTGATCGCCTTCGGGTGCGAAATGTCGAAGCGCAGCCGGTCGCGGGCGACCAGCGAGCCCTTCTGGGTGACGTGATCGCCGAGATGGCGGCGCAGCGCCTCGTGCAGGAGGTGGGTCGCCGAGTGGTTGGCGCGGATGGCCGTGCGCCGGGGCGACTCGACCGCCAGCGCCACGTCGTCGCCGATGCGCAGCGTGCCGGCGGCAACGACGCCGATGTGGACGTGCATGTCGCCGAGACGCTTCTGGGTATCGGACACGTCGACCTCCAGGCCATCCGGTCCGGTGATGGTCCCCTTGTCGCCCATCTGGCCGCCCGATTCGCCGTAGAACGGCGTCTGGTTGCACACAACGGCGACGGCGATGCCTTCGTTGGCCTCGTTGACCGGCTCGCCGTCGACGACAATGGCCAGCACCTTGCCCTCGGCGGTTTCCGTCTCGTAGCCGAGAAAGTCGGTGGCGCCGGCCTCTTCGCGGACGGCGAACCACACCTCCTCGGTGGCGGCCTCGCCGGAGCCGGCCCAAACCCTGCGCGCTTCCTCGCGCTGGCGGGCCATGGCCGCATCGAAGCCGTCGGTGTCGACGCCGATGTCGCGCAGCCTGAGCGCGTCCTGGGTGAGGTCGAGGGGGAATCCATAGGTATCGTAGAGCTTGAACGCGGTTTCGCCGTCGAGTTCGCCGCCCGCCGTGAGGTCCTCCGTCGCCTCGTCGAGAAGCCGCAGCCCGCGATCAAGGGTGCGCTTGAACCGCGTCTCTTCCAGCTTCAGGGTCTCGGAAATCAGCGCCTCGGCGCGGGTCAGCTCCGGGTACGGCCCGCCCATCTTGGCGACCAGCGCCGGCACCAGCCGCCACATCAGCGGCTCGGTGCAGCCGATCATGTGGGCGTGGCGCATGGCGCGGCGCATGATCCGGCGCAGCACGTAGCCGCGGCCCTCGTTGGAGGGCAGCACGCCATCCGAGATCAGGAACGCGCTGGCGCGCAGGTGATCGGCAATGACCCGGTGCGACATACGGTGCTCGCCCTCGGGCTCGGTGCCGGTGGCCTCGGCCGAGGCGTGGATCAGCGCCTGCAGCAGATCGATTTCGTAGTTGTCGTGGGTGCCCTGCATCACCGCGGCGATGCGTTCGAGCCCCATGCCGGTGTCGATGGAGGGTTTGGGCAGGTCAATGCGCTGGTCCGGTGTTATCTGTTCGTATTGCATGAACACCAGGTTCCAGATCTCGATGAACCTGTCGCCGTCCTCGTTTTCGCTTCCCGGCGGTCCGCCCTCGAGCCGCGGTCCGTGGTCGCAAAAGATCTCCGAGCACGGCCCGCAGGGGCCGGTGTCGCCCATGGACCAGAAGTTGTCCGAGGTGGCGATGCGCAGGATCTTCTCCTCCGGCAGCCCGGCGATCTTCTTCCACAGATCGAAGGCCTCGTCGTCCTCGTCGTAGACGGTGACCAGCAGGCGGTCTTCGGGCAGGCCGAACTCCTTGGTCACCAGGTTCCACGCCAGCTCGATGGCGAGGTCCTTGAAGTAGTCGCCGAACGAGAAATTGCCGAGCATCTCGAAGAAGGTGTGGTGGCGGGCGGTGTAGCCGACGTTTTCCAGGTCGTTGTGCTTGCCGCCGGCGCGCACGCACTTCTGCGCCGTCACCGCGCGCACGTAGTCGCGCTTCTCGGCGCCGGTGAACACGTTCTTGAATGGCACCATGCCGGCCGAGGTGAACATCAGCGTCGGATCGTTGCGCGGCACCAGCGGCCCCGAGGCCTCGACCGTGTGGCCGTTGCGGGCGAAGAAATCGAGGAACGCCTTGCGGATGTCGTTGACGGTCTGCATGGATCTAATTTAGGCCGCGTGTGGCACCGAGAAAACGCCGCTCTCAATGGCGCCCGCTTTTATCCCGTCCCACTGCGGGTGTCCACCGATGCCAGTAAACACCAAACGCGGCCCCGAAGGGCCGCGCCGGCGAAAACCGCGGGATCGTGGGGACTACCCGGCGGCGGGTTCGTCGGAGACGGGCGCGTCGTCGGCGTCGTCGTCGGGGCCGACCATCATCTGTTCCGAGACGAGGCCGGCGTTCTGGCGGATCTGGCTCTCGATCTCGCCGGCGATCTCCGGGTGGTCGCGCAAGAACGCCTTGGCGTTTTCGCGGCCCTGGCCGACGCGTTCGTCGCCATAGGAGAACCATGATCCCGACTTCTCGACGATGCCGGCCTTGAGGCCGAGGTCGAGGATCTCGCCCATCTTCGAGACGCCCTCGCCGTACATGATGTCGAACTCGACCATCTTGAACGGCGGCGCCAGCTTGTTCTTGACCACCTTGACCCGGGTCTGGTTGCCGACCACCTCGTCGCGGTCCTTGATCGCGCCGATGCGGCGGATCTCGAGGCGCACCGAGGAATAGAACTTGAGCGCGTTGCCGCCGGTGGTGGTCTCGGGGTTGCCGAACATCACGCCGATCTTCATGCGGATCTGGTTGATGAAGATGATCATCGTCCGCGAGCGCGACACCGAGGCGGTCAGCTTGCGGAGCGCCTGACTCATCAGCCGCGCCTGCAGGCCGACGTGGGTGTCGCCCATCTCACCCTCGAGCTCGGCCCTCGGCACCAAAGCGGCGACGCTGTCGATGACCAGCACGTCGACGGCGCCGGAGCGCACCAGGGTGTCGGCGATCTCCAGCGCCTGCTCGCCGGCATCCGGCTGCGAGATCAACAGCTCGTCCACGTTGACGCCCAGCTTATGGGCATAGACGGGATCGAGCGCGTGCTCGGCGTCGACGAAGGCGCAGGTGCCGCCCCGCTTCTGGGCCTCGGCGACGGCGTGCAGCGCCAGCGTGGTCTTGCCGGAGCTTTCGGGGCCGTAGATCTCGACGATGCGCCCGCGCGGCAGGCCGCCGATGCCGAGCGCGATGTCGAGGCCCAGCGAGCCCGTGGAGACGACCTCGGTCTCCACCGTCTCGCGCTGGCCCAGGCGCATGATCGAGCCCTTGCCGAAGGCCCGCTCGATCTGGCTGACCGCGGCGTGGAGCGCCCGGTTGCGGTCGGAAGTGTCTCTGTCCACGAGGCGCAGGCTCGTCTCAGCCATCGGTCATCCCCTTATTCCACAGGCTGCGGCGGATACGCAATGACGTTCACTGTGCATGTTTTGTTCTCATGCACAAGAGATTTTTTAATATGTTGTTTTAAAAGGCAAAAATAGGTTTATTTTCGATCTTTGTTCACGTTCGTCTGGGCACGAACTTGTCATCTAGCGGCATGTAAGGCGACTCCATGACGCGTTAGGGGCGAAATGGGAGACCTCGATGCCGGCCAAGCAATCCTGTGCTCCCCTTCGGACTATTTCTTGGCTGTTGGCGGCCGGATGAGAATATCCCGCAAGATATCGCGGAGCCCTGATGACGGCTCCATCACCGCCGACCTGCACCGGATTCGTGAAGATGACCGGGCCAGTCCCGTGATGGAGCGCGCCTTCAGGTACTGGCTTTAGTCGTCGCCAGCCATGTGGTCGAGGTTATTGCCCTTCCGGCCGTCCGGGTTGGTGCGAAGATGAGTCTTGGCCCCATCCCGCCGGACGACATGGGTATTCTCGATCTCGCCGCGGTCGGCCATCGGAATGGCGCCATCAACCGAGGTGTAACGAGAGTTACCATCGAACAGCACATGCGTGATATCGCCCTCGCTGTCCGCTCGGGCGTCCACAATTCTACGCTTCGTCATCGCTTTGTCATCCTTTCGTGCGATGGCGAGAGCCGCTTGACGTGGAACTGCTCTGATGTATTTTCGATTGCCTCCAAAATAGTTCTGCCCCGCAGCGGCTCACTACAACGCGGGGTAACGAGGTAGCAGCCGGGGTGGCCGCCCCGGCTGTTCTCGTATCGTCGAAAAGTAGTGATTCCATGTCGTTGAATCTTTGTCAACGGACGCGTTCGTGTTCTGTTTCCGCAAGCATGTGTATATCGGGGACAGAAACACGGGACATGTTGTGAGGGCAAAGGTCCGATGGTGGATATCATTGGAAATCGAGCCGACGTTATGGACTCTCGGGCATTCAACCAGAGAGAATTGGCCCTATGGGCACTTTTCTTAAGGCCGGCGCGGGCTCGTTTGTAGGCAGGCTGGTTGCTAGCACGTTCCTTGCGGTTTGTGTTGTGCTGGGGGTTGGGCCAGATAAATGGGCAGCAACATTGGTGGGGCTAGAACCGGGCGCATGGTTGTGGGTTGCTCGTACAGGTTTTTTGGCGCTCGCTGGTCTAGCCGCTTGGTTTGCGTTCGTTGCGCCTGGCCTTGCTAACTCAACACTCATTCTGACATGGCGGTATCGGCCAGAAGACGCAGACATTGTGCCAGTGAGGCGCATGATTCGCATGACGGAAGCTGCACGACGTGCCTATGAAAAATTTCGCGGGCTTTCTGTCTCTAAACAGCGTCTTCCTGCAATGGCCGCAGACAGGCTATCAGATGGTAGCCCCCTCAGTTGGTTCGCATGCGCTTTGGCAGGAAGCAACGAAATCCCCGTGTACGGCATCCACCCGCCTTCAAACGCTCTTGAGTTAGTGTCGGCGGAATTGGTGCGTGCCGAAGGACACTACTCAGACGATGCCAATTCTCTGAGTTATTACGATCGAAACGACCCGGAGTACGTTGATCTTTCGATAAAGGTCACAGACTTCAAGAAGAGGCTCAACGAAATGAGCACGTGGGACATCGGCGACGCCTAAGCCTGCCGAAAGCTGCCAAGTACGGGTAGGTAGACCGCTTCGCTAGAGAACGCCACGTAGGTTTTGCGCCTCCCAGCGCGTCCACTCACCGTCCCGCGTCGAGCACCTCTTTCACCTTCCCCGCCAGATCGGCGAGGGTGAACGGCTTGGGCAGGAAGTGGATCCAGGGCTCGGCGGTCAGCTCGTCGCCGAGCACCTCCTCGGCGTAGCCGGACATGAGGATCACCTTGATCCCCTCGATCTCGTGGCGCACGAGTTTGACCAGGGTGTGGCCGTCCATGCCCGGCATGACGACATCGGAAACGATGAGGTCGATGGGGCCGTTCGTGCCGTTGACGACGTCCAGCGCGCCCTCGCCGTCCCGCGCCTCCAGCACCTGGTAGCCCTTGGCGCGCAAGGCCCGGGCGGCGAACATGCGCACCGCGTCCTCGTCCTCGACCAAGAGCACGGTGCCGGCACCGGTGAGGTCGCCCATGGACGCGTCGACGTGAGGGATCGCGGCGTGAACGGCGACGCCGTCTTCCGCCTCGTCGGCGCCGATGGCCGGCAGGTGGATGGAGAACGTGGTCCCCTGCCCCGGCGCCGAATCGACCGAGACGAAGCCCTCGGTCTGGCGGACGATGCCGTAGACCGTCGACAGGCCGAGGCCGGTGCCCGCACCCGTGTCCTTGGTCGAAAAGAACGGCTCGAAGATGCTGCCGATCACTTCCTTGGGTATGCCGACGCCCGTATCGGCGACCTCGATCAGCACATAGCGTCCGGGCGGCATCACCTCAGGTCCGCGGCTGACGGGCTGCTCGGTCAGCGCCGGCGCGGTGCGGATGGTCAGCGTACCGCCGCCGGGCATGGCGTCGCGGGCGTTGACCGCGAGGTTGATGATGACCTGGTCGAACTGACCCGGATCGACGCGGACGAGGCCGAGGTCGTCGCCCGATTCCATGACCAGGGTGACCGTCTCGCCGAGCAGCCGGCCCAGCAGGTGCGAGAGATCGCCGAGTGCCTCGTTGACGTCGAGGATCACCGGCTGGAGCGTCTGTTTGCGCGAGAACGCCAGCAGCTGGCGGACCAGGTTGGTCGCCCGGTTGGCGTTCTGGCGGATTTGCATGATGTCGGCGAACGAGGGATCGCCAGCGCCGTGGCGGGTCAGCAACAGATCGCAGAACCCCAGCATCGCCGTCAGCAGATTGTTGAAATCGTGGGCGATGCCGCCGGCCAGCTGGCCGACCGCCTGCATCTTCTGCGACTGGGCGAACTGCACCTCGAGGTCGCGGTGCTCGGTGGTGTCCATGAAATGCACGATCAGCCCCGAGACGTCGCCGTCGGCGTCCTCAATGCGGCTGGCCGAGATCGACGCCGACAATTCGCGGTCGCCGGCACCGGGCACCCGCACGCCTTCCAGGTGCGCCGCCCGCATGGTCGCCATCACCACCTTCGAGAGCTGCCCGGCGATGTCGTCGCGGTCGGCCTTGGAGACCCGCTCGGCGAACGGGCGGCCGACGACTGCGTCGCGGTGGAGGCCCAGGGACTTGAGCAGCGCGCGGTTGCAGTCGACGACGGTGCCGGCGAGATCAACGATGGCGATGCCGCCCGGCGCCTCGCTGAACAGCCAGCGCAATCGGCGTTCGGCCGTCCGCACGGCGTCGGCGTCGGCGAGCCAGGTCAGGCCGCGGACGACCAGCGAGCGGGTGTAAAGGGTGCTGCCGTCGGTGCCATGCCGCTCGGACTGGATGAGCGCGGCACGGAAGGTCTCGCCGTCGGCGGCACGCAGCACGACCTCGCCGTGGACGCCGGCGGTATCGTCCTGTTCCGGCGCGGGCTCGACGGCAGCGACGAAATCGGCGAAGGCCACGTCCCCCCGGCCGAGATCCGCAACTTCGATGCCCAGCCAGTGGGCGAGGGTCTGGTTGGCGTGGACGATCCGGCCCTCGGCATCGGCGGAGAAGAACCCCGCCGGCAGGCCGTCGATGTAGTCGCCGAGCACGGCGTCCTCGCGGCGGCGCTGTGCGTCGGCCTCGCGGCGCCGGGTGATGTCGTCGGCCGTCCACAGGGCATACCCCGGCCAGCCCGGAACGGACTGAACCGACATGGCCCGCCATTCCTCTGCCCCCGGGCGCACGGTGAGTGCCACCTCGGCGGACGCGTCGGTGCCGTCCCCGCCCGCCGTGCGCAGCCGCGCCAGCGCCGCGCGGGCACCATCATTGGCGCAGATGGCGGCCACGGCGTCGAGGGACGTTGCCATGACGAACAGGCGCAGGAACGCAGGATTAGCGTAGACGAACGCGCCGTCGGCGTCGGTGATCAGCCGCGCCTCGGTTCCGGCTTCGGCGGCGGCGAGCAGCATTTCGGCGACGGGCGGGCCGCCGCGCCCGAGAACGGCGCGCCGAACCTGCGTGACTGCTTCGCCGAGTTTCGAGACCATCGCCGTTCCCCGCCGGGCCTAGCCCATCAGGTCCAGGCCGCCTGCCCCTTCAGCCGCATGACGTAGCCGATGATCTCGGCCACCGCCTGGTAGTGCTCGGGCGGGATCTCGTTGTCCAGTTCCACCGTGGCGTAGAGCGCCCGCGCCAGCGGCGCATCCTCGACCACCGGCACTTCGTTCTCCGTCGCCACGGCGCGGATGCGGTAGGCCAGATGATCGACACCCTTGGCGACCAATTTGGGCGCCGCCATGGACTGCATATCATAGGTCAGCGCCACCGCGTAGTGGGTCGGGTTGGTGATCACCACATCGGCCTTGGGAACAGCCTGCATCATCCGCTGCATGGCGCGCTCCATGCGCAGGCGGCGGATGCGCGCCTTGACCTGGGGGTCGCCCTCGGCCTGCTTGGTTTCGTCCTTCACCTCCTGCTTGGTCATCCGCATCTGCTTGGTGAACACGAACTTCTGGTACATGAAATCGAGGGCGGCGATGGCCGACATGGCGCCGATGGTGCCAGCGGCGATCCAGAGCGCGATCAGATGGATACGCTCCATGGTCTGGATGATCTCGAACTGCGGCAGCAGCGGCAGGTCCTCGAGCAAAGGCAATGCCAAGCCGAACGAGATCACGGCGACGATGATCAGCTTGAGCAGACCTTTCAGGAACTCGACGATGCCGCGGATCGAGAAGATCCGCTTCATGCCCTTCAACAGATTGAGCTTCGACGTCTCGGGCTTGAGCTTGGCCGGCGCCCACAAGAGGCCGAACTGACCGACATTGACGGCGAGAGCCAACAGCATCAGCAGGCCGAGCAGCGGGCCGACGACGAGCAGTACGTCGATCAACAGGTTGGCGAAGGTCAGGCGCAGGTGCTCGATGTCGAAGGGAATGCCGTGCGGCGCCTCGACGAACTTGATCACCGCGTCGCGGACGCCGCCCGCCGTGTAACCGGCCAGGAACATCAGGCCGAACAGGCCGCCGAGCAGCATGCCCCAATGCTTGACCTCTTGCGACGAGGCGACCTGGCCCTGCTCGCGTCCCTTCGACAGCCGCCGGGATGTCGGGTCTTCTGTTTTTGAGGCGTCGTCTTGTTCAGCCATGGTCTATCTCAGGGCGCCAGGATGGCGCCGATGCCTTCGGAGAAGTGCTGCAGGAACACCAGCATCATCCCCGACAGCGCCAGTGCCATCACCCAGATCTGGATGGAGATCTGCAGCGGCAGGCCGAAGAAGAACACCGGCAACTGGGGCATCAGCCGCCCGAGCACACCGATACCGACGTAGTAGGTCAGACCGACGATCAGAAACGGCGACGACAGCTTGAGGCCGAGGGCGAAGGCGTCCGTCACCGTGCGGGCCAGCATCTCCGTGGCGTCGCCGAACGACATCAGCGACCCCGGCGCGAACAGTCCGTAGCTGTCGACCAGCGCCCTGAGCATCAGGTGGTGGAGGTCGGAGACGAACACCAGCACGAGACCGAGGATGCTGAGGAATCCGCCAATGGTGGCGCTCTGCTGTTCGGCGATGGGGTCGAGGATCAGCGCATTTGCCAGCGACGAGAACAGCGACGTGAACACGCCGGCTGCCTGTAGCGCCGCGGTGATGGCGCGGGCCAGTGAGCCGGTGAACACGCCGATCGCCGCCTCGCCGAGGACCAGCAGGCCGAACGCCGCCGGCGACTTGGGCATGACCGGCAGGTCGTCGACCAGCACCGGCGTGACCACGAAGGTGATCGCCAGGGCCAGCGCCAGCCGAATGCGCACGCTGACAAACTGGGCGCTGAACCCGGGCAGGAACATCATGATGGTGCCGATGCGGATGAACACAATGGCCAGCGCGAACAGCTCGAGCTGAAGGAGCTGTTCCAGCATTGGACGGGCTAACCCAGGCCGACGATGCGGTCGAACAGCGAGCGGGCGAACTCGATCACCGTCGTCATCATGAACGGCAGGAACAGAATGATGGCGATGAACACGACAAGGATCTTGGGCACGAACACCAGGGTCATTTCCTGGATGGTCGTCAGCGCCTGGAACAGCGCAATGACGAGGCCGATGGCAAGACCCGCCAGCATGATCGGCGCGGCGGTCTTGAGGATGACGATCAGAGCCTCACGGCCGACCTCGACGACGGCAACCTCGTTCATGGTGCGGTCCGCTCCATCCCGACCGCGCTACATCGGCATGCGGATGACTTCGCGATAGGCCTCGATGACCTTGTCGCGCACGGAGACCACCGTTTGCAGCGTGGTTTCCGCCTCGGCCACCGCGGTGACGACCTGATTGATGTCGGCGCGGTCGTTGATCGCGGCGATGGACAGCTTCTCGCTGGCCTCGCCGATCCTGACCGCCTCGCGGATGGCGTTGCGGACCAGCCCGCCGAAGGTGTCGTCGGGATTGGAGGGAGACTTGGCGGGTGCCTTGTCCTCCTCGGGCGCGGCACCGCGGGCGACGCGATTGTACGCGGCAACGGCGTTGGAGTAGCTGTTGATCGGGCCTGGCATCGGGATCCTCCTGGTTGCGTGCTCCGGATTGGCGACGACGGCGGGCCAAACCGCCGCGTCCCGGTTCAACGCAGCACGTCGATCGTTTGTTGCAGCATCCTCTTCGAGACCTTGATGACGCTGAGGTTGGCCTCGTAGGAACGCTGGGCCTCGCGCATGTCGGCCATCTCGATCATTGTCTTGACGTTTGGGGTGACCACGTAGCCGTCGGCGTCCGCCGCCGGGTGCCCGGGCAAGTACTTGCGCCCGAAGGACCCGTTGCTGTCCTGTATCTTGTGCACGCGGACGGTATCGAGGCCGGTGGCCCGGTCCAGCGCGTTCTTGAACATCACCAGCTTGCGCCGATACGGCGTGTCCTCCGGCGACGTCGGCAGGGAGTCCGCGTTGGCGATGTTTTCGGCGATGACGCGCAGCCGCGTGCCCTGGCTCTTCATGCCGGAGGCGGAAGCCCGCAGGGTCTTCAGGATATCGTCCATTTACCAGCCCTCCACGACCGGTCACCCGCGGATGCGGGCGGGTGCTACCGCCGGCCCAAGGCCATGCGGATCATGCTGATGTGCTTGCGATAGAGCTCGGCCGTCAGCTTGTGGCCGATGGCGGTCTCGTTGACCTTGGCCATCTGCTCTTCGAGCACCACGGCGTTGCCGGCGGGGGCGGTTTCGAAGGGTTTGCGCTCCTTGGCCTCGGCGAAGTCGCGGATGCGCTTGCGCCGCCCGCCGAGGTGGTCGCCACGGGTTGTGTCCATGTTGAGCTGCATGTTCTCGCGGCGCACCAGCTCGCGGAACTCGAACTTCTTGAGATCCCGCGGCCGGTAGCTCGGCGTGTCGGCGTTGGCCACGTTCTGGGACAGAACCTCCTGACGCTGGGTCAGCCAGGCGAACCGTTTCTTGACCACGCCGAAGAGCGGAATGCTGTCGAAATCCATTCGACGCCCCACCGTAATACCACCAATCCCCAGGGATCAGTGTGGGCGGGAGTCTTTAACAACCGGTAAAGCGGGGGGATGGTCGGCGGATCGTCCCCCCTGTGATGGCCATCACAGCGGGGATGGTAGGCAGAAGCGCATCATTAGGTGCTAAGCTGCCCGGCCGCGCTACAAATGAACAATATCGGGTCAGGGAGCGGGGGATCGGCGCCGTGTTGGGACGACGGCAGGGAGACGGCGGATCGGTCACGGCCAAGGGACGGGTCAGCGACCTGGGCCTGGTGCTTCCGGTCGTGCTCATCGTCTTCGTCAGTGGCGTCCTGATCATCGGCATCCTGTTCAGCGTCGGCCGAATCCAGGACAGCACCGCAGTCGCCGTCGCGGAACGCACCGTCGCCTCGCTGCTGCGCGCCGAACGTCGGTCGCTCGGCCGGCTGGCCAAGGACTACGCCTGGTACGACCTGACCATCGAGCACGTGCTCGACGGGCTCGATCCGGCGTGGATCGAGGAGAACATCGGCGACTACCTGGCCGAGGCCTTCGACGTCTCGGCAACGGTCGTGGTCGGCGGCGACGGGCGGCCGGTGTTCGCAGCCGTGGCCGGACAGCCGGTGGCCGATTTCGATCTCGGACGTTTTGGCTCGGGCCTTGCCGATCTGCTGCGCGACGCACGGGCATCCTTCGACTCCGAGGAACCGACACCGGTCTCGGCGATGGTGATGCTGGATGGCGCCCTGCACTTCGCCGCCGCCAGCCTGATCATGCCCGAAGACATGATTCCGGCCCGCTCGACTCCGGACCCGAAGGCGGTGCTGGTGCTGCTCAAGGCCTTCGATGACGCCTACATGAACCGGCTGGCGGCGGACCACAACCTCGCCGGCCTCCGGGTCGCCAGTGCACCCGAACCCGAAAAGGGCGCGGGCGTGACCCTCAAGGGGCCGGGCGGCGGCGTGCTCGGCTGGGCGACCTGGAAACCGCGGATGCCCGGCCGCGCCGTGGTCCGCGACGCGCTGCCGCTGATCGCCATCTGCCTCGTCCTCATGCTCGGTGCCCTCGGCGTCTTTCTCTATCGGGTTCGTCGGGTCGCCGAGCGGACGGCGCAGGACGCGGCGCAACTGGCCGAGCGTAACGCCGCACTGGAGCGGACAGAAGGCTATCTCGGCGCCGTGCTGTTCGCGCTCGATGCCGACGGGGTTGTCACACTGTTCCGTGGTGGTGGCCTCGCCAACATCGGCATCGACGGCGACGGCGGCATCGGACGTGGGGCATCGCAGGTGTTCGGTCCATGGCCAGAGATCGCCCGCTTGTGCCAGCGCGCGCTCAAAGGCGAATCCGTGACCGCGGTCATCGATGCCGACGCACACCATTTCCACATCGTCGCCTCCCCGGTTTCCGCGGGCGACGGAACGGTCACCGGCATGGTCGGCATCGCCCACGATGTCACCGACCGGATCGCCGCCGAACGTGCCTTGCGCCGGGCCCAGAAGCTGGAAGCTGTCGGCGAACTGGCGGGCGGCATCGCCCACGAGATGAACAACCTGCTGCAGCCGATCCTCGGCCTGACCGAGCTGGCGATGCTCGATCTGCCGGCCGGTAGCAAGGACCGCGAGCGGCTGGAACGGGTGGCGACCGCGACCATTCGTGCCACCGACCTTGTCAAGCAGATCCTTGATTTCAGTCGCGCCGAACCCGGAACCCGAGAACCCGTCACCCTTGACGAGGCGCTAGATGACGCACTCGCCCTGGTCAGTTCGACCATGCCGTCGTCGATAGAACTCCAGGCCGAACTGGATTGCGGTTGCGTGGTTGTCGCCAACCGTCCGCAGCTTGGAACTGTCCTGTTGAACCTGGTCGCCAATGCCCGCGACGCCCTCCAGGACGGCCCCGGAAGGATCCATGTCTCCTGCGGGCGCGCAGAGTTTGCTACCGGGGACAAGCGGCCGGAAGGCCTGGCTGCCGGCGCCTACGCGCTCCTCCGCGTCGCCGACGACGGCATGGGCATGACACCAGCGGTCAAGGCGCGCGTCTTCGAGCCTTTCTTCACGACCAAGAATGTCGGCCGGGGTACCGGACTGGGGCTGGCCACCGTCCACGGTATCGTCGAATCCCACGGCGGCACGATCCGCGTGATCTCCGAGTCTGGCCGCGGTTCATTGTTCGAGGTGTATTTGCCGCTTGCTAACGCCGATTCCGGCAGCATTTGCGAAGAAGGCACCGAGTCGACGGCGGCGTCGGCAGATAAGGTCGCGACAGGCACCGAACCGGAAAGAAAGGCCGAGGCGCCATGGCCCGCATCCTGATCATCGACGACGAAGAGCTGGTGCTGTTCACCCTGCGCTCAATCCTCGAAGACGTCGGGCACGACATCACCACCGCCGCCGACGGCCGCGAGGGCCTCGACTGCTTCGGGTCCGGGCTATTTGACGTGGTGATCACCGACATCATCATGCCGGTGATGCCGGGCTTGGAAGCCATCGTGCAGCTCCGCCGCCGGGATCCGGACGTCAAGATCATCGCCATTTCGGGTCGGCGGCCGATCGGCAACCTGGATTCCCTGCACGCGGCGCGCGAGTTCGGCGCCAACCGCGCACTTGGCAAGCCCATTTCGCGGACGGACCTCGTCGAGGCCGTCGATGCCTGCCTCGCAGCGTGCGCCTAGCCCTTAGGGAGCGGCACAACGAGAAACGGCGGTCCCGAAGGACCGCCGTTCGTCTTGCTGAAGGGGTTGATCTCCGCGATCAGGCCGCCTGGGCGAGGGTGACGAAGGCCCCGTCGTCCTGGCTGTCGACCACCTGATAGCTCTCGTCGAAATCCCGGTTCACCTGCACGTTGTCGACCAGCAGGCTGGGGTCCATGGCGGTGTCGTCGACGTTGGCGACGACGAGGCCGATGGTCAGCGGGCCGCTGTCGCTGGCGGTGAACACCGAAGTCAGCCAGCCGCTATCGCCGTAGTCGCCGACACTTTCGACATCGGCGAGCACGAACAGGTCGCCTTCCGACGTGGTCAACGCGGCGAAGTCGTTGTACGGCAGGTAGTCGTTGGCATCGAACATCCAGTCGACGGAGATCTCGTCGCCCGCCTCGACGTCGATGGTGACCTTGATCGCCGAACCTTCGGTGGCGTCGAACTCCTCTTCTAGGTCGCCCTCGTCGAGACCGAGGAAGTCCTCGAGCGCACTGATGCCGCCCTCGGAGAAGCCACCGGCCGTCAGGATGGCCATCTGCTCGCCGTCCGTCGGCAGGTACATGCCGCCGTACCCGCCTTCGTCCTCTTCGCCTTCGTCCTGGGGACCGAAGTCGCCTTCGCCGAAGCCGCCGCCGCTCATGTAGGACGCGATGACGTCCACGCTGCCGCTCGACTGCAGGCCAAGCCCAGCCTCGAAGCTCTCGATCAGGCCTTCCGTACCCGACCCGGAACCGCCTTCGCCTTCGCCGGATTCCTCTTCGCCGCTGGTCTCCTCGCCGGTGCCGCCGCCGCCGGAACCACTCTCTTCGTCTTCCGCCGACTCGGTCGGGAACTCGAACCCGCCGATGATCAGGCTTTCGCCGGTGTCGGTGTAGTCCTCGCCGGTCACGGTGAACTCGACGACCTCGCTACCGGTGGTCTCGGCCTCGTCCTCCGCGCCCGCGGCGGTGTCGAAGTCGGCCAGATCCTCGCCGGCGTCGGCGCTGTCGCCGCTCGGGGCGACACCGTAGCTGTTGAAGCCGCCGTGCGAACTCGGGGCCGCGCCAAGGGCCTTTTCGAAGGTCCCGATGACCTGTTCGACTGTCATCTTGTAAGGCTCGACAATCTCACCGGTGATCGCGCTGGCGGTGATGGCGAACTCGGCCTTGTTCAGCACGTAGGCTTCGCCGCCGACCATGACGACGATCTCGCCCAACAAGCCGTCAGCTTCCGGCATCAGGACGACGGTGAGCGTCTCGCCGTTGCCGACGTCGATACCGCCCTGGGTGCCGCGGATGCCGATGGTGGCGACCGGGGTCTGAATGCTCATCGCCTCGGGATCGGCCTTGGCGATCTCGCCAGAGACGAAGGTGAACACGCCCTTGACCACGGAAACGGCAAGGCTGCCGTCCTGGCTACCGGCGTTATAGACCATCTCGTCCAGCACCATGCTGGCGTCATCGGCCATGGAGACCACCGTCCCATCGGCGAGAACCAGACCGACGGCGCCATCGGCGCCGGTCTCGAGCACGTCACCCTGGAAAACCGGATCACCGATCTCAAGGGTCACGCGGGTTCCGTCGGCGCGGATGACGACGACCTCGCCCTGCACTGTCTCGGCGTGGCCGATCGGCTGACCCGTCACGCCCTCCGGCGCTGCTGCAACCTGCCCGTTCGCGCCGGGAAGAAAATCACGAAGTTCCGACATCTCAATGCCCCCGATATCCGTTTCCTGGAGCCCAAATTCTGATATCAAGGATAGCGCCGTTCACTCGGATACGCTGTGACCGCCATCATACAGCGAGCACTTTTTGCATCTGCGAGTCGATCGCGTCTGAAATCAAGGTTTTCTGCCGATTTTGATGGCCAATTGGCAGTCCCCGTTTCGGGCGGCAAAAAAAATTCCGTCGACCGTCGGCGACTCCGCATTGCGCTTTCCAAGCATGCCTCGGGTTCCTTTAGCGGTCGTCGGACAAGGGATCGATTCACCTTTTCTTAGTCATGAACCCCAACAATCGAACCGGGTGGGTATTCGCTGTGGTGTGGAACGATGACCGTCATCGCCGATGACCGGGACAAGCGCGACGACGCCGACGCGGAAGGCGTCGCCGACGAGACCGATGGTTCTCGGGAGCGTAAGAAGCCGAAGTCCCGCAAGGACGCGGTCGCCGTGGCCCTCGCCTATGTTCCCGAAGGTCAGGACGCACCGCGCGTGGTCGCTGGCGGCCGCGGCGCCATCGCCGAACAAATCATCGAACTCGCCTTTGAACACGGCATCAAGGTCCGCGAGGATGCCGACCTTGCCGAGCTTTTGAGCACGCTCGACATCGAGAGCGAAATCCCGCTCGAGGCCTTCGCTGCCGTCGCTGAAATCCTCGTCTACGTTTACCGCGCCAACGGCATGCTGCCGGAAATCCTCGACCGAATCCCCGGTGGCCCAACATCGCAACCCCCCGCCTAGGAATTCCGGGAGCAGATACCATGAGCGAACGCCAAGCGAACCACGGCGCCGAGATTGCCGAACACCTCGATCGCATCGCGGCGATCATCGCCACCGCCCGCGAACGGCTGGCCGAGGGAAAGCTCCTCGATCTCACGGCGCTGGAGGAGAAGGTCCAAGACCTCCACGCCGCGGCGATGTCCGCGCCGGCTGAACTGGCGGAAGACTTCGTCGAGGCTGTCGCCGAAGTGCAGCAATCGCTGCATGTGCTCGGCGACGAGGTGGATGCACAGTTCCGCGCCTTCCAGGACCGATACGGCGCCGGCACGCGGGTCGAGGCGGTGCGCGCGTACGCCCGGTCACCCGACGAGGCCTGAACCCGGCCTGCACCGGCGCACCCACCGATGATGGACCTCGCATCTTATATGCAGTTCGCGCTGGCACTGGTCTTCGTGCTGGCGCTGATCGGGGTGCTGGCCCTGTTGGCGCGCCGGTTCGGGTTCGGCTACGCGACGCCGTCCAAGGGGCCTAAACGGCGGCGGTTGTCGGTCACCGAGATCGTGCCCTTGGACGGGCGGCGGAAGCTCGTGCTGCTGCGCCGCGACGCGACCGAACATCTGGTCATCCTCGGACCCGGTTCGGAGACGGTGGTCGAACGGGGCATCCCGGCGACAGATGACTTCGCAGCCGCTCTCGAGACAGCCGTGCAACCTCCGGAACCCTCTGAATGATTCATCGCGGCAAGTCGGCTGTTCTAGCGATCGTGTTGATCGCAGTGGCGCTGCTTGTCGCCGATCCGGCGGCTGCGCAATCGCTGTCCCTGGACTTCGGCGAGGATTCGGGCGCCGCAACGGCTCGGATCGTTCAGCTTGTCGCGCTGATCACCGTCCTCAGCCTGGCACCGTCATTGCTCGTGATGGTGACGTCGTTCACCCGCATCGTTGTCGTGCTGTCGTTCCTGAGGACGGCGTTGGGCACGCAGCAGACCCCGCCCAACCAGGTCCTCATCAGCCTCGCGCTGTTCCTGATCCTGTTCATCATGATGCCAACCATGCAGCGGGCCTACGACGAGGGTATCCAACCAATGATCAATGGTGACATCACCGAGTTCGAGGTGTTCGAACGCGCAACGGTGCCGGTCCGCGACTTCATGATGGATCACGTGCGCAACCAGGACCTGGTGCTGTTTGTCGACATCTCCGGCATGGAGGACGAGGAGGTGCGCGGCAACATGCCGCTCAGGGTGCTGATCCCGGCGTTCATCATCAGCGAGCTGCGCCGCGCCTTCGAGATCGGATTCCTGATCTTCATCCCCTTCCTGATCATCGATATGGTTGTCGCGTCGGTGCTTATGTCCATGGGCATGATGATGCTGCCGCCGATCATCATTGCGCTGCCGTTCAAGATCATCTTCTTCGTGCTGGTCGACGGCTGGTACCTGGTCGTCGGCAGCCTGGTCCGCAGCTTCGGCGGATAGGCACTCAGTCGATCAGTTCGGCGACGTAGCCGGGGAGCGCGAAGGCGCCGACGTGGACACCCGGCGTGTAGTAGCGGGTGTCGAGGCCGAGGCGGCCGACCCTGCCGGTAATCTCTTCGACCGTGCGGGATCGCAATCTCGCGTCGTCCGTTGCCCAGCCGAGGGTCATGAAGCCGCCGACATAGGTGGGAACGGCGATGACGTAGAACCCGACGTCGGCGAAATGCGAGGTGAGCCGGCGATAGCTGTCGGTGACTTCCGAACCCTGGAAGAACGGCACCCCGCACTGGGTGACCAGCACGCCGCCGGGAATCAGGCGCTTCTTGCAGTCGGCGTAAAAGGCCTTGGTGAACAGCACCTCGCCGGGCCCGATGGGATCGGTGGAATCGACTATGATCACATCGAACGTGTCGGCGCTCTCGGCGACATACCGGATGCCGTCGGCGATGATCAGGTCGGCGCGGGGGTCCTCGAACGCACCCTCGCTGAGGCTCGGCATGTGCTCACGGCAGAGGTCGACGACCGAGCGGTCGATCTCGACCATCGTCGCCCGTTCCACGGGGTGGCGCAGCACCTCGCGCAACGCGCCACCGTCGCCGCCGCCGATGATCAGCACGCGCCGCGCGTTGCCGTGGGCGACCATCGGCACGTGGACCAGCATTTCGTGATAGATGAACTCGTCGCCCTCGGTGGTCTGGATGACTCCGTCGAGGGCGAGAACGCGGCCGAACCGCGGCGTTTCGAAGACCAGCAGTTCCTGGATCTCGCTGGCCTCGCGATGGATGATCCGGGTGACTTCGAAGCGCTGGGCGTAGCCTTGGCCGGTGACGCCGTCGTGCACCCCCTCGTCGAACCAGGTCATCGACTCCGTCAAGGAAGCAGTCCCCGCCGATGCTCCGAAAGCTGGATGCTGGCGGGGCGGAACGCGACTTTCAGCACGGGAACCGAACGGTAAGGATCGCAGGCGCCACACATGAAGATGTCGATGGCGACGAAATCCCGCTCCGGCCACGTGTGTATGGAGATGTGGGATTCGGCAAGCATGAGGACGCCGGAAACGCCGCCGCCTTCGCCGAACTGATGCAGATGCGCGTGGAGCACGGTGGCTCCGGCAGCCAGGGCGGCTTCGGTGAGCGCCGTCTCGACGACCTGTGGATCGGTGAGGTTGCTGGCGCCCCACAGATCGAGCAGCAGATGGCCGCCAGCATACCGCACACCGTCGCGTTCAAACAAGAAGTCCGGCCCGACAACCGCGGCAGCGTCCTCCGGACGTGCGGTTGCGGTCGAGTTGGAATCCTTCGGCATCGCCATCCCCGGTCCGGCCGACATTGCGGCGAAAAAGACCGGGTAGATAGAAGCGATCGCCGGCAAATGCAAGCGCCAATACGAATCGTGGTCACGTCGCGGCGCGGTTCAGTTCATCGCGCTGAGTTGCTGCTCCCGAAGCCGTTCGCGATAGGTGGTCATGAACGCCTGGAAGTTCTCGACGTCGGTTACCTTCTTGGCCACCGCCGCGACATCGATGGGCGCGGCCGCTTCCGGTGTGGCGATCAGCCGAAAGGCATCGCGGAACGGACTGGCATCCATCGCGGCGCCATAGTTGCTGCGGACACGGGCGAGCCCGCGCTCGTTGCCGGAAAGCGTCAATGCGACTGTGAGATCGAGGATGCGGCGCCCCTGGTTGTCTTCCAGGGGTTCGCCGGGGCGCGCGCCCGTCTCGCGGACGATACGGCGGAGCACTTGGCTGGCGCGGCTCCAATCACGGATGCTCCAGAAGACATCGGCCCGAATCAGGTCAGCGTCCGGGCTTTCGTCATCTTCCAGAAGAAGAAGCGCATCTTCTATGCTTCCCGTCTCGGCCAGGGCCCTGGCGCGCAGGTGGCGCCTCTGCACCGTCAAAGCTTCGGGTAAATCGGGCATCTCGGATTGGTCTAACGCTGTCAGCGCGGCATCGGCGTTGTCGTCAAGCAGGCGCACCAAGGCGAGACGGGCGCCGATCTGGGCTTTCTCTTCGCCTTTCAGGCGGAAACGTACCTGGTCTTCCAACAGCGCCGCCGCCCGATCGAGAAGATCAACACCCACAAGACGGTCGGCGAGCTTGCGGATCATCTCGTTGCCCTTGTCGCCCACCGGCGTGAGCTCGCGAAACTCGTCATAGAGAGCGATCGCGGTGACCGGAGGCATCTCGTCGGCGCCGCCCTCGAGGTACAGCTCCTCGAAGGTATCGGCCATCTGCTGGGTGATGTCGGTGGTTTCGGGATTGTCGCGGAAGTGGGTGGCCGCCTGCTTCAACGAACGAAGCCCGGCGCGGTAGTCACCTTCGTCGAGATAGAGCTGGCCGAGGCGTTTCAAAAGATTGAACTCGAAGCCATTGCCGCGCCAAACGAAGCGCAGCTTCTCGAGCTCCTCGATTGCTTCCATCTGGGTGATCTGCCGCAGCTTTAAGAGCAGTTCCGCCCGCGCCATGGATGCCGCCGCGACACTGGGACGATGGCGCGAAACCTGGGCCTGCTCCCATTTTCCGACGGCACCGCCGAAATCGCCGCTCAGCTCAAGCAGCCGTCCCTCGACGTAGTCGAGCCGTCCCTGCTGCCGCGGGTCAGGCGCCTCGACGAGCAGGAGGTCGAGGAAGTGGCCGGCCTGACGAATGTCGCCGACTTCGATCGCCGCTTCGGCAACCATGGAGCCAAGCGGCACTTTCAGGGCTTTGGGATATCGGCGGATGATGCTGCCCGTCCGCTTCAACTCGCCGGTGGCCCCGACCACGTCGCCCTCAGCGGCCTGCACGGCAGCCCGCCAGAACGCGCCCTCGTCATTGTCGTCCAGGGAATCGTGCGTCAGGTCCCTTCGCGCCGCGTTCAGCCGGCCGAGCATGTAGCGGTTTGCGCCGCTCATCGCCCGAAATTCTGGCTCGTTGCGCAGTTCGGGCCGCTCGTCGGCCGCCCGCTCCAGCACACCCAACGACTCGGGGGCGAATCCATGGGCGAAGTAGAACCGCGCCAGGTCGAGGCGGGCCTTTTCTTTCTGCGCGCCGACGGATCGAACGATGGCGTTCTGCAGGGCCTGCTTGTCGTCGCTGAACGTCGACAAATCCCGATCTCGAAAACGGCCGATGTCGATCGCCCTGCTCAGCACAGCCGGTCCGGCGGCCTTGGCGTTGGCACGGGTACGCGCTGAAACCGGCGTCATCAGGAGGGCGCCGGGAGCCGTCAGTTCGACGCCCTGGCGCAGCGGTCTCACCCGAAGGGTGTCGATCCGCGGCTCCAGGACGATGCCCTGGGCGCTCGGCAGGATCCGCAACTGCGGATAGTCGTAGGCAGTGGCGATGCCGTGCCCCAGGGGCACGACGGGCACAACCACAAGGGTATCGCCGACCTCGGGATCGGCGACGGGAATGGCATCACCGGGTTCGGCAACGGGCAGAAACAAACGCGCTCCGGCGGGCGAATTCGGTTGGGCGTTTGATTCGATATCGGTTTCTGGCGCCAGCGGCTGCTGGCGGAGTTCCAACACCCACGCCAACCCGTCGCGCCGGACGGTCGGATTGACGTCGCCGATGATATCCATGCGCACGACGGTCGCACGGGCATTCGGGAGCTGCTCGACTGCACGGACAACATTGCCTCCGGCCGCCCTCAGCGCCTGCACGTCCTGTTCCGCCGGGCGATCGAAGACCGCCCACACGTAGCCGGCGCGCCGGAACACGGCCGCCGCCGTCGGTTCCTGCCAGTCGAACCGCAACACGACCTTGTCGACACCATCACCGAGCGGCCGAGACTCGACTGGCGCAACCGGTGCGGTCTCAGGCGCCGGCGCTTGTGCCGCGGTCGCGCCCGCCGGTTTGTCGGGGATCAGTGGCGTCGGCCGGTCCGGTGCCGGCTCTGAAACGGCTGTCTCCCTTGGTGGAGGGGGAGAGGGAGCAGGAGCCTCCGCGGGCGCGGTCGTGGCGCTCGGCGTCGGTGTCGGGGTTGGCGTTGGCGTTGGCGACTCAGGCGGCGTCTCGGCGGCCGCCGGCCGAGGCGCGAGGACATCGACAACGATTCGGGTGCCCAGTCTGGCCGTCCGCAGACCGACATCCTCGGGAACGGTCAGCGTAACGGCGGTTTCGCCCGCCTCCACACGTGACGCCGCCCCGCTCACGTAACGCATCCGCCGCCCACGCAGCCCTCCAAGATCGATGCGGGCGGGCCGGTCGAACTGGACCGTTACGCGATCGCCTTCCTTGCCGGCACGGAAGCCGACGTTGCGCGACCAGTCGAACACCAGCCGGCTGTAGCCCTCGTGTTCGCCGGTACGGACGCCTACCGATTCGGCCGGCGAATCGGTGGGCTCGACGCCCTCGGACCCGGCGTCAGCGCCTCCGGTGCCGGGTTCGATCAGATCGACGACGACGGCGCTGCCGAGATCAAAGCTGCGGACGGCAAAGGGGCGGCGCAGCGTGAACGTGACCGAACGGCCGTCGGCGCCCGGCTGGGCCGCTGCGACGTAACGCGACAGCAGCTGGACGGCAGCGGAGTAATCCGCCTCGATGGGCCTGGCGAAGCGCACGACCAGTTGGCCGTCGGCGGTTTCGGTCTCGAACCGTACCGGCGACGACCAGTTGAACACCATCCGGCCGTAGCCATCATGTGGCGCCGCACGGACCCGCACCGGTTCGGCCGACGCCGGACCCGTCATCCCAAGCAGCATCAATCCGACCGCCGCGATCATAGAGCGGGGAGCGGCCGGCCGACGACACGATTACTCGTCCGCCACGTCGGGCAACACGACCACATCGACCCGGCGCGCCATCGCCCGGCGGGCCGACGCATCGAGGTCCGGCAGTTGCTGATAACGGCTGTCGGCGAAACCGAAGGTGACGATGTTCTGGTTGTAGCCCGCCGCCTTGAGCGCGTTCGCGACGGCAGTGGCGCGGGCCAGCGACAGCTCCCAGTTTGACGGATATGCCTCACCGGCCGGTGGTTGAGGATCGGTGTGCCCATCAACGCCGATCTGGTTGCCGATATTCCGCAGCAAACCTCCGAGACCCGAAAGCGCCTGGCGCGCCTCGTCCGACAGTTCGGCCCGGGCGGGTTCGAACAGCAGATCGCCTGGCAGCGAAACGATCAGCCGGTCTTCCAGCGTCATGATCTGGGCTTCGGCCAGCAGTGGCTCTTCGCGAATGGTCTCGTCTAGGACGGCGGCGAGATAGTCGAGATTGATCGCCCGGCGCCGAAAGATGGTGCCGATGTTGAACTGTGCCGTCGCCGGAGAGACCGTTTGCACGCGCGACGGGTTGAGGGTCTGCGATAGCGAGTCGATGGTCGACTCCCAGCGGTCGACCTGCACGCTGGACATGGCGAACAGCATGACGAAGAACGTCAGCATCAACGATACCAGGTCGGTGAACGTGATCAGCCACGCCCGGCTGGTGATCGCCGGCAGGGTCGCCTGATTGTCGTCGCCGGTCACCATCAGATGTGTCGCCCACCCCCCATCTGCGCTACTGCGGCTGCGCCGCCGCCGGGTCCGGCGGGACGTCCGATGCAAGGCCCTCCTGGGCTTGTTCCTCGAGGAGCCGGAACCGCAGGCGAGTCTCTTCGACCGTGCGCACGTAGAACCGGATGACGACGCTTTCGGCGTCACCGGACCTCAGCGCGACGGCGAGGCTGTCGAGCGGCGCACCGCGGCCGTGCATCTCCCGCGCAAAGGTCCCGGCCCGGGCGATTTCCAGCGTTTGCCCCTCCGGAACCGGTTCGGCCGGAGCCGCCGACGTGCCGATCAGGAACTCGACGTCAAACCGCAATCCCGGCGGCCGGGCACTGACCGCGGCGACAATCCGGTCGAGCAGTTCATATCGTGCTTCACGGATCCGCGCCTCGCCGACGTGGAACAGCGAGTCGGCGGGGGTCAGCACCCGCATAAGCCGTCCGGACTGTACGACCTCGACTTTCGCAACCCGAAGCAGCGTCGCAAAAAAAGCCGGTCACCTCCTCCTGGAACACCTGGCCGGCGATGACGTCGCCTTCCTTGGCCGCGAAGGGAGTCAGGTCGGTGCTCGGCGGCATGACCGATGCGAAGGTCGAGGTCAGGCTGTCCATCACCGCATTGGACTTGACCTGCTCGACCGACGAAATGGTGACCAGAAGGATGAAGAACGCCAGGACGACAAGGAACAAGGAGAGGTAGACGGCAATAGTGCTGCCGCCGCGGGCTTGCTCCTGTGGAGGAATGTGCACGCTTTCCATGGCACGCTAGGACAAGGCGAATGGATTTGAGGCGCTTATTGTACGTTGTCCTCTCCATTGCGCGGCAGCTGCCGCAGCTTCGCCAGCTCGACGGTCATTTCCTTGGCTTTTTCCGGGTTCATCTGCGCCATTAGCGGAGCCAGCTTGCGCTCCTTCATCCGCTCGGCGACGAGCAGAAGGGTATCCATGTCCAGTTCCTCGAAGATCCGTGCGGCATCCTTCGGCTTCATGTTCTCGTAAATCTTGACCAGCGAACCGATCTTGGCTTCTTGCTGATCGTCGTAGGTCTTGATCAGCTGCTCGATGGTCGCCTGCAGCGCCTGCAACTCGATGACTTTCTCGTTGATTCGTACTTCGGCTGCCTGAAGCAGGCCTTCCCGCTGCTCGATCTCGCGTTCACGGTTGTCCAGCGTCTCGCGGCGTTCCGCCAACTGTTGCAGAAGTTCGATCTCCGATTGAGTCAGCAGGGTCGGATCTTCGATGGCCCGCCGGTCCGCGGTGTCGTCCGCCATCGTGTCGTCAGTCTGTTCGCCCCCCTCGCCGCCTTCCATGGCCTTCTCGGCGTCTGAACTCTCGGAACCGGCGGCAGCATCCTCGGTCGTCGGCTGGGTTTGCTGGGCTTGGGCTTCGGCGACCGAGAGGGTTCCGCTCAGCAACCCGTCCACACCCTCCCAAATGTCGCCGATCCGAAACGACAGCATCAGCGCCGCGGCAAAAATCGTCGCGGGGAGAAATCGGAACCGGGTGAGGAACCGCTTCATCGTCGTCAGCGCGCCGCCTGCAGAGCGCGCAACAACTCCCGTTCGGCGTCCGACCGCGCTTCAGTCGTCGCCGGTTTCGGCGGTTCGGCGCGCAGCACGGGCGCCGGACGGTCGGTCGAAGCCACCACCCTGGGTGCCGCCGCCGGACGCGCCGGAGCCGGCGGAGCTGTCTCCTCGGTCGCCGCGGGCGCGGCTTCGATGTCCCGGCGGGCGACGCGGACCTTCTCCTCGAGCTTGTCAGCCGCAGCGTTTCCGCGATCGATCGGGAAGGCCAGGTCGTCGGAAAGCCCCTGTGCCTTGTCGATCCGCTCCTGCAACGCCTCGGTGGTGACCTTCAACTTGCCGATACTGTCCTCCGCCCGCACCGTTGCCTGCTGGAACGAAGCGGCCATCTATTCGAGCTCCGAGCGATCGCGACGGAGATTGCCAAGCCGGCGGTTGAGGGTAATCGCATAGGAGATCGTCACCACAAGGAGTACGGCGACGACCGAGTCGACGATCAGGGTCCAAGGCATGGCTATCCCCTTTGTTTTGTCTGGTCGCACCGGTTCTGGACCTGGATCGACACGCGGTCGCCCTTGCGGCCCATCTTGCCGGTGTACATGGGAATGTCCCCGCAACGCATCTCGACCGGCGAGTCGGGGTTGGCGTTGAACATGATCCGGCTGCCGACCCGCAGATCGAAGACGTCCTTAAGGCGCATCGTCTGCTCGTCCATCACCGCCGTCAGTTCGATTTCGGTCATCCAGAGCTCCTCGGCGAGGTGGGTTTCCCAGATCGAGTCACGGCCGAATTTCTCGCCCATGAACATCTGCAGCAGAAGTTCGCGAGCCGGTTCGAGGGTGGCATAGGGCAGCAGAAGCTCGAGCCGGCCGCCGCGATCTTCCATGTCGATGCGCAGACGGGCGACGATCGCCGCGTTCGAAGGCCGCGAAATGGTGGCGAAACGCGGATTGGTCTCCAGCCGGTCGAACCGGAAGGTGACCGGGCTCAGGGGTTCGAACGCCGCCGACAGGTCGCCCAGCATGACCTGGATCATGCGCTCGACCAGGCTGCGCTCGATGGTCGTGTAGGGCCGGCCTTCGATGCGCATCGCCGCGGTGCCGCGCCGTCCGTCGAGCAGCACGTCGACGATGGAATAGATCAGCGAGGAATCGACGGTGATCAGCCCGAAATTGTCCCACTCCTCGGCCTTGATCACGCTGAGCATCGCCGGCAACGGGATCGAGTTCAGGTAGTCGCCGAACCGGATCGAGGCGATGTTGTCGAGCGACACTTCGACGTTGTCGGAGGTGAAGTTGCGCAAGGATGTCGACATCAACCGCACCAGACGGTCGAACACCACCTCCAGCATTGGCAGGCGTTCGTACGACACCAGTGCGCTGTTGAGGATCGCCTGGATTCCGGACCGCTCGCCGGCATCCTCCATCTCCTCGTCGAAGCCGAGGAGGCTGTCGATCTCGTCCTGATTGAGGACGCGGGTGGACTCCCGCATCGGCTGGGCACTGACGTCGCCGTCGCCGTCGCCCTCATCCTCGCCCTCACCCTCCATCGCCGCCTCCCATTCGGCAGCGAGGTCGTCCTGGTCGTCGCCGCCTTCCCCGCCTTCGGGAACGTCGGCTTCCGTGTCGTCATCGGCTGGAACGGTCATCGTTCCGCGGCTCCCTGATCCTCGTTTCCCCGTGATCCACGGTACCGGCTATTGGACGAGCATTTCCTTGAACAGAATGTCGTTCACCCGCGCCGGCGCGACCGCGGCACTGACCCTGGCGAGCAATTCCTCGCGCAGCCGATAGAGGCCCGCCGATCCCTTGAGATCGTCGACGCGAAGCTCGCGCAGATAGACCTGAAAGTTGTCGACGATCCTCGGCATCATCTGTTCCACCCTCGGCACGTCGCCGGCCTGCTCCAATTCCAGGCTGACGCGGATCTTCAGGAACGTCGACTTGCGTCCACCGGTGTTCAGGTTCACCAAGAACTCCGGCAGGTCGCAAAAGACGACGTTCGTCGCCAACGGCGCCGCCTCCTCCTCGGGCGCCTCCTCGCCGCCGGCGATCATCGCCACCAGCGGATCGAGCAGGCCCGTGAAGTAGGCCCCGGCAGCGCCACCAACCACGAGCAGCAGCACCGCCAGCAGGATGATCAGGAGCTTTTTCTTGCCACCCTTTTTTGGTGCGCCTTCACCCTCTTCGTCTTCGTCGAGCTCGTCGCCGTCTTCTTCGAGATCGTCGTCGGCCATGACACACCCTCGGGCGCGCGCCCAATCACCACCACCGGCTGTCGCCGGACCACCACCTCAACGGTAGGCGCGCTTGGTTAAGAACTGGTTGAGAGGCGGTATGCCCGATCCCGTGTCCACGACAGGGGGTTTGCGAGCCGGCGCAACGCAAAGCGTATCAAATCGCCCGCCGAGGCGGCAATAACTGCCGGGGCAGGTCGGACTCCGACCCACCGCTACATTCCGCTGCATCCCCCCAACGGACTGATTCTCCTGATTTTTCGAGTCTGGCACGCGCCGTGCAGCGGCGAATTCGGGTGTGTGGATTTAACTGGTGGGACGAAACGGTCATGGAAAACACCATCACCATAGGGCTTACGCGCCAAGGCACGTTGCAGCAACAGATGGACATCATCGCCAACAACATCGCCAACATGAACACCAACGGCTACAAGGCCGAACGCATGATGTTCGTCGAGCATCTTGTCCGCAGCCGCGGCGGTGAACGCATTCTCGGCGAGAAATTGGCCTACGTGCGCGACGTGGCCAGTTGGCGCGATACCGCCGAAGGGGCGCTGGAGCCGACAGGCAAGCCCCTCGACGTGGCCATTCACGGCGAGGGTTTCTTCGCCGTCGAGACGCCGGCGGGCGAGCGCTATACGCGCAGCGGCCGTTTCACCGTCAACGAAGCAGGCCAGTTGGTGACCAACGACGGCTACGGGGTGATGGCCGAGGGCGGCGCACCAATCTTTTTCAGCCCCGCCGACAAGAGGATCAGCATTGCCGGTGATGGCACCATTTCAACCGAGAACGGGCCGCTGGGCCGACTTCGGGTCGTCAACTTCCCGAGCCAGCAGAACATGGAGATGGTTGCCGGCGGCCTGTTGGCCACGGACGAGCCGCCCGAAGACGTTGCTTCGCCCCGCATTGTTCAGGGCATGGTCGAGGGGTCCAACGTCCAAGCCGTCGTCGAGATGACTCGCATGATCCACGTGCATCGGGCCTACGAAGGGGCACGGCGGCTGATCCAGGGCGAACACGACCGCATCCGCAAGATGGTCGAGGAGTACGCGCGATAACGTCGCGGCGCCCGGCGTGCGGGGCCGCAAAATCGATCCAAAAAAAACAACGAACGGATTGAACCGAAAGGACGGGACAGATGAGAGCATTGGACATCGGGGCGACGGGAATGCTCGCCCAGCAACAGAACGTCGAGGTGGTCGCCAACAACCTCGCCAACATGAACACCACGGGCTTCCTGCGGCGGCGGACGGAGTTTCACGACCTACTGTACCAGAACCTTCGGCGGGTCGGCTCGACATCGTCGGATGCCGGAACGGTCGTTCCGTCGGGCGTGCAGCTCGGTCTCGGCGTCAAGCTGGCTGCGGTCTATCGCATCCACGACCAGGGCAACCTGGCGGCCACCGACAACACGTTCGATCTGGCAATCCAGGGCGAAGGCTTCTTCCAGATCCAGTTGCCCGACGGCGAGACGTCTTACACTCGCGACGGCACATTTCAGCTCAACGCCGACGGTGAGATCGTCACCCACGACGGTTACACGGTGCTGCCCGGCATCACCGTTCCCAACAACGCGGTCGACGTGACCATCAATCAGGCGGGCGAAGTTCTGGTCAAGCTGCAGGGCCAGGTGGCCTTGCAGAACGTCGGCCAGCTGCAGGGCCAGGTGGCCTTGCAGAACGTCGGCCAGCTGCAGATCGCCACATTCCCCAACGAACCGGGCCTCGAGGCCATCGGCAGCAACCTCTATCTGGAGACGCCGGCATCGGGGGCAGCAACCACCGGCAGCCCTCAGGACACCGGGTTTGGGACCATCCTTCAGGGCTTTCTCGAGACGTCCAACGTCAATGCCGTGGAAGAGATCACCAATCTGATCTCGGCGCAGCGCGCCTACGAAATGAACTCCAAGGTGATCCAGACATCCGACGAGATGATGGGCACCCTGACCAACCTGAGATAGGGAGGTGGCGATGAAATCCCCAATCATCGGGGCCATCCTGGCCAGCCTCCTGGTGGCGATGGCGGTCACCGGCGCCGACGCCGGGACCGACGACGGCCTCGCCGAACCGCCGCGCGCCGTCCTGTTGCGCGAGAAGGTGATCGTGAACTCAAACGTCATTCGCCTCGGCGACCTGTTCGCCAACATTGGCGAATTGGCCAACGCCCGCGTGGCCTACGCACCGGCGCCGGGAAGGCGGGCGGTGTTCGACGCCCGATGGCTGTACTACGTCGCCCGCCGGCATGGTCTGAAGTGGCGTCCAATGACGCTGCAAGATCAAGCCGTCGTCGAACGGGACAGCATCGCCATCGAAAGATCCGAGATCAAGGATCACATCCTCGCGGCGCTGGTCGAGCGCGGAGTGGATGCCCGCCGCAACGAGATCCAGCTCGGCAACCGGAACTTCAGGCTGCATGTGGCCGCCGATGAGGCGCCAACCGTGGGCGTCGACGATGTCGTCTATGATCCGCGGACACGCCGGTTCTCGGCGGTCATCGCCGCCCCGGCCAACGACTCCTCGGCGCCTCGTGTCCATGTGACCGGACGGGTGCACAGGGTCGCCGAAGTGCCCGTCCTGGCACGGCGCATCTTGCGCGGTGACGTCATTGGCCCCGCCGATATCGAATGGGTGCGGTTCCGCTCGGGGCGCCTTCCGCGCGACACAATTCTCGACGCAGAGGACTTGCTCGGCCGCACGCCTGTTCGGGGCATGCGCGCCGGCGCTCCGGTTCGCACCGCCGAAGTTCGCTGGCCAATTCTGGTCCCAAAGGGAAGCCTCGTAACGATGATGCTCAAGGTCCGCAACATGACTCTGACGGCCCAGGGCAATTCGATGCAGGACGGCGCGCGCGGCGATGTCATTCGCATCTCCAACGCCGACAGCAGCACCATCGTCGAAGCTGTCGTGACGGGACCAGGATGGGCCGAAGTGAAGCCCACCGGCCACTTGGCGATGAACTAGGAGATCGATCATGAAGACGACAATCGGACGCCACGCGGTGACCCTGGCAACGGCGAGCACCCTGGTTCTCGGCATTACCGGCTGCAATACCATCACACGCCTCTCGGAAGTGGGTGATGGTCCGGAACTGAGCAAAATCACCAACCCAGTTGCCCAACCGGATTACCGCCCGGTCAGCCTGCCGATGCCGGCGCCCGTGAGCCCCGAAGACAACCCCAATTCGCTCTGGCGGCCCGGTGCCAAAGTTTTCTTCAAAGACATCCGCGCCAAGGAAGTCGGCGACATCCTGACCGTGCGGCTGACCATCGACGACAAAGCCGAACTGGAGAACAAGACCGAACGTGCCCGCGACGACGGAGAGACTCAGAACATCGACACACTGCTCGGTCTCGAAGCGGAGTTCGCGAAGAAATTGCCGCAGGCGATCAACCCCGGCGGCGAGCTGTTCAGCTTCTCCACCGATCACGAGACGAGTGGCGACGGAGAGATCGACCGCAGCGAATCCATCGACCTGACCTTCGCCGCCGTCGTTACCCAGGTGCTGCCGAACGGCGCGTTGGCGATCATGGGTCGCCAAGAAGTGCGCGTGAACGCCGAGCTCCGCGAACTGATGGTCACCGGGGTGATCCGGCCACAGGACATCAGCACCGACAACTCGATCACCCACGAGCGCATCGCCGAGATGCGCGTCGCCTACGGCGGCCGCGGCATGCTCAGCGAGCTTCAGCAACCCCGCTGGGGAACCCAGGTCTGGGATATCGTGTTCCCGTTCTAGGTTCGATTGGAGCCTGGACAACTCGACGGCCGGTGCGTCGCACCGGCCGTTCCTTTCTGGTGAGATTCAAAACCCGCCTAGTACGCGATGTCTAAATCGTCGCGGCGGGTCCGCTCCATCCGTTCGTGACGCTCCTGGGCCTCGATGCTCAGCGTGGCGATCGGCCTTGCCTCCAGCCTCGACAAGCTGATCGGCTCGTGGGTTTCTTCGCAGTAGCCGTAGCTGCCGTTCTCGATGCGTCCGAGCGCCTCGTCGATCTTGGCGATCACCTTGCGCGCACGGTCGCGGGTGCGGAGTTCGAGTGTGCGGTTGGTCTCGGTGGATGCGCGGTCGGCAATATCCGATTCGGACAAACCGCCTTCCTGAAGGCTGTGCAGAGTTTCGTTGGACTCAACGACGAGTTCCGCGCGCCACGCCAGCAGCTTCTGCCGGAAGTATTCCAACATGACCGGATTCATGAACGGTTCGTCGTCGGAGGGCCGATAGTCGGGCGGCAAGGTGACGTTCATTCCTCTCAAACCTCTCGGCGAACCGCCGACGGAAGGGCTGCCGCGATGTGCGGGTCGGTTGGCGACGCCGCGGAATATAGTTGCGCGCGCCAACGGTCGCAAGCGCTTTTTCTCTCGCGCATTTACGCACAACATATTGAAAAAAGCGGATAAAATGGTTCCCAACCCGATTGGGTCATGAACCGCGTGCGACCGCTAGCGGTCGCGGGAAAACTTCGCAATCTCTACCTGAACGCGAAGTTCAATCTCATCGATAATCGCATTTAGTTCCGGATCGGAACTTGCCTGGCGGCGTACGCGCAGAACTTGTGCTATTCGAGCCAACCGATCCTCAGGAATTCGCCCGGCCAAAAGGGCAAGCCTCAACTCTTCAAGCTGCTCGAGGATATCATCGGCGTAGCGCCTGGCAGCGCCGCGGCCGCCCTCCTCCGCCGCATCGTCGGCCTGATGGGCGAGAAATGCCGCGCTCACCCCTTGTGCCGCCGGCGCCTGCGCGACCTCGCCGGCACCTCGTGCCGCCGCCTCGCGGAGGGTATCGGCGAACTCGGCCCCGTGGCCACCGGACACCTTTTTGCGCCGGGCCGCGTCCGAGGTTCCGCCCCGTGTGACCGTGGGTATCTTCATGGGCCTATCGGCCTCGCTCGACGTGCCTGCACGTTCCCAGACTATATGGTGACTCCTGGGCAGTTAACAGGTGGTTGAGGCGGGAGCGCACGCGTTACCCCGCGCCGCCGCGTGGACGCCCGTACTGCGAACGAGAATGATTTGCATTTTCACTAATGCAGCGCTATCGTCGGCTAGAAGACATTACCGCGCCTTGCCAGACGCGTCTGGCGAAAAAGCCCGTGGATGGGGCCTGTGGCCGAAACGAAGGTGCGGACAACGACAGAAGGATCACGACAATGCGAAACATGTTGCGGGCGGGCCTGCTGGCACTGTTCGGTGCCTCGGTGTTTGCCACATCGGCAACGGCGGCAGGGGAGGTCAATCTCTACTCCTATCGGCAACCGTTCCTGATTCAGCCTCTTCTCGACGCGTTCACCTCCGAGACCGGGATCAAGGTCAATGTCGTCTACGCGAAGAAGGGCATGCTCGAGAGGCTCAAGGCCGAGGGCATGAACAGCCCGGCCGACGCGGTGCTGACCGTCGACATCGGCCGGCTGCACGACATGGTCGAGGCCGACGTTTTGCAGCCCGTCCGCTCCAACGTTCTCGAAAGCACGATCCTCGCACAGTACCGCCACCCCGAGGGCCTGTGGTACGGATTGACGACGCGCGGCCGCGTGTTCTTCGTCAGCAAAGACCGGGTCAAGCCCGGCGAGGCCGAAACCTATGAGGACCTCGCCAAGCCGGCGCTCAAGGGTCGCGTATGCACCCGTTCGGGCAAGCACGTCTACATGGTGTCGCTGATCGCCTCGATGATCGCCCACCACGGCGAAGCGGCCACCGAAAAATGGTTGAGTTCGGTCAAGGACAACCTCGCCCGCAAGCCGCAGGGCAACGATCGGGCGCAGGCCAAGGCCATCTACGAAGGCGTGTGCGATGTCGCCGTCGCCAACACCTATTACATGGGTAAGATGGCGACCAACCAGAAAAACCCCGAGCAGAAGGACTGGGCGAAAGCCGTGCGCATCGTCTTCCCCAACCAGGGTGACCGGGGCAGCCACGTCAATATCAGCGGCGCGGCGGTCACCAAGAGCGCCAAGAACCGCGAGAATGCCGTACGGCTCCTGGAATTCCTGGCCGGTGACTTCGCCCAGAAACTCTATGCCGAGCAGAACCTCGAGTATCCGATCAAGGATGGCACGCCGCTGCACCCGATGGTGGCGTCCTGGGGATCGTTCAAGGCGGACACCGTCGGCCTCGCCGAAGTCGCCAAGTGGCGCAAAGCGGCGTCCAAGCTCGTCGACCGCGTTGCCTACGACCTGGCATCCGGGTGATAACCCTCCACATCGCTTCGACCCGTATCGGGGCTGCGGCGGCGACGCCGCAGCCCCATGCGTTTTCGGAACCCGCTCGTCCTGACCGGCGAGGATTGACGTGGACGCCGTTGCTCCTTCCGCTCCGCCGCACGCCGGCCCGCCGGCACACGGATTGATCCGCAATCTTCGCGCCAACGCCTGGTCCGTTGGCGCGCTGGCGGTTGCTTCGCTGCTCGCGGCACCCCTCATCGCCATCTTTTACCTCGCGATGTCGCCGAGCGACGACATCTGGTCGCACCTCGTCTCGACGGTTCTGGGGCACTACGTCCGTACCACCATCCTGCTGATGATCGGGGTCGGCGTCGGGACCCTGGTCATCGGCGCCGGCACGGCCTGGTTGGTGACCATGTACCGGTTTCCCGGCCGGCGCGTTTTCGAATGGGCGTTGCTCCTGCCCCTCGCCGTTCCCGCCTATGTCATCGCCTACGTCTACACCGACCTTTTGGAGTACGCGGGACCGGTCCAAGGGATGCTCCGCGACGTCTTCGGATGGACCCGGCCCCAGGATTACTGGTTCCCCGAGATCCGCTCTCTGGGCGGCGCCATCTCGATGATGACGCTGGTTCTCTATCCCTATGTCTACCTGCTGGGGCGCGCCAGCCTGACGGAACAGTCGGTGTGCGTGCTGGAAGTCAGCCGCACCCTCGGCAGCGGCCCGTGGGCGACGGCGATGCGCGTGGCACTGCCGCTGGCGCGGCCGGCCCTGGTCGTCGGCGTATCGCTGGCCTTGATGGAGGCACTGAACGACTTCGGAACCGTCAACTATTTCGCCGTCGCCACGTTCACCGCTGGCATCTACGACGTGTGGCTGAACATGAACAGCACGGCCGGCGCGGCCCAACTCGCCGTTGTCTTGCTGATGTTCGTCCTCGTGCTGATCGCCGCCGAGCGGCTGGCACGGCGCGGACAACGCTATCACCATACGACTAGCCGTTACCGGGCTTTGCCGAACCGCCGACTGCGCGGCCTTCAAGGCTGGCTTGCAACGCTTGCCTGCCTCGCACCCGTGGGCCTCGGATTTCTTCTTCCAGCGGGCATGCTCGCCATCTACTCGGCGAGCGATCCGACCGCCGTCACCAACCCAGATTTCCTGTCCTACGCATTCAACAGCATCGGATTGGCGACTGCGGCGGCGGTACTGGCGCTTGCACTGGGGATCATACTGGCCTACGGCATGCGCCTTGATGGGGGCCGGGTCCTTAAAGCCGCAGCACGTTTCGCCGGTGCCGGCTATGCCGTCCCGGGGGCCGTGCTCGCGGTCGGCGTGATGATTCCGCTGACCGGGCTCGACAATGCCATCGACGGATTCCTCCGCCGGACTGTGGGGATTTCGACAGGCCTCCTGTTGAGCGGTACAGTTGCGGCGGTGATCTTCGGTTACGTCATCCGGTTCCTCGCGTTGACGCTGGGCACAATGGAATCCGCCCTCGCCAAGATCACGCCCGCTATCGACGGAGCGGCTCGTACGCTGGGCGCCGGGCCGGGCCGGACGCTGAAGACCGTGCATTTGCCCATGCTTCGCGGCAGTCTGCTGACGGCGGGGCTTCTCGTCTTCGTCGACTGCATGAAGGAACTGCCGATGACCATGTTGCTGCGGCCGTTCAATTTCGAAACCCTGGCGACGTATGTCCATCAGCTCGCCTCCGACGAACTCCTGGAACAAGCCGCACCCGGAGCGCTGGCCATCGTCCTTGCCGGGATTGTGCCGGTGATCCTGCTGAGCAGTGCGATCCGGCGGGCGCGGCCGGGCCAATCGGCGCCGCGCTAATGAACGACCTGCGGTTCGAAGAGGTCTCGCACGCTTACGGGACCGTGGACGTCGTTCGCGAGGTATCGATGAACGTCGTTGCCGGCGAGGTCGCCTGCCTGCTGGGACCGTCGGGCTGCGGCAAGACGACGCTCCTAAGGCTGGCCGCAGGGCTCGAAGTCCTGCTCCGTGGGCGTATCATTGTGGGAGACCGCATCGTTGCCGACGGAACAAACCGTCACCACACGCCGCCGGAGGAACGAGATTGCGGTCTGATGTTCCAGGACTACGCGCTGTTTCCGCATCTGACCATCCTCGACAACATTGCCTTCGGCATCGTCGATCGCCCCGCGGAACGGAAGAACTGGATATTCCTCGCGCTCGAGCGCATGGGCATGGAGGGCCTCGCCAGTGCCTATCCGCATACGCTGTCCGGTGGCCAGCAACAGCGGACCGCGCTGCTTCGAGCGTTGGCACCTGAACCGAAGGTTCTGCTGCTCGACGAGCCTTTCTCGGATCTCGACGTTACACGCCGCGCCCAGGTCCGCGAGCAGACGCTTGATCTGCTGCGCGACACCCGGGTAACGACGCTGATGGTGACGCATGATCCCGAGGAAGCGATGTTCATGGCCGACCGCCTTCTGGTGATGAACGAAGGCCGCATCATTCAATCGGGATCGCCGGCCGACATCTACCTTCACCCGGCCGACGCTTTCGTCGCTGGCCTGTTCGGGCCGTTGAACCGCGTTGTCGCCAAGGTCGACCGCGGGCGCATCGAAAGCCCGCTGGGCGTCTATCCCGCCGACGGGCTCGGCAATGGGGAAATAGCCTCCGTGCTGGTCCGCCCCGAAGGCTTGTTGGTTTCAGAATTGGACAAGCACTCCGACGACGTGCCGCCCGCTGGCGTACGGGCATCGGTCGTTGCCGCGCGGTTGCTTGGTCGCGCCAGCCATCTTCGCGTCGCCATTGCCGGTATCGACGAACCGCTGCAGGTTTTGGTCCCCGGTGTGTTTCTGCCCGAAGTCGGGACCGAAGTTGCGGTGCACGTCGACCCGGAACACGCGTTCGTCTTTGCCGACGACTGAGTGGTTCTCCGATCACTGGGCAATTCTTACCCATTAGCGCGCAACGTCCGCCCGGTGTCATCCGGGCCAGCTCGATGACGCCAACGCAAAATCTTTTCAATTCAAGACGCTAACGACACCACAGCGCTGGCACCCTTCTTGCTTTGAACATCGGAGGGCGCGGTGCGCCCGCGGGAATCGGTAACCGGAGGTCAGGGATGAGTATCTACGGCCTGTTCAGTCCCAGCGTGCTTGGGATCATGAGCCAGTCCCACGCCATGGCGACCATCGGCACAAACGTCGCCAACGTCACCACCGGTGGCTACAAGAAAACCGACACGCACTTCCAGACGATCCTTACCGATACCTTCGCCAATCCAAATCGTCTCGGCGTCCACTCGGACATCGGCGGCGCCAAGCCAAAGGACTTCCAGCGCATCAGCCAGCAGGGACTCATCCAGTCCTCCACGCGCGATCTCGACGTGGCCATCAGCGGCCAGGGCATGTTCATTCTCGAAGATCAGATCGACGGCAGCGGCGAACGGTTCTACGGCCGCGACGGCAGTTTTCAGATGGTGCTGGGCGCCCAGATCACCGTGACCGGCGACGACGGAAACCCGTTCACAACGCGCGAAGGCTATCTTGCGGATAAGAACGGCCTTTTGGTCCAAGGGTGGCTGCCCAACGCCGATGGAACGTTCCCCAGCAGTGGCGACAACCTAAGTTCCCTGCGGATCGATCCCTACGTGTTCACTGCGGCCGGTGAAGCGACGACGATGGCTACGCTCACCCTCAACCTGCCGGCCGATGACGCGGTTGGAGATTCAGAAATCTTCAACATGGACATTTTCGACGATCTCGGCGCCAGGCACACGATAACGACGCGGTTTACCAAGAGCGGGGCCAACGTTTGGGACTTGGACCTGAATGGCGTACCGGGTGACACGTTCCTCATCACGCCGTCACAGGACTTCAACTACAATGCTCCGTTCACCCAAGATGTCGTATTCGCCACCGGCGCGAACACAATCACCGTTCGGACATCAGCCACTGGCGCCGCCGTCCCGGGCGTGTTCACGACATTGACCATGGGCGACGTGATTGCGGTCAGCAACACGACGAGCAACAACGGCAGCTACACGGTCGAATCAGTTTCTCTCGACGGATCCTCGGTGACGCTCAGCGCGACCACACCGCTGGTTGCCGACGAAACCGATACCGATGGAGCGACAATCAGCGGTCCGGGTCTTACCGCAAAACCCCTGCGCTTTCGATCCGATGGCGTGATCGATGACGCTGCAATATCCTCCGTTGTTGCCAACTTCACCAACGGAGGAACGTCTTCATTTACTCTCGATCTCAACACCTTGACCCAGTTCGCCAGTGACCAGAGCCTGACCACGTTTAACTTCGTCCGCGACGGATTTGAGGCCGCCGACATGCGCCGCGTGACCTTCGATACGGAGGGCCATGTGATCGCCGAGTTCGACTCTGGTCAGACCCGGAAGATCTACAAGCTGGCCCTCGGCGAGTTCATCAACATCGACGGCCTCGAGGCGCGCAACGGCAATGTCTACGTCGAGTCCCTGGACTCGGGGAACGTTAATGTTGTCGCCGCCGGGGTCAGCGGCTTCGCGACCTTCAATCCGAATGCCAGGGAGATCTCCAACGCCGACATCGGCGAGGAGTTCACCAATATGATCAAGACCCAGACCGTCTACACGTTCAACACGACGGTGTTCCGCACCGTCGACGAGATGACCGAGGTCGCCCGCGACCTCAAGCGCTAGGGCCCAGTTCCAGCCCGCCGATCCCCGCTGATCGCTGAACGACGACGTGGCCGGCCAAGTGGCGGGCCTGAGGCGACACCGACCATCGGCCGGCAACGTCGCCGCCGCCCGGCAAAATCTTCCGCTCTGGACCGCCAATACCGACCCTTCCGTTGCCGTTTCGGCACGCCGATCGGATCAAACCGTTGCTTTTTCAAGTAGTTAACCGGAAAGAAGGTTTGGCACGGAATTCGCACATCCACAACCAAGGCATGGCGAATCAACATTTCTGGACAGGAACAATGAACCGAACGGGATCAACAAACACATCGCCTTCGCCGACCGGCGCCATTGCGCGGACGTTCGCCGCGGCGCTTCTTGCCGTTCTTCTCGCGATTTCGGCGACATCGGCCCAGGGTGCGTCGCGGATCAAGGACATCGTCGACTTCGAAGGCGTCCGCGACAACATGCTGGTCGGCTACGGCTTGGTCGTCGGTCTTAACGGCACCGGCGATACCCTCACCGCTGGCGGATTTACGCAGCAGAGCCTTCTCGCGATGTTGGCGCGGCTCGGCATCAAGCCGACCGAGGCCGGTATCCAGTCCAACAACGTCGCCGCCGTGATGGTGACCGCGATGCTGCCGCCCTTTGCCCGCCAGGGTGCGCGTATCGATGTGACGACGAGTGCCCTTGGCGACGCATCGAGCCTGCTCGGCGGGACGCTGTTGGTGACTCCACTGCACGGCGCTGACGGCGAGGTCTATGCCGTCGCCCAGGGACAGCTTGCGGTCGGCGGTTTCGCCGCCGCGGGCGCCGCCGAGACGGTGACCAAGGGTGTGCCAACCAGCGGCCGCATCGCCAACGGCGCCATCGTCGAGCGAGAGGTTGGATTCGAGCTTGGTAACATGGACTCGGTGCAGCTGAACCTGCGCAACCCCGATTTTACGACGGCGCGCCGCATCGCCCAGGCGGTGAACGCGTTCCTCGGCGAGGCAGCGGCGCGGCCCAGCGATCCGTCGACCATCGACTTAACGGTTCCTGCGCGCTATCGCCGCAATGTCGTCAACCTGCTGACCGATATCGAACAGCTCCGCATCGAACCGGACCAGTTGGCGCGCGTCGTCATCGACGAGCAGTCGGGCACCATCGTCATGGGCGAGAACGTGCAGATCAGCACCGTCGCCATTGCCCAGGGCAGCCTGACCATCCGTATCACCGAGACGCCGCAGGTATCGCAGCCGGGTCCTTTCGCCGAAGTCGGCACGACGACCACCGTCGCCCGAACCGACATCGAAGTGGAAGAAGGCGAAGAACAGCGCCTGACCGTGGTCGAATCCGGGATCACGCTGCAGGATCTGGTCAACGGACTCAACGCGCTCGGCATCGGGCCCCGCGACCTCATCACCATCCTCCAGGCGGTCAAGGCGGCCGGTGCGCTGCAGGCCGAAATCCAGGTGATGTGATGATGGACGCCGGACTCGCCCTACAAGCCCAAACCGCCCTCATGGCCGGCAAGGGGACACCGCCCAAGGTCGGTGCCGACATGGACATGCAACACCTGCGGCGCGTCGCCGTCGACTTCGAGTCCTTCTTCCTCAGCCAGGCGTTCCAACCGATGTTCGCCAACCTGACTGCCGAAGAGCCCTTCGGCGCCGGCTACGCCGAAGACATGTGGCGGACGATGCAGGTGGATGAGTACGGCAAGGCCATCGCCTACAACGGCGGAATCGGCATCGCCGATGCGGTCATTCGCGAAGTCCTTCGCATGCAAGAAAACGGGGAGGCTCCGACGCCATGAACGCCGAAACACTTGCCGCCAAACGAGTATCGGACGTGATCGCGGCGTTGTCGCACCTCGCCGATGTTCTCGCCCGCGAAAACCGCGCCCTGCGCGAGCACGACCGGGCGGCGCTCATGGACCTGACGGAAGAGAAGGCGACCGCCGCACGGGCCTACGAAGCCAAGGTCGAAGCGATGAAGGAGGCCGGTCCGGCCCTTGGCGGCATCGACGACGATCTGCGGCAGCGATTGGCCGGAATTGGCGAGCGCGCCACCGGATTGATGGTGGAGAACGAACGTCTGCTGCGGATCGCCATGGAGACCGGCCGCCATCTGATGGAGGCGATCGTCGACGCCGCCAAGGACATGAACATCGGTCCGGGCACGTACTCCCGTGCAGGAAATGTCGCCGCCAACGCCCGCCAGGCGACGGCCACGGCACCTCTGTCGCTCGATCGATCGCTCTAGTTCGAGGGGCTGAAACCAGAAGGGGAAATACATATGGCTGGCGACATTACCCTGGCCCTGCGGACGGCGCAGAGCGGCCTGCTCGCCAATCAGTCGGCGCTCAACTTCGTCGCCCAGAACATCGCCAACGCCAACACCGACGGCTACTCGCGCACGATCGTCAACTTCGAGGAACGTGTGCTCGCCGGTTCCGGCGCCGGGGTGCAGATCTCGGAGTTGACGCGCCGTGTCGACGAGGGGCTGCTGAAAAGCCTGCGGCTTGAGCTCACCGACTTCAAATCCCTCGACGTCCAGGAAACCTACTTCGCCCGCATGCAGGAGGTGTTCGGCAGTCCGGAGGACGACTCGTCCATCGCCCACATCATCAACAACTTCGCCGAAGCCCTCGAGTCCCTGGCCTTCGCCCCCGACAAATCCCTGGAGCAACGCGAAGCCGTGCGTTGGGGCACCGAAGTGGCGCGGATGTTCCAGCAAGCCAGCGAGACCCTCCAGGACCTCCGGCAGCAGGCCGACGTCGCCATCGCCGCGGCGGTCGACGAGATCAACGACCTGGTGACGCGGATCGGCGATCTCAACGACAAGATCATCCGCAACTCGACCGTCAACCTGCGGGTGACGGACCTGCTCGACGAACGCGACCGGGCCGTCGACCGTCTCTCCGAACTGGTCGATACTCGTACTTTCCGGCGATCCGATGGCGACATTGTCGTGTTCACCGAGGCGGGGCGAACGCTCGTCGACAACGTGCCCGGGGTTCTCACGCACTCGCCGGCCGCCAATGTCACGCCGACGACAACCCACGCCGAAGGAGACTTCGGTGGCATCTTTGTCGGCACCCAGATCACCGGCAACGACATCACGACCGAGCTTCGGGGCGGTGAGATGTACGGCCTCGTCCAGCTCCGCGACCACGTGCTGCCCGATCTTCAGAGCGAGCTGGACGAACTCGCCGCCGAGCTGCGCGACGCCGTCAACCAGGTCCACAACCGCGGGCTGTCGTTCCCCGGCTCCCAGAGCCTGACCGGCACGCGCGCGTTCACCGAGCCGGCCACCTCGACGGTCACCTTCGGCGGAACCACAGACACCACGATCGCGCTGTTCGATGACAACGGCGACGTGGTGAGCACCAATACGCTGCGGACCTTGCTGGGTGGCGCTTCGGGTACCGTCAACGACGTGGTGACGGCGATCAACACGTTCCTCGGCGCCGACGGCACCGCCACCCTGGTCAACGGGGCGTTGCAGATCACCGTGACCACCGCCGGGCGCAACCTCGCATTCCGTGACGAGGCCGCCACCGCCACCAATAGCGCCCGCCAGGACGCCACGATCCAATTCGACGCCAATGCCGACGCCACCACAGACGAGACGGTCAACGGGTTCTCGCATTTCTTCGGGCTGAACGATTTCTTCACCGACAGCCTGGTCGACAACGTTCACGAGACGAACGTCATGGCGGCCACGTTCACTGCGGCCGGAGCGGCGACGCTGACCTTCCGCGGCGCCTCGGGCCTCATCGGCACCGCCGCGGTGACGGCCGGCGACAGCCTGTCGACCATTGCCTCGACCATCAACAACACGGTAACGGGCGTCACCGCTTCGGTGGTTCCCGACGGGGCAGGCGAACGCCTGCGCATCTCGTCCGACGACGGCACGGCGATCACCGTCACCCAGGCCGCAGGCAACACGTTCCTCACCAACACCGGCATGCATTCGGCCGACGTGCGGGTGGCGAGCTCGCTGTCCGTGCGCACCGACATTGAGGCGACCCCGACGCTCGTCGCCCGCGGCGCCATTCAGTTCGATACCAACCGCGGTGCGGCCGGCGAGTATTTCGTCAGCGTCGGCGATGACACGGTGATCCAGGAGTGGGTCGCGGTGATGACGTCCAGCAACACGTTCGACGCCGCCGGGTCCATCTCCAACATCTCGACCACCTTCACCGACCACGCGGCGGCGATCGTGTCCGGCAACGCCACCGCCGCCAACCTCAACGAAACAGACCTCGAGTTCCAGCGGGGCCTGGTCGACAGTCTGCAGGCAAAGTCCGACAACCTGCGGGGCGTCAACGTCGACGAGGAACTGTCGGACCTGATCCTGTTTGAGCAGGCGTTTACCGCGTCGAGCCGCGTCATCGCGGTCGTCAAGGATATGTTCGACGCCCTCGATCAGGCGGTCCTGTAGCGACACCGAAGGAGCTGACCGATGAGCCGCGTCGCCGATCTCGCCTCGACCAACGAACTTCTGAGCTTCCTGTTCAAGACGCAGCGGCGCTTGCAGGAGGCCGAGGTCCAGGTTGCCAGCGAGAAGAAGTCTCAGGACTACGCCGGGATCTCCACCCAGGCGCAGCGGCTGCTCAACATGGAAAATACCCGCGATCAGCTCGAGCGTTTCGTCACCAACAACGAACTGATGGACCTGCGCCTGGAGACCTCGGAGACCGTCACCGCGAACATTACCCAGACGATCCGCGACTTCCGCGAGGCCGTTTTTCAGTACGAACAGCACGGCCTGACCGACGAGCAGCGGGTCCTCGATGTGCAGTCAGCTGCGTTCCGGGCTTTGACGTCCCTGCAAACCGACCTCAACATCGACATCGACGGCCGGTTCCTTTACGGCGGGGCCCGCGTCACCGACCTGCCCGTCGATTTGAACCTGACTACGCTCACCGCCTTCCAAACGGCCTACGATGGCGATTCGGTGGTGTATCCGGTGTCCCGGGCCGCCCACGTCGAAACGGATGTCACCCTGCCTCAAACGACGACAGGCAACTTGACAATCACCGGGACGGACACCATCCAGGCGGCCACCGCCGGTTCCCTGGCCAGTCTCAGTGTCGGCTCGACGATCACCATCTCGGGCAGCGTGCTGGGCAACGACGGCACCTATACCGTGGTCAGCAACAACGGCAGCGACACCATCACCATTGACGGCAACCTGACCGTTGGCGCCACGACCATCGCCGTCACCAATACAGTCGCCAACGGGACCGAGACCGGCGCGACGATTACGGCGTCCAGTTACTACAATGGCGACAACGTCAACGTGACCCATCGCGTCGACAAGGACCGTGATTTCACCATCGACCTCAACGCTTCCGATGCGGCGTTCGAGAAGGCGATTCGCGCAATGGGCATCATCGCGCAAGGCGTGTTCGGCACCAACGGCGGGCTTGACCAGCATCCCGAGCGCATCGAACAGGCGCTGTTCCTGCTCAACTCCTCCCTCGAAATTACCCAGTCAACGACACCACCGCCATTCGGCACTGAGCTGTCCAGCAACATGACGGGTGTGGAACGCGATATCGGCTTTCAGCGGGTGCTGATCGACCAGACCAACGAACGGCATAACAGCTTGATTTCATTCTTTGAAGGACGCATTGCGTCGACCGAGAACATCGATCCCCTCGACGCGATCACGCGCCTGCTCGACGACCAGCAGGCGCTGGAAGCGTCGTTCCAGGTACTTTCGCGAGTCAAACAATTGAGCCTCGGAAACTTCCTGTAGGCGACCTAGCGAATCCGATATTTGTCTACAGAACACGCTTTTCATCCCAATTGCACTTTCTGAATCCAGGGGGTATCCTCCCAAGTAATTGAGATACTTGGTGTCGAAGCGCTCATACAACGCCGCGTACCGGCACCGTCGAGGGTGGCATTAACTGCCGAGGAGACTCCAGGATGGCAGAACAACAGGGTGGGGCCGCTGGCGGACAGATGAGTGCGCGCGAAGAAGACGCCTACGGACTGTCGGAAGCGGCGGTGATGCTGGATCAGGCGCGAGGAGACCAGGGTGCGTTGGCCTCGGCGCTCGACCACAATGTTGAGGTTTGGGTCGCCACCCGGACCTTGGTCAGCCGCGACGACAACACGCTTCCGGCGGAAACGAGAGACAACTTGGTCAAGCTGAGCAAGTTCGTCACCGACACGACATTGAGCCAGGGCGTCACCATGCCGGCGCAGGTTCTGGACACCCTGGTCAACGTCAACTTGCAGATCGCCGAAGGTCTGCTCGAAGGTGCAGGCGCCTGAAGAGCGACGATGACCGGTTCACTCTCGAAGTGACCGGCGCAGCGAACGGTTTCGACGGCGGCCCCATGCGGCCGCCGTTTCCTGTTCCTACACCTGAACGATGCCGCTGACCTCGAAGCAGGGCGTTGCATGTCTGGTCCTTGGCGGTGGAGGACACGCCAAGGTAGTCGTCGAATCCCTCGCCGCCTCGGCAATCGCCGCGCGCATCGCGATCGTCGATGCCGATCGAGGTCGCGTAGGGACGGACGTGCTGGGACATCCGGTCATCGGCGACGACGTCGTCCTCGCCGAGGCCCAACAACGTGGCTTCGGTCACTTTGTCGTCGGTCTCGGCGCTCGCGACGACAACGTCCCCCGCCAGCGCCTGTTCGCTCGGGGACGGAAAGCGGGACTCAATGCTTTGACCGTGGTTCATCCCTCGGCAGTCGTGTCCGAACACGCGCGGATCGGTGTCGGCACGTTCGTCGCCGCTGCCGCGTCGGTAAATCCCGGCGCGGAGATCGGCGACAATGTCGTCATCAACACTGCCGCCGTCATCGAGCACGATTGCCGCATCGGCGATCACGCCCTGATTGGGCCGTCTGCAACGGTTCTCGGCGCCGCTTCGGTCGGTCCGCTGGCTTTGGTTGGCGCGGGAGCTGTCGTCCTTCCGGGGATCGCGGTCGGCGAGGCGGCCATCATCGGCGCCGGCGCCGTGGTGCTGGCCGACGTCGCCGACCGCGCCCGGGTCGCCGGTGTGCCGGCACACCCGGTTCAACGGAACGTCGGATGATCGCCGAGAACAACGACGGCGGTGTGCTTGTCCGAGAACCTTGCGTGCTCCGCGACGCCCGCGCGCTCCTCGTCACCGCCGACGGCCGCTACCTGATGCAGTTGCGCGACGACTTTCCCCATTTGCTGGTTCCCGACCACTGGGGCGTGTTCGGCGGCCGCGTGGAGGATGGCGAATCCCCGAGGCGGGCAATCCATCGGGAGCTTTTCGAGGAGCTGAGGTTCTCCCCCGGACAAGTCGTGTGGTTTTCCGAATCGGCTTACGTCCTGCCCCAGCTCGACGTGCCGCCGACCCAGGTAACCTTTTTCGAGGTGCCGATCACCGAGGCCGATGTCGACTCCATGGTTCTTCAAGAGGGTGCGGAAATGCGGCTGATGTCCGCCGACGACCTCCTTGCCGAGCCCAAGATCGTGCCGTGGGATGCCTACGGTGTCTTGCTTCACGCCCGGAGGCGCGAGGTCTTTCGGCAGCCGCGGCAGGATCGGTAGACTGCCGCCTATTGGAGGTCGTCGGCCCCCCGCACTTCGGAACCAGCCCCTTCGTGCCCGCCGTCGGATTCGTGCATCGTCGGCTGTCCCAGCTCGGCGAAACGGAACAGCCTGAAGGCGCGGGCACCGTTGTAGTCGAGAACGCGAAGATCGTCCGTTTCGTGCAGGTCGCCGGCGACCACGGCGAAGTGCGTGCCGTAGCGCTGTTTTGCCAGGTCGAGCGGGATGTCATAAGCGATGAACTTGTCGATGCCCTTGTAGTCCAGCTTCTTGAGCAGGCCGACGTCGGTTGCCGAGGGAAAAGATGTCAGGATCACCATCGGACCGCCGCCCGTCAGCAGCAGGATCGCCTTCATGGTCAGCCCCCTGGTTGATAGTCACCACGTACAGCGTAACTCTTGGTTCACGACATGTCGAACGGAGGCTGGCAGGAACGATGTGAACGCTACCTGGAACGCGACGGCGGACGGTCGACGACGACGAGCTTTCCGCCGTCGAGGGTGAGTGCCGTCTTTCCCTCCCGCAGGCGAAGGGCGTCTTCTCCGAAAACCTGCCGACGCCAACCGTGGAGGGCGGACACGTCGGCGTCCGCCCCGAGCGCGGCAATCTGGTCGATGTCGGCGGACGAGGCGACCAACTTCTGCGCGACATCATGCTGGTCGCACTTCATCTTCAACAGCACCTTGAGCAGGTCGGCGACGGGACCTGTTCCCCTGGGGATATCGGGCTTGAGCACGGGTTTCGGCCAGTCGTTCTCGGGGACGGCGATGCCTCGGGCGACCGCGGCGAGGACCTCGGCACCCATGCGTCCTTCGGCGAACCCCCGGCCGAGGCCCCGTGTGCGAGCCAGTTCGGCCGCTTTCTGCGGCAGGTGATGGGCGATCTCCATCAGCGCCTCGTCGCGCATCACCCGGTTGCGGGGCACGTCGCGGATCCGCGCCTCGCGCTCCCGCCACGCCGCCAGTTCCCGAAGCACGGCGAGAAAACGGCCGTTCGTCGAGCGGCTCTTGATTCGCCGGAACGCGGCCTCCGGGTCGACCTCGTAGGTGGCGGGGTCGGTGAGCACCGCCATCTCCTCGCCCAGCCACTCGGCGCGGCCGTTCTTCGCCAGCTTCCCTTTCAGCTTCTCGTAGACCGGGCGCAGGTGGATGACGTCGGAGAGCGCATAGTCGATCTGTCGCTTGGAAAGAGGCCGTGCCGACCAGTCGGTGAACCGTGACGTCTTGTCGAGCCGGGCCCGGGCCAGCTTGGAGACCAGCGTCTCGAAACCGACCTGGTCGCCGAATCCGCAGACCATGGCCGCCACCTGGGTATCGAAGACCGGCGTCGGCAACTTTCCGGCGAGGTGGTGGAAGATTTCCAGGTCCTGGCGGGCGGCGTGGAACACCTTCACCGTTTCCGGCGCCGCCATCAGCCGAAACAGCGGCGCCAGATCAATGCCATCGGCGAGCGCGTCGATGCCCACCGCCTCATCCGGCCCCGCCACCTGCACCAAGCACAGCACCGGCCAGAAGGTGCGTTCGCGCATGAACTCCGTATCGACCGCGACGTACGGTGTGCCCGCGTGGCGGGCGCAGAAGTCCTCCAGATCGGCGGTCGTGGTGATCAGGCTCATTGGCCTGAGGCTATAGCAAGGAATGGCCTTGCGCGGGAAGGAGAAAGCCGGGCGCGGGCGCTCCGGGCATTGTGCCGGATCGGGGCCGGCTGTCGGTACGACCAACATGACAGCCAACCCCGTGCGACGATTTCGGATCGGACAGACACTCGGATGCGGACGCCGTGGGACGTCGGAGCCGTGTCTCAGTCCGACCCTGGCTGTGTGAAAACGCGAATACGTTTAGGATTCCCGTGCAGTCTTTGCGGGGGATCGGATGAAGCGTTTTGTAGAAGGGGTGGCACGGGACCAAGCGACGCTGTTTCCGGAGTGCCTTGAGGATTGGGTCGACGAGAACAGCTCTGTCCGGGTG
>Ga0209785_1000052_pt1 | contig 64041 bp, 64 predicted proteins | sample WorMetG1BERMUDA2_FD_187403 | JGI IMG/M metagenome (GOLD analysis project Ga0209785, IMG submission 187403) | Marine gutless worms symbiont microbial communities from Max Planck institute for Marine Microbiology, Germany - Inanidrilus... ...
GCCGGTGTGCGCTTCACCCTTTGCGTTCACCGCCAAATCACAGATCCATCATGGTTAAGCTATTGATTTGCCCATACTATCATGTGTGGCTATTGGTCTGAAGCGCCGTTCATCTGGGGAATGCGGGATATTTGCTGCTCGTATCGACGATGATCGTGCCGGGGGCCTCTTCGGTCTCGATACGCACGCGCTTGCGCAGATATTTCGCCTTCGGCCGCCGCTCCGTTGCCACCGGGGTCACATCCGAAGGCACGCCCTGCCGCGCGACGGTGTCATCGCGCATGAACGCGATGGCCGTGTCGGCCGCAGCCAGCGACCCGATAACCAACGTGATGGCGAGCCATGGCAAAAGAAAAACGCGCACGGTCATACTCCTGTCCTGTTCGCACCGGCGAGTTTAGCACCGGTCGGCATGGTTGCAAGAAGAGGGATGAGAGTTGAAAGGAAAGTGAACATCTTATAGTTGACACCGAATAAAGAGCCGTGGCCTGAAACTTGAGCGTAACCGACGCTTTTCTGTCGATTGACGCTATCAAAGAATGATTGAATTGTATTGGTTGTGCTGTGGCAAAAGCCACACTGCCTCGCCTTGCAATGCCTCGGCCCGCTTCCTACCTCCAAGAAGAAGACGGAACGGTGTGAAACAATGGCTTTTATGGCTTTGGCGTTGGTCGTCACCTTCGCCGCCGGCATTGGCGCTTTTCATCTGGCGCGACTGAAGGGTCGGGCGGTGGGGCCGTGGGTTTTCGCCAGCGCCATCCTCTGGTTTCCGCTGTTGCTTCTGGCTTTGCTTCCGGCCAGGCGCAATAACCGCGACGCGGTGAGCAGCGGATGATCGACGGGCCGGCCCCGTCATTGCAAGGTTACATCACGACAACCCTGGTACCCTGCCCGACGCGTTCATAAAGATCGACCACATCTTCGTTGCGCATGCGAATGCAGCCTGACGACACCGCCCGGCCGATGGTCCAGGGCTGGTTGGTGCCGTGGATGCGGTAAAGAGTGGAACCGAGATAGAGCGCCCGCGCACCCAGCGGATTGTCCGGCCCGCCGGCCATGAAATTCGGCAGAATGTGCCCTTTCTTCTTCTCGCAGGCGATCATCTGCGGCGGCGGACGCCAATCCGGCCATGTCCGCTTCTGCGATACGCGGTGGACACCGGCCCATTCGAAGCCCGGCCGGCCGACGCCGACACCATAACGACGCGCCTGCCCATCATCGAGCACCAGGTAAAGAAAGCGGTTGGGCGTATCGATGACGATCGTGCCCGGCGCGTAGGCGCTGCTGTAGGAGATGACTTGCGGAAGATAGACCGGATCCATGGACCGCCCAGCCGCGCGTGGCGCGGGCTCAGGGGCGCTGCGGTGGCGCGGCGTCTGTTTCCGGGCGACGACCTTGCCGGCGCCATGCGCGGTGTCCGGCTGGCGCAGTTGCACCACCCAGGGCCCTGCAAGGTCGGCACCGAAGACCGTTTCAGGCCGGTCGCGGGCGATGGCTGTGCCGCAAAGCGCTGCGCCAATGAAAGCGGTGATGAACAGGCGTGTGATCTTCATCGGCGAACCGGCCGGCTGTCGCGGCGCTCCCTGGCAGTGTTTGTCCGTTGACAGTGGCGGCGGAAAAAGACTGAAAGGTAAATCGACACCGAATCCGCGCGATGGCGCCGACAAAGCGTCCGATATGGTTAACGACCGGTTACCGGCATGGTTAACGACCGGTCAACGGATGTCGGGCGGCACCGAAGCGGGACAGGATGAAAGGGATTGCCATGTCCGATTCCGGCCTGATTGAAGGCCCCGACGGAAAAATGCGCTGTTTCTGGCACGGCGGCAAGGACGACTATCGCACGTATCACGACAATGAATGGGGACGGCCTGTTGCCGACGATCGCCGACTGTTCGAAAAGATCTGCCTGGAAGGCTTCCAATCCGGCCTGTCCTGGCTGACGATTCTGCGCAAGCGGGAGAATTTCCGCGCTGCCTTCGCGGGTTTCGACATCGACACCGTCGCCGATTTCGACGAAAGCGACGTCGAGCGGCTCGCCGCCGATGCCGGCATTATCCGCCATCGCGGCAAGATCCGATCGACGATCAACAATGCCCGACGCGCGCGCGAACTGCGCGACGCGTTCGGCTCGCTGGCCGCCTATTTCTGGGCCTATGAACCCGGACCGGAGCAAAGGCCCGACCGGTTCGATGCCGAGACGCTGCGCCAAATCACCAAGACCGACGTGTCGACGGCGATTTCGAAGGATCTAAAAAAGCGCGGCTGGAGCTTTGTCGGGCCGACCACCATTTACGCCTTCATGCAGGCCATGGGCATGGTCAACGACCATATCGAGGGCTGTTATGTGCGCGCGATCTGCGAGGCCGAGCGCGCAGCCTTCGTGCGCCCCGGCCGCCGCGCCTAGACCGCTTGCTGCCGTGCCGTCAATCGGTTAGGAAGGCCGCGCATCGCGTTGAAAGCAGACATCATCACGGACATGGGCGAGAAGACAAAAAAACAGTCGAGGCTGAAGGCACGCCTGCCGCGCGGATTCGCCGACCGCCCGGCCGCCGATATCCGCGCGACCGACGCCATGGTCGCCCGCATCCGCGAGGTGTTCGAACTCTACGGCTTCGATCCCGTCGAAACGCCGATGTTCGAATATACCGACGCGCTCGGCAAATTCCTGCCTGACAGCGATCGCCCGAACGAGGGTGTGTTTTCGCTGACCGACGACGACGATCAGTGGATGAGCCTGCGCTACGATTTGACCGCGCCGCTGGCGCGCCATGTCGCGGAGAACTTCAACGTCATCCAGCTGCCCTACCGCACCTATCGCAGTGGCTGGGTGTTCCGCAACGAAAAGCCCGGCCCCGGCCGGTTCCGCCAGTTCATGCAGTTCGATGCCGACACGGTGGGTGCGCCCGGCGTGCAGGCGGATGCCGAGATGTGCATGATGATGGCCGACACGATGGAAGCGCTCGGTATTGCCCGCGGCGATTTTGTCATCCGGGTCAACAACCGCAAAGTGCTGGACGGCGTGATGCAGCAGATCGGCATCGGCGGACCGGATCACGCGGGCACGCGGCTGACGGTGTTGCGGGCGATCGACAAGCTCGACAAATTCGGCATTGACGGCGTGCGCCTGCTGCTCGGCGCGGGACGCAAGGACGACAGCGGCGACTTCACGCAAGGCGCCGGGCTCGACGCAGAGGCTATCGATCGGGTCATCGCCTTTGTCGAGGCCGCGGGAGCGGACGGCGCTGCGACGATATCCAACCTTCAGGCCGTGATCGGCGACATGGCGGGGCCGGGCGCCGACGGCGTCGCGGAACTGGCGCTGATGGCGGCGCTGTTTTCGGCCGCCGGCTATGATGACGGCCGTGTGTGTATCGACCCGTCTGTGGTGCGCGGCCTGGAATATTATACGGGCCCGGTCTATGAGGCCGAATTGCTGTTCGACGTGACCAATGAGAAGGGCCAGACGGTGCAGTTCGGCTCGGTCGGCGGCGGCGGCCGTTATGACGGTCTGGTGTCGCGTTTCATGGGTCAGCCTGTGCCGGCGACCGGCTTTTCGATCGGCGTCTCACGGCTGATGACGGCGCTGAAGAATCTCGGCAAGCTCGACGGCGAAGGCCACACCGCGCCGGTCGTCGTCTGTGTCATGGACCGCGATCCCGAAAGCATGGCGCAATATCAGCGCTTCGTCGCCGAATTGCGATCGGCCGGCATCCGCGCCGAGATGTTTCAAGGCAATCCGAAGAATTTCGGCAAGCAGCTCCAATATGCCGACCGTCGCGGCAGCCCGATCGCCATCATCCAGGGCTCGCAGGAGCGCGGCGAGGGCATGGTACAGATCAAGGACCTGATCGAAGGCAAACGCCTGTCGGAGGCGATCGACGACAATGTCGCCTGGCGGGCCGGCCGTCCGGCGCAGGTCTCGGTCCGCGCCGAGGATCTGGTCGCGGAGGTGCGCCGGATCCTCGCCGCCCAGGCGGATGACGGCGAGACGGGTTGAACATGCGCGGCGAGCCGGACTTTGCCGAGGCGATCGCGGGGCTGTTCAAGGCGCGGGGCGCGCCGATGGTCGACATTCCGATCATCCAGCCGGCCGACCCGTTTCTCGACATGGCCGGCGAGGAGCTGCGCCGGCGCATTTTCATGACCGAGAGCGAGACCGGCGAAGCCCTCTGCCTGCGGCCGGAATTCACCATTCCGGTGTGCTGCCGTCACATCGACATCCACTCCGGCACACCGCAACGCTACGCTTATCTCGGCCGGGTCTTTCGCCAACGGCGTGACCGCGGCAACGAATTCTTCCAGTCGGGTATCGAGGATCTCGGCGATGGCGATGTCGCCGCGGCGGATGCGCGCGCGATCAGCGACGCGGCGGACGCATTGGCGTTGCTCCTGCCGGAGGCCGGGATCCGCACCGTGCTCGGCGACCAAACGGTGTTCGAGGCGGTGGTGGCCGCACTCGGCCTGCCAGCCGGCTGGCAGACCCGGCTGGTGCACGCCTTCGGCGACCGGACGCAGCTCGATACGCTGCTTGAAGCGCTTTCCAAGCCGGCCGGCGATGCACCGGGCACCGATCCAGAATTGATCCGGCTGGCGCGTGACGGCGACGCGGCGGGACTTGCGGCCCGCATCGAGGCGCATATGCACGCGACCGGCCATTTGGGCAATGCCAGCCGGACGCCGGCGGAAATCGCCGACCGGCTGATCGTCAAGGCACGGCTCGCCGATACGCGGCTCGATCCGCGCGAGTTGAGCATATTGAAGGATTTCCTGGCGCTCGAAGCGCCGCTGGCTGATGCGCCCCAAGCGCTACACGGCTTCGCCGGCGCCGCCGGGCTCGATCTCGGCGCGGCGCTTGCCGGTTTCGAGGCGCGTGTCGCGGCGCTCGGCGTCGGCGGAGCGGCCACCGACACGATGCGCTACCGCGCCGCCTTCGGCCGCCCGCTCGACTATTATACGGGCCTCGTCTTCGAAATGACGGTCGATGGCGCCGTGCTCGCCGGCGGCGGTCGTTACGACCGGCTGCTGACCCTGCTCGGCGCTGAGGATCCCATCCCGGCCGTCGGTTTTTCACTGTGGCTGGACCGTATCGAAGCCGCGCGGGCGAAGCGGGAGGCAGCGTCGTGAGCCTCACCATCGCCGTTCCCTCGAAGGGCCGCATGAAGGATGACGCGATGGCCGTCTTCCGGCGCGCCGGCCTTGCCGTCGTCAACGGCGGCAGCGACCGCTCCTATCGGGGCCGTATCGATGGTGTCGACGGTGTTCATATCGCCTTCCTGTCGGCCTCCGAGATCGCCCGCGAACTGAGCAAAGGCGGCGTTGATCTCGGCATCACCGGAGAAGATCTGGTGCGCGAGGACATCGGCGACGCCGAGCGGCGCGTCGCCTTCTGCGCCCGGCTCGGCTTCGGCCGCGCCGATGTGGTGGTGGCGGTGCCCGAGGTATGGGCCGATGTCGACACCATGGCCGATCTCGGCGACGTCGCCTCCGATTTTCGCCTGCGCCACGGCCGGCGGCTGCGCATCGCCACCAAATATTGGCGGCTGACGCAGCGTTTCTTCTCCGCCCTGCACGGGATCCAGGTCTATCGCATCGTCGAAAGCCTCGGCGCCACAGAGGGCGCGCCGGCCTCAGGCCAGGCTGACATCATCGTCGACATCACCTCGACCGGGTCGACCCTGAAGGCCAACCATCTGAAAATCCTCGGCGACGGCATCATCCTGCGCTCCGAAGCCTGCCTGGTGAAGGCGCTGCCGGGGGCGCGCGACGCTGCCGATGAGCGGGCGCTGCAATCGGTCGTCGACCGGTTGACCGCGTCGCTATAGCCGATCAGGAGTGTTGCTCGAGCCAGCCCAGCGTGGCGGGGATCATTTTATGGTCCAACGTCGCCGGACCCGTGAAGGCGTCCCAGACATGATCGGTGTCGAAGATCTGCAATTTCTGCGGACCGGAATGATAGTTAAGCAGGATCTGTCCGGCCGCCGGCTACGGTGCCACCACCGTGTCCCTGCTACCGACAATGACCAATAAAGGCCCGGGATAGGATGCCAGCGCGGCGGCCGGGCTGGTCAATGGCAGTTCGTGATAGAAGGCGCCCTTTAACGTCGTTTCGACGCCCCAGGGCAGCGTGATCGTGTGCGGCGTCTCAGGCGCGCCGGCAAGCGCCTTGTCGACCACATCGGCGCCGATCATCGCCGAAAAGCTCATCAGCGGATTGCTGACCGGCGCCCATAGGATCGCCGCGTCCACGTCCGGCCGCGCGGCCACCGCATGCGCCGCGACCAGACCGCCCTGGCTCCAGCCAAGCACCGATATCGCATCGCCGTCCACGCCGTCCTGCGCGCTCAGCCAGTCGATCGCCGCCACCGCGTCGGCGATCTGGCCGCTGAACGTGGTGTCCTCCCAGGCGCCGTCACTGTCGCCGGAGCCGCGAAAATCGATACGCAGGCTGGCATAGCCATTTTCGGCCAGTTGTCGGGCGGTGCGCTCGAAAACGCCCTCTCCCGCGTCCTTGACCGGCAATTCATGGCGCGAACCGGTGAAGCCGTGCAGCAAAATCACGACCGGCACGGGCCCTTCCGCAGTGTCGGGCGTCTCCAGCGTACCGATCATTGTCTGGCCTTCCACCGGGATCATGACGGTCTGCTCGGCGGCAACCGCCACGCCCGACAGCAGCGCCAGCACGGACGCCAAAGAGACAAGCTTGGCTTTGGGAATCTTCATTCTCGGCCCTCCTTCCCGACCGAGCCTTCCGCCTTAGCTCTGCCTGGCCACATATTGCGGCGCAGCTCCATCGAATTCGCGCCGCAGATTGACGACGACCCGGCGGTTCTGCACCTTGCAGGCGGTCTCCGGGCAGTTGCGCACCGGCCGATCGGTGCCGTAGCCCTTGGCCCACATGCGCTGCGGATCGACGCCCTGGGAGGCCAGATAATCCATGACCGCCTTGGCGCGCTCGGCCGACAACTGAATGTTGCGTTCGTTCGAGCCGGGATCGTCGGCGAAGCCCTGCAACTTGACAAGCCAATCGGGATATTGGCGCAACCAGACCGCCTGCAAGTCGAGCGTTTCGCGGGCCACCTCGTCGAGTTCCGCCGAACCGGAGGCGAAATAAACACGGCGACCGACCCGCAGAATGAATTGCTGCTCGGTGCCCGCCTCGATCTTGTCAAAAACCAAGTGCCGGCGCATCGGTGGCAATCGGAACGGCGTCCTCCAGCGATGCCCCGCCGGTATTCGTGCAACCGGCAACAAAGAAGCCGGCGCCGAGCATCAGTCCCGCGGCGATGATTCGGTGGATGCTGATCATCCATTTCCCCCTTGCTGTGCGCCGGATCTCGAATGTGTTTCTTCAGACGCGGTCGGCGATGTGTTCCAGCACCAAGACGGCGGTGCCCTTCGGGCAGCGCCGATAGAGATCGATCACGTCCTCGTTGAACATGCGAATGCAGCCGGACGACACGTCGGTGCCGATCGTCCAGGGCTGGGTCGTGCCGTGCAGCCGGTAGCCGGTGTCGCCTGTCTGGTTATGCAGATAAAGCGCCCGCGGCCCGAGCGGATTGCCGGGACCGCCGTCCCAGGAATCGGGCAGTTCCGGCTGGCGGACCTTCATCTCTGCCGGCGGCACCCAGCGCGGCCAGCGCGCTTTGCGCGCGATGTTGGCGCGGCCGAACCACTGAAAGCCTTCGCGCCCAACACCGACACCGTATCGCAGCGCCGTATCATTCTCCCAGATCCAATAGAGGTGATGGTAGCGGGTGTCGACCACGACCGTGCCCTGCGGCTCGTCGGAATAATATTGCACCATCTGACGACGCCAACGCGGGTGGATCACGCTGAAATTGGTGGCTTCGAACTCGAAGCCGTCATCGATGACTGTGCCGGAAAAATAGCGCGACGCCGCATCGGCCGAGCGGCTCGACAGGATCGCCGGAGCGGCTAATCCGAAGGTTGCCACCGCCGCGCCTTTCAGGAAACTGCGTCTGTCCATATCCGCCTCCCTTTCGTGCCCGTGCCCCATTGCTCGCATCTTTGCGCGCGGCGCCATTAACCCGCAAAACACCGATCAGGTCAACCGGAACGCCGGTATCGCGGCTTTTGCGCGGAACATGAGGAAAGCCGATCGGCGACACAGGCGTCGCAGCACATGGACGGCCGTCCCTTGATCGTCCATGGTAGCGGCCTTGACCGCGGCAAATCCTCGGAGCGTTTCATGGCCAAATCCAATTCCTACAAAGGGCTGTCGACCACGGCGATCCATGCGGGCGAAGGGCCCGATCCGGCCACCGGCGCGTCGGCGCCCAATATCGTCATGTCGTCGACCTATGTTGCGGAAGACGTGGCCGGCTTCTCCGCCCACGATCTCAGCGACGACAGCCCGTTTCTCTATGGTCGTTGGGCCAATCCAAGCGTGCGGGCGCTGGAGCACAAGATCGCCGCTCTCGAAGGCACCGAGGCGTGCCTGTGCCTGGCCTCGGGCATGGCCGCCGCGAGCGCGATCTTCCTGACCATGCTTTCGGCCGGCGACCACGCGGTGATATCCGACGTCTCCTATGCCGGCGTCGCCGAACTGGCCCGCGATACGCTGCCGCGCATGGGCATCGCCGTCACCCTCGTCGACATGACGGATCTCGACGCCGTAGCGGCGGCGGTGCAGCCGAACACGAAGCTGATCCACAGCGAAAGCCCGGCCAATCCGATCATGCGGCTGACCGATCTGGCGGCGGTCTCGGCGATTGCCCGCGCCGCCGGTGCGGTCCATTCGTGCGACGCCACCTTCGCTTCGCCCGTCGGCCAGAAATCGGCCGCGCTCGGCGTCGATCTGGTGATGCATTCGATCACCAAATATATCGGCGGCCATGGCGATGCGATCGGCGGCGCGATTTGCGGCAGCGCCGAGGCCATCAAAGCGCTGACGGTCGAAGCGGCGATCCACCATGGCGGCATCCTGTCACCGTTCAACGCCTGGCTCATCGCCCGCGGCACGGCGACGCTGCCGCTGCGCATGCGCGCCCATCAGGAAGGCGCGATGGCGGTGGCGGCGTGGCTGGACGCCCATCCAAGGGTCAAACGGGTGCTCTATCCGGGCCTTGAATGCCATCCGCAACATGCGCTGGCGCGCGCCCAGATGCACAATTTCTCCGGCATGCTGTCGTTCCAGGTCGGTGACGCGCTGACCGGCGAACGGCTCGCCGCCCGTATGGCTGAGGACCTGCAGGTGATTCACTACGCCGTCTCGCTCGGTCACCACCGCTCGCTGATCTGGTGGCTGCCAACGGCCGGCATGATGGAAAGCTCCTTCCGGCTAAACGGCAAACAGCTGCAAAGCTATCGCGACTATGCCGGCGACGGCATCTTCCGCCTGTCGGTCGGGCTCGAGGACGCCGAGGATCTGATCGCCGACCTGGAACGGGTGCTGGGGTAGCGCGACTTGAGGCCGGCCAAGTTCGCGGAGATGAGGAGACGCGGCTCGGCATTCGGAACGATGCGGCCACGCGTCCTTCGAATGGACACGCAGATTACCCACTCAACTCCGCCGGCTTCGGCCCGCCATGGGCCCAGTCGAGCAGTTTGACGGTGTGGATGACGGGCAGGCCGCAGGTCATGCCGATCTGGGTGATGCAGCCGACATTGCCGGCGGCGACGATGTCGGCGCCGGTGGCTTCGATGTTGCGCACCTTGCGGTCGCGCAGTTCCGCCGCGATCTCAGGCTGCATGATGTTATAGGTGCCGGCCGAACCGCAACACAGATGGCCCTCGGCCGGATCGACGACGCGGAAACCGGCCGCCTTGAGCAGGTCCTTGGGCTGGCGGGTGATCTTCTGGCCATGCTGCATGGAACAGGCGGAATGATAGGCGACCGTCAGATCCGGCGCATGCACCGGCTCCGGCATGGCGAGTGTGGACAGATATTCGGTGATGTCCTTCGTCAGCGCCGAGACCCTTGCCGCCTTTTCGGCATAATCGGCATCCTCGCGCAGCATGTAGCCGTAATCCTTGATCGTCGTACCACAGCCCGAAGCGGTGATGATGATGGCGTCGAGGCCGCCGGCCTCGATTTCGCGCGTCCAGACATCGACATTGCGCCGGGCGGCGGCCAGCGCCTCATGCTCGCGGCCCATATGGTGGACGAGCGCGCCGCAGCAGCCCTCGCCGACCGGCGCGACCACTTCGACGCCGAGCCGGTTGAGCAGCCGGATCGCTGCCGCATTGGTGTCCGGCTCCAGCACCGGCTGTGCGCAGCCGCCAAGGATCGCGACCCGGCCCTTGCGCGCCGCCGCGGGCGCATGCGTGCCCGGCCCTGCTCCGGCCGGCACGATACGGCGCGGCGCGAGTTCCAGCATCGCGCCCATCGGCTTGAGGCCCGGCAGCGCCTTCAACACCGGCGCCAGCGGCCGTCCCAGCCGGGCGAGATGCAGCGCTGCACGAAAGCGGCGCGGATAGGGCAGCACCAGCGCCAGAAGCCCCCGCGTCAGCCGGTTCATCAAAGGCCGCTTATAAGTCTTTTCGATATGGGCGCGCGCGTGATCGACCAGATGCATGTAGTGCACGCCGGACGGGCAGGTGGTCATGCAGGCCAGGCACGACAGGCAGCGGTCAATATGGGTAACGATCTGCCGGTCCGCCGGCCGGCCGTTTTCCAACATGTCCTTGATCAGATAGATGCGGCCGCGCGGGCTGTCGAGCTCGTTGCCGAGCGTCACATAGGTCGGGCAGGTCGCCGTGCAAAAGCCGCAATGCACGCATTTGCGGATGATCTTTTCGGCCTCGGCGACGCCGCTGTCGGCAAGCTGCTCAGCGGAGAATTGCGTCTGCATGCGTCCGCATCCTCCCTGTGTCCGGTCCCCGACACGCGCGGGAACCGGTTATTGGCGCGAGAGACCCGGTCAGACCAGCCAGGTCTGCGGGTTGCCGATCGGATCGTTTCGGGTCACCGCCTGCAGGCCCTTGATGCAGCGTATGACGAACCAGATCAGCACAAGGAACATCAGCAGGAAGCCAATGCCGACAAAGGCCAGCACGACGCAGATTGCAGTATAAAGAAGGCCGATCCAGAAGGTGCGGATCGCATAGGTGTAATGGCTGTCGATCCAGTCTTCCGAATTGCCGCGATTCATATAGGCAAAGACAAGACCGATCAGCACGGTCAGGCCGATGGCGAGACTGACGAGATAGAGAACATAGACAAGCTGTACGTTCTGGCGGCCCGGCTCGATCCAGCCCGCGGTTTCCGTCGACGGCGATTTGTCCGGCGTTTGATCGCTCATGCGTTATCTCCTGAGATTGGACGTGGCGTCCCCACACTATCATCATGACCTAACGCATTCGACCGGGATTGAGAATCGTTTCTGGATCGAATTGATGCTTTAGCCGGCCGGCAAGCGCGGCAAGCGCCGGTTCGGCCGGCTCGAACACCGCCACCGCATTGCGGATATCGACCGGCGCACGCACCAGGGTGGCGTGGCCGCCCCCCAGCGCCCTGATGTGGCGGCGCAGCAGGTCGGCCTCGGCATCGGCCTCCATGCGCAGCCAGACCAGCCCGCCCTGCCAATCGTAAAAGGCATCGACACCGGTCTGAAGCCGCAGCGCGGCAACGAGCCGGTGGCCCTCCAACGGCGCCACAGACACCCGCCAGACCGGGCGCAGGGTGCCGTCGCAGAACGGCTTGGCGTCGCGGATCTCACGCCACAGGACGCGAGAATCCCCGGCCTCCAGCCGGTGATGACCAGCCGCACCGCCGATGACGCCGACAAGGCGCTCGAGCCGGTAGGCGACCGACGCGGCAACGCCCTCAAGGCGCAGCACTGTAGCGGCGCCCGACGGCAGCGCGCCACCCAGAAAGCGGCCGCGCACGCTCTCCGGCAGATGCGCGGCGGCGGAGACTTCCGTGTCGGAGCCCATGGCGGCGGCCATGACGTCGGCGGCCTCGGCGTCGTTGAGCCCGCTGACGAGCAGCGTTGCCTGCGTCTCGGCGCGCGGCAGCACCTTGAACGTCACCTCGGTGAGCACGGCCAGCGTGCCCCAGGAGCCGGAGAGGCCGCGCGACAGATCGTAGCCGGTGACGTTCTTGACCACCCGGCCGCCGGACTTGATCAGATCGCCGCGCCCGGTCACGGCGCGGATGCCGAGCACATGGTCGCGGGCGGCACCGGATTTCAGGCGCCGGGGACCTGACAGATTGGTGGCGAGCACGGCACCGATCGTGCCGCAGCCGGCGTCGGCGTTGCCCAGCAGGCCGCGGTAATCCATCGGCTCGAACTGCAGTTCCTGACCGTTGTCGTCAAGCAGTGCTTCGATCGTGTCGAGCGGCGTCCCGGCCCGCGCCGTCAGCACCAGTTCCTCCGGCTCGTAAAGTGTGACGCCGGCGAGCGCCGACAGATCGAGACGATGGGCAACCTGCATCGGCCGGCCGATCGCCCGTTTGGAGCCGTGACCGAGGATTTCCACCGGCGCGCGCTCCGACACGGCCCATGCCACGGCGTCGCGCACCGCATCCTCGCTTTCCGGCCGCAAGCCAACGCTTTCCGTCGCATCGGTCATCGGTGCAGCGGTCAGAACCGGGGAATGTCGGGGAACGGCAATTGCCCCCGCGAGATGTGCATGCGGCCCAGCTCGGCGCAGCGGTGCAGTTGCGGAAACACTTTGCCGGGATTGAGCAGGTGTTGCGCGTCGAAGGCGCATTTGACCCGGATCTGCTGATCGAGGTCGACCTTGTCGAACATCGTGCCCATCAGGTCGCGCTTTTCGACGCCGACACCGTGCTCGCCGGTGAGCACGCCGCCGACCTCGACACAGAGCCTCAGAATATCGCTGCCGAACTCTTCGGCCTTTTGCAACTCGCCCAGCGTGTTGGCGTCGTAGAGAATGAGTGGATGCAGATTGCCGTCGCCGGCGTGGAAGACATTGGCGCAGGCCAGGCCGTATTTCTCCGACAGGCGGCGCATGCCGGCCAGCACCTCGGGCAACTTTTTGCGCGGGATCGTGCCGTCCATGCAATAATAGTCGGGCGAGATGCGGCCGACGGCCGGAAACGCCGCCTTGCGGCCGGCCCAGAAGGTCTGACGCTCCGCCTCGTCGTTCGATACCCGCCACATGGATGCGCCGTTGTCGGCGGCGATCTCCTCGACGCGGCCGATCAGCACGTCGACCTCGGCGCCCGGTCCGTCCAGTTCGACGATCAGCAGCGCCTCGACGTCGAGTGGATAGCCGGCATGCACGAAATCCTCCGCCGCACGGATCGCCAACCGGTCCATCATCTCGATGCCGCCAGGGATAATGCCGGCGCCGATGATGTCGGCAACGCACTGGCCGGCCTGCTCACTGGAGGGAAAACCGACCAGCATTGCGCGCGCGGTTTCCGGTTTCTGCAGAATGCGCACGGTCACCTCGGTGACGACGCCGAGCAGCCCCTCCGACCCGATGACGAGGCCCAGAATGTCGTAGCCGGCGGCATCGAGATGCTTGCCCCCGAGCCGCACGATATCGCCATTGATCAACACCATCTCGACGCCGAGCACATTGTTGGTCGTCAGGCCGTATTTCAGGCAGTGCACGCCACCGGCATTCTCGGCGACATTGCCGCCGATCGAACAGGCGATCTGCGAGGACGGATCGGGAGCGTAGTAGAAACCCTCGCCCTCGACGGCGTGGGTTACGCCGAGATTGGTGACGCCTGGCTGGACCACGGCGACGCGATTGGCATAGTCGACCTCGAGCACCCGGTTGAAACGCGACATGACCAGAAGAACCGCGTCTTCGAGTGGCAGCGCGCCACCCGACAGCGAGGTGCCGGCGCCGCGCGGCACGAGGCGGATGCCGTTTTTCTCGCAATAGCGGAGCACCCGCGACACCTGTGCAACGGTCTCCGGCAGCACCACCACCAGCGGCAATTGCCGATAGGCCGTCAGGCCGTCGGTCTCGAAAACCCGCATCTCATTGGTGCCGTCGACCACGCCCTCGCCGGGCACGATGTCCTTCAGATCGGCAACGATGCGATCGCGTCGCGCCATCACGGCGGCGATCGGCTCCGGCATTTTCGGGGTGGTCATCGACACCTCCCTTTCAGCTTCGCATAATTGGTCAATTTTCTTTACCAGTCAAGACCGCCGCGCCACGACGCCGGCGCGTTGAGGCGGCCAGGCTTTGACGCTACAAGACCCATTGGCTTTTCGGGGGCACGCAGCATGGACCGGCTCGGCGATCTTGAGGTGTTTGCGCAGGTGGTGGCGACCGGCAGTCTTTCGGCCGCCGGCCGCGAGCTCGGCCTGTCGCCGGCAGTGGTATCGAAACGGCTGCGCCGGCTGGAGGAACGCATCGGCACCCGGTTGGTCCAGCGCACAACCCGGCAGATCGCGCTGACGGAAGCCGGCCAGGGCTTTTACGAGCGGGTGATCGCCATCCTGGCCGGGTTGGAGGAGGCCGAGGCCTTCGTCACCCGGCGCTCGCAGCAGGCGCGCGGCGTCCTGAAAGTGTCGGCGCCCACCTCCTTCGGGCGCATGCACATCGCGCCGCATCTGAAGGCTTTCATGGCCGCCAATCCGGACCTCTCGGTCAATCTGACGCTGAGCGACCGGCTGGTGGATATCGTGGCCGAAGGCTTCGACGTCGCCATCCGTATCGCCGCACTCACCGACTCGAGCCTGGTGGCGCGTCGGCTGGCACCGGTGCGCCGCATCCTGTGCGCCACGCCGTCCTATCTCGCCGCCCACGGCACGCCAAGGGACCTCGACGATCTCGACGGCCATATCTGCCTGCCGCCGCACAACAACGATCCTTGGAAACTGGAAGGACCGGAGGGACCGTTGCTCCATCGCCCGTCCGGGCGACTGTCGACCAATTCCAGCGAGGTGGTGCGCGAATGCGTCATTGCCGGCTTCGGCATCGCGCTGCGTTCGACCTGGGACATTGCGCAGGAGTTGCGCGACGGACGGCTGGTGCGGGTGCTTTCGCAATTCGAGGGTTCCCGCGATGTCGCCGTCTATGCGGTCTATGCCAGCCGGCATTTTCTGCCGACCAAGATACGGGTTTTCATCGACTATCTGTCAGAACTGTTCGGACCGCGCCCCTATTGGGAGAAGTAAGCTTAGAAGTGGCCTCGCGGCGGCACAGTGGCGTTCCGGTGGCGGGAAAGCACGAAAAGACCGGCGCTGACCAGCAGGATCGCCGGATACACGCCGGGCGCGAGCGGCGTGGCCAGCAGCCAGACCGACAACACGGCGGCCGTGATCGGCGCAAGCGCAAAGAACGCGGTCACGGATGAGGGATCGGCGCGCGACAGGGCAAAGAGCAGCAGATAATAACCGATGCCGCTGGCTAGGCCGAGAAAGGCGATCAGCCAGAACGCCAAGACGGGCCAAGAGGCGGGCGATACCCCTGTCCCTTCGATAAGCGCGAGCAGACCAAGCGGGATCAGCGACGCGCCCATCGCCAAGACGCTGATCGGCAGCGCACCGTAGCGGTCCAGATAGGGGCGATAGAAGACGGCGGACACCGCCCCACACAGCGTGGCAAGGAAAACAGCCCCAAGACCGATCCCGTCACGGGCGTTCACACTGCCGGCGAAGGCATCCACACCAATCATGCAGACAATTCCGGCAAGCGTCAGGGCGATAGCGATGGCAGCGATGGGATCCGGCCAAGCGCGCTTTATCACCGATTCCGCGATCATGGTGAAAAGCGGCAGGGTGGAAAAGACCAAAGTGACCCGAGCCGGATCCGTATAAAGCAGCGCCGTGTTTAAAAGGGCAATCAGGGCACCGAACTGGGCAGTCCCCAGGATGGCGATCGGCAGGAGGTCCCGGGGCGCGACGGCGCGCAACTGCTTGACCCGCACGAAAGGCAGCAGAACGATGACGGCGATGGCGTAACGCAGAAAAGCCAGGAACCCGGTGCCGACATCGCTGACGATGACGTCGCTGGCGACCATCGTCGACCCCACCTGGACGCCGACCAGCGCGGCCGCAACCAGTGCAAGATTCACAGCGCGCGACTCCAAATCTGGCCGACAAGATCCCGGCCGAAGCTACGATGCGGCTCCTCTTCCTCCAGTTCGAAACCGGTCGCCTGATAGATGCGCCGGGCGGCATGCAGCACGTCATTGGTCCACAAGACCATGCGCCGGTAGCCCCGGGCGCCGGCAAAACGAATGCACTCATCCACCAGCCGGCGGCCGAGACCCAGACCGCGCGCCGAGGGTTCGACATAGAGCATGCGCAGTTTGGCCGTGGCCGCATCCTGGCGGACCACGAAGACCGAACCGACGATCTGGCCGTCACGGTCGGCAATCCAGCAGCGCTCCCGTTGCGGATCGAAATCGCGGGCAAATTGGGCGACGATCTCCGCGATCATCGCTTCAAACGTCCAGTCGAAACCATATTCACGGGCATAGAGGGCGGCCTGACGGTGCACGACCCAGCCGAGGTCGCCGGGCTCGGGATCGCGCAGCACGAAGGTCGCGCTATCGTCCTGGGCTTCGAGCAGACACAGGACCCGCTGCATCGCACCGACCAGCCGATGCTGCTCGCCATCAGACAGTTTCTGCAACAGGCCACTGACCTCCGCCGCCGATGCGGCCTCAAGGCCGTCGGCTGCCGCCCGCCCCTTCGATGTCAAGGACAGGATCAGACGCCGGGCATTGTCCGGCGCGGGCGCACGCTCCAGCAGACCCTGTTTTTCAAGACCGGCGATGAGGCGGCTGATATAGCCCGGATCCATCGACAGGTCGCGTGCGAGGGCGGCGGCAGAGACGGCTTCGCCGGAGCGCGCATTGTGCACTTCGTAAAGAATGCGCGCCTGGGCAAGGGAGAAATCCGAGTTCAACAAACCCTCGTTCAACGCGCCGACCAGGCGCGTGTGAAACCGGTTGAAGCGGCGAACGGCTGCGACGCGGTCGGCGGGAACGGGTGCGGCGACATCGGACATATTTGAATAAGGCAACATAATGTTGCTTTTGTCAATATATCGAGTTTAGGCGTATCGCCTGCGTTCATCGCGCCGGTAACCCCAGGCGGCAAGTCCGGCGAAGAGAAGCGCATAGAGGGCAAGCCGGCTGACGTCGTCCAAAGGGATATCGCGGCCGCCGACAACGGCCCAGGCGATCTCGCCGGCCTGCCGCGTCGGGGTGAAAGGCGACCATGCGGCAATGGCGGACGGCAATCCTTGCGGCGGTATCCAGAGCCCGCCGAGATAGGCGAGCGGCAGATAGATCAGATTGGCGATGGCGACTGCCGATTTCTCTGTCGCCCAATAGCCGAGCGCAATGCCCATCAGGGTGAAGGGAATCGTGATGGCAAACGCCGCGACCAACAGCCCGGCAAGCCGAACGGGACCGATGGTCGGTGCCGACAGGCCATAGGCGGCGGCGATCACGAGCAAGGCCGCGGTCAGCGCAAACGCCACCGCTGCGACCATTTGCGCGACCATGCGCGGTCCCGCCGCTCCCGGCAGCGTACGGCGATAGCGCTCCCAATGGGTTTCGCGTTCCTGCGCGATCGACACGCCGAACTGGTAGAGGGCGACACCGATCACGCCGTAGATGACGAAGGACGCCATCGCGTAATCGGCGGCACGGCCGGTTTCGTCTGAGCCGAACATGGCATAGAGCATCACCGGAAAAAGCACCGCCGGCACCCAATAGGCCGGCAGGCGCACAAGTGACTTGAGATACAGCTCGGTCGACACGAGATAGGGGTTCATGCGGCGTCTCCCAAGCTATCAGTGGCCAGTTCCGCGATCGCCTCTTCGAGCGTCGCGCCGCGGACGGTCAGATCGCTGAAGGCGCCGCCGCTGGCGACGAGCCGACGGACCACCGCATCGGCATCGGCGGTGACGATGTGCACCCGGCCGTCGCGCTCTTCCATCCGGTCGACCGGCGCTGGCACCGGCGGCGCGGCGCCGCAAAAGGACACATATTTTCGAGCGATGCGGCCCTTGATGTCGTCGACACCACCCTGCAGCCGGATACGGCCCCGGTCGATCAGGCAGATCCGGTCGGCCACCGCCTCGATCTCTTCGAGATGATGGGTGGTCAGCAGGATCGTGCCGCCATCCTTGACGTAAGCCTGCGCCATCGCCCAGAAATCGGCGCGCGCCGCACTGTCGAGACCGGTCGTCGGCTCATCGAGCACGATCATCCGGCCGCCGCCGGCAAACGCCAGCGCCACAGCAAGCCGGCGCCGCTGGCCGCCGGAGAAACCGCCCACCTGACGGTCGGCGAGGCTGTCCAGCCCGAAACGGCCAAGCACCTCGTCCTCGGCGAGGGGTTCGGAAAAGTGACTGCGGACCAGGCGCAGAATTTCGCGCACGGTGAGATTGGGCGGAAAGTCGCAATCCTGCGCGACATACCCAACCGTCTGCCGGGCCGCCCGCGCCGACGACGGCTGCCCGAAGATCTTGACGGAGCCGGCATCGGGCCGGGTCAGCCCGAGGATCAGATTGAGCGTCGTCGACTTTCCGGCGCCGTTGGGCCCCAGAAGGCCAAGCGTCTCGCCCGGCGTGATCGTCAGATCGAGTTCGGAGACGGCGCAGAGATCGCCGAAACGTTTGGTCAGCCCCTCGGCGGCGACGGCAACGGTCATGAAAGCCCCTCTCGAAACGGTCGGTTGCTCTGTCTGCTTCAGATAAGCACGGCGCCGGGACGTCGCCAATGCGGATACGTGAAACGGCGTGTCGGATGGCCCGGTCGACGGGCCCGACCGTTCACGCTTCGTCAACGACCGATTGTCGCAGCCACGATTCCCGGTTCGCGGTAAGGCCTTGCCTGCCTGGGATTTGTCTCTTTCGCGTCCGCCAGTCTGCGACCAGATGGCTCACCGCACGGCCATGGCGCGTCAGCGGCGCACCCTTATATGCCGGTCAGAACAATTCGAACAAACTCTTCTATTGGCGAAATCATCGTCGCTGCGGTGATTCGCCAAACCGAAAGACGTGACCGACCATGGATCCCTTTGTCCTGTCCCGCATTCAATTCGCCGCGAACATCTCCTTCCACATCCTGTTCCCGACGATCACCATCGCGCTCAGCTGGATGCTGCTGTTCTTCAAGCTGCGCTACAATGCGACCGGGCTTGAAAAATGGATGGACGCCTACCGCTTCTGGGTGAAGGTCTTCGCACTGTCCTTTGCCATGGGTGTCGTGTCGGGCATCACCATGAGTTTCCAGTTCGGCACCAACTGGCCGGGCTTCATGGAGACCGTCGGCAACATCGCCGGGCCGTTGCTGGCCTACGAGATCCTGACCGCCTTCTTCCTCGAAGCGGTGTTTCTGGGCATCATGCTGTTCGGTTTTTCCCGCGTGCCGGGCTGGGTGCACACGCTGGCAACCGGGCTGGTCGCCTTCGGCACGATGATGAGCGCCTTCTGGATCCTGGTGCTCAACAGTTGGATGCAGACCCCGGCCGGCTTCGAAATGCGCGACGGCGTCGCCCATGCGGTCGACTGGCTGGCGATCGTTTTCAACCCGTCGATGCCCTACCGGCTTGTCCACATGTTGATCGCCAGCGGCCTGACGGTGGCGTTTTTGATCGCCGGGCTTTCGGCCTTTCGCTATCTCCTCGGTGATCGCGATGGCGCGGTGCACGTCGCCCTGAAAACCGGCGTGACGCTTGCCGCAATCCTGATTCCCGTGCAGATCCTGGTCGGCGACCTGCATGGCCTCAACACGCTGGAACACCAGCCGCAGAAGGTCGCGGCGATGGAGGGCAATTGGGAAACCGGACCGAGCAAGCCCCTGCTGCTGTTTGCCCTCCCCGACGAGGCGGCGCGTGAAAACCGTTTCGAGATCGGCATTCCTAACGGTGCGAGCCTGATCCTGACCCATTCGCCCGACGGCGTGGTGCCCGGCCTCGACGATTATGTCGCCGAAGACGGAACGCCGCTGCATCCGCCGGTGGCCAAGGTGTTCTGGTCGTTCCGGGTCATGGTCGGCATCGGCATGCTGATGCTGGTCGTCTCCTGGACCTGTCTGTGGTTCGCCTGGCGCCGCGAAGCCTTCTTCGACGACCGGCTTGGCCGCTGGGTCCTGCGCGCCCTGGTCGCCATGAGCTTTTCCGGCTGGATCGCAACGCTTGCCGGCTGGTACACCACGGAGATCGGCCGCCAGCCCTGGTTGGTGCAGGGTGTGCTGAAGACCGAAGCGGCCGTCGCCGCCGTCCCCGGCGGGATGGTGGCAGGCACCCTGGCGCTCTATCTCATCGTCTATGCGTTGCTGACGGCCGCCTATATCTTTGTCCTGTTCCACCTCGCGCGGCGGGCCGTCGGCCATGTCGACGACCGTCTGTCGCCCAGGCCGTTCTGGCCCCGGCTTGGCGGGCGCGTCACTGTCACCCCACCGGCGGAGTAATGCCATGACCCTGTTCGGAGATCCCGCCATCTGGCTTCCCGCCGCCTTCGCCAGCCTGATGGGCCTTGCCATCCTGCTTTACGTCATCCTCGACGGGTTCGACCTCGGCGTCGGCATCCTGCTGCCACTCGCAAAAAGCGACGCGGACAAGGACCGGATGATCGCTTCGATCGGCCCGTTCTGGGACGCCAACGAGACCTGGCTGGTGCTGGCCGTCGGGCTGCTGCTCGTCGCTTTCCCGACCGCCCATGGCACGGTGCTGACAGCACTTTACCTGCCCGTCGCTCTGATGCTGGTCGCGTTGATCATGCGCGGCGTTGCCTTCGAGTTCCGCGCCAAGGTGCCGGCACCGCAGAAGCCGCTGTGGAACGCCATCTTCTTCTTGGGTTCGATTCTGACCGCCTTGTCGCAGGGCTTTATGCTCGGCATTTATGTTCTCGGACTGTCCTTTTCACCCGGTGCGATCCTGTTTGCCGCGCTGATCGCGCTCTGCCTGGCGCTCGGCTATACGCTCAACGGCGCGGCATGGCTGTTGCTCAAGACCGAGGGCGCGCTGCAGCGCCGGGCAGCTAGATGGGCGCGGCGGGGGCTGTGGGGCGCGCTGTCGGGCATTGTCGCGGTCTCGATCATGAGTCCGCTGGCGAGCCCGCGGATCTTCGACAAATGGTTTTCCTTTCCTGAAATCGTCCTGCTCGCGCCGCTGCCGCTTCTGTCGATGGTGCTGCTCGCCGCGCTCTGGCTCAGCCTGCGGAACCTGCCGGATTCGCATGACCAATGGACCTGGCTGCCCTTCGCATTGACCTGCGGCCTGTTCGTCCTTGCCTTTATCGGCCTGTCCTATTCGTTCTATCCCTATGTCGTGCCCGAAACGCTGACGATCTATCAGGCCGCCGCCGCGCCGGAGAGCCTGTTTATCATGCTGATCGGCACTTTGGTCGTCATGCCGGTGATCGCCGCTTATTCTGCCTTTTCCTATTACGTGTTCCGCGGCAAGGCGACCACGCTGAGCTATGAGTAAATCACCCGCCGACCGCAACCGCGTGTTCCTGCGCGACTTCGCCGCCTTCGACGCGGACGCGATGGAGGCGGTGTTCTGCGACGCCGATGTGATGCGCTTCAGCGAGCGCGGCCCGCGAGACCGATCGTTCGTCAGGACGTGGATCGGCGCGCGCATCGCAGACACACGCACCGCATCGGACTTCCGGACGTGGGCGGTTGTCGAAAACGCGACCGGCGCGGTTGCCGGCTACGCCGGGCTGACGCGGTCGGAAGGCCGCTGCGGTCCTGCGGAAGCCGAACTCGGTTTCCGGCTGGCGCGGCGTTTCTGGGGTCGCGGCTACGCCACCGAGGCGGCCGCGCTCGTCCTTGACCGCCTGACCGGACCGGAGGTCGAGCGCGTGATCGCCATCATCGATCCAGCCAACGCGGCCTCCATCCGCGTCGTGGAAAAACTCGACATGCACTTCGAGCGAACGGTGATGCTGCCGGGCTATGACTATCCCGATCACGTCTACACAAAGCGTCTGCGGCCGGTTTGCTGACTGCAAAGGCGTAGGCCTGCTTGCTCCGCCCGTGACTTCGCCTGTATGTCTGGATGGCACGACCGGCGAGGGGACCGACCATGACCGCATTGCTGCTGCGCAAAAACCGCAACTACCGCATGCTGTTTACCGGCAGTGCGTTCTCCAATCTTGCCGACGGCATCTCGGCGCTCGCCTTTCCGTGGTTGGCGACGTTGATCAGCCGCGACCCCTTCCACATCGCCCTGGTCGCCTTCGCGACCCGCCTGCCCTGGCTGCTTTTCGCCCTGCCCGCCGGCGTCGTGATCGATCGTGTCAACCGCCAGAAGGTGATGGTGCGCGCCGATCTGCTGCGCCTGGGCTTAAGCCTCGGCGTGGTGGCGCTGATCCTGGCGGCCCCGGCGCTGCCGCTCGACGACGGCTCGGGCACCGCGCTGCCTCTGATCCTGGCGCTGTCGGCCATCGCCTTTCTGCTCGGCGGCGCCGAAGTGTTCCGCGACAACGCCGCCCAGACCGTGCTGCCGGTGCTGGTCGACAACCGCGACCTCGAAACGGCCAACGGGCAGATCTGGAGCATCGAACAGGTGATGGGCTCCTTCGTCGGGCCACCGCTGGCCGGGCTGCTAATCGCCCTCGCCGTGCCGGTGCCTTTCGGTTTCGACGCGCTGATGTTCGGATTGTCAGCCTGGTGCATCTGGTGCATCGCCTTTCCGGCACGCACGGCAATCCGTGTGCCTGAGGGCTTCTGGCGCGAGATGCGGGCCGGCTTCCGCTGGCTTCTGGGCCACCGGCTGATCCTGCAATTGGCCGTCATGCTCGGGCTGCTTAACGCGCTCCACATCATGGCCCTGACGATCCTGGTACTCTATGCGCAGGAGGTGCTCGGCCTGTCGGCCTTTGGCTACGGGGTGTTGCTGACGGCGGGCGCCGCGGGCGGCGTTCTCGGCGGACTGGTCTGTCCGGCGATCGCCGCACGCATCGGCCCGGGCCGCAGCCTGTTCCTGGCGCTTGCCGTTTTCCCGCTGCCCTATGGCGTGATTTACCTCACCGGGTCGCCGATCCTTGTCGGGCTGGTCCTGTTCGTCGAGATGTTCGCCGCCCTGTTATGGAACGTCGTCACCGTCTCCTATCGCCAGCGGGTGATCCCGCAGGACCTGCTCGGCCGGGTCAACAGCATCTACCGCTTCTTCGGCTGGGGCATGATGCCGCTCGGCGCGCTCGCCGCCGGGCTGGTCGTCAACTGGAGCGAAGCGGATCTCGGCCGCGAAGCGGCGCTGCGGCTGCCCTATCTGCTCGCGGCGCTCGGCAGCGTCGCGATGCTCGTCTACGCGCTCGCCGCGTTGCGCTTCAGGCAGCCGGCCGGAATGTGAGGTTCGCGCCATGGACGGGACGGCATGACCAGGATGCCGGGTCCCCGTCGATGATCCGGCGCGGCCACCGACAGAACCAGGCTAAGCGGCATTTGCAATAGCGCGGTCGAAATCCGGTTCCACCCCCTCGACGTGGCGTTGCCCCCATTCGCACATCGCCCGGATGATCGGCTGCAGATCGCGACCCTTTTCCGTGAGCGAATATTCAACCCGCGGCGGCACTTCCCGGTAGACCTCGCGATGGACGATCCCGTCCGCTTCGAGCTCGCGCAGTTGGTTCGTGAGCATGCGCTGCGTGCAGTTGGGAAGGCTTCTGAGAAGCTCGTTGAAACGGCGTTTCCGGACCAACAACCGCAGCACAATCACGCCCTTCCATTTGCCGCCGATGCGCGAAAGCGCGGCTTCCACCGGGCAGATTTCCGGGTCGGTGTGGCGCGGTTTGCGCTCCGAGGATTTTTTGGAATCGGTCATGTGACGCTCCAATAGTGCAAAAATCGATACTATATGCGATTATTGTGCGTACTTGTCAAATTGTCACCAGAATGCATCCTTCCCTCGACCCGGCGCCCCGTGCGCCTGGAACAAAAACGGGAGAAGAACCTGATGTTTATCCGCAATGCACTGCTTTCGGCCGCATTGTCCGGCCTTGTCGCCCTTCCTGCCGCCGCCCAGGATGCGCCGGTCCTTGGCTATCAGCTTTACGGCACGGGCCCGGAAAAAGTCGTCACCCTGCACAATTGGATGGGCGACGCCACGAGTTTCGACGCCATACGTCCCTGGATCGACACCGACGCCTTTACCTTCGCCTTCGCCGATGTCCGCGGCTATGGCGCGTCGAGGGCGATCGAGGGCGCCTACACCAGCGACGAAATCGCCGCCGACGTCCTGCGCCTGGCCGATCATCTTGGCTGGGACCATTTCCATCTGGTCGGCCATTCCATGAACGGCATGGCCGGTTTCAAGACCGTAATGCGCGACCATGCCGGTAGCCGGCGGATCAAAAGCTTCGTCGCCATCACCCCGGTCACGCCCGACGGTTATCCGGCCAGCAACGAGGACCGCGCGTTTCTGTGGGCAGCCATCGACGACGACAAGACGGCGAAAGATGCCTTTGCCGGCCTGACCGGCGGCAAGCTCAACGCCACCTGGGCCGAACGGAACACGGACTATCTGCGACTAACGGCAAGTCCCACGGCTCTGCGCGGTTATTACCGGATGTGGCTGGAGGAGGATTTTTCCGAAGCCTTCCGCGCCGCCGGCGTGACCGTGCCGATCCTTGTCATCGGCGGGCGCAACGACCTTCCGGGATTCCAGGAGGCCTATTATGCCGAGACCGTCGCCAAATGGGCCCCCGACATCCGCTTCGCCTATATCGACGATGCCGGGCACTTTCCCATCTTCGAAACGTCGGCATTGACCGCGGCGTTGATCGAAAGCCACCTGCGCGCCAACCATTGACGGCGCCACATCAAACCGCCAGCCGACCGCACGGAATGATCTCCGGCGCGGTCGGCTCCCAGACCCTGCCCTTCCAGTCGCCATACCAGTGGTCGACAACAAGGCCGGCCTCCCGCAATTGGCGTTCGAGGTCGGCCTTGGGCGGAAAGGCGATGCGCGATTGCGCGCTCAGCGTGCGGCCGGTCGCCAGGATCCGGTAATGGGTGTCATAGGTAACGATGCCGGTGGCCGGGTCGTGGCGGGCATCGTTCCACACTTCCACCGCGCCGAGTTCGGGATGCTCGATCCGCCGCCTCGACGCGTCGGGACGCCACGTTTTCCACAACTCATAGGCCGGGTTGCGGCTGTCGAAGATGAATCGTCCGCCCGGTGCCAGATGCCGGGCGATCGCATCGAGCACGTCCCGCCGGTCGTCCGGCGTCAAAAACACCTGGAAAGCGTGGCCGGTCAGCAGCACGAGATCGAATCGATCGTTGAGCCGCAAGTGCCGTGCGTCGGTCTCGACCCAATCGACCCGGTCGCCGCCCGGCCGCTTCCCGGCGATGTCGAGCATCGCCCGGGCCGGATCGACGCCGGTGACACGGCGGCCCGGCGCAAGAGACGCCGCCAGTTCTCCGGTGCCGCAACCAAGATCGAGCACGGAACCGGCGTCGGCCGCCAATGCCCGGCAAAAATCGAAATCGCTGTCCCAACGGTTCTCGCGGTCATAGAACCGGGCGAGATCGGGATCGTTAAAAAGCGCTTCCCGGTGCATCGTGCCCCCATATACAATGATCATGCGTGAAGAACGTCGCCGAAGACCGCGACAATCGATCATGCTCGCCCACAGTCCGCACCGGCACACCAAACCAGCAACGTCGACGTCGGGCGAGACCCTGCAGACGCAGTACCGTGTCGGGGCCGCATGGTCACAATAGTCACGATTTCGTGCGGTGGCGCAAGCCGCGGTTTACTCCGTTGCCGCTCGCCGTTAACGGTGCCCATCGGCACCACGGTTTTGCGTGTCGTGGCATGCGTGCATTCTCTACAAGGGAAACGGGTTCCACGCGGTGCTGAGAGACCCAAGGTCGGAACGGCTGAGAGTGGATCTTATCGCTGCCTGATCCGTTTCAGAACTTCTTCACTTCTTTTTCAGGACATGCAACGCTCGCCCGCCTAGATGACGCCCATGTTCCAGGCGACCCCGTGTAAGAACCGCCGCGTACATTTCTGGGGAGACATCCAATGGTGCATTTGAGCCCCGTTAACCCGGTGCAACATCGGCGGCGCATTGCCGATTGGTTGCGGTCCGAGCACGTGGCGCGGTGGTGGGGCAATCCCGACCAGCGCCTCGCACAGTTCGATGCAACGCCGGCAGGGGAAAACGCCATGATCGTTCAAGACGATCTGCCGGTCGGATATGTCAGGTGGGAGACCATCGATACGGCCGCACTGGCTGAGGCCGGTCTGGTCGACATTCCGGCAGGCTCTATCGATATCGACATTTTTATCGGCGATCCGAACCAAGCCGGCCGAGGCGCCGGTTCCGCCGCCCTGGCGCTGCTCTTCGAGCATCTGGAACGGACGACAGAAGCGCCGCTGGTCGGACTGTGCACATCGGTAAAGAACCACGTCGCCCATCGCGCGTTTGAAAAATCCGGTTGCAGCCGCATCGCCCGGTTCGACGACGACGTCTTTGGTCCCTGCTGGGTCTACGGGCGGCGCCTGCAACGAATCGAAAGCGTTTCCTAAATCAGGCAGACTTCAAATCCACGAACCTGCCCGAGGAAGGCGGCTGGAGCGGTCTGCCGCAAACCGCGCTCACGCCGCCAGTTCGGCGAGCAGATCGTCTGTGGTGCGCTGGCGGCAATAGCCGTGGATCGCCCGTAGCGAATTGGTGTGCCGCGCCTGCGTATGCGTCGCGCAGGCATCGGTGACCTGGGTAACGAGATAACCGAGATCGCAGGCATCGCGGATGGCGCTTTCGACGCATTGGTCCGTCAAGAGCCCGCTGATCACCAATTGTCGCACGCCGAGATCGCGCAGCAGGTAGTCGATATTGGTCGAGATAAAGACCGAGGAGGATGTTTTCGGCAAGCAGATCTCATCCGCGCCCGGCGCCAGCGCCGCGACCACGCGTCCGTCCCAGGCGCCTTTTGGGATGTTGAAACCGCTGATCTTGTAGTCGAGGCTGCGGTCGCGTCCATCCTGCGTGAGATTCTTGATCGTCGTGTAGAGAACCTCGATGCCGGCGTTTCGGAAACCCACCTGGAGCCGGCGCATATTGGGCAGGACCCGGTTCTGCAGATCGTCGAAGAACCAGCCATAGTCGCGGTCGAAATCGGTCTGCGACAGGCCCGCATAGGCCGCGCCCTGACGATCGGCGTTATAGTTCTGCACGTCGATGAAAAGCAGCGCCGACTGTGCGTGCACGAGCGGCAGGTCACGGCTCCGCATCGATGCCTCCCGCCGTGCACGGTCTGTCTTGACGGGTGGTGTTCCGCCATTGTCGCCCGGCGCTAGGCGCGCGGCGGCCGGCTGTTGTTTTTGGCCACATGGGCGCCCCATTCCAACAGGTTCTTGCTGCAGTCGTCCCGCGCAATCGCCACTTCGATCATCACCGGTCCGTCATGCGCCAAGGCCTGATCGATCGCTCCGTCCAATTCGCCGGCCGTCGCCGCCTTGAGGCCGAGCCCATGGCCGTCCTTGGCATTGAACACCGTCATCAGGCCGGCATAGTCCCAGTTCTTGATGACATTATAGGGCCCGTCATGGATCTCAACCTCGATCGTGTAGCCGCCATTGTTGATCAGGAATATGATCGGTTTCACACCATAGCGGACCATGGTCGAGACTTCCTGCGCCGTCATTTGAAAGGAGCCGTCGCCGATCAGCCCGATCACCCGCCGGTCGGGGCCGCCGAGACAGTAGCCCAGCGTCGCGCCGACCGACCAGCCGATCGAGCCATATTGCATCTGGATCTCGAAACGCGCGCTCTTGGGCAGCGACAGTGTCATGCCGTTGAACCAGGAATCGCCGGTTTCCGCGACCACCGTGGTGTCGCCGTCGAGCATCGTCTGAATCCGGTCGAACAGGATCCGTGTCGTCAGCGCCTCGGCCGGATCGACCGGATCGGGCGGCCGTCGCCGCTCGGCCACCCGCTGATAGGCGACAAGCGATGTGTCGTTCGGCTTCAGCTTCGGCGTTAGCGCGGCGAGGAACTCCGGCAACATCACATCATTATAGATGCCCGCCGGCATCACGACGCTATCCGGCCGCGCCAGAATCATCTTGCCCGGATCGAGCAGTCCGGAGTGACCGGCCGTGCTGTAGTCGGTGAATGTGGTGCCGGCATAGAGGCCAAGATCGGCGGAGGAGACGATTTCCCTGCATCCGGACGAACTGACCGGGCCCCAATAGATCCCCATGAAACCCGGATGGGTCTCGTCGAAAAAACCTTTGGCATCCGGCATCGCGGCAACGCCGTAGCGGCTGGCGTCGGCTAGGGCGCCGAACGCGGCTTCCCCACCGGCGGACCGCAGCTGCACACCGGCCATCAGGACCGGCTTGTCGGCGTCGTTGAGCAACGCCGCAGCATGGTCGACCGCCGCGGCCAGCGATTTGGGGTCGCTCGCACGGACCCTCGAAAAGCGCATGTCGACGGGCGGCGGGATCGCCGCCTTGGCGATATTGGCGGCCACCTCAAGATAGACCGGCTTGCGGTGTTTCAGCGCGCTGGCGATGGCGTGGTCGATCTTGGTCGGTGCATCGCGTGGATCGGTGATCTGGATCGCTGCCACCGTCACGCGACCGAAAATCTCGCGCACATAGCGATAATCGATCTCGCCGAGCGTGTGGTGCAGCAATTCACACTCGGCTTCGGAATTGGTGTTGGGGCCGCCGGACATGACGATCACCGGCAGATCTTCCGCATAGGCTCCGGCAACGGCGTTCAAGGCGCTGAGACCGCCCACGGAAAAGGTTACGCACATCGCCGCGGCGCCATTTGTCGCCCGGGCATAGCCGTCGGCCGCATAGCCGGCGTTCAACTCATTGCAGCAGGAGACCAGTTGAAGGTTCCTGTTCGAGGCCAGTTCGTCAAGCAGCACCAGATTGTAGTCGCCAGGCACCGCGAAATAGTGTTCCAGTCCGATCTGCTCCAACCGCGCCGCGATATACCGTCCGATTGTCGATGTGCTGTTCTGCGTCATCGGCACCCGTTCCTTTCCGTAACGAGAAGGCTTTCCAGAATGTCGCGACGATATTAGGGAGCGTGGGGGTTAAATCAAAGCAATTCCGTCTGCCGGCCAACCCGTAGTGACTGTTGCCGACCCGAGACAACCGTTATTTCAGGCGCAGAACCACCTTGCCGGCCTGGCCCGCATTGAGCGCGTCGAAACCCGCTTGAAAATCCTCGAAGGCGAAGTGATGGGTGATCACCGGCGTGATGTCGAGACCGCTTTCCAGCATCGCAAGGCCCTTATGCCAGGTGTCGAACATCTCGCGGCCATAAACGCCCTTGAACTGCAGGCCTTTGAAGATCGCCTTGTTGAGGTCCACCGTGACGGGGCCGTGATAGATCCCGAGCAGGCCGATATGGGCGCCGTTGTTGGCGGCCTCGATCATGTCGTCGAGGGCAGCCGGGGCACCGGACATCTCAAGGCCGATATCGAAACCTTCCTTCATGCCGAGCTCCGCCATGACCGACGACAGGCTTTCGCGACCGGCGACGACGCCGCGCGAGGCGCCCATCCGCTCGGCCAGCCCCAGGCGCTTTTCGTTGATGTCGGAAATCACCACATGGCGCGCGCCGACATGGCGGCAGATTGCCGCGGCCATCAGGCCGATGGGGCCGGCGCCGGTGATCAGCACGTCCTCGCCGGCGAGATCGAAGCCAAGCGCCGTGTGCACGGCATTGCCGAACGGATTGAGAATCGAGGCCTCATCGTCCGAAACCGCGTCGGGGATCGGATAAACATTGTGTTCAGGAATGACAAGATAGTCGGCGAAGGCACCGGGCCGGTGGATGCCGATTCCCTGCGTGTTGCGGCACAGATGCTCACGGCCGGCGCGGCAGTTGCGGCAGGTGCCGCAGACGATGTGCCCTTCGCCCGAGACACGCTGCCCGACCGAAAAATTGTCGACGCCGTCGCCCGGCGCGTCGACCAGGCCGACAAATTCGTGGCCGATGGTCAGTGGCGTCGGCACATTGGCCGCGGCCCAGTCGTCCCAATTGTAGATATGCAGATCGGTGCCGCAGATCGAGGCGTTGGTGACCTTGATGCGCACCTCGCCCGGCCCCGGTTCGGGCACGGCGACGTCCGTGAGTTCAAGCCCGGGTTTGCTCTCCCGTTTCACCAGCGCGCGCATGGCGGCACCTCCGTCAGGATATCAGACCGTGCGCGCGCCCCGCGTCCTCGAAGGCCGCAACCGCCTGATCGATCTGTTCGTCCGTGTGCGCCGCCGACATCTGGGTACGAATGCGCGCCATGCCTCTCGGCACCACGGGATAGGAAAAGGCGACGACATAGATGCCGCGCTCCAGAAGCGCGTTGGCCAGCCGCGCCGCCGTCGCCGCGTCGCCGATCATCACCGGGATGATCGGATGGTCGCCGGGCACCAGCGTGAACCCCGCCGCCGCCATGCCGCGACGAAAGCGGGCCGCATTGTCGCGCAATCGGGCGCGCAGTTCATGCGCCTGTTCGGCGATATCGATGGCGGCGAGCGCGGCGGCGCAGATCGGCGGCGCCACCGCGTTGGAGAAGAGATAAGGCCGGGCACGCTGCCGCAGCAATTCGACGATCGGGCGCGGTCCGGCGACATAGCCTCCGGAGCCGCCGCCAAGCGCCTTGCCGAAGGTGCCGGTGAGGATTTGGACGCGATCCTCGACGCCGTAGAATTCCGGCGTGCCGGCGCCGCGGTTACCGATGAAGCCCGTCGCATGGCAGTCATCCACCATGATGCTGGCGTCATGACGCTCCGCCAGTTCGCAGATCGCCGGCAGATTGGCCATGATGCCGTCCATCGAGAACACGCCGTCTGTGACGATCAGCCGGACGCGACAGTCCCGTGCCGCCGTTAGCTGGCGTTCGAGATCGTCCATGTCGTTGTTGGCGTAGCGAAAGCGCTGCGCTTTGCACAGCCGCACACCGTCGATGATTGAGGCATGGTTCAAACTGTCGGAGATGATCGCGTCTTCCGGTCCGAGCAGCGGCTCGAACACGCCGCCATTGGCATCGAAACAGGACGGAAAGACGATCGCGTCCTCGACCCGCAGGAATTCCGCCATGCGGATCTCCAGCTTGCGGTGCAGATCCTGGGTCCCGCAGATAAAGCGCACCGAGGCCATACCGAACCCATGGCTGTCGAGCGCCGCCTTCGCCGCTGCGATCAGCCGCGCGTCGTCGGCAAGGCCAAGATAGTTGTTGGCGCAGAAATTGAGCACGTCACGGGCCTGCGGCAGGCGCTCCACGCCGGGGCCACCGTCGACCGCGACATCCGTTTCAATCAGCGTCCGGACATGGGTCGATTGCGGCGAAACGATCTGGCGTTCGTGCTTGCGCGTGCCGGCGGCATCGATCTCCTCCAGAACGCGTTGCGCGGCATTTGTCAGCGTATTGGTCATCGCTATTTCCAATATACGATAGCAATTCCTGGATATTGGAATTGCGCTCTTTCGTCAAGCGAGGACCCGGGCAGTCAGGCCTTGGGCGTGGGTCCCTGATAGTGTTGCGGCTGTGCGACCAGCAGCAGCGCTTCGGTGTCATCGTCACAGACATTGTCGATGCGATGCGACCGGTCGGCGCGGTAACGCAGCGTGTCGCCGGCCTCGGCGCGCACGGTGCGGTCGTCCACGGTAACGGACAACGCGCCAGACAGACATGTCAGATGCTCGAAGGTGCCGTGCGCATGCGCCTTGGAATCGAGACAGCCACCGGGCTGGATGGCCAGCCGGTACCATTCCACCGGCAGCACGGTGCGCCGCGGGCTGAGCATGGACAAGGTGCATCTGCCGTCGGCACTGCGCCGCACCGGCGTCGAATAGGCATGCACGTGCTCGATCGGCTCCTCCTGGCGGCCGCCGCCTTCGAAGGAGGCGAGGTCAAGCCCCAGAGCCTGGGTCAGCGCCCAGACGATCGAAAAGGTCGGATTGACAGTGCCGCGCTCGATTGCCGAGAGCATCGAGCGGGACACGCCGCTGCGTTCGGCGACCCCTTCAAGGGTCAGTCCGCGGGCCTTGCGGGCCTGTTTGACCAGTCGGCCGATATCCGGCGGTGCGATCGCGTCCATGGATCCGATTCCATCGCATTGCGAGCGCAATGTCAAACGAGTGCAGAGCTTATTCCAGCATATGGGAATTCCGGGGAAAGCGGCTTGCGGGGCCACAATCGGTTTTCCCTATCGGCGGCATAGCGACAATCGATTTGAGTGGCCGACCGGTCGACGGTACGGTGCCATCATGCAAATGGCCTGTTACCGAATGGAGGCTACCATGACACAGAAGTTCCATATGGCATGTTATGACGATGTGGACCAAGTCGTCCGCACAAGGCAACGCCGGCAGGAAGCTTTCTCGCGGGCGCTTCAACGCGTGCGCGGCAAGCTGTTGAATGCAGAGGGACAGAAAGGCGTCAATCCACTGACGCCCAGATGGCTGGATATCAGCTAGCCGAATCCGCAGCCGCAAAGCCGGTCCGGGCCGCGACGGCGGCCATGCGGCCGGCATAGGCCGCAGACCCCGCCCGATCACAACTTTCCTGTATCACGCCTCTGCGCCGGCAATTGCCTCTGATTGGCATCCAGGCCGATTGACCGGCAACCACCCGCCTCAAAAAGCGCTGGATATCGGCGAAAAATCCTCTGCGAGCACGAACAAGCCGTCGCGCCGGACTATCCCGACGCAGCCGAAGCGGGCAATATGCGCTGTCGCCAGCAAATGGCGGCGCGCCCGCTTGCCATGACACATCGCGGGCGCTGGTCGAACGGTGAAGGGAAATCGTGTTCGTCCTTGGCTCGCATCACTCCACGGTCCGGGGCGCCATGGTTCGGCGCCTCGCCATCCGGGATGACGCCGGATGGCGATGAAACCGCCTTTTCGAATCGCGTTGGTGGGCGTGGGCAAAACCGCGCGCGACCTGCATATGCCGTCGATCCGCCGTAACGCCGATTTTCAACTCGCCGCCGGCGTCAGTCGTCATGAGACGATCGACGGCGTCGACAATTTCACCGGGCTGGAGGCGCTGTTCGAAGCACGTCCGGATATCCGGGTGCTGGCGCTATGCATGCCGCCGCAGGCGCGCTACGGCTACGCGATCGAGGCACTGCGGGCCGGCCGGCACGTGCTTCTGGAAAAGCCCCCCGGCGCAACACTGGGCGAAATCGAGACGTTGGTCGAAGCGGCCAAGAGCCATGGCTGCACGCTGTTTGCCCTGTGGCATTCCCGCTTCGCGCCGGCGGTGGAACTGGCCCGTCGCTGGCTGCTGTCGCGCGAGATCAAATCGGTGCGGCTCGCCTGGAAGGAGGACGTGCACTACTGGCATCCGGGCCAGACATGGATCTGGGAAGCCGGCGGCCTCGGCGTCTTCGATCCGGGCATTAACGGGCTGTCGATCCTGACGGACATCCTGCCATTTCCCGTCCATGTCGCCGGCGCCCGGTTGGAGGTGCCGGAAAACTGTCAGACGCCGATCGCCGCCGAACTGGTGTTTGCCGGGCCGCGCGACGCGTCCATCCAGGCAAGCTTCGATTTCCGCCAGACCGGTCCGCAGATCTGGGACATCGAGGTGGTGACCGGCAGCGGCACCATGCACCTGTCGCGGGCCGGCTGCGTCATGCGCGTCGACGGCGTCGTCGTCAAGGAGGCGCCGGAAACCGAGTATGACGGAATCTATGCGCGTTTGTCGGAGTTGCTGCGCAGCGGCGGCAGCGACGTCGACGTGGCACCGCTGCGCATCGTCGCCGACGCCTTCCTGACGGGCGAGCGCGTGCCGACCGATCCGTTCACGCCGTGATGCGAGCGAGACCGGTCTGAGAGCCCATCGATTGACCGAACCGCGCCATCATGCTACATGAAACATGAATCATGATTCATGTTTTAAGATGAACGCGCCGATACAGCCGAAGACAAGACGTGGCAGGACCCGCCGCGCCGAAATCCTCAGAGCCGCCGAACGGGTCATCGGCCGGCTCGGTTTTGCCGATGCCTCGATTTCGGAGATCACCCGCGAGGCCGGAACGGCGCAGGGCACGTTCTATATCTATTTCAGCAGCAAGGAGCAGGTCTTCCGCGAGTTGGTCGCGGAGATGGGGCTGTTGACGCGCAAGGTGCTGGCCGAAGCCATTTCGCCGGCCGACAGCCGGCTTGACGCCGAACGGCGCGGCCTCAAGGCCTTTCTCGCCTTCGTTGCCGACCATCCAGCGCTTTATCGCATCGTCGAGGAGGCGCGTTTTGTCGACCCGCCCGCCTATAAGGACTATTTCACCTCCTTTGCCGAGGCCTATCGACGCCAGCTCAAGCGCGCTGCCGCTTCCGGCACGATCCGGCCGGGTGATCCCGAAGTGCGTGCCTGGGCGCTGATGGGCATCGCCAAGACCCTGGGCGAGCGCTATGTGCTGTGGGGCGACGCCGACGACCTCGACCGCATCGCCGAGGAGGCTTTTGACCTGATACGGCGCGGGCTGGAACCATGAGCGTCGACAAGGTCAGATGCCGAGCCGAGCCGCTTCCCTCAGGCCGTATGCAGATGCGCCTGACGCTCGCCGCTCCGGCGCGCTGCAACAGCCTGGAACCGTCTATTCTGCTGGAGCTTGCACGGGGCCTCGATCGCGCGCGGGACGAGGGCGCGGCTGTGGTGACGCTGCGCGCCGAGGGCCGTCACTTCTCCACGGGCGGCGATGTGTCGGCCTTCCTTGCGGCGTGCGAGGCCGGCAATGGCGATGCCTATGCCGACCAGGTCGTCGGGCTGCTGCAGGGGATCGTCCGTCGCCTCCTGTCGATGCCGGCCATCGTGCTGACCGCGGCGCAGGGCGCGGTCACCGGCGGTTCGGCGGGGCTGATCTTTGCGTCAGACCTCGTGATCCTCGCCGAAGATGCCTTCCTCCAACCCTATTTCACCGCGGTGGGCTTTTCGCCGGATGGCGGCTGGAGCGCCCTGCTGCCCGAACGGATCGGTGCCGGGCGTGCGCTGCAGATCCAGCTGACCAACGAACGCGTCGATGCGGCCGCCGCCTGCGCGCTCGGCCTTGCCCGGCAAACCGTGCCGACGGCGCATCTCGATACCGCGCTGGACGCGTTGACTGAGCGGATCGCGCGCGATCACGATATCGACGCCATGCTGGATGCGAAAATGCTGGTCTGGGACGATGCCCGCCTTGCCCGGATCGACACCCGGCTCGAAGCGGAGCTGCGATCCTTCAAACGGCGGATCGCCACCGCTGCCAGCCTCAAGGGCATGCGGGCCTTTCTGGACCAACGTGCGGAGGCGGTCTGAATGTTCGACAGCGTTCCGGATATGGCGGCCAAACGCGCCGAACTCACCCCGGACAAGGTCGCTTTCGTCGATGCCGAATCGGGACACGAATGGAGCTTCGCGGCCATCGACCGGGCGGTCGGACAGGTGGCGGCGGGCCTTGCCCGTCTCGGCGTCGCACCGGGCGAAAGGCTGGCTGTCCTGACCCTCAACCGCGTCGAGTTCTTCATCACGCTGTTTGCCTGCCAGCGGACCGGCATCATCATGGCGCCGCTGAACTGGCGCCAGCTGGTGCCGGAACTCGCCGAGGTGCTCGACAGCGTCGGCGCGTCGGCCGTGCTTTTCGACGCGGCCAATGCGGAGGCGGCTCGGGCGCTTGCCGACAGGCTGGGGCTGCGGACGCTCTCCGTCACGGACGGATATGGCGCTGACGACAGTCTCGCGGCGTTCCTCGACCACCCGTCCGTAACAAAGCCGTCGGCGGCCGGTGCCACCCGTCCGTGGTATCTGCTCTTTACCTCCGGCACCACCGGACGGCCGAAGGCGGTGATCCAGACGGCACGCATGGGCTGGGCCAACGCGCTGAACATCGCGCAGGCCATCGACCTGACGTCCAGGGACAGCAGCGTCAATTACCTGCCGCTGTTTCACACCGCCGGCATCAACCTCTACACCGTGCCGATCTTCCTGTTCGGCGGGGTTTCCACTGTGCTGCCGAAATTCGAGGTCGGCGATATTCTCGCCCTTCTGCGGGATGGCACGGTGTCGCGCTTTTTCGGCGTGCCTGCCATCTATCAGGCGCTGAGCCTGGACGACGGAGTGGATCAGGTGGACTGGCGCCGGATTCGCTGCGCCTGCGGCGGCGCGCCGCTGCCGGAGAGCCAGATCCGGTTCTTCGCTGAACGCGGCGCGCGTATTTGCAACGGCTTCGGCATGACCGAAACCGGTCCGACCGCTTTTCTCAACGACGAGGCGGCGGCAGAAACCAAGATCGGTTCCGTCGGCAAGGCGCAGATGCTGACCGAGGCGCGCATCGACGGCATAGCCGACGGCGTGCCGGGCGAAGGTGAGCTGCTGCTGCGCGGGCCGGCGATGACGCCCGGCTATTTCGGCAACGCCAAGGCCACGGCCGCCGCCTTCGACGCCGATGGCTGGCTGCGGACGGGCGACGTCGCCCGTCGCGATGCCGACGGCTACTACTTCATCGTCGACCGCATCAAGGACATGTTCATCTCCGGTGGAGAAAACGTCTATCCGGCGGAGGTCGAACGGGTGCTCGACGGCCATCCCGATATTCTCGAGGCCGCGGTGGTCGGCATCGCCGACGCCCAATGGGGCGAAGTCGGCGCCGCGTTTCTGCTCGCCCGCCCCGGACACGCGATCGATACGGCGGCGCTCGCCGCCTGGTGCCGCGAAAGGCTCGCCGCCTATAAGGTGCCGAAGAGTTTTCATGTCGAGACCGATCTGCCGCGCACGGCCGCCGGCAAGGTCCGCAAACCGGTATTGAGGGACCGATTGTGTCGTTGAGGGGCGGAGTGTCATGAGCGCACCGATCGTCGCGGAATGGGTGCCGACCCAGGCCGAATTCGACCTGTTCGCCGCCATCAGCGGCGATGACAACCCGATCCATGTCGATCCGGATTTTTCGGCGCGCACCCGGTTCGGGCGCACTGTATCGCATGGCATGCTGATCTATGCCCGCCTGTGGGGACTGTTGCGATCGGCCTATCCCGATCTCAACCATAAAAGCCAGGCGCTGATGTTTCCCAACCCCTGTTTCGTCGGCGACCGCGTGCTGCTGAGCGTGCGAAGCGTAGCGCCCGGCCTGTTTGCCATGGAGGCAACGCGGCCGGCCGACGGCGCTGTGCTGCTGACCGGCGAGACGGAGGTCGGGTGATGCAGGTCGGGCAATTCGCCGAGGTGTCGCGGCGCTATGGTGCGGAAGAACTGAGACGCCTTGCCGGCCTCGGCGCCGCAGCCGACGGTGCCGTGGTGCCGGAACCGCTGATCGGCGCCCTGTTCTCCTACCTGCTCGGCGTCAAGCTGCCGGGCCCCGGCACCAACTACCTCAAGCAGGAGATGCGCTTTCTGACGCCCGCCCCGGCCGATCAGGCGCTGACCGCGCGGGTTGAAATCACCAGACTGCGGCCCGACAAACATCTGGTCGACCTCTGGTCCACGTGCCGCACCGAAGATGGAACGCTGATCTGCGAGGGACGCAGCCTGGTGCTCATCAAGGCTGACAGAATGTGGTCGACAAAACTGGCTTGATCAAAACGGATACTCTAAACCGTCTCGCAGAATGTGCCGAGCGCGCTGGCAAAGTCGTCGGGCTCTTCAAGATGCGGCGAGTGGCCCGAATGTGCGAACTCGACGGACCGGGCCTTGGGCGCCGTCTTCGTCAGCCATCGGGCCGTTGCGGCGCCATAGACCTTGCTGAACCGTCCGTGGGCCACCAGAAGCGGCGCGGGCAGCGCCGCGATCAATTCCCGCGCGTCGCTGGTCAAGAGCGACTCCCACATGGCGACCATGGCGGCCGGATCATTGGCAGCAATCCGCTCCACGGCGCCGTCCAGCGGCAAATCGGCCGATCCGGCAGCACTGCCAAACATACCGGCGGCGATCGCCGGGCCGCACGCGTTCCAATGATTGCGGAACTGCGCGGTCGTTGCCAGGCAGGCGGCCCTGTCGCGGCCCTGCAAACCCAGGCGCCAGCCCGCCTCGTTGATCAGCTTGGGGCTCATATCGACCGATATCATGCCGGCGACACGGCCGATCTCGTGGTTGGAAAGATAGTGCCAGCCGATGGCCGCCCCGAGCGACCAGCCGACTAGGATCGCGTCGGAAAGATTCTCCTTCTCGAACAGCGCGCGCACCGCCTGCACGGCACCGTCGATGGAGATGTCGTTCGACCGGTTTCGGCCATGGCCGGGCAGGTCGGGCGCCAGGCAGCGATAGCGCGCGGCGAGACGGCGGAACTGGTTGGCGAAGATGGATCCGTCCATGGTCCAGCCATGCAGGAAGACGATGGCACGGCCCGCGCCTTCGTCGAGAAACGGCGGTGCGGCGGTCATTCAGGTCCCGCCGCGCAGCCGGCCGACGATGCCGGACGGGAAAAAATAGACGCTGAGCACGAACAGAACGCCAAGCCACAGGAGCCAGCGGTCCGGATTGAGCAGTTCGGGGAGAAACGGAACGGCCGATACGGACGCCGCCGCCACGCCCATCAGATTTTGCAGATAGTTCTGGGCGACGACGAACAGCGTCGCGCCGATTACCGCGCCATACATCGTGCCCATGCCGCCGATCACGACCATCAGCAGGATGTCGATCATGATTTCGAAACTCAGCACCGTATCGGGACCGACATAGCGCAGCCAGATGGCGAACAGCGCGCCGGCAAGGGCCGCGACGGCTGCCGATATACAGGTCGCCGCGGTGCGGTAGAGCACCACCCGGTAGCCGATCGCCTCGGCCCGGAAGTCGTTTTCCCGTATCGCCTGCAAGACCCGGCCAAAGGGCGAGTTGACGATGCGCAGCATCAGCAGGAACAGCGCCAGCGACACAAAGAAGATCAGATAATAGTTGATCAGCCGGCCGTTGAGACGCACACCCAGCACCCGTTCGTCGGCCAGTTTGAAGGCCGGGGTGAGTTCGCGCGGGATGCGGTAGTTGAGGCCGTCCTCGCCGCCGGTCAGTCCGGAGAGCTGGCTGATCAGCACCGCGAAGGCGGAGGCCACCGCGAGCGTGATCATGGCAAAGAAAATGGCGCGCACGCGCAGGCTGAACAGACCGATGATCAGAGCCAGCAATGCCGCCAGCAGCGCCCCGGACACCGTGCCGACAACCAACGCATCGAACCCCCGCCCCATATGGATCGAGGCCAGCGCCACGCCATAGGCGCCGATGCCGAAAAACATCGTATGGGCGAAGCTGACGATGCCGCCATAGCCGAGCATCAGGTCGTAGCTGGCGACAAGCACGATGAAGATGCAGATGCGTGCCGCCGTCTCCAGCGACCGGGTGCCGGGAAACAGAAAAGGCGCAAAAGCAAGCCCGATCAGGATCGCCATCAGAACCAGGCTGAGAACGCGGCTGCGCGGACGGTCATCGGAAAGCAGGCGTACCAGCATCTCACTTCGCCTTGACGACGGGCATCATGCCCTGCGGACGCCACATCAGAATGGCGACCATCAGCCCGATATTGGAGACCAGCGCGAGCTTCGGTTCCAGAAAGGCGATGTAATTCTGCACCAATCCGACAAGCAGCGCGCCGATGAAGCAGCCCTCGACCGAGCCCAGCCCGCCGATGATGACGACGATGAAGACGAGGATCATGATTTCCGCACCCATATGGGCGGTGATCACCTCCTGATAGAGGCCCCACATAACACCGCCGAGCCCGGCCAGCGCCGATCCGGCGATGAAGACACCGACGAAGACCAGCCGCAAGCGATAGCCCATCGCCTCGACCATCTCGCCATTTTCCACGCCGGCGCGCACGATCAGGCCGATCTTGGTGTGCTTCAACGTCCAGCGCATCACCAGGAACAGCACCAGACCGACCGCGACGGCGAGCAGCCGATATTTCTCGATCGCGGCGCCCGCGAAGGTAACCGCGCCTTTCAGCGTTTCGGGCCGGGTCAGAAAGATCTCGTCCGGCCCCCACACGACATAGATCAGCTGCTCGACAATGATCAGGCCGCCCATGGTGACGAGAATCTGTTTCAGATGCGCGCCGTAGACCGGCTTGACGATCACGCGCTCGAAACCCCAGCCCATGATGGCGGTGGCGACCATCGCGCCGGCGACGGCAAGGAGGATCGCGACCAGATTCGCCAGGATCGACGGCTCGGCGGTTATCGACCCCAGCGCGAACAGGATCGTGACCCCGACAAAGGCGCCGACCGAAATGAAGGCGCCGTGTCCGAAATTGATGACGTCCATCAGGCCGAAGACCAGGGTCAGGCCGGAAGCCATGACGAAGATCATCATGCCCATCGCCAGGCCCGACACCGTCAGTGTCAGCCATGACGAGGTGTTGGTGATCGACAGAAATCCGAGCAGGATGATGATCGGCACGAGCAGCAGCGGCGCGTGCGGCGCCAGCCGATCGAGCAACGAAGTCTCCTCCATGCGTGGAATATGGTCCGGCGCGGCGGTCATGCGGCCTCCATGCTCAGGCCCATCAGACGCTCCTGCAGGGCCGTGTTCTCGGCGAGTTCGCGCATTGCACCCGTCCACACGATACGGCCGTCATCCATGACGGCACAACTGTCGCCCAGCGCCTTGGCAACGGCGAAATTCTGCTCGACCAGCAGGATCGACGCGCCTTGCGCCTTCAACTCGCGCAGCGCCCGCACCAATGTGCCGATGATCGCCGGTGCCAGCCCCTTGGTCGGCTCGTCGATCAGATAGAGCTTGCGCTCCTCGGCCATGGCCCGGGCGATCGACAGCATCTGTTTCTGACCGCCCGACAGATTGCCGGCCGGCCGGTGCCAGAACGTGCGCAGCGGCGGGAAGGTGGTGAACAGCCAGTCGAGCCGCGCCGGTGCGATCGGACCGGCGGCCGCCGCCAGGATCATGTTTTCCTCGACCGTCAGATCTCTGAAGATACCCATGTCCTCGGGCACGAAGCCCACGCCCTGTCGGGCGATGATGGGCGTCGGCACGGTCGTGATGTCTTGGCCGTCGAAGCTGATCGTGCCGCGGTGGGCACGCCACAGACCCATGATGGTGCGCAGGGTCGTGGTCTTGCCGACGCCGTTGCGGCCAAGCAGCATGGTGACGCCGCCGGCCGGCACCGCGAGGTCGACGCCCTGCAGAATATGATACTGGGCGATATTGGCGTGCACGCCACGCAGGCTGAGCAGCGGTTCAGACATCGGCCAATTCCCGGCCCATATAGGCCTCCTGCACCACGTCGGAGGCTATCACCTCAGCGGGCGGGCCGTCTGCCGCCAGCGCGCCGTTATGCAGCACGATGATGCGGTCGGCGAGCGTGCGGATGACATCCATCTTGTGTTCGACCAGCAGGACGGCGCGGCTTTTGTCCTGTTTCAGTTCGGCGATCAGATCGAGCACCACCGGTGCCTCGTCGACCGACATGCCGGCCGTCGGTTCATCGAACATATAGACCAGCGGGTCGAGCGCAATCAGCAGCGCGACCTCCAGCTTGCGCTGGTCGCCATGGGAAAGCTCCGTCACCTTCTGGCTGGCGACGTCGGCAAGTCGGACCCGTTCGAGAATGGCGGCGGCGGCCGCGGTCACGGCATGGTCGTCGGCGGCGACGGACCACAGATTGAAGCCCATCTTACGCTTCGCCTGGATCACGAGGCGCACATTCTCCAGCACGCTCAGATGGGGAAACAGATTGGTCAGTTGAAAGGCGCGGCCGATGCCGAGATCGGTGCGCTCGGCCACCGGCAGGCGGCTGATATCCCGACCCTTCAGCAGCACCGTGCCTTCGGACGCCGTCAATTGTCCGGATATCAGGTTGAAGTAAGTGGTTTTGCCGGCACCGTTGGGCCCGACAATGGCCGTGGTTTCGCCGGTGGCGAAGTCACAGGTGACATGGTCCACCGCGACATGGCCGCCAAAGCGCACCGTCAGGTCACGGGTCTGGAGAACGCTGTCCGTCATGGGTCGTTCGGCCACCGGGGGAGGAGGGGGCGGCGCCGGCCGCCCCGTTTCGGTCAATTGCGGATCGGAACAGGCATGTCCTCGATGGTGAGCTCGCGCACCAGTTCGGGAATGCCCCATTCGACGTCCGGATCGACCTTGATGCGGAAATGATACATCGACTGCAGCGCCTGATGGTCTTCGGGACGGAACCGCATGGTGCCTTTCGGCGTCTCCCATTCCAGGCCCTTCATCGCCGCGATCAGGTCCTCGGTATCTGTCGAGCCGGCCTTCTTGATGGCTTCGACGATGGCGATGCCGGCCGCCATGCCGCCGGCGGTGAAGAAATCGGGCGGCGAACCGAAGCGCGCCTGATGCTCGGTGACCAGCCAGTCATTCACCGGATTTTGCGGGATTTCGTAATAGTAATAGGTGGCACCTTCCATGCCCGGCAATTCCTTATAGGCCTTCAGCGCGGCCAGTATATTGCCGCCCGTCGCGATCTCGATGCCGTAGCGCGACGGATCCATGGCATTGATCTTGCCCATCGGATTGCCGCCCCCGGCCCAGATGATGAACAGTTTTTTGCTGCCGTCGATATCTTTCATCGCATTGAAGATGCGCTCCGCCGCCGCGGTGAAGTCGGTCGTATCGGTCAGGACATATTCCTCATGGGCGATCGACGCGCCGCTACCGGCAAGCGCTTCTTTGAAGGCGGCAACGCCGTCGCGGCCGAAGGCATAATCCTGCGCCAGCGTCGCAACGTGGACATTCTCCCCGCCCAGCGCCACCGCATTGGCGACCGCGTCCTGGCTGGAATTGCGGCTGGTGCGGAAGATATAGCGGTTCCAGTTCTTGCCGGTAATCGAATCGGCGACGGCCGGCTCGACGATCAGGACCTTCTCATATTCCTCGGCCACCGGCAGCATGGCAAGCGCCACGCCGGAACTCACCGGCCCGACGGCAAGGTCGACCTCGTCATCGCCATAGGCCTCGGCCAACAGCGCCTTGCCGATATCCGGCTTCAGTTGCGTGTCCTTTTCGATGACGACAATCTTTTCGCCGTCGATTTCGTTGCTGCCGCCGGTCGCATATTCGAGCCCCATCAGCAGCCCGACATGCGACTGCTTGGCATAGGCCTCGAACGGCCCGGTCTTGCCATAGACATGGGCGATCTTGATCTCCGCGAAGGCGGCGCTGCCGAAAAGCAGCGACGCGGCACATGCTGCGAGCAAAGTCCGTTTCACTTTTTCCTCCCTGAAACCGCTTTCGCGGTCACTAATATGAAACATGAATCATAATTCATGTTTAGAGTAAATCGCGCTGCCGGTCAAGCCGGGCCGGATCCTTGCGACATTGTCATGCGAATGTTGGGGGACGCGGCTCAGTCGGTGTTTTTCGAACCGTCGTCGTTGCGACGGCGGATGCGCCGCACCACCAGCCAGATGGCAATGATGACCACCGGCACCGACAGACCGGTCAGCGTCGTTGCGTTCACTGGAACACCGGCGTTCTGCACCGCCTTGAACAGATAGCCAAGCAGGCCGACCACATAGTAGGAGATGGCGGCGACCGAAAGCCCCTCCACCGTCCGTTGCAGTCGCAATTGCAGCTTGGCGCGCCGGTTCATCGACGCCAGCAACTCGCTGTTCTGGCGCTCGAGTTGCACATCCACCCAGCTTCTCAGCAGCGCCGTCGTGCGAGCCAGCTTGCGCGAAAGATTGGCCTGGCGCTCCTCGACCGAGCGGCACGTGCGCATCGCTGGCGCCAGGCGCCGTTGCAGGAACGCGCCCCAAGTCTCGTAGCCGGCCACGGCCACTTCGCCGAGCATGGCGATGCGCTCCTGCACGATGCCGTCATAGGCCCGGCTGGCGCCGAAACGGTAGAGGCTGGCCGCCGCGCCCGCCTCCAGCTCAGCGGCAAGCGTCGTGATCTCACCCAGCATCTCGTCGCTGGCTGTCCTGACACCCTTGCGCATGCGCTGGGTGATGTCGACCAATCCGTCCTCGATCTGCCGAATCTGCGGCGACAGCGACAGCGCGAGCGGCAGGCCGAGCATGGCAAGCGTCCGATAGGTCTCGATCTCGATCAGACGCTGAGCCAACGCGCCGACGCGCGCCGGCGCCAGATCCCTGTCGAGCAGAAGGATGCGCGTGAGGCCGTCCTTGTCCTGGCGAAAATCCGTCACCGCCGCCGCCGCGCCGTTTTCAACCTCCGAGAAACAGAGGCTTGCCGGGTCGAAGGTCTCGACGGCCTTTTCCGCCTCCCGCGTCCATTTGCGCACCTCGAGCCGCACCCCGGCGATCAGATTGCCGGGTGGACTGAAACCGGCGCCGAAGGGATGGCCGTCGACGTCGCCGCCATAGACTGTCGGCGCCGGACCGTCATAGAAATAGGTGGAGAACTCCGTGTGGCGCTCCCAGCGCAGCGATCCCTTGCCCCAGGGCATGACATAGTGGCGGGCATCGGCCTGCGGCGCCGCCAGCCCGCGCGACCGCGCCAACTCCGCCAGCACGGCGTTGTCGACGGTACTGCCACCATCGGTCATGAAAGCCATTTGCAGGACGATGCTCGGCGACGCGATCTGCGGATAGGGCCGAGCATGGACCTCGCCCAGCGCGTGCGGCCGTTCTGCGGCAACAGGAAATCCGAAATCGCCCTTGGCCATTGCCGTCCCCCGAGGATCACGGCTCATTTACGCAGCTTCACCGCCATTCGCAAGTCCAGGCGCCGATCGGGAATTCGCCACCGAATGGGCCGGGCTTTGCGATGACGTGAGGGCGCGGCAAAGTGGATAATTTAATTGACCAGTTCTGAACCCGCTTGCTAGCATTCAGGCGTCAAGGTGGCAGCCCGCGCGACCGGCGCGGACAGGCATGGGGTCGTGACCGGATGGTCGATGACATCTTCTCACGCATAACGCACAGCCGCACGGCCGACGAAATCGTCGACCAGGTCGAGCGGCTGATTCTCGATGGCGTGCTGCGCGTCGGCGACAGGCTGCCCGGCGAACGGGACCTGTCGCGCCAATTCGCCGTGTCGCGCCCGATCCTCCGAGACGCGCTAAAGACGCTGGAAGAACGCGGTCTGCTCGTCAGCCGGCATGGCGGCGGCACTTTCGTCGCCGATGTCATCGGTCCGATCTTCAGCCAGCCGGTTCTGGATCTCATCGCACGCCACCGCAGCGCCACCTACGATTATCTGGAATATCGCCGGGCGATCGAGGGCATCACCGCCTCTTTCGCCGCGAAACGAGCGACGCAGGCCGACATCGATCTGCTGACCGGCATCGTCGACGCGATGAAAGCGGCCCACGGAGACGATGATTTCGAGCGGGAGGCGGCACTCGATGTCGACTTCCACAACGCCGTCGGCGAATGCGCGCACAACGCGATCCTGCTGCACACGCTGCGATCCTGCTACCGGTTGCTGGCCGACGGCGTGTTCTTCAACCGAGCGCTGGTCTATGCCCATTCAGGCTCCCGAGATCGCCTGCTGGACCAGCATGTCGCGATCTATGAGGCCATCGTCAGCGGCGATGCCGGAAGGGCGAAACAGACCGCCGAACACCATATGGACTATGTCACCGAAACGTTGCGGGCGGCCGAACGCGCCAATGACTGGGCGCGCGTGTCGGAATTGAGACGCCGGCAGCGCGATCGCGAAACGGTGACGGCCCTCTCGGGAGCGCGTAAATAGTGACGCATATTGTGATTATCGATCATGAAACACCGGTCGACACCGACAACGGCGTCCGCCATTTGACCGAACGCGGCTTCGACGTGAGACACTACCGCCCGGACCTGGGCGAGTCCCTGCCCGACGCCGACGATAGCTTAGCCGGAATCATCGTCACCGGCGGGCCGCAATATGTGTCTGAACTCGACCGCTTTCCCTATCTGCGTGATGAGATGGCTTTCATCGGCGAGGCCATGGCGGCGTCGATTCCGCTGCTCGGCATCTGCCTCGGCGGCCAGCTCGTTGCGGCGCATCTGGGCGGTAAAGTGGATTTCGACACGCAGGGCCATGTTGCCTTTGGCTACTACCCGCTACGTGTCACCGATGCCGGCGGGGCCTGGTTCCCGAACGATCTCATGGTGCTCGCCGGCAATGCACAAGGTTTTTCCCTGCCCGCCGGCGCGACGCTGCTTGCCGCCGGCGAGCCGTTTCCCAATCAGGCGTTTCTTTACGGCGAGACCACGGTGGCGCTGCAGTTCCACCCCGAAGTGACGCGCCCCATCCTGGATTTCTGGCAGCAGGCGCTTGCCGGCAATATCGGTAAGCCGGGCACACAGACGCTGGCCGAGCAGGATCGCGGCTTCCAACGCTACAATAACCGGTTGACAGAGTGGTACCGCCTGTTTCTTGATCGTTTTTTCAAGACGCCCTGAAACCGGAGCCGCGCCATGCCCGTCCCGATCGAGACATTGCTGACCTTCGCCATCGCCAGCACCGTGCTGCTGGTCATTCCGGGACCGACCATCATCATGGTGATCAGCCAGGCATTGGCGCACGGAAAACGCGTCGCCTTCGCCAGCGTGCTGGGCGTGGGACTGGGGGATCTGGCCGCCGCGTCGCTGTCGATCATCGGCGTCGGCACGATTCTGGCCGCCTCGGCCACCGTGTTCACGATCGTCAAATGGGCCGGTGCCGCCTATCTCGTCTATATCGGTATCCGCATGTGGATCGAGCCGGTGACGATCCCGACCATCGACATGCCGACTGACAACCGCAATCGCTGGTCGGTGTTTCGCGATTCCTTCCTGGTGACGTTGCTGAACCCGAAGGGCATCGTCTTCTTCATGGCCTTCGTGCCGCAATTCATCAGCGCCGAGGCCGCCTTCGTGCCGCAGGCATCCGTCTTTGTGGTGATCTTCGTGCTGCTCGGCATCATCAATGCCTGGGCCTATGCGATGCTCGCCAGCAGCGCCCGGCATTTCATCCGCCGCCCCTCGGTGCTGCGCGCCGCCACCCGCACCGGCGCAGTGTTCCTGATCGGCGCCGGCGTCGCGTCTGCCGTCGCCCGGCGCGGCACTGCCTGATCGCCCGGCCGATGCCGCTGCAGAACCGTGTCACGCCCTTCGGCGCGATCGAGCGCGATCCGGCGCGCGGACTGCTCATGGGCAATCGCGGCGGGCGTCTGCATGACGCGGCGACACGGACGCTGACGCGGCGGCGTTGGGCAAGCCACCACTGGATTATCTGCCGCACCGCGTTTCGCGGCCGGCGACGGCCCGTCATGGCGGCGCGCAGCTACACCGAATTGTTCTTTCTCGACGAGGTGACGGCGCTCGCCGCCGGACACCGGCTCTGTTACGAGTGCCAGCGCCATCGGGCGCAGCACTTCGCCGCAGCCTTTGCCGCCGGCCTCGGAACCGATGCGATGCGCGCCGACGTCATTGACCGGCAATTGCACGGCGAAAGAAGAGCCTGCGGCCATCAGTCTCCGACATTGAGCGTTGAAGAGCTGATGGACCTGCCGAACGGCGTGATGGTGGCCGACGGTGCGGACTCCTTCGCCTTCCGAGATGGCCGGCTTCTGCCCTGGACCCACTCCGGCTATCGCGCGCCCGTCACGCCTGCGCAGTTTGCCGGCCGGTCGCTGACGCAACTGACCCCGGCCTCGACGGTCAATGCGATGCGCCAGGGTTTTGCGCCGCGCTTTCACCCGTCGGCAGCCTGCGTTCACCCGTCGGCGGCCTGCGTTCACCCCTCGGCGGCCTCTTGAGTTTTTCCCGCCGCTCGGGCAGGGAGCAGTCCATGCGCGCGAATTTCAGGATGCAGCGGCTCCATGTCGACGACCCGCTGATCGCTGGCGGGTCGATCGAGGCCGATCGCGACCAGTTCCACTATCTCGTCCATGTGCTGCGCATGGAGGACGGCGACGCGGTGCTGCTCTTCAACGGGCGCGACGGCGAATGGTCGGCGCGGCTGGCCTTCGACGGGCGCAAGAAATTGTCGCTGCGCGTCGGCGAGCGGACGCGGCCGCAACCGCCCGCGCCCGACCTGCACTATCTGTTCGCGCCACTCAAACAGGCGCGGCTGGATTACACGGTGCAGAAGGCGGTCGAGATGGGCGTCGGCCGCATCCAACCGGCGCTGACCCACCACACGCAGAGCCCGAAGATCAATGTCCATCGGTTGGAACGCAACGCCATCGAAGCGGCCGAGCAATGCGGCGTGCTGTCGATCCCGGAATGCCGCACCCCGGCCGGGCTGGCCGAACTGATCGCGGACTGGCCGCCCGGCCGGCGGCTGATCTACTGCGACGAGGCGGCCGAAACGCACAATCCGCTCGCCGCGCTGAAGGCCGTCACCGAGTCCCGGCTGGCACTGCTGATCGGCCCGGAGGGCGGCTTTTCGGACCAGGAGCGGGCGCTTTTGAAAACGCAACCCTTCGTCACCGCTGTTCCGCTCGGACCGCGCATCCTGCGTGCCGACACGGCCGCCGTCGCAGCGCTGGCGCTGGTCCAGGCGACCATCGGCGACTGGTAGCGCACCGGTAAGAGGCTGGCAAACAATCCACTTTTTATGAACGCATCGATCAATGATTTTTGCTTGCGTGCGACGACAAAGCAGTTCAAGCAGCTAATTCGAATGCGGCAACCATCGGAAGCCGCAGATGCGGCTCCGCAGGCGGGAAGTGGCGCATGGCCCGAGACACGACCGACCAGACCCCGGTGTCGTCCACCGAGAAGCTGGTTTCCTATCTGGCCGAAGGCTGCAAACCGCCCGCCGCTTTCCGCATTGGCACCGAGCATGAGAAACTCGCCTTCTTCATTGGCGACAATACGCCGGTGCCGTATGAGGGCCGGCGGTCGATCTCGACGCTCCTGAAGGGAATGCGCGACCTGCTCGGCTGGGAGCCGATCCTCGATGAAGGCAACATCATCGGGCTGGTCGAGCCGACCGGCAAGGGCGCCATCTCGCTGGAGCCGGGCGGCCAGTTCGAACTGTCCGGCGCGCCGCTTGAAAACATCCACCAGACCTGCCGCGAATCAAACGCCCATCTGGCGCAGCTGCGCGAGATCGCCGAACCGCTCGGCATCGGCTTTCTCGGCCTTGGCGGCAGCCCGAAATGGACCCGAGCCGACACGCCGCGCATGCCGAAATCACGCTACGACATCATGACCGCCTACATGCCCAAGGTCGGCACACAGGGCCTGGACATGATGTACCGCACATGCACGATCCAGGTGAACCTCGATTTCGCCTCGGAAACCGATATGCGGCGCAAAATGCAGGTTTCGCTGAAGCTGCAACCGCTGGCAACCGCGCTGTTCGCCTTATCGCCCTTCACCGAAGGCATGCCGAACGGGCTGTTGTCCTGGCGCTCCGATATCTGGCGCCATACCGATCCGAATCGCACCGGCATCCTGCCCTTCGCCTTCGCCGCGGATTTCGGCTTCGAGGATTACGCCGCCTGGGCGCTCGACGTCCCGATGTATTTCATCCTGCGCGACGGCCATTATCACGACTGTACCCACGTCACCTTCCGCCAGTTCATGAATGGCGCGCTCAAGGACACGGTGCCGGACGGGCTGCCGACGATGGGGGACTGGACCAACCATCTGTCGACGCTGTTTCCGGAAGTGCGGCTGAAGCGGTTTCTGGAAATGCGCGGCGCCGACGGCGGCCCCTGGCGCCGCATCTGCGCCCTGCCGGCTTTCTGGGTCGGCCTGCTTTATGATGCCGGCGCCCTTGACGCCGCCGAAGACCTGACCCGCGGCTGGGGCCCCGAGGCGGTCCAGCGGCTGCGCGACACGGTGCCGAAACGGGGACTTGATGCGGAGATCGACGGCCGCAACCTGCACCGGATCGCGCGCGAGGTGCTTGGCATCGCCCGCCAAGGCCTGCAGGCGCGGCGGCAGTTGAACGAGGAAGGCAATGACGAAACGCATTTCCTGGCGCCGCTGGAGGAAACCGTGGCGCGTGGCAAGACTGCCGCGGGCGAATTGCTCGACCTCTATCGCGGCCGGTGGAACGGTTCGGTCGAGCCCGTGTTTGAAGAGTATGCCTATTAGAGCACGCTCATTGCCTGAATCGAATCTGCTTCTATACTGAGGGCGTTGCCGCCGGCATCCGACGCGCGGCCGGTCCCGGAGGATCTACGATGCTGCCGCTTTACGACATGATGATGCAGGCTCAGCAGGGCGAGGCCGCGAAGGCATGGGCGCGCCAGTTCGGCATGGACGAAGACCAGGTGACGCGCGCCATGGAAGCGCTGATGCCGGCCTTCTCCACCGGGCTGAAACGCAGCACCAGCACGCCGCAGGGCTTCGGCAATTTCATGCAGACACTCGCCACCGGCGAATATGCGCGCTATTTCGACAATCTGACGGAAGCCTTCTCGCCGCAGGGGGTGCGCGAGGGCAACACCGTGCTGTCCTACCTGTTCGGGTCGGACGAGCTGAGACAAGCGGTCGCCCGGCAGGCGGCCCAGGCGACCGGCATCGCCCAGGAGATCTACCGGCAGATGATGCCGCCGCTCGCCGCCTCGATGATGGGCGGCATGTTCAAGCAGTCCACCGCCGGCGGCACCGGCAATCCCTTCGCCGACATGATGGCGCAGATGATGGGCCAGACCGGGGCCGCCAAACCGGTCGGCATCGACGCCGCCAATCCGTTCGGCCAGATGATGGAAACCATGTTCGGCAGCGGCAAAGTCGATAGTGCTGCGGCAAACCCCTTCGCCGAGATGCTGGAAACGATGATGAAAATGGGTTTTCCCGGCGCGGCTGGCGGCAAGGGAACGGACGATACCCTGAACCCCTATCAGAAACTGTTCGGCGACATGTTCGAGGCCGGGGTCAAAGTGCAGAAGGACTACCAGGAGAGCATGGAACGGGTGTTCGACAGCTACTGGAAGGGCATCGGCAGGCCGGATCAACCCGAGGCGGACTGAAAGACCAAAAAACCCGGCGCCTGTCGCAACAAACGCCGGGAAGAGGCGGGCTCGGGGCACCGGCCCGCTGGGGAATCGTGGTCAAAGTCTTCAGCTGACACGCCGGTCACGCGCCGACGGCGCCGGTGTTCCGGTTTAACGGTCCCGCCCTGCAGGCAGGGCGGAACACCTCACAACTGGCCGGCAAGCGTGCGGCGCAGCATGGCGACGCGGGCAAGGTCCCTCGAACGATCGTCGAACACCCCGCCGCGCAGCGCAAAACGGACATCGGACCGCGTCAGGCCGATATCGGCAAGCTGCGCGTCGCTGAAATCCTCAAGCTGCATCACCTGCCGTCGGTTGCGATATCGCGTGAAAAGGGAGACGATTGCCTGCCAGAGGCCCACAAACGTCGCACCGGTTTTCCGCGCCGCGCCAAGATAAAGACTGTCATGCATGCTGGTCATATCATCTCTCCTTTCCGAGCCCGCCGTTTCAGTGTGGTGGTCGGACTCCTATGATCACGGCGCATTCCCGGTTGCGAAAAAACAGATTGTTTGGAAAGGCACCGCCGCCGCATCTCGCTGAGTTGGGCAGACGGACTATTTCAAAGCTTGACTAATTAGTCTAGTGAATGTTTTTAATGGCAAACATCACCATCATTGATGGAAGGGAACAATGGCCGCGCCACTCGATATCGATCAGCTCCGAACGTTCATCGCCATCATCGACACGGGCAGCTTCACCCGCGCCGCCACCGAGGTGAACAAGACACAGTCAGCGGTCTCGATGCAGATGCGGCGTCTGGAGGAGCGGATCAACAAGACCCTATTCCGCAAGGACGGGCGAGTGAACCGGCTGACGGACGACGGCGAGAAGCTGCTCGCCTATGCGCGCCGCCTGGTGCGGCTCAACAATGAGACGCTTGCCGCTTTCGACGAGGAGGCGTTGGCCGGCACCATCCGGCTGGGCACGCCGGACGACTACGCCGACCGCTATATGCCCGACATCATCGCCCGTTTCGCCAAATCCAACCCGCATGTCGAATTGAGCATCACCTGCGAGCCGTCTCGCGACCTCGTCGACCGGCTGGCGCGCGACGAGTTGGACATCGCGCTGGTCACCCACAGTCCGAAATTCTGGCACTCGCAGATGGTGCGTTCGGAACCGCTTTTGTGGGTCACCTCCATGGCCCATTCGGTGCATGCCGAAAATCCGGTGCCGCTGGCCGTCGGCCGGCGCAGTTGCGACTGGCGGCAATTGGGCTGCGCGGCGCTCGATTCCGTCGGCCGCGACTATGCGATCCTGTTTACGAGTTTTTCCTCGACCGTTGTCGCCTCGGCGGTGCTGGCCGGCCTTGCCGTGTCGCTGCTGCCCGAATCGGCGCTGCGTCCCGGCATGCGGATCCTGACCGCCGCCGACGGTTTTCCGGAACTGCCGCCGGCCGAGATAGGCGTGATCCGCCGGCCCGGCGTGCCGTCCACGCTGATGGACGCCATCACCGACCACATCGCTGCAAGCCTCGACAATATGGCGCCGGCGGCGACCGAGGACGGCCGCCTGCCCAACCGCACCGGTCTCAACCGCGCGCCCAACGGGCTGACGTTTCCGAGCTGGTGAGCCCGGGCAACACGCAAACGGGTCAGCGTCCGCGGCAATGCATGATTGCTTCGGCCGTTGCACTGGATAAACTGCAGTAGCGGCACCCGGTCATATCCCGATCTTTCCATCGATGGAGGCTGGACCATGGACATCACCGTGTTTGGCGGCACCGGTACCGTCGGCAGTGCGCTGGTGGACATTCTGCGCACGGAAGGCGCGAACGTCCGGGTGGTGACGCGTTTCGCCGAAAAAGCGGACCGCTTCGGTGATGGCGTAGCGGGATTCGTCGCCGATATGGACCAACCCGAGACGCTTGTGCCGGCGCTGAAGAACGTCGATGGCGTTTTCCTTCTGGCGGCAAACAGTCCGCAGGAGACTCAGCAATCCCTGTCGGCGCTGTGGCCGATCGTCGATGCGAAACCAAAACGTCTGATCTATATGTCCAGCCTGCTATCCACGCTGGCACCCCTGGTTCCGCACGCGGGCGTGAAAATCGGGGTCGAGGCTGCGATAAGGACCAGCGGCATTGACTACACAACGCTGCGACCGTCCTATTTCGCTCAAAATGATCTCATTCTGAAAGACGCGCTCATGGGTGGCGTCTACCCGGTTCCGTTCGGACACACGCATGTGGCGCGCGTCGACACTCGGGATGTCGCCCGCGCGGCCGCGACCGCCCTTTTGGAAGGAAAGGGCCGCAATCAAAGCATCACCGTGTCCAGTCCTGACCAGCCGAATGGTGAAGAGGCGGCGGATTTGTGGTCGGGTGCACTCGCACGCCCGATTGCCTATCCGGACATGACGCCGGACGCCTGGGCGAATATGGCACCGCCGGAGATGCCCAAATGGCTCGTCTTCGACCTGACCGTCATGTACCGCTATCTCGGGACGCAGGGCGCTGCCGTCACCGAGGCGGATTTGGAGGCGCAGGCGACACTCCTACCGGACGGTCCGAGACGCTACCCAGACTTTGTCGACGAATGCGCACGGGCGTGGCGCGGCTGACACGCCGCCTTTGCAGGAGCCAGCCTCAGCGCGTCGACGCCGCCCAATTGTGCCGCTTGCGAAGCGCTTCGGCCGAGCGACGCACGACATCGGCAATCTGCAGGAGCTGCGGCGCCAACGGGCTTGTCTTACGCCAGATCATGCCGATCGTGCGTGACGGCTGCGGCTGCGTGAATCGCGCCACCGACACTGATGCTGACCGCGTCTCCACCGGCACTGCCATTTCCGGGATCAGAGTGACACCGATGCCCGCGCTGACCATCTGGACCAGCGTGGACAGGGAACTGCCATCCAGCAATTCGCGCGGCTGCGCCGCCCGCAGATTGCAGAAGGACAGTGCCTGATCGCGAAAACAGTGCCCCTCCTCCAGCAGCAGCAAGCGCATCTCCCGCAGCGCTTCGCGATCGGGCACCGGCGCGCCGGCATCCGCGACCGGCCGCACCAGCATGAAGGTCTCGACAAACAACGCGACCTCGGTCAGGGACGGTTCCGATACAGGCAGCGCCACGACCGCCGTATCGAGCCGGCCATCGAGCAGTTCCTGGATCAATTTCGCCGTCAGCGTCTCCCGTACATGAATATCGAGGCCATCATGCAGGCGGTTGAGATCGCCGATCAGCGTCGGCAGGAGATAGGGCGCAATCGTCGGGATAACGCCAATCCGCAGCCGGCCCGCCAGCCGGTCGCCCGAGGCCCGCGCCAGATCGCCCAGCTCGTTGACCGCACGCAGGATGTCGCGCGCGCGGACAGCGAACGCCTCGCCGAACCGGGTCAACCGAACCTGACGCGCGCTGCGCTCGAAAAGCTCGGTCGCCAGCGTTTCCTCCAATTCCTTGATCTGCATCGAAAGCGCCGGCTGGGAGATCGAACAGGCTTCGGCCGCACGTCCGAAATGACCGTGCTGCGCCAATGCATCGAAATAGCGAAGCTGTTTGAGGGTCAGGTTCATCATAAGGTCATCTTATCTCCGCAATCAGAAAATACAACTTATCCTAATGATCGAACTTTGGTATAGTTCTAATCAGGAACAGCCGGCGCAATCACAGTGCCATGAAACGGGCGGTGCAGATGGCACTCATTTCCCGACCATTCGGGTCAAGACCATTCAGGGATGGCGCACGCCGGGTCCGTTGGCATCGCCACGCTTCGCACGGAACCGTCAGTTCCCATCATCACACTTCAACGGGAGAGAAAAATGGACGTAAAGGTTGAAAACGCGGGCAAATGCCCCGCCATGCACGCACACACGTCGCTCGGCGTCCGGTCGGACCGTGACTGGTGGCCGAATCAGCTGAACCTCAAGATGCTGCACCAGAACTCCGCCCTGTGCAGTCCGATGAGCAAGACATTCGACTATGTCGAGGAGTTCAAGAGCGTCGACCTGGATGCCGTACGGAACGACCTCCATGCGCTGATGACCGATTCACAGGAATGGTGGCCGGCCGACTATGGGCATTACGGGCCGCTGTTCATCCGTATGGCGTGGCACAGCGCCGGCACTTACCGCACCGGCGACGGCCGCGGCGGCGGCGGTTCCGGCTCGCAGCGTTTCGCCCCTCTCAACAGCTGGCCCGACAATGTCAATCTCGACAAGGCGCGGCGACTGCTGTGGCCGATCAAGCAGAAATACGGCCGCAAGATCTCCTGGGCCGACCTGATGATTCTGGCCGGCAATTGTGCGCTTGAATCGATGGGCTTCAAGACGTTTGGCTTCGCCGGCGGTCGCGAGGACATCTGGGAGCCCGAAGAGGACATCTACTGGGGCGCCGAGGACACCTGGCTCGGCGACAGCCGCTATACCGGGGACCGGGACCTCGAAAACCCGCTCGCCGCCGTCCAGATGGGTCTGATCTACGTCAATCCGGAGGGACCGAACGGCAACCCGGATCCGATCGCCGCAGCCAAGGACATTCGCGAGACATTCGGCCGGATGGCGATGAACGACGAGGAGACCGTCGCACTGATCGCCGGCGGCCACACCTTCGGCAAGACGCACGGTGCCGGAGACGCCGCACTTGTCGGCCGCGAGCCGGAAGGCGCCGGCATCGAGGAGCAGGGTCTCGGCTGGCACAGCAGCTTCGGCAGCGGCAAGGGCGACGACACGATTTCCAGCGGCCTGGAAGGCGCCTGGACCACCGCTCCGGCCAAGTGGGACAACAACTTCTTCGACAACCTATTCAATTACGAATGGGAACTGGTGAAAAGCCCGGCGGGCGCGTGGCAATGGACGCCGAAGGACGCGGCCGCGCAAGGCACCGTGCCGGGCGCGCACGATTCCTCCAAGACCCATGCTCCGATGATGCTGACGACGGACCTCGCCCTCAGGGAAGATCCGATCTATGCGCCGATTTCCAAGCGCTTCCACGAAAACCCCGAGGAATTCGCCGACGCTTTCGCCAAGGCGTGGTACAAACTGACGCATCGCGACATGGGCCCCCGCGCACGCTATCTCGGGTCTCTGGTGCCGGCCGAGGAGTTCCTGTGGCAGGATCCGATTCCCGCGGTCGATCATCCGTTGATCGATGCGGCGGACATCGCCGCGCTCAAGGGTCAGATTCTTGCGTCCGGACTGTCGATCTCCGAACTGGTGTCAACCGCCTGGGCCTCGGCGGCCACCTTCCGCGGCTCCGACAAGCGCGGGGGCGCCAATGGTGCGCGCATCCGTCTTGCGCCGCAGAAGGATTGGGAGGTCAACCAGCCGGATCAGTTGGCGAAAGTTCTCGGCACGCTCGAGGGCATCCAGGCGGCGTTCAACGACGCCCAATCCGACGGCAAGAAGGTCTCGCTCGCCGACCTGATCGTGCTGGGCGGCTGCGCGGCGGTCGAGCAAGCGGCGAGAAACGCGGGTCGGGAGGTGACGGTGCCGTTCACGCCCGGACGCATGGATGCGTCGCAGGAGCATACCGATGTGGACTCCTTTGCCGTGCTCGAACCGGTGACCGACGGCTTCCGCAACTATCTGAAGCACGAATACACGGTGTCGGCGGAGGAACTGCTGGTCGATCAGGCGCAATTGCTGACGCTGACCGCGCCTGAAATGACGGTCCTCATGGGCGGCATGCGTGTCTTGAACGTCAATGTCGGCCAATCCCCGCATGGCGTCTTCACCGACCGGCCGGAAGCGCTCACCAATGACTTCTTCGTCAATCTGCTCGACATGGGTACGGCGTGGACGCCGGCCGACAGCGACGACGACAGCTTCGAGGGCCGCGACCGCGCCAGCGGCGAGTTGAAATGGACCGGCACCCGTGTCGACCTCGTCTTCGGCTCGAATTCACAGCTTCGCTCCCTCGCGGAGGTCTACGGCAGCGAAGACGCGCACGATGCGTTCGTCGATGACTTCGTGGCCGTCTGGGACAAGGTGATGAACCTGGATCGCTTCGACCTCGCCTGATCCGGACAAAACAAATGCGAACGCGGCCGGACCTCCGGCCGCGTTCGTGCGTCAGAAGCAGACTGACCTTCCGTGAGGCCGAAAAACCCACGGTTCATGCTGCCCAAAAGGGTCTGAGCGCAAAACTGTTTCCTTTTCGACCGCCGGCCGGACAGCCGGTGCCTCGAACGGATGACGTGCCGCGGATAGCCTCTATATCAACAGGTGCGCCGAACGCGGCGAGGCACGATTGGAAGGACCAGTCCGATGAAACATGTCTCTTTTGCCATTGCGGCCCTTGCCGCATCCATCTCTCCTGTCCTGGCGCTTGACGGCGCCGGCCCGCTCGTCGATGCCGGCTGGGTCATCGACCATGCCGGTCAGGACGATGTCGTTATCGTCGACATTCGCAGCAATGTCGAAAACACCGATCTCGGCGGCAACCCCTATATCGCCCATGCGGTGTCCGCGCCCTACAACAGGGCCGGCTGGCGTACCGAAATCGATGGCGTTCCCGGCAAGATCCCGGCGATCGAGGATATTGCCGGCCTGATCGAAAGCCTCGGTATCGACAATGACGATCACGTTGTCATCGTACCGTGGGGCACCGATTCCACCGAGTTCGGATCGGCCACCCGGGTCTATTGGACATTCCGCTATCTCGGCCATGACGCCGTGTCCATCCTCGACGGCGGCTGGCGGCAATATGATGCGGTCGGCGGTGCCCGCGTCGCTGAACCGGTCGTTGCCGAGGTCTCGTCGTTCGAGGTCGCGCTGAACGACTCGGTCCTGGCAACCACCGACGATGTGCTCGCCGCCCTCGACAGCGGCACCCGGCTGGTCGACGGCCGCCCGGCCGAGCAGTTCCGCGGCGAAACCAAAAGTCCGGTCGCGGCGGCGCCCGGAACCATTCCCGGTTCGGTCAACCTGCCTCACCACGCGTTTTACAGCAGTCAATATGCGGTGTTTGCGCAGCCGGAAACCGTGGCCGCGCTGGCGGCGGCGGTCGGTGTCGGCACCGATGACGCCAACATAACCTTCTGCAACACTGGTCACTGGGCCTCGGTGGCATGGTTCGGCCTGAGCGAGGTGCTCGGCAATGAGCGGACCGCCATGTATGACGGCTCCATGGCGGAATGGACGCAGGATCCCGCGCGCCCGCTGGATCCGCCGCGCGCCAGCCAGTAGGATATCCGGCCAACGGATGGATCGGCGCGCGGCGTTGCCGCACGCCGGCATCCCCTTGTAAACCCGTTGTTGTCGAGGCGTCGTGCCATGCTGCGGAACCCAGCCGCTCCGTCGGCTCCGTCCACATCCGATGGTTTTCTGCCCGAGATCGCCATCGATCGCAGCCCCGCAACGGTGGCCTCGGTGTTTCTCGTAGCCGGTTTCGCGGCGATCTGGCTGCTCGTTGACCTCCGCCAGGCGGCCCTCTTTCTCATCGGAGGCGGTCTCGGCGCGGCCCTCTACCATGGCGCGTTCGGCTTCACCGGTGCTTGGCGCCGCATGGTGGTGTATCGGCGCGGACGCGGCATGCGGGCGCAGATGCTGATGGTTGGTATCGCCGCCGTTGCCATGATGCCCCTCCTTGCGGCGGGCAGTGTGGGCGGTCAGCCGCTGGTCGGCGCCATCGCGCCGGTCGGCGTCTCCGTGCTTGTCGGCGCCGCCATCTTCGGCCTCGGCATGCAGCTTGGCGGCGGTTGTGGCTCGGGCACCCTGTTTACGGTGGGCGGCGGATCGACGCGCATGCTGGTGACACTGGTCTTCTTCATCGTCGGCGCCGTTGTCGGCACGGCGCACCTGCCCTGGTGGCTGGGCCTGCCGGCACTGCCTCCGGTCAGTCTGGGCGCCGCGCTCGGTCTGCCCGGTGCCGTTGCTCTGACCTTGGCCGGACTGGGCGCGGTGGCCCTTGCCACCGTTTTTGTCGAATGGCGTGCCCACGGCAATGTTGAAACGGACCCCGGTCCGCGCCGACCCGGCTGGCGCTGGCTGCTTGTCGGTCCCTGGCCGCTGGCGGGAGCCGGGGTGGTGCTTGCGCTGCTCAACATCACGACGCTTCTGGTTGCCGGTCACCCCTGGTCGATCACCTACGGATTCGGACTGTGGGGCGCGAAGATCGCCGCTGCGATCGGCGTGCCGGTGCAAAGCTGGACGTTCTGGACCTGGCCGGCCCAGGCGGAAGCGCTGTCGCATTCGGTGCTGGCCGACACGGTGTCGGTGATGAACTTCGGCCTGATGCTTGGTGCGGCGCTCGCCGCCGCTCTGGCCGGCAAATTCGCACCGAAGGCAGCGATCCCCTTCGCCTCTTTCGCCGCCGCGGCGCTCGGCGGGCTGCTGATGGGCTATGGCGCGCGGCTCAGTTTCGGCTGCAACATCGGCGCGCTGTTTTCTGGCATCGCGTCCGGCAGCCTGCATGGCTGGCTTTGGTTCGCCGCCGCTTTTGCCGGCTCGCTCTTCGGGATCGCCGCCCGTCCGCTCTTCGGCCTCGACGGATTTCGGCGCAAATGGGCGGAAGCCGGATGAACCGGAAGCGCAACACGGCTCTTTTCGCCGCAGCCCTGGCCGCGACAACGGCCGCCATCGCTTATGATCACGCGGCCAATGGCGTGCCCAACCCCACGCCCGTTCCCGCATTGGCACCATCGCCCGGCGGCGCGCCCTGCGCAGCGGCACCGCCAGCGCTTGCGCCCTGCGCCGCCGCGGCACCACGTGCGGCGCCTCCACCGCCGCCGGCTCCCCTGCCACGGGCCGAACGCAGGCCGGCACCCCCGCCACCGGCACCGCTACCGCAGGGGGCGTCGGAGGCGCCCGATCTCGTGCCGGACCATGACGCGTGAACGACGAAATGCGCAACATGACCGGCCGGCGCATTGCCTTTCGCGATCCAGGCACATGAGCATTTCCGCTCTGTCGTCCATCCTGGCTGGCGGGAGAGACGGGGGTGACAAACCTGTGACTTGGCGCCTCGAAGGGACTGTTGTTCTTTACAAGACAAGTGACTGTCTCAGATCGGCTCCAGCAACCAGGCATTTTCGGTTCCGCTGCATCTTTCTGCGAGCGATCCGGTGATTGCGACGCTTGATACGCGTTCCGGCCTGTACCGGTCACCATAGAGTTTACGGATTTCGGCACCGGTGACTGAGAATGGCGGCCCTTTCATTTGGGCCTGCTCATATTCGAACGTGATCAACAGCTGTGGCGCGGCCTGTGTCACCGCCGTCAGATGTTCGGCATAGGACGCGCGCATCGGCGCGGGAAGCGCGACCAGTGCCGCCCGATCGTAAACCGCATCGACGGGGCCGAGCATATCCGCGGACAGGCCAAAGACGTCACCAACGAAGAGTTCGATGGTCTCGGACTTGTAGTGCCGATGATCGCCCGATGTCGAGATTTCAGGCTGCGCACCCATCCGGGCGAAGACCTCTTCGACCGCGGATTGATTCAATTCTATCCCGACAACGTGGCATCCTTGCGCCACCAGCCAGTCCAGGTCGGTCGTCTTGCCGCAAAGGGGCACGAAGACCCGATCTCCGCGATTGAGCGACAGCCTGTGAAAGTTCTTCAACAACTGAGCGTTAACCCGCCCTTCATGGAAGGGGATGTTGTTTTCTTCCCACTTTTGGTGCCAGAAGGCGTGGTCCATCGCTTGCTCGATTCGTTTGATGCAGGAGATTTTTGGCGCATCCTTAATACGGCGGATCGACGTCAGGTCAAGACGCAAGCTGTCAACGCCACCGCCGCGCATCCTTGCCTCTTGACGCGGACGCCGCCTCGGGGCGCAATGGCGATATGGTCCGGCATTCGTCCCATGATTCGCACAGCAATGTCGCGGAATACTCCGTCAGCGAGATTTCCGGCGCGATCAAGCGCACGGTTGAGGACGCTTTCGGGCAGGTGCGCATTCGCGGCGAGGTATCCGGCTATCGCGGTCCGCATTCGTCGGGCCACGCCTATTTCGCGCTGAAGGACGATCGCGCGCGGATCGAGGCGGTGATCTGGCGTGGCGTCTTCTCCAAGCTGAAATTCAAGCCCCAGGAAGGCATGGAAATGGTCGCCACCGGCAAGGTGACGACCTATCCCGGCTCGTCGAAATATCAGATCGTCATCGAATCGCTGGAACCGGCGGGCGCTGGCGCGCTGATGGCGCTGCTCGAGGAGCGGCGCAAAAAACTCGCGGCCGAAGGCCTGTTCGACGCGGCGCGCAAGCAATTGCTGCCACATATGCCGCGCGTGATCGGCGTCGTCACCTCGCCCACCGGCGCGGTGATCCGTGACATCCTGCACCGCATCGCCGACCACTTTCCGGTTCATGTCGTCGTCTGGCCCGTGCGGGTTCAGGGCGAGACCAGCGGCGACGAGGTGGCGGCAGCCATCAACGGTTTCAACGCGCTCAAACCGGGCGGCCCGGTCGCCCGCCCGGACGTGCTGATCGTGGCGCGCGGCGGCGGCAGCCTGGAGGATCTGTGGGGCTTCAACGACGAGGCGGTGGTGCGGGCGGCGGCGGCCTCCGACATCCCGCTGATCTCGGCGGTCGGCCACGAGACCGACTGGACGCTGATCGACCACGCCGCCGACATGCGCGCGCCGACACCGACGGGGGCGGCCGAAATGGCGGTGCCGGTCAAAGCCGAACTGGAGGCAACGCTCGCCACCTTGACGGCACGACTGTCCGGCGCGACCAGCCGCTTGCTGGACAACAGACGGCAGTCCCTCAGGGCGCTCGCCCGGGCCGTGCCGTCGATCGACATGCTCCTGGCGCTGCCGCGGCGGCGCTTCGACGAGGCGGCCGGCGGCCTTGGCCGGGGCCTGCTGCTCAACACCGCCAACAAACGCCAGACCTTCGAGCGCCGCGCCGCTCTGTTGACGCCGGCGACGCTGCAGCGGCGACTGGCCGAGAAGCGCCAGCGCGTCGTCGAACTGGCGGCACACAACGAGCGTTATCGGGAGCGCCTGCAGGACCGGCTCGCGGCACGGCTTTCCCATGCCGTCGCCAGATTGACTTTGCGCCCGGCAATCGATCGGATGGAACGGGGACGCGAGCGGCTGGCAACGCTTTCCCGGCGCAGCGACGAACGGACGGCGCTGCTGCTGGAACGCCGACTGCGGCAGATCGGCGAGGCGACGCGGCTGTTAAGCTCGCTGTCCTACCGCAATGTGCTCATGCGCGGCTACGCCGTGGTACGCGACGCCAGGGATGCAGTGGTTGACCGCGCCGCTCTGCTTTCAGCCGGCGAAGCGATATCGCTGGAATTCGCCGACGGCCGTGTCGACGCGGTGACCGGCGGCGGCAAGGCCAAGCAGAGGACCGCCCCAAAAACGCCGAAGGCCAAAAAGCCCAGCGACCAGGGCAGCCTGTTTTAGCGTCCTCTTTGATCCGCGCGGTTTCCCACCCGACGAAGAAGAAGGGCGCCCGATCCGATTTGCCGTCGCATAATCCGCAGATGCTTTTTCAAACTGCGCCATAAGCCGGCTGATCATGTAAATATCCCCTTTTGTTCATTTTATGTTCCTGATCCTGTGGATAATGTCAAGAGTTTTGCACAGACGAATCGTGACGAAAGCCGGTTGCTGCGATCGGCGGGCGGGCTTTTGCCGGCGGCCAATCCGACCTATAGCTGGTAGGCGGCAAATGGAGAGCAGGCCCATGCACATCACGCTCAGCGACGATCGGAAAGCGGAATTCGTGCGTGAATTGCGGACGCTGTTCGAGGATGAGTTCGACGAGCCACTGTCGGAATTTCGAGCCGACGCCATTCTGACGCTGTTCCTGAAGACGCTGGGCCCTTCAGTCTACAACCAGGCGGTTCAGGACGTGCGCACACATCTGCAGACGAAACTCGACGATCTCGACGGCGAGGTCTATGCCGATGGCTGATACCGGATCCCGCATCGAGTGGGTGGCGTCGAACTGCCGCCTGTTGCGGACGATCGCCGACGCGTTCGGCGCGACACAGCCCTTCAAGGGTCTGACCATCGGCACGGCGATCCACCTCGAACCGAAAACGGCAGTGCTGCTTCTGACGCTGAAGGCCGGCGGCGCGCATGTCGTTTCGACCGGTAATCTGAACAGCACCCAGCCGGAGACCATCGCCTTTCTCAAGGCGCGCGGCATCGACATCGTCGGCACGCGCACGACCGATCCGAGCGCCCATGACCGGTTCCTCGACGCCATCGTCGCACGAAAGCCCGACCTGCTGCTCGACAATGGCGGCGATCTTTTCGCCCGTGTCGCCGAAGCGCCCTATGCGACCCTGCGCGGCGGCACGGAGGAGACGACGTCGGGCCGCATGCGGCTTGCGCCCTTACGCGCCGCCCTGCCCTTTCCGGTTCTGGTCATCAATGACAGCCCGATCAAGCAGTTCGCCGAAAACCGCCACGCGGTCGGGCAAAGCCTGTTCGAGGCCTATCTGCGCGTCACCAACCGGTCGACCAACGGCAAACGCGTCACCGTGTTCGGCTACGGCGCCTGCGGCAAGGGCGTGGCCGCCTGTTTCCGCAACGCCTATGCCGACGTCAGTGTCGTCGACATCAATCCGGTGACGACGCTGGAAGCGCATCTCGACGGTTTCGCCACGCCGCTGCGCGAAGCGGCGATCCGTACAGCTGATATTCTGGTGACGGTGACCGGTGCACCGGATGTTTTGACGGCGAACGATATGCCCTTGATCAAGGATGGGGCGATCCTCCTGAATGGCGGCCATTTTCCGACCGAGATCGATGTGGCCGGGCTCACACGCATGGATGGCGTTCAAGAGGTGACCGCCTATCCGGACGAAGGCATCGAGACCCTGCATCTTGCCGGCGGCCGCGCCATCAACCTGCTCGGCGGCGGCCATATGGCCAATCTCGCCGGCCCCAGGCCGCTCGGCAATTCCATCGAATCAATGGATCTCGGCTTTGCCCTGCAGGCCCGCTGCCTGGAACGCATCGCCGGCGGCGCGCTCGGCGCTGGCCACAGCGTCGTTCCGGTGCCGGCCGATATCGACGCTGCGGTGGCGCAAGCCTATCTCGACATAAACCGATAGAAGCGATCGAAACGCTCTACGAACCGTTCCTGATCATCGCCGCGGATATTATGGCAACAAACGAAGCAAGGGCGGCTACCAACGAAGCGGCGAATGACAGACGGGCCGATGTCTTATTTTGATCTAGCTGTTGTTGTGCAACAGTGAGTGTTCCCTCCATACTCCTCTTGCTCATCTCCAAATCATGTTGCGCCAACTCTCTGATCTGTCGGAGTTCGCTGTCCGCAAGTGACATGTTTTGCTCCTGATGGGCCTGACGCGCGATGAATTCCAACATCGACAAAACATCGGCCACCGAGAGAGGAGTTCCCGCTTCGTCGCCAGTCGTTTCTTTGTACTGAGGCTGCCGTAATGCATAGCGGATCTGGAGCGTGTAAAACCACTCTCCAGATTTCGA